>Ga0137385_10003146_pt1 | contig 14277 bp, 23 predicted proteins | sample SagtaG_FD_104921 | JGI IMG/M metagenome (GOLD analysis project Ga0137385, IMG submission 104921) | Vadose zone soil microbial communities from Sagehorn Ranch, Mendocino, California, USA - Sage2_R_80_16 metaG | ecosystem: Environmental > Terrestrial > Soil > Vadose zone | place: USA: California...
AAGACTGTCCTCTGGAAGCCAGGTTGTAAGGTCGACAGGTGAGCGAGATATGAAATGCTAACTGTGTTTCGCAATCGGTAAGCGGTCCCTTTGAGATGGGGCAGCAGATGGAATAAAACCATCATCCTCGCCAGACGTTCTATCAAGAGAACTGCCTGGCCCTAACGTTCCGGGCTTCCAGAACTGAAGAGTAGCAGACATGAGAGGAATACCAGACCCAGACCCGGACCCGGTGTGATTAGAACGCCAATATATTATATAATCAAGCTTCGCCAACAGGAACAGGTTTGTCTCGGCTTTCACCTCTCCCTCTTCCACGGCCCCTTCCCCTGCCACGCCTCCCCACTCCTCGTCCGCGACTTGTGTCCTCAAGTTGCTTCGCAGTAGGTGCAGATTCTGTTTCACCATCTCCGGTATTTGTTTGTGTAGTTGGTGTCGACGTGGTTGCCGCTGGTTGTTCAGACTTGGCACCCATCGGCCACCGCTCCGCTTTTTTTTCAGAATCCCACTCCCTACTCTGAATCTTGTCCATTTTTCGCTGAGCATTCTGCTCGCGTGTGCGATTGACCGTTTCCTGCACCTTTCGCATCTGTGCCTGTCGCTGTCGTTCCGCCGCTTGAGTCTGCTTGAATGCGTCCTCATCTGCTGCAACATCCTGAGATCGGGTGTGAGGTACCTGCGGTATATATAAGATGTGTGACAACGCACGAGTCTCCTCTGCTTGATTTTTTCGTTCTGTTCCCGCATTCGCGCCATCCTCTCTGCGAGTTCCTCGTCCGTCAATTTGTCCTGAAATTCGAAAATGGGTAAGATGTACAAGCCCGACGTAAGAGCGAGAGAAAAGTCTTCTACCCTAGGCAAACCTCCCGTCTTGACACGTTCGGGATTAACATATGGACTCTTCTTTGAGACGTTCGACTTCGCCACATCTTCAACCTTGGCCACATCTGTTGTAGGTGTTGTGGCGGCAGCGGCAGTGGTAGTGTCGGTATCTGTCGTAGAATCGGCGGTCGACTGTGTCGCCGGTTGGGGGATGGGAGACGATGCCAAGGACGGTGATGATTGAGGGTCCAACACAGGCTCGGGACGAACGAGGTCCAGACCAAGAGAGTTGGGAGGAGGGTCCGGAGTGGCCATGCTCAATGACGAAGCTATTTTACGGGGAAGTAAGGAACTCGAGCACCGATCCGATTGCGGTGTACGGAGCAAAGCGGATAGCAAGACGCAAGGCGAGGCTAGGCACAGGCGAGGCGCACCATCAGTGACGATAAATAGGAGCGTGATTATCAGAATCAACCATCTTCTTGTCGCTCATCGACCCACAAAATTATACGAGCCATGTCGCTCTCCAACAAACTCGCCATTACTGACCTCAATCTCAAAGACAAGCGCGTTCTTATTCGCGTTGACTTCAACGTCCCTATGCAGGATGGAAAGATCACAAATCCTGCTGTATGTGCCCCATCGGCTCGGTTCACTCAGCGCTTGTCTTGAGGCTCATTTTCTTCAAGCGTATCGTCGCTGCTCTTCCCACCATCAAATATGCGCTGGATAATGGTGTGTGCATACAAGTCCACAGTACTAGTTCTGACGCCTTCAAGGCGCGTCCGCGGTCATCCTCATGTCTCACCTTGGTCGTCCGGATGGCAAGCCCAACCCAAAATATTCCCTTGAGCCCGTTTCCCACGAGCTGTCTAGGCTCTCGGGTAGTGATGTCACCTTCCTACCCGAGTGTGTTGGTCCAGACGTCGAGAACGCAGTCTCCAAGGCCCGGGGAGGCTCTGTCATCCTTTTGGAAAATCTCCGGTTTCATATCGAAGAGGAGGGCTCGGTAAAGGACAAAGACGGAAAGAAAACCAAGGCGGACCCTGCTAAAGTCGCTGAATTCCGCAAACAGCTCACACAACTCGGGGACGTGTATGTGAACGATGCCTTCGGTACTGCCCATCGTGCCCACTCTAGCATGGTTGGCATCAAATTACCTCAGCGCGCGGCCGGTTTCCTCGTCAAGAAAGAATTGGAGTTTTTCGCGAAGGCCCTGGAGAAACCGGATAGGCCCTTTCTGGCTATCCTCGGTGGCGCCAAGGTTTCTGACAAAATTCAACTGATCGATAACATGCTCGACAAGGTAATCCAGATCGTTTCCAAGTGTGAGAGAACCGACATGAAAGGGCTTTGTAGGTTGATTCGCTCATTATATGTGGCGGCATGGCTTTTACGTTCAAGAAGACACTTGAGAATGTTTCTGTAAGCTATTGCTCTGTGTGGTTTTGACAAGCTTGTCATGGTGGGCACCAGATCGGAAACTCCCTGTTTGATGCCGCTGGTTCAGGGAACGTCCAGGCACTCGTCGAGAAGGCTCAGAAGAACAATGTGCAGCTCGTTTTCCCGGTAGACTATATTACTGCGGACAAATTCGACAAGAACGCAAATGTGGGTCCAGTGATTGCATATTATTTCCTTTCCCTGACGGAGCCCCTTGAACTAGACTGGCGCCGCTACTGATGAGGAAGGTATCCCCGATGGTTGGATGGGCCTCGACGTCGGGCCAAAGAGTCGCGAAAAATATCGGGAAGCAGTTCTAGCTGCAAAGACCATTCTTTGGAACGGGTTGGTGGCCACTAACTTCCATTCTCAGCATCATCTGATACGCAGTCGCAGTCCTCCGGGTGTCTTTGAGTTCCCTGCCTTTTCCAAAGGCTCAGAAGCGTTGCTTGATGCTAATATTTTAGCCGCCAAGAACGGCGCAGTCGTCATCGTTGGGGGAGGTGATACCGCAACACTGGCGGCACAGTATGGTGCCGAGGGCAGCCTCAGCCACGTGAGCACTGGGGGCGGTGCTAGTCTCGAGCTGCTCGAGGGAAAGGTAGGTTATTTAATACTCGGGAAAACTTAGGCTGACATTTGGACAACAGGTGCTGCCTGGAGTAGCCGAGTTGAGTGAAAAGGAAAAGTAAGGACGTACCCGACGAAAACGAGGGAAGTTTATAGTTAAAGTATTTCCACGGAGAAGAGAAGCAAAGGATGGGTGTATTGTCCGCATTGTTACGTTGCAGTATCACGATGTCTGTGTCTGTCACGGTGTCAACAACTTTGACTCAGAGCCAACTGAAAGCAGGTGGAGCCGATTATCTGATGAATATTTATCATCCGCCACGGAATTGTCCCACACCCCACAACATCACCCCCCATGTTACCAATGTCAAGAGCATCCCGGAGCCTCATTGCTCGCCGTGCCGCTCTTCGCAAGCCTCACCTTCTGCCCACTCTTGCCCTTGTATCTAGGCGAACATATGTCCAACCTTCTGGTGCTGACAGAGCAAATGTTGTCGACATACCATCAGCTTTCCAGGAAGAAAGCCACTTCGCCCCTAGAACCGGCGAGTCTTTTCCTCTTGTACCCTTACCGCACAAGTAAGTGACGCAAATTCGCACAGATATGCTCGGCTTCAAGCTGGAGCTCCCACAGCGGGAAGATGGACCTACCAAGAAGACTCGACCAATTTACCTCGACATGCAGGTAATAGAAGCCGTGTCATCTTTGATGTAGCCTTCTGACTATGCCAAGGCCACTACACCTGTAGACCCGCGTGTCTTGGATGCCATGCTCCCCTACTTGACCGACCAGTACGGAAATCCGCATAGTCGAACACACGCATACGGGTGGGAAGCGGAGAAGGGGGTGGAAGATGCTCGGAAGGTTCGCCATAGCTGTTCACTCTCCACATTTCCTATTCTTACGAATCTTGTCAGCACATTGCCGACCTAATTGGTGCTGATCCGAAGGACATCATTTTTACGTCCGGGGCCACAGAGACGAATAATATGGCCATCAAGGGCGTAGCACGCTTTCACAACGACAAAAAGAGGCATGTCATAACGACTCAGACTGTGGGTCTCATGTTCTTTGTCCTATTCACGACCCTTCTTACTCTATACAGGAGCACAAATGCGTACTCGATTCGTGTCGAAAGCTGCAGGAGGAAGGCTTTGACGTGACATACCTCCCTGTGCAGAAGAATGGCGTTATCGACCTAGAGGAGCTCGAGAATGCTATTCGGCCCGACACTTCATTGATTTCCATAATGGCCGTCAACAACGAGACGGGGGTCATCCAACCCATGAAAGAGATAGGTGCCATTGCTCGCAAGCATCGTGGTGTACACTTTCACACAGATGCTGCGCAAGCCGCTGGAAAGATTCCTCTCGACGTCAATGCCATGAACGTGGATCTGATGAGTATCTCGGGACATAAACTTTACGGCCCAAAGGGTATCGGGGCAGCTTATGTCAGGAGACGACCTCGGGTGCGGTTGGAACCCATTCTGAGCGGTGGTGGGCAGGAAAGGGGATTGCGTAGTGGTACCTTACCTGCTGCACTTGCAGTGGGGATGGGCGAAGCCGCGAGGATAGCTAAGCAAGAGATGGAGGTGAGTGCATTGTCCTGGCTCGCGATGATGTGAAACTGCACGCCCAGCTTTGCTGGACAGCGGGCGGCATACGGAGGACTGGGCTTACCCAGACCTCGTAGTCGGCCACGCAATGATTTTCGTGCAGGGGTACTGAGCGACATTCGTTTTATCTCCTCGTTATGCATACCTTGTGTTTTGCTGACCCGGCGCAGAGAGACCATGCCAGGATCACCCAACTTTCGCAACGGCTCATCAACGGAATCAACGAGAGGGTGGAGCATGTCGTTCGGAATGGTGATCCCAACGGGTTCCCCGGATGTGTCAACCTCAGCTTTGCCTACGTAGAGGGCGAGAGCCTCTTGATGGCGTTGAAGGTGAGTGAATTTGCGATGGCTAGCATCGTATTGCTCAAGTATTGGGCTTGCAGGACATTGCCTTGTCTTCGGGAAGTGCATGCACTTCTGCTTCGCTAGAACCTTCATATGTGCTCCGGGCGTTAGGTCAGCGGGCGCGTTCTTCATTGTCCAGGGAGGTGCTCACGTACTTACATATAGGTGCTGCGGAGGATATGGCGCATTCATCGCTTCGATTTGGTATCGGCCGTTTCACGACCGAGGCGGAGATAGATTTCGTGATTGAGAAAATTGTCGCAACCGTACAGAGGCTGCGTGACATGAGCCCTCTCTGGGAAATGGTGCAGGAAGGCATCGACATTAATACGATTAACTGGGCACAGCACTGAACACCTGGATATCATCTGCTGTATCCCTTCGCACGTAGCTACTGATTCATTGCCTCCGCTCTATGCGGCATGAAACCAACGATCGAACCGCGTGCCATGTTTGTTCACTCTGTAATTTTTAAGCTCCGCGTGGATTTAGCGAGCTCCTCGTTTTTTTCTTCCTTCCCTCTCGTCGCCATGTCTCGCCGTCTTTATCTCGGAAGTATGTGCCCCTATTCATGCTCATGGTTTGTTCTTAAGGCTTTCATGACCATAGAACTTCCTCCGGACACTAGGTCCGAAGATGTGTCCAAATTTTTCGATGGCTATGGCAAAATTGTGGACTGTCGCGTCATGACTGGTTAGTTGTGCGGTTTCATTTATTTTACCCTTTGGATACCTAAAAATGTGTTAGGTTTTGGTTTCGTCGAGTTTGAAAATGCGAGGGTACGCATTACTTTCACACGTCATTATCCGCCTCTGACCTTGCAACCAGGACGCCGAAGACGCCTTACGTGACTTCAACGGCAAAAACTTCATGGGCCAGAAGTTGACCCTTTCCCTTCTCAGTTGGCTTCGACTCAACCAAATTCTTTATGCAGCATCGTTGTTGAATTCGCCAAGGAATCTCGGCCTCGTCGTGAACCGTACGAAGACAGACATGGGTACCTGCCCCCTTCGCTACGGGGTCGTTTTGACCATATGCTCATGTTGAAGTAGGGCTCCTGTTCGTGCTCGCAGACCCCCTGGTATCAGGATCTTGGTTTCTGGTATCTCCAGAGATACTAGCTGGCAGGTACGAAGATTTATCGCATGTTGCATAAGTTATCGTGAGACCACTGCGATATGACTGGGGCTATGACTACCTGCTCTAGCCCTTGATTTGTTCCTTGAACAGTACGCTGATGTCGGTCACACATTTGTCGCATAGGATCTCAAGGACTTCGGTCGTGAGGCCGGTAACGTTTCCTTCGCCGATATTGACCGCGATACTCCCGGTCAAGGGTACATCGCATCCTTTTGGAGCTAATTTCTGTGCTAAACCGGCTGGTCAGAATTCTCGAATATTTGAGTCGTGAAGATGCCGACCGTGCAGTGAAGGACCTAGACGGCAAGGACCTCCGTGGTCAGGCCGTTCGTGTGGACTTATTTGGTGATGTGTGTTTTTTATATTGACCATGGAGACCTGTTTTTATTATCTTTGGCAGCGCGGCCCTGATAACTACCGCCGTGATGATCGCCGGGAGCATCGGGATGATCGTTACCGGGATGATCGTTATAGAGACGACCGTGTTAGGGATGAGCGCTACCGCGGCGACGGCGATCGCTACGAACGTCATCGTGAAGAAAGGGGTTCCTACCGGCGCGAGAGGTCACGCTCTCCTCCTCGTCGTGGAGAAGATGAACGTCGCCCCAGGTCGCCTCCGGCTCGGAGGGATTACGAAGATAAAAGGCCTGCAGGGTACGATGATCGACGGGGGGGCTATGATGACCGGAGAGGTCCTGACCCTTATTATGATCGTCGCAGGGACGATCGCCGCCGCGACGAAAAGGACGACCGGTATGAAGAAAGGGCTTCCAGACACAATGGGGACGGCGGGTGGCGTTGAAGGCGGGTGTCGAGTGGTCATGGTCCGCGGGCCAAACAAAAATGAAAGGGACGGAACGGAACGGGCGACTGATCCCCTCGACGGACGAAGTCTTGCTTTCATCAGCTTCCTTTGCCTCCTTTTTTCGCGCGTATCCAGTCGAACTGCTCCCATGTTAGCCCGTTGGCGTTGGCATTGTGCACGAGGTCTCGTAGAATTCTGATCGTGGTCGTGGCTTGTCCGGGTTGGCCCAATCCAAGACTTGAGGTTCCCACTTCCTCGCCAAGTCCTGCATCTGGTCCACCATGCCTCGGGGGTCCGCAAAAAGACAATATTTAGGCGAGGCCACCTATTCGTGCGCGACTTGGAAATTCAATTTTGAAGAATTACCCATCTCCTTACGTTTGCCGTGGGCACGGAGCCCTCGCTTCTACATGTACCTTCCCGTTCGGATCACGACGCGAGGGTGCACGGTCAATTTTGTATAACGCGGGCTGCATTTCGTGACAAGGGCCATGCAATCAGGTACTGGGATTCCCTGTCGGTTTACGTGGTTGGCGATGGCAATGGCAACGTCACTTGGAGGGCGTCCTTGGTGGTCCTAGTATACTCCTGTTCAAGCGGCAATTGGTCGAACAATGCACCAACGGGCCAGGCGTGGCGCGGGATAGACGATTTGCCGCAATTTTTTCTCTACAACAGAAGACCCGCGGCGTTGAAGCGGCAGTTTTTCCCAGCTTCCAACAGAAAGTGCGTATGTTCCTGTTTATTATGGACAAAAATCGTGTCATATCCCACTAATAAAAGTAATGAAATCAATCGTATTTGCATCTGAGTGTGACCTAAAGTGTCTCGAGACTTCACGACATCTATATTGTCTTGCCGCACTTGCCTCGACGGCTATGATATGGATTATAATTACACTCATAGACAGTGTTTTGATGTATCACTTTTTGACGTAAAGCAATATCTCGGAGTCGTTTCCTACCCACCAGTCTATCTCCTTGTCGTCATCCGTTCCCGCGTTATCTCCGAGAGGGGTAACCTGCCCATCCGCCGTGCGTATCCACAACTCGCTCTCAGCGTCTCGCGGAGCCTTGAATAGCTTCAACAATTTGAGACGGAGGTTGCGTAAAGACGCCGATGACAGCACTTTCACAGGCTTAGTCAACATCAGTGCCTGGGGTGCCGATGACGGCGGGCTAGTTGATGAAAGGCTGGCCTTGATCTCTATGGGGAAAGGAATGAAGAAGATTGTGGAGCAGGGAAGACCGACACAAACCAATGAGGTGATTCTTCAGCTTGTCGTCCTTAGTCTTCGTGCCTGAACCGATGTGCGGAGTACCGTGCACTGCACCAGGTGAAGCGAATGTGAGAGGCAAAACGAATGGTTTGCATCACCCGTAAGCTAGCAATGCCTCCTAACGTTTCAAACATGACTCACATTCGCACAGCTCAACCCAACGTGGGTGAGTTGCGTTGCGCGCAGCATCCGACAAATATGATTCCCGCGCAATACGTGAGAGATAGAAGAGTTCTGCATCAACGCGGTGACGTGGACTAATCTTGAGCGGAGAGAAACAATGTATTGAGCAATTTTGGTTTCAAAAAACATTGGGTGTCAGGCAATAGCCACGCATGAACGTAATACTGTACACTGACAGAGGTTCCATCAAGGGTTCGGAGCCTAGGCAGACGGGCAATGACAATCTGTTGCCAGCCTCGACCCAGTTTTGAATCTGTGTGGTACAACGCAACGCAATCAGACCACGTTGGCGCCGAAAAAAATGGCTGGACCGCGTGGTAGTGGATTCTGGGCGTCAGGGGGTTCGCACCTTCAAGTAAAGGTATTCCATTTAACGAGAGGGATTCGAGATCAGGGCACCACAGATTCAGGGAGTCGATAGAGGACCATTTCGATATACCTGTCGACGAAAGGGATAAGTGTGTCAATTTTGAGTGAATTTGAGAGTCGGTGGGAACGGGTATCTCCTCGAACAAATTCGAGGAGAGGATGAGGCGAACGAGCCTGGCAAACCATCAACGGAAGTCACATAATCAAGATGATGTGAGTACCTCCTGAAAGGAGAAAGTGCCTGAAAAGTCTCGGCCCAACGGGAAAGCTGGTTACAGTCAAGATTTATTGTAGTCACCGCAGGGACTGTGTGTCTTGGGGGCGGGGGTGTCAAAGCTTGGAGGCGATTGTAACCCGACTCGAGGCGGTTCAACCTTGGCATCAACGCGATAACGTCCAGGATCGCTTGCCAAGTCATGAGCGTGCCATTCAGTTGCAACTCGGTGAGACCGGCAAACGCATCCGTTACGAGCTTCAAGTCGGAAGGCGGCCGGAGGCGGTTGTTGCTAATCGGACGGAAATGAATAGAGTACAGAGCGAATCGACACGAATGCATACTTCAGGGAAAGACGCTCAAGTGATGGTAGTTCAGTGGCAATGAGCGCAACAACATCCCAGCTCGGAATGAGACTATACGAAAGGTCGACGCCCTTCACGTCTTGGAGGAGGAAGCGAAACATTAGAAGGGAACACCGGGCTATCGTAGGACTGACTGGGACACCGCTTGCGAGTTTCGCCGGGAGCACCGGGCCCAAATACATTCTCCTTGTCTAGACTGACTTCCTGTAATCTTTCAAGATTTGCGAATTTTCCGCGAATTTTGTCGAGATTAACAGCTTCGACTTGGATGGCACCATTCGAAGAACCAAGGACAACGGTTTCTTGTGTATCCGAACCGTGCAGCTGCTCTATGTATTTGCCGGTGAGCGCTTCGATAAATGTCTCCCCATATTGCAGAGAAGGAAGGGGTCGAATAAAAGAACCTGCACCAGCCGATCTAGATTACAGAGGAGTAGTGCCGTTTAATAGGAATACGCCCAACTCACAGGCATGCGAAGTAACGCTTTCCATCTTTAATGCCGTCATGCTTCCCTCTGTCTGAGTCATCCCATTCTACTCCAAGCCATACACCGCTTGTACCCCCCACCTTGCCTACGTATCTGATGGTTCCGATGTAGCCAGAGAGTGCGAAACGAGTACCCAAACGCGGGAGGTTGCTATCACCAGTTGTCTGAAACATACCGGCCCGGGTTACCGTAAGGGAAATGTTTCGGGTTGTAACGTGTCGGATGCTCCGGTTCGAACTGGATTGAACATGTATCTTCTTCCTCGAATGCCCACTCGGTCCCTTGCTGCAGCTCGTAGGGCCGGCGTTCTTGCGAAGCATATGGCCTCCACATCGGCTTCGTCTGAGCCCCAAGAAGAGGTCACTACACTCCATGACCCTTTTTTCTCTTACTGAATAGTGGGCTCCTAGCCGCTTGTCAAGTTTGAGGAACACCTCGCCGTACGGAGATTCATCCTCAACCGGCCACAAAAGCTCAATGCCCTCAACGCGCCAATGCTGGACGCTTTGGCTTCTCGGATTGAAGTACGCATTGCTGTGTGCCTTCTGATTTTGGCTCATTCTTCAAGCAATGGGACAATGCGGAACTTTGCGGGGTCATTGTAGGCTCCGGTATCGGCAAGGCGTTCTCTGCCGGCGGAGATGTCGCTGGTCCGTGACTCTTCTCGGCGGCGTCTCAACTTCCCATTCACCGTTTTGATTGTCAGGAGTTATTGAAGATGCCGCGCGAGATGCAACCCGTCCTAGGGCGGTCGACTTCTTTCGGCGAGAGTATGACTCAGATATGTGAACGTTCGAGTTGTGGCTGATCGTGACCTAGATACGGGCTGGACTACACTCTTGCTACGCTATCAAAACCATTCGTAGCCATCATGGACGGGCTGACATGTCCGTGTTTTATCGTTGCCTTTTCTCCTCCCCAGGTCTCCGCGGCTCTAATATGCTCTCGAATTTAGTTGGTGGTGGATTTGGTCTGGTGGTGCCCGCTCCGTTCAGGGTTGCTACGGAGAAATGTTCCGTTTCAATGCCCGAAACAAAAATTGGATTTTTTCCCGACGTTGGCGCCTCTTACTACCTTTCTCGCCTCGATGGACATATTGGGACATATCTCGCCCTTACAGGGACTTTGTTATCGGGAAGGGCCGTCTTGTAAGTTGTCTTACTACGTGTTTTTGCCCGAAGTCGTTCTTACAGCTTATCTCAGCGAGCATGGCCTTGCGACCCACTATATCCCTTCTGCACGTGTGCCTCTACTTCTAGAGAGTCTGGCTGGGTTAGAAAAGCCGACGTATACGCAAGTCAACGAGGCTATTGAAGATCTGCACTACGACAGGGAGTCATCAGATCCGGTTGCTCCCCTGAGTGGCGAGATCCGTGTCGCATTGGACTCAGCATTTTCTCAGGCAACTGTCAAAGGCATCATCTCCGTGTTACAAACCTACGTGACAGGTGGAGCTACAGCCGAAGTTGTTCAGTGGGCGAAAGATACGCTCTCAATGTTGGAAGAACGCAGCCCGACTAGCCTTGAAGTCGCCCTCACAGCCATCAGAAAGGGCAAGTCGCTCGACCTCCTTGAATCCTTTAAGATGGAGCTCGGCATTGCAGCTGCGTTTTGTGTAGGTTCTTGTTGAGTCACTTTCACACGGTCAACTTAAACATTTCCCAGCATGGGGCTTCTCCCGATCTCCATACCGGGGTGACCTCGGTGATCGTGGAAAAAGTGAAGGGTCGCCCTGCCTGGTCACCGGCTTCTCTCAGTCAAGTGGACGTGGCCAAACTTGAGGCTGCATTTTTCCAACCTGGAGCGACCCCCCCACAACTCATGCTCCCAGAAGCCTTGCATAAACCTCATCCTCCTCCAACACCTTTCTTGCGATATGGTTTGCCAACCGAGAATGAGGTTCAAGCTCTTGTTGAAGGTCGCCATGCGTCTAGTGGGTCGGGAGCGCTTACGTTGCAGGAACTCATTGTCAAGGCGGAAGACCTCAGAGGGGGTAAACACGGTGTAGCCGAGAAAGTGCGGGAAGTGGTCAGCCGACGCTGCGCTGGCGACAAAGATGGGTATCTCAAGTGGAAACACTGAGCCCGAATTGGGCTGATGCGCCGACGTTCGGTACTATTGTCCTTTCATAACCCCTTGGGACGTACATTGCGTGCTACTTTGGTCACAACACCGACAGTCAGTGCTTACTATCTCTATAGATGTCCCGGCTGCTCTAGACATACGTCTGTCGGCCCTCTCTTGGTAAATCTTACGGATGGCGTCTTATCTTTCGCACGCGTCGAGTTTTCATAGTATAGACCACTAGACGCTTAGCACTGGGGCGAACTTAAACTTTTGAGTCTGCGTGGACTCGTCATTAATTGCCTCCGTGGCTACTGTTCATTTGGGCTCACCGGACTGCATTCTCGCTAACTGAGCTTACCGGTCGCTATGCTTTGATACTTGCCCGTTTAGGCGCCAAGTCGTCTCCCATGCTTAAGGTTGGTCAGTTGACACGGACACACGACTGTCGGATCCGACCGGCACTGCCATACCATTCTTACTAGTCCCGCCAGTCGCACCCCCGCGCCGCATAAGTTTCAGCGCTGGGACAGCGTCTGTCGACAGTTGGATTGGTACATGTTTGGGGTGTGGGAACGGCTTTCTTGGACCGGATGGTTCGCTCACCCGAACCCCGGGTCCGGTTACAACTGGCAGTGGGTGTGCAAGCTGGTTGCATTCACCACCTTTCGCGCAAGGGCATCGGCCACACCTCGGCCACTGATAGTCATCACGGCACCTACGACTCCCGGGCTCGTAGCTCCCGGGCCACAGGGCGTGTGCCTCACATGAGTTAATCGGTTTTGAGGCTAACTTGTGGCTCTCGGCTCGACAGCTGAAACCCGTTCGGATGATCAATGATGAACCTTCGCTTTTTTTTACCAGTAGACATAGGCATTGTACTATTTTTGTATTGTATAGAGCCGTTTCCAAGAGAGTAGTGGCCCTTATTTACATGTATTTATGTTGATGGACTTCCGATTCAGAGCGGAGTGCGAAATAATTTCGGTGGGACAAAATCCCAGCATGAGTTTGCCGGAGCTTCAGGACCTGGTGGCCTGAACTGGCATTAAAAATCTTCAACCTCAGCGCAACCTCGGCCAATACTTTTGGAAACCGCTGTAAGTTACACTAAACATCAACTCTGGAGAAGCCAAAACCCAGCCACGTTGAAAGAGTAAGACATGCACGGAACAATGTTCCGAGTACGAGTCAGAGGTAGATCAGCGGCAATGCACCTGATGGTTCATATTGTAGTAGCGATGTCTTGCCCGGTTGCTCCGATGTCTGGGCTAAAAACTGATGGGATCGCGATACTGGTCACTTGTAAACTCGGTAGTTTGGTGCTGTCCATCATCCGACGGACGGAATCTCTCCAGGTCATGATACGTGATGCACATGCTCTCGAAGGAACTATTTACAGTAAGACGGCGGAAAGGAGGAGAGTGCAGTGCACTTGTCAGTGTATTGTTGGTATGCAGATGACAGAGAGGTCAGGTTCGGGAAAGCATATGTGGTCTAAACCATCTGGATCACCCACTGGTCCGGCAGTGCCCATGTGGCCCATGTGGATGCATGGATGAATGTCTTGATGGATCAACAATCGGGGCCAGGACCAGGGGATAAAATTTGCCTGTGCATCGAAAATCAGTTTCGGCCTTCCTTACGGCGACATTACATTTGCTAATTCTGAAAAGAACAGGGCCCGAAGGAGAAAATTATATGTCCTATGTGATAGAGCCGTAGTCTGGCGGAGCGCGGACACGCCATACTGGGTAGTAGGTACAGTAATCTTGGCAACGTCCATAAGGGGTCGTGGCTCAATCACGTCGTGTGATATTTTTCTTTCAACATCGAAGTATTGACCCCATCTCTTATACACCGGACACTACCTAGTCTGATTCACGACGTTTCACTCGCCCGGATGATGACCAGTAATCATGGCCGCCACATGCCGTGGGAGATTTAGACACTAGTAACGTGGTGGGATTGAGGGCTGGCGCTCAGGCGGTTATACTCGGAGGTGGGTCAGGGGTAAAGGGATGCCGTGCTGTGCTTGCTGCGACCACACGTGTGTAACGTGGGTAAGCGTTTGGACCAGAGTGCACGTTTCCACCTACTGAGATTCGTGCCCAGAACCTTCGCAAAATTAACAGTAACAGGCACGCACAACCGAGTTGATTTGCTCCGTCCATATGGCTACGCCAGGGAATCCAATTGCTACGTGTATGCGGCTATGCGCATATGTCTAATCTATGGTCCGAGGTGACTCGCCAATTGTTATGGGTGTCGACATCATCAATACACTTCGAGAATAGCAGACACCGCGCAACGAATCTCTGGTTCATCAAATCACGGCAACTCGGATGACCGTTAGCTCCAGGTGAGCCCGTGGAAAGTTGAGGTCTGCACTGGGACATGAAACGACTCGCGTAAAATGCATATAAAGCACAAGCCTGCTCGTGTAAGTGTCTCCAGTTTTACAAGCATCTCACATCTCTTGCAAGCATCTCACATCTCGAAAATGAGCTTCATCAGTGGGCTACCTCATAGATCCTCACCCTATTTCTCCGTTGGACACTTCTTCCGG
>Ga0137385_10003147_pt1 | contig 14274 bp, 9 predicted proteins | sample SagtaG_FD_104921 | JGI IMG/M metagenome (GOLD analysis project Ga0137385, IMG submission 104921) | Vadose zone soil microbial communities from Sagehorn Ranch, Mendocino, California, USA - Sage2_R_80_16 metaG | ecosystem: Environmental > Terrestrial > Soil > Vadose zone | place: USA: California...
CCTTTCGCTTCGTTTCCTTTCGTGGTTTGTGCTTCATGAGAACATCCAGACCGACACGCACGACTCGATCGAGGACGCGCGCTCTGCTCTGACGCTTTATAAGGTCTACGAAGACCTCGAGGAACAAGGGGTCGTTGATGAAAAACTAGATGAGCTCTATAGAGAGGGGCGCAAACACGTACGCTTTCACTTGTACGACCCCCGACCTTGCCGTTCACATAGTGCAGAATTGGAAACCTCCAGCCCCTCTGAAAACGGAGCCCGCATCCCCTGCGGTACCTCCACCTGCGCAGGCCGCGACTCAGCCGAATGCCCTCCCCATAATGCGCAGCAGCATGACACCCGCCCCTTTTGTCCCGAGCGGTTTCCAAGGTGGCGCTTTCGCAGGATTTCAGCAAAGCGGCTCTTCAAGCCGTAGTCACTGGCGCCCCGGATGAGGAATCAGGAATCATCTTGCCTTTATGAGATCCGCTCCACCTCCAGCCTCCAGCCACTGGTAGTTATGTTGCCCGGTCATCTTAGGATGTTATACGACGGAACTAGACGCGATATTATTTTCTGCACATATTCGTGCGATCTAATTCAAACGGGATAAAACAATGAGAGAGCTCAATCTAGGTAATCGAGTCAAGACTGGGCGCTGCAGGGTTCCTCGTTAACTAGCCGTAAGAAGAGGTGTGTTGGAGTGTGTGGAAGACAATTCACGCTAAGTTATGGTATTGTGCCCCCCTTTTTTTTTCCAATCCATTTGAGTGCTCGGTATTGTGCCTTTACCGAAGGGAACTCAAGGCGTTTTCCGCCAACAGTCTACGGAAAAATGTTGCTGGACTGAAATCTTGCGTGTCACATCGGTGCTCATTAATGCTCATTGCCTACGGGCCGACCTGAGTGACTCACGGCTAGCAAGACTTTCGGTGACATCGGACGAACGTAGTATCCAGGTCCGATCCCACTGCAACGAGCGAAACTTCCTCCCAGTCGTGACTAAAGAAACTGTACCGTAGTAAGAGCCAGCTTGGATTCGGACCATGCTAATCGGTGTTTACACACCTCCCATGCCAGATCGTGCCCCCCAGCCACATGTGACGCGTGCCATGCCTTTCAAGTTTCCGGATGAGGAGTGTTGGAACCAGTGGCGTGGCGTATCACACAAGTGCAACAAACTAAGAAAAAGGTCTGGTCTGTGTCTCTGAACACTCCGCGGGAGGTCACGGGGACGAACCATCACCAGTTGTGTATAGTTTGGTGTAGTGTCGCGATTGGCACCGTTATCTAGGCGACGGCACGGCACCTTGCCACCAATGACTTGGCCGCATAATTATCCTCTTTCGTACAATCCTGGGCTCTTGGGCACCATGTCCACGGCTTGTCGATAATAGTACCCGGTACGGTACGGTATATCCGTGGGACTCAGGCGTTCGATCATGCCTATCGGGACACGTGACTCAGATCTCCATGAGGCAGTGCCTTCTGTGACGAACGATGTTAGTGTCTTTTTATTTTATTTCGGATGCATCTTGGGATCCATCAGAGTACACTGGCACCAGACCTTCGTAAAACCTGCGCGAGATAAATTGGTAGATGTCACATTGGTAACTCACAAGCAGTAAATGAAGCTTCGTTCGAGAGAATATTCGTCCCGCACCTAAACGTTTGAAGGCGAAAACAAAAAGAAGCATATGGCTGATCAAATGACGACGACGCCGCAATAGACAACTTACTGTATCAGTCACAGACTACAGCAACCGTGGCGGCGAGGCTGGGGAGCGCACCGTCGGAGTCCAGGTAAGCCCCCCACCAAATAAGGATGTCTTTGCTCTTGCTCTCTTCGTCAATTGATCCCACTATTACATGTAAGAAGGGTGTTGAGCACTGTTATCGGAAACGGATCAACGCCCCTTGCAAACCTTTCGTATGATCCTCGACTTGTTGGTGTGTTCATTTTTGTCGAGATTCTTCTTTTTCTTCCAGAGGGAAAGTCACCTAACAACGGCTAGATTTTTGCCACGGGGAGATGTGGCCCTCACGCAGCCTTTGTTCATTCACCTGATCATGCAATAGTGTTGGTGACTATCTACTATTCACTGCACAATTTTCACTCTCACACACAGAATATTCCCTTTCGAACCTTGACTATTTAACGGGTGCCAGCCACGAAGGTTTGGGATTGAGCGCTTGCGGTGACCAGGGCACCGAAAGTGCCTCGAAATTGTGCCCACATGCAGTCAGCGTCATGAACGGGACTACCTTCGTGGCCTGGACTCAGGTGTGCCCCGACGATGCGCGCGCAGTACGCCCCGTCAGTGGAGTAGCTCCTGGATTTAAATACCCGCAACCAAGCTTGGTCGCGGGCCACCTGAGACCCATACCCGAGACGTGTTATGTCTTCTCTACCCGTGGACGGGAACCCTCTCCTCCGAGGACCAGATGCAATGTTCGATGAGGGAATCCCTGTGACATATCATCAGGTGAGAGGGTGCATTACGTCCTGGCACTCGAACATATTGACACTGACCCACGTAGCTTGCTGAAGCTACCGCCATTTGCTATCAGCTGTTGCAAGCACTTGTCATGCCGTATAACGTATTAAACGCTTCCCATCTCAGGGAGCACCAAGCCCTTCGAGATTTTGCAGTCTCTGAGACATATCCGCAGCTTAGCGCGTATGTCATACCGTACACACACAGCTCGAATTGGTGCGGGTCACTGGCACTTGCTATCAGTTCCTGCGGGTACTTGGGCCATATAATGTATCAAACGCTGCCCCGCTTGGGGAGCACCAAGTCTTTCGAGATCCTTCGGTCTCTGAGATATGTCCTCAGGTGATGGAACACGTTACGTGTGGCGTTCGAATTTACTGACCTTGAGCGCTTATGGGTTGCTCTCACCATCACAGCTCAAATTCGTGTGGGTCGCTTACTATCGGCTGCTGCAAGTATATAGTTCGCTACTCGACGAAGCTATCCAGCTTAGAGAGCACCAAGTCCATCGAGATCTTGCAATCTCTGAAATGTTTCCTCAGGTGATGGAGCGCGTTACATCCTGACGTTCGAATTTACTGACTGTAGCATGTCAGGTTGCTCTCGCTGTCACACGCGTTGAATTCGTCTTGGTCGCTTGTCGTCAATTACTGCAAGCATATGGCATGCCACACGACGGATATAACGCCACCCAACTTGGAGAGCACCAAGTGCTGGCCGACAATGCGTCTCTGATCCAACCCTCCGCCCTCGAGACCGCACAACCGACAGACGCCCAACAAGCCGGGGTTCCCGCGGGCGGTGACACGTCCGACAGATTGCATTGTCTCTATAAGGATTGCAAGGCGACCTTTGGACGGCTTCAGGAACGCAAGCGGCATGTTACCGATGTTCACAAGCCGCTGCACCGATGTCCATTCTGCCTTTACGAGTGGTCCCGTCCCGACAAAATAAAGACCCACCTTATGACGAAGCACCAAGACAAGCCCCAAGTCTTGAATGAAATCCGTGCCAAGCGTGGTCGGCGTCTGGTCGCGTTTCTAAACGCCGCTCACTGTGAAGTAAGCATCACCTCTCGTGCTCGGTCTGCTTAAATAATCCCATGTCCTGTCCACAGTAAGTTACGTTCCCAGAAGTTTGTGTAAATCGAGTGGGCACAGTATGTAGTCCATACTTCGCATGGGCATGTAGAAACGCAACGGAAAACTGTTGTGTTAATATTATGTGTGCAAGTATGTGTAAAAGCATGAGACAATTTGATTCGGTAGGACAGGTAAATGCAGGCGTGGATGGCTTTGGAAGGGAAGAAAGGAATTTTGAAGGGATGTAATATGTGTCGTAGTCGTTAGGTGTCTTCACTTCTCGCTTTCTCTGCTCGAACCGACTTTCGGAGCCTTCAGCTTTTGAGTTTCCCTTTTGTTCTTACTTTGAAGTGGGAACAAACAGAGAACGAGCGCGAACGCCCGCGACGTATGTCGAGAACGGGAGGAAATCACAATAGGAGGCCATCTAAAATCATACGCCGACAACCTCCAAAAAAAAGAAAAGAATTGGCCAAAGAGGGGCAACGACAAATTGCTATAGGAAGCATTGTATCACGTCAAAATCAGAGAACGAACCAAGAAGAAACCACACTGAAATAGGTGTAGGTCTGCGCTCCCTTGACGCAACGGACCAGTTGTTAGGCTCCCTTGTCTTCACGGGATGAGAAAGGCCGTGACTGCTTCGTTACATGAGCTGATCAACTTTGTTATTGAATGCCCATGTTCCGGTCATTTCAACGCGACTCATGTCACGTCGAACGTGGTATTGCAGTACGCCTGCTAGTACAACTTGAATACTGTCCTCAGCGCCGCGACCGGTTCTGGAGTGCAGTAGTTCACTTACACGGAGAACGAGGCGTCGCAACGGACGGCGGCGTGCACGGCGGTGGGGATTCAGAGCCCTATCACAGAGTAGCCTCATAGGAGTGCCCACGCTTCCTGAAGTCACGCAAGTGGCATTGGCGGCGCCACAGGGCCAGTCCTGAAATGTCTGCAGGCTCTGCTCTGAGGAAGAGGGCGTTTCCCTGTGCCTCATCATACAAAAAGCCTTTCCCTCATCTGACGGGATTGACTCTGGGACTACATATGGCAGGATGAGTGCTCCGACTCGAGTGCTAACGTCTGGTGGCGTACCTCTTGAGTCTGTTATACCCAAACCGAGCCCGTCTCTCATTTACCTCGGATTCTGACAAGTCCTGGGACATGTCCGTGTCGAGCCAGCTCTGTGTAACCTTGCGAGCCTTTATGCTCTCCACGGCCGCCGGGGGACCTTCTTCCAAGACATGTAGTACCAGAGCCGCCGCGTCTCTTGTTCCTCACCGCCTCCACGATCTCGATCACGCCTATGTTTTTCCTTCTTCGCTTCGATGTCGATGAATTTGAAGAGGCGGGTATACTCGTCTTCGGAGTTCCCATTGTTGAATGAGCCCGATTCCTGTGAGTTCGGCAAATAGCGCTGCTTCTCTGTCTCCAAGTCTACTGGCCGCCGCTCGACGTCGAACAAAAATGCAGTTCCCTTGGAAAGGCTGTGCAGATGGTCGATTGTACCCAGTGGAAATGACGCGGGTCAGGTCCGGTATCGATCGAGGGAGCGAGCAATCAAAGCGTCTCTTGGCATGAAAGCGTGGCACTTGACAAAAACTTGGAGGCAGCCTGAACGCGCCAATCAGAAACGATCTTTATCCCATGGTCGTGCCTGGTTGGGTGAACTGAATTCCACTTTCTGAGATCCATGTACTCGGACGTACCCTTCTGCCAGGCTCTGGATGAGCAATTCAACCACACGTTACTGTAAACAAGTTTAATTCCTTCATCCTTTCAGTTGTTACGACCCATTCCAACTCAGTGTCCCAAAGTGCCACACCCACTCTCGCAACTTACACCTCAGTGGAATGAAATCAGATCCGCGCTCGACGCAATAAAAACCTACACGCCTACTCTGCATCGCGGCAACATCAGAGCTCTGGACATGATCCTGATTCCTCAAACTTAGCGATCTTCTCCTGGAGCTCATCGGGCGATACAAGTTCATCCTCTGTTGACGTGTGTGAAGACCTATTATTAGTTGACAATTCTCGAGTATGATACATATACATACCAACGAGTGTAATCTGGAGTTTGCGAATACCATAGCCTATGGGGACGAGTTTGCTTGCGCCCCACATGAGACTCGGACCTTCCATCTTGATGGAGCGCACAGATTCTTCCAACGCTTTCATATCGGTCTCGTCGTCCCACGGTTTGACCTCGAAGGTGACGACAGACTGGGAGAGTTAAACATGTTAAACGGAAGAGACGAGGACGCGGACGCGGACCTTGGCAATTGTCTTGGGCTTGTTTGCTTTCTTAGCGGCATACGCCGCGACACGCTCAGCCTCGATCAGTTCAACATCCTCGTCCACTTCGTCATCCGAGCCAAATAGGTCGACTTCGTCGTCTTCCTCGGCCGCAGCGGGAGCAGGGGCGGAAGCGGTCAGCGCCTCGCCGGCCTTGGACGTTCCGGGGAGTGTGTTGAATTCGCTCGCGTAGGACTGGCTATGCTTGTTCCAGCGTGCTGTGTGGAGCTACGGCAGCGTCTGGGGCGGCTTGTGCACGACTCAGGTGTGCACCTGAAGCAACTTTCCGCTTAGCTATGTATTATGAATCTAGCGTGATGGCGCAGATAGACGGTGATGGGCGTCATCGATGCGTGCATGTCTCAGATCTCAGATGTCTATTTTCGGCACAGCCCGAATCATGCATCTTCCTGGGGCTCTACCTCATAGCTGCAATGCCATCGAACTCATTGACTATGGTGGGTACTTGGCCGAGACTAACTACGTGCACATGGTATAGATGTTCTACAGGTTCCTAGTGGACTACTTAGATGTCGTCCCTCCTGAGGGCGGCCCGCCTCAGCCCGACCCATCTTTTCTCCCCAACGCGCTGCAGACTCACTACCAATTCCTCAGCTCTTCGGCGTGTGCTGTCGGACCGCCATCTCGTGCACGTATTATAAATCTGTGAAAGAGAAAGAACAGGTCAGTTCGTTATAGATCTCATTTACCCTCGGAAGGTTAATCGTGCGCTCCGACTCGTCCACTCTCACTTGCCTCTTCCTAGGGTCAAGTTTCTGTTGATTGTGATCTCGCTTCGGTACTAAAAGCGTCACTTCTTAGACAAATGGGCCATAAGACTACTTGCCAGAATTGCAAGGTAGTGAAGACCTTTGATTCCAATCGTTTTGTTGCGACGTCCGAGTCGGATCTGCCGCCCGTTTTGGCTGTGAACGCAAACGTATACAACGAAGAAACTCTCGAACGCTGGTTGGATACTCGCAAGCAGATATTCTTGCCACCAACCGTCGAGATGTGTAGACAACTTCATGAGGGCGAAGAGCCGACATCTGTGACTTACAACTTGAGGGAAAGTAAGTACCTTACCTTTACGATTGGCTATGATGTTGATAGCCTTACAGGCCATAGTTGTCCAAGTGCTCGGTAAGGAGGGGCGTTCTCATCTCGTGGCCATCACGAAAGGTAAGTGCTCCCTGTGCTGAAAAATCGGCCGCAGTCCCAGAAGCGGAAGATATTGAAGGCTCGTTCGGTTCGTCTTCAACGATTTTTCGGTACAGAATATCTCCGAGGAAGAGGCCTTGAGCTTTCCTGGAAAATGGAAGGTACGACCGTTCGATGTGTCGAAACTACTCACACACTGGTTGTACCATAGGTCCCGGCCATCTTATATCTAGAGCGAGTAGACTGTCAAGGACAGTTTGATTACTCTAAATTGTCCGATACCATCGGTACTCCAATCCTGAGCCAAGATACTTCGATCTCTGTGCTAGTATTACTGACATTATCCACGGCATAGTCGCACTAATGCTGGTGCTAGGCATCGAGACGCGAGTCTGATCGAGCACGAGATCCCTGGGGTCTGGAGAGCTACCGCGTCCAGGAGTGCTCGTCGCGATCGATGCAGAATTTGTTCAGATGCAACAAGAGGAGACAGAGTATCGGTCAGATGGAACCAAGAAAGTCCTTCGCCTGCGCGACTTAGTCTTGCTCGCGTCTCTGTCCTGAGAGGCGACGGCCCGAAGCAAGGGGTTCCCTTTATCGATGATCACATACACACCAGCGAAATTATCGTGGACTATTTGACAGAATTTTCGGGGATTAGATGTAAGCCCACTTTCTCGTTGATTTTGTATCTCGCCGTCAAGTTCCTCCAAGTCGGCGACCTCGACCCGCACACCTCGCCGTACACACTAACACCGCTGAAAGTCGTGTACAAGAAGTTACTCCCGCTAGTAGATCGGGGATGCATTTTTATCAGACACGGCCTTTCGAAGGACTTCAGGACCATCAGTGAGCTCCATTCTTCCTTCGACCTTCATTCACCGCACTGAGATCGCCCCATCCTTAGACATCTACGTTCCCCTAGAGCAAGTGTATGACACGGTAGATCTTTACTTCCTGAGAGAGCGTCAGCGTCACCTTTCGCTTCGTTTCCTTTCGTGGTTTGTGCTTCATGAGAACATCCAGACCGACATGCACGACTCGATCGAGGATGCGCGCTCTGCTCTGGTGCTTTATAAGGCCTACGAAGACCTCGAGGAACAGGGGATCGTTGATGAAAAACTAGGTGAGCTCTATAGAAAGGGGCGCAAACACGTACGCTTTCACTTGTACGCCCACGACCTTTCCGTTCACATAGTGCAGAACTGGAAACCTCCAGCCCCTCCGAAGACGGAGCCCGCATCCCCTACGGTACCTCCACCTGCGCAAACTGCGACTCAGCCCAATGCCCTCCCCATAATGCGCAGCAGCATGATACCTGCCCCTTTTGTCCCGAGCGGTTTCCAAGGTGGCGCTTTCGCAAGATTTCAACAAAGCGGCTTGTCAAGCCGTAGTCACTGGCGCCCCGGATGAGGAATCTCTTACCGCGCTATGGAATCCGCTCCACCTCCAGCCTCCAGCCACTGGCCATGGCAGTTATGTTGCTTGGTCATCTTAGGATGTTATACAACGGAACTAGACGCGATATTATTGTGTCGGATTTTTTTGCACATATCCGCGCGGTCGAATTCAAACGGCATAAAACGATGAGAACACAACCCACGCGGAGCGTTGTAATCGGGTCAAGACTGTGCACCGTACAGTGTGCCTCGTGTTAACTACTAGCCCGTAAGAAGAGTTGGAGAGTGGTGGAAGACGGCTCCCGCTATGGTGTTGTGCTCTTACCGACGGGAACTCGACGTATTTTCCGCCCACAGCCTACGATTGTGACAAATCGATGCTGGACTGGGATTCTGCATATCGCCGTTGCTTGCGTTAGCTCGAGCGTGACCAGCTACCGGTGAGATTTTTCGATTACGGGAAACCGGACGAACGTAGGATCTTTCCGATCCCACGGTAACGAACGAAACCTCCTAGTCGTGTGACTAATAAAGAAACCGTACTGTAGTCGTGTTTACACACTTCCCTGGCAAGTTCCGGTGTCAGGTTGTGCCCTGCAGCTACATGACGCTTGCATGCCTTTCCCGCGTGTTGGAGTCCACGGCGCGGCGGCGTACTGCGCACGTCCAAAAAAGAAAAATTCTGCTGGAGTTGAGTCCGTCTGGGAACACTCCGCGGGAAGTCACGGGAGCGTGCCAAACCAGAGATGAACCATCATCCGGGTAGCCCCAGATGACCGCGTTATCTGCCAGTGCGTGACGGCACCATCATCCGGGCATATTGCCCGATGGCCGCGTTATCTGTGTAACGGCAATTTGCCACCAATGAGTTGACCACATGGTGATCCCTTGTACAATCTTGAGCTCTTGGGCGCCGTGTCCATAGTTTGCGGATACCTGATACAATTATATATTGTGGCAGTGATTCAGGCCTTCGACCAGGCATCGGGACAAGAGGCACGCACGAGGCGGTGCCTTCTGTGATCACAGTAAATGTGATGTATTTTTCTTTTGGATCCATCAACACGACTTGAGTACACCGGCATCGGACGTTCGTAAAAGTGGGGCGAGGTGAGTTGGTAGACGCCACACTGGCAACTAACAAGCCGTAAGTCGGGTTTCGCTCGAGAGAATAAGTCTACTGCCGTCAGTCGTCATTTGACCTGCCGTATGCACCGTTCTGTTTCTCCCTCTACGGGAGAAACGTAAGGTCTGAGACGTCGCCGCTTTAGCGGCACCCGGGCTGAAAGGCCTGGTTGTTATAATTTTTTGTCTACTAAATTTTTTAGTTACCTCCGACTGCCTCTGGTCTCGTTCAACCTTAGTCCAATCGTACCCAGTGCCGCGTGCCGGGGTGCAGTCGCGTCTTCGCTTGAGTGCGTGTTGCGACCCAAATATTTCTTTAAGGAAAGAAGATCCTTTGCGTCTCCCTGTTTTGAGTAATCATCGTTCCGTGGCTAGATCCGGTAACGCAATACGGGAGCCCCCGTACAAAGCGCGAATTTCTTGCAACCATACATAGGTTGGAGACCACATGTATTATGCATGTGTCTGTTCTTCTTTCTCGGGGTATTAATTTGGGGTCGTCAATGCTGCCTCAGATCGGAAGCATAATGGCTGAAGGCAGTGCGAAGAGGACGCGCATATTCATGCGCACCTTTGACGGACATTGTGCACCGTGGCCTCAGACCCAGATTGACTGACTTGGCTGCTTGCGGACCCTTGTTCGCACGGTTTGTCGGCACGCAGCTTGGGGGAATGCGAAGAGAACCACCGTGGCTGCCGCCCGTCGAGTGCGAGACCCAAGGCGAGCTCCCCACTGGCGGTCCTTAGTTCAGCCAGATACAGCAACACCCTGTATACGATCTTGATCGAGCTCGATCAACCGTTTACAGCCGACTTCCAACTCTTGGAGGAAAAAAGTTGAGTAAGCGGAGTCTCGGGAATTCCCATAAATGAAATAAAAAACGCACGAACAATGAACCTCTACTGCATATAGCAAGTATTTTGTGTGATCAGATCTCAGATAACCGGTTGTCTTCATTCTCCGCTCACTCCGGTACCATCGTTATGAAAACGGCTGTAATCCAAACGCATGTCAAGACTGGATGACTTCCCGTAACGATCTGCGCAAATCATCTCCAGACTAAGTTACAGTACTGCGGCTGCTACCGTAGCCCTGACCCAAGGCAGACATGACCCTGACAGGCGGAAGACTCGGAGCGCGCGGAGTCAGAGTAAAAATCGTCAAATGATGATATCGTTGCTCTACATTTGGTACTGCTTCTCTCGCCGGACTTGCTAACACACTATTTTTATCACAGTAAGACGCATCTATAGCCCTGTTATCTGCGGGTCAACGCCCCCCGCAAATCTTTCGTATGATCCTCGACTCGTTTATGTTCATTTTTTTTGTCGGATTGACTCTTCCGGATTGAAAGTCACCCAACAACGACTATCATACATTTCCGTCACGGGACAAGATGCCCACGCAGCCTTTGTTAGACCTATACATTCGTTCACCTGATCGTGTAACCGCTTGGTGACTATTTACTATTCACTTCTCAATTATCACTCACACATGAAAATTACGTTTGAACCCTTGACCGTCCAACAGGTGCCATTTGCCAAAGTTTGGGCTTGAGCGCTTGTACCAGGGTTCGTGAGAGGGCGCGGACAAGTCCAGAAACAGGCGACATGAACCCCCTATCTTCGTGCCCTGGACTCAGTTGTGCCACGGCAGTGCACGCGACGGTACGCTCGTCGGTGGAGTAACACTGGATTCGAATTTAAATACCCGCAACCAGCTTTGGTTGCGGGTCATTTGATGCTCATACCCGAGACGTGTATGGATTCACTACCCGTGGACGTGAACTCTCTCCTCCAGGGATCGAGGCTACGTTGATCCTTGATGAGGGAACCCCTGTGGTATATTCTCAGGTGAGAGGGCACATTACGTCCTGGCGTTCGAATTTACTGACATCGACGCATATAGGTTGCTGATGCTGCCGCACAACTTGAAGCCATAAGAGCCGTTTGCTATCAGCTATTGCAAATACTCGACACGCCTTACAACGTATCAAACGCTACCCAGCTTGGGGGACACCAAGCCCTTCGAGTTTCCACAATCTCTGAGACATATTCCCAGGTAATGGAGCGCGTTACTCCCTGGCGTTCGATTTACTGGCCTAGGCGCGTATATCATACTGCCACACAGCTCGAAATGGTGCGGGTCTCTTGCTATCAGTTGCTGCAAGTACTTGAGTCGCCATACAATGTATCAAACGCTGCCCCACTTGGAGAGCACCAAGTCCTTCGAGGTCCTGCAATCTTGATATATCCTCAGGTGATGGAGCACGTTACGTGTGGCGTTCGGATTTACTGACCTTGAGCGCTCATAGGTTGCTCTCACCGTCACACAGCTCAAACTCGTGTGGGTCGCTTACCATCGGCTACTGCAAGTATATAGCTCGCTACTCGGCGGGGCTATCCAGCTTGGAGAACACCAAGTCCATCGAGATCTTGCAATCTCTGAAATGTTTCCTCAGGTGATGGAGCGCGTTCCGTCCTGGCGTTCGGATCTACTGACTTGAGCGCGTCAGGTTGCTCTGGCCACTACACACCTTAAATTCGTATTGGTCGCTTGTTATCGGTTACTGCAAGCATATGGAATGATACCCGGCGAATATAACGCTACCCAGCTTGGAGAGCACCAAGTGCTGGCCGACAATGCGTCTCAGATCCAACCCTCCGCCCCCGAGACCGCGCAACCGACAGACGCCCAAGAAGCCAAGGTTCCCGCAGGCGGTGACACGTCCGGCAGATTGCATTGTTGCTATGAGGATTGCAAGGCGACCTTTGGACGGCCTCAGGAACGCAAGCGGCACATTATCGACGTTCACGCGCGGCGCCGCCAATGCCCGTTCCCGTCCTGCCATTACAAGTGGTCCCGTCCCGGCAAAATAAAGACCCACCTTATGGTGAACCACCAAGACAAGCTTCCCCGAGACGTCTTGAATGAAATCCGCGCCAAGCGTGGTCGGCATCTGGTCGCGTTCCTAAACACCACTCTGTAGTAAGCACCTCTTATCCCTGCTCGGTCTGCTTAAGTAATACCATGTCCTGCCATAGTAGGTCACGTTCCCAGAAACATTCCCAGAGGTTTGTGTAAATCGAGTGGGCACAATATGTAGGCCATACTTCACACGGGAATGGAGAAATGCAACGAAAACTGTTGTGTGAATATTAGGAATGCAAGTTATATGTAAAAACATGAGACAATTTGATTCGGTACGACAGGTACATGCCAGGGTGAATGGCTTTGGAAGAAGCAAGTAAGGAATTTCGAGGGAATGTAATATGAGTCGTAGTCATTAGGTGTCTTCATTGTTTTTGTTTCTCGCTTTCTCCGCTCGATCCGGCTTTCGGAGCCTTCAGCTTTTGGGTTTCCCTTTTCTTCTTTCTTTGAGGTGGGAACAAACAGAGACACCGGCGCGGACGCTCACGATGTATGTCGGGAACAGGAGGAAATCACAATAGGAAGCCCATCTGAAATCAAACGCCAACAATCTCCAAAAAAAAAGAAAAGGATTGGCCAAAGAGGGGCGACGATAAATAGCTATAGCAAGCATTGTATCACCTCAAAATCGGGGAACGAACCAAGAAGAAACCACACTGAAATAGGTGGTAGGTGTAGGTCTGCGTTCCCTTGACGCAACGGACCAGTTAGAAGCCACGTTAGGCTCCCTTGTCTTCATAGGATGAGAAAGGCCGTGACTGCATTATTACATGAGTTGATCAATCCTGTTGTTAAATACGTTGAATGCCCATGTTCCGATCATTTCAACGTGACTCGCGTCATGTCGAACGCAGTATTACAGTACGCCACAATACTGTCCTCAGCGCCGCGACCGGTTCTGGAGTGTAGTTCACTTACACGGAGAACGAGTCGTTCGCAATGGACGGCGGTGTGCACTGCAGTGGGGTTCAGAGTAGAGGCTACCTTGTGATGGGAACGCACATGCTTAGGTCACGCAAGCGGTATTGGCAGCGCCAAAGGGGCCAGTCCTGAAACCTCTGCAAGCTCTGAGGAAGAGGGCGTTTCCCTGTGCCTCAAGATACAAAGCCTTGTCCTCATCCGACGAGCAACTGTAAGAGAACGCCTGGCAAGATGCCTGGTGCGTGTGAAGGACAAAAAGGTGGTTCCATGTCGGCGTGCACCTTCTTGGAAAGGCTGTGCAGCAGTTCGTAATGGCTGATTGTCCCATGGCAAAAACGACGCGGGTCAAGCCGGTCAGGTCCCGCCGGTATCGGAGCGAGCGTCTCTTGGCACGAAAGCGTGGTCTAGCAGGAAAAGCGTGGCACTTGACAGAAACTTGGAGCCCTCGGAAGTCGGCGGGCTTCCCCGTCCAAGGGCAGCCTGAGCGCGCCAAGGTCGTGGTTGGTTGGGTGGACTGAGGTCCACTTTCTGAGATCTATGCATTTAAACCACACGTCAAACAAGTTTAATTCCTTCATCCTTTCAGTCGTTACGACCCATTCCAACGCAGCCGATAAACTAAATGTCCCAAAGTGCCACGCCCACTCTCGCAACTTACAGTTCTGTGGAATGAAATCAGATCCGCGCTCGACGCAACAAAAACCTGCACGCCTACTCTGCATCGCGGCAACATCAGAGCTCTGGACATAATCCTCAAACTCAGCAATCTTCTCCTGGAGCTCATCGAGCGATACAAGTTCATCCACTGTTGACGTGTGTGAGACCCATTATCAGTTGACAATACTTGAGCAAGATACATACCAACAACGAGTGTAA
>Ga0137385_10003148_pt1 | contig 14269 bp, 12 predicted proteins | sample SagtaG_FD_104921 | JGI IMG/M metagenome (GOLD analysis project Ga0137385, IMG submission 104921) | Vadose zone soil microbial communities from Sagehorn Ranch, Mendocino, California, USA - Sage2_R_80_16 metaG | ecosystem: Environmental > Terrestrial > Soil > Vadose zone | place: USA: California...
GACTGGCGACAGGATCCGGCTCAACAACTCGATTCCGCCCGCGCCTTTGAACATGCCGATCGCCACCAGCATCGTCACGAGAAACGGAATGATCTTCAGAATCACGCCGAAACCTTCTTTCGCTCCTTCGACAAACTCCTCATACACTTTCACTCCGCGCGCCGCTGCATAGAGCGGGAAAGAGCTGAGAAGAAATGGGATCGCCAAGATCGACAACGCGTTCACGCTGCGAACAAAAACATTCTGCGTCGCGGCAGTTTCGGGCAGCGGAAGATGAAAAAGACCCGGCACGACCATCCGAAGAAATAACGCGATGAAGAGAACAACCAGCGCACTCAGCACAACTAAACCCAAGATGGACAATCTTCTCACCGGTTCCCGGAGGGCGACGCTGCCGCTGTAGCCGGGATCGCTGATCCCGGCCGCTTCTTTAATTTCCGCTTTCTCAAAATCCTGCCCGACTTTCGTCCCCTCAACTGACGGCGAAATCCGAAAGATCGGCAATTTTTCCAGGAGTTTCACTGAAATGATTGCAACACTCGCGGCGCACAACGTGGCAAGAAGCGCCGTGCCGACAATCGCGGTCGGTCTTGTGGACCCGGATGCAGCGAGAATCGCGATCGCAGTTGCGGGAATCAACTGCACGGAGCTGGTGTTGATCGCGAGAAAAGTGCACATCGCATTTGTTGCCACACCAGGCCGGGCATTAAGCGCCTCCAGATCGCGCATGGCGCGCAGACCCAGCGGCGTGGCGGCATTGCCTAAGCCGAGCATATTTGCCGACATATTCATCAACATCGATCCCATCGCCGGATGCTCCGGCGGCACGTCCGGGAAAAGGCGTCGCATAATCGGACGCAGACCGTGCGCGATTCGCTGAATCAATCCCGCGCGCTCAGCCAGACGCATCACGCCCAGCCACAATGCCATGATGCCGATCAGCCCCAACGCAATCGTGACGGCGGTTTTCGCCCCATCGAACGCGCCCTCGGTCATGTCTTTCAAACGATCGTTCCAGCCGCCAATTGCGACCGCGAGCAAAACGAGCGCGAGCCAGATGTAATTCAGCATGCGTAATGTTGTAGTCGGGGTCGCTGACCCCGGCCAGCCGATATTGTTATTGCGTTATCGATCTTTCTTTCGGCAGATTGACCGACGCTATGACCGACTCCATCACTCAAATTAAGGATAGCACTGCGAATCCCGCTCCGCTCGGGCTGCTTGGCTTTGGCATGACCACCGTGTTGCTCAACCTGCACAACGCCGGCTTTTACGAACTCAACAGCATGGTTCTGGCGATGGGGATTTGCTATGGAGGGCTGGCGCAAATCATCGCTGGAATCATGGAATGGAAGAAAGGCAACACCTTCGCCTCCACCGCATTCGTTTCCTATGGTTTGTTTTGGCTGTCGCTGGTCACGCTGATTGTCCTTGCGAAACTAGGATGGGGCGCCTCCTCCAATGACGTGGCGATGGCCGCGTATCTCGCTATGTGGGGACTGTTCACCGCCGTCATGTTTCTCGGCACGCTGCGGCTAAACCGCGCGTTACAAGTTGTCTTCGGCACGCTGACGATTCTATTCTTCATGCTCGCCATCGGCGATTTCACCGCCGCGAGCGCGGGCTTTAAACATGCCACTGGCTATGAAGGAATCGTCTGCGGCTTCTCCGCGATTTACGCCGGCCTCGCTCAAGTGCTCAATGAGGTGTTTGGCAAAACAATGCTGCCGCTCGGGCCGGTGAAGAAGTAAACGCGTTTTTGATTCCTGTAGAGGCAGGCGTGCCGCCTGCGAAAATCATCGGAATTGCAGCCGACACGGCTGCCTCCACAGGTGACCGCGAGGCTACGTTTGCTTTAATAAACTAGCCGCCAACTCAAGCGCCGATTCACTTTTGCCGCCGAGCATGCGCGCGATCTCTTCCTGTCGAGTTTTGCCGCGGACCTCGCGCAATTGCGAATAGGTGCGACCACGCACAACTTCCTTCGTCACCACGAAGTGGGAAGAGCCAGTCGCAGCGACTTGGGGAAGGTGGGTGATGCAAATCACCTGATGATCCCGGCCTAATGTCTGCATCTTCGCGCCAACCGCGTGCGCGATTTCTCCACCCACGTTCGTATCGATTTCATCGAACACGAGCAGCGGAATGGCATCATGAGCCGCCAATGCGGATTTGATCGCGAGCATGAGGCGCGAGATTTCGCCGCTCGATGCGATTGCCCGCAATGGCTTCAATGGTTCGCCAGGGTTCGGTGAGAAAAGTAATTCCACCGAATCGAATCCCGTCGGGCGCGGTTCGTCGAGCGCGGCCAGCTTTACGTCGAACTCCGACTGACGAAAACCAAGATCGCGAAGATTGCGCCGGATGTGTTCCGAAAGTTTCGGTGCCGCCTTGGTCCGAAGTTTGCGCAGAGCCTCGCCGCTGCGGTTTAAGCTAGTTCGAGTAATTTCAATTTCGCCGGCCAGACGCTCCAGCTCGGCGTCGCGACCCTCGATCTTTCGCATGCGTTCGGCTGCGCGCTCGCCGAACGCGATGACTTCAGCGATTGAACCGCCATATTTCCGCTTCAAAGTTTCGAAGAGCGAAACGCGCTGTTCGAGGGCGGAAAGCTGCGCCGGATCAAGATCGAGCTTTTCGGCGTAGTTGGAAAGGGAGCGTGCGATCTCGGAAAGCTCGACCACACTGGCAGCGTGAGCGGACGAAAATTGCGTAATCGAATTGTCGATCTTCTCCAGTTCGCGCAGCAAACGCTGCGTTTCGGCAAGGTGCGACAGAACCGAATCGTCTGCCTCAGAAAGTTTGCTCGCGACCGCGCTCGCCAGCTCGATCAGCCGCTTGCTGTTGCTGGCCAATTTATAACGCGATTCAATTTCCTCTTCTTCGTCCGCGACCAGATTGGCCGAGCTGATTTCGTTGATTTGGTGGCGAAGTAGATCGAGCTCTTGTTCGCGCGCGGTCTCCACCGTGTTGAGCGCGGCGTGCTCAGCGAGCAGCGTCTGCAATTGACGATAATGCTTTCGATATTCGGCGAGTTGCTCTTCGGCGCGCGCAAACGAATCGAGCAAGCCCAATTGCTTCTCCGGCGAGAGCAATGACTGGTGATCGTGCGGGCCGTGAAGATCGACAAGTTCGTCTCCGAGATTCTTTAGAACGGCAAGCGTGGTCGGCGAGCCATTGATGAATTGCCGATTGCCTCCGCTGGCTGAGAAGGTGCGTTTGACAATGAGATCGCTCTCGCACGGTTCGACCCCCGCTTCGATAAGCTGCGCGTTGAGTTTTCTCAGATCTTCTCCCGCGAAAACGGCCTCGACCGTGCAGAGATCCGCGCCGGTGCGGATGAGCGACTTGTCGGCGCGTTCCCCCAGCAACAATTGCAACGCGCCGATGATAATGGATTTGCCCGCACCGGTTTCTCCCGTTACGGCGATAAAACCAGGCGCAATTTCCCATTCAAGCTCTTCCACGAGAGCGAGATTTTTTATGCGCAACAAAGCGAGGACGGCGGGCATCGCAGAAAGTTGATGGTTGTTCGTTGAGAGTTGAGAGTGCCAGCTTGCCAATTCAATCTTCAATCCTCAACTTTCAACTCGCCGTTACCTTTCTTGGCACGGGCACATCGCAAGGTGTGCCGATGATCGGCTGTGATTGCGCAGTATGTCGATCTCCCGATCCGCGCGATCAACGGTTGCGCTCTTCAATTTACGTCGAAACACCAGAGTGCTCGTGGGTGGTGGACACAGGGACTGACTTCCGGACACAGGCACTCCGGGAAAGTATCCGCAATGTCGATGCCGTGATTTTTACCCATTCACACACCGATCATATTATGGGCTTTGACGATTTGCGGCGGTTTTCCCATGCGCGGGGCTCGATGCCGGTCTATGCGTCGGTCGAAACGATGCGCGATCTGGAGCGCGTGTTTCGGTTCGCGTTCGACACCAGCAATCCGATTCCATATTATTTGAAGCCCGAGCCGCACATTATTGATGAGCCGTTTAAGCTAGGCGAGACCTTTATCACTCCGTTGCCCGTGCCGCATGGCGATTCCATTGTGAACGGCTACCTTTTCTCGCGCGCGGACCAAAAACTTGTCGCCTACCTGAGCGACTGCAGCGCCGTACCGGATTCGATTATCGATCTTATCGCGGGCGTGAAAGTCTTGATCATCGATGCGCTTCGCGACAAACCGCATCCGACTCATCTCAGTGTGGATCAGGCGTTGGAAATCGCCTTGCGCGTCCAGCCGGACGCGACTTATTTCACCCACATCTGCCACGAGCTGCCGCAAGCGGCGGAATCGCGGCTCCCCGCCAGCACACATATCGCTTACGATGGACTACGGGTGGAATTTTGATACCAAAGCCTCGGGCTTGTTTGTCGCTTAGCGAATAATTCCGCGCTCGCTTTGTTCGATGAATTCGATGATCTCGGTGATCTCTTCTTTTTGAGGTAATTCCTTGCGCATCGCTTCGACTGCCTGGCGCGTGTTGTATTTCGAGCGATAAATCAAACGGAACGCTTCTTTGATCAGCTTCACGCTTTCGGGTGGGAAATTCTTGCGTTCCAAACCGACCAGATTGATCCCGCGAATTTCGGCCGGGTTGCCATCCGCGATCATGAACGGCGGAACGTCCTGGACAATTTTTGAGCAGCCACCGGTGATCGCAAACCGTCCGATCCGGCAAAATTGATGCACCGCCGTGAGCCCACCCATGATGGCGTGATTACCCACCTCCACATGGCCGGCTAGCGTGCCGTTGTTGGAAAAAACCACGTCATCTCCGACCACGCAATCGTGTGCAATGTGGCTGTAAGCGAGGAAGGTTCCGCGGTTTCCGATGCGCGTTTTCCCTTTGCTCGTCGTGCTGCGGCTGATTGTGACGAATTCGCGGAATGTATTCTCATCGCCGATTTCCAGGTAAGTCGGTTCACCCTGGTACTTCAGGTCCTGCGTTTGCTGGCCGATGGAGCAGTAGGCGTAAAATTTGTTTCTCGCTCCGGCATCCGTCGGTCCACAAAGGGTGACGTGATGTTGGAGCCAGCAGTTTTGACCGAGGACGACGTCGGCTCCGATAACGCAATACGGTCCGATCGTTGTCCCTGCGCCGATTTTTGCCTGTGGATCGACAATTGCGGTCGGGTGAATCTGCACGTCGCTCATTTATCGAGAAACGTGAACATCAATTCGCCTTCCGAAACGACCGCGTCGTTTACGACGCAGTAGCACTTCGCTTTCGCCAGGCGGTTGCCGCGCGATTTTGTTAGTTCGGCGTGAATGAAAATCGTGTCCCCGGGGAAAACTGGTTTGCGAAATTTTACATCGTCTGCGCTCATAAAATAGCCGACGCGACTCGAAGTCTTCGCCAATTTATACAACAAAATGCTGGCCACTTGCGCCATCGCTTCCACTTGCATCACACCAGGCATCACCGGATGACCGGGGAAATGCCCCTGAAAAAACGGCTCGTTGATCGTGATGGATTTTACGCCCGTAATTTTATTATCGGCCTCGAAGCCGATGATCCGATCAACCATCAAAAAGGGATACCGATGCGGCAAGATTTGCATTACCTCGTCAGTGTCGAGGCCGCCATCGCCGGTGGGGATCGTGCGCGGTGCCGCCATCGCGCTTCTTCGCGTTTGCTCGCGGGCGAGAGCGCGAGCCAGCTCTGCATTCGCCGCATGGCCGGGTTTCACCGCAACCACGTGACCGCGAATCGGCCGACCGACGAGCGCCAGATCGCCGATAATGTCCAGAATTTTGTGCCGTACAAATTCGTCGGCGAAGCGCAGCGGTTCTTTGCTCAAGACCGCCTCCCCGCGCACCACAATCGCATTTTCGAGACTGCCGCCCTTGATCAAATTTTTCTCCATGAGCGGTTGAACATCTTCGTAGAAAACAAATGTTCGGGCCGGAGCTATCTCGCGCTCAAAAATTGCCGGCGTAATTTCCATCGATAGGAACTGTGTGAAACGATTGTTTGGTCCGGCTTGCGTGCACGAAATGCGAAATGTTTCATCCGGTAACAAGACAAGCAACGCGCCCGTTTTCGATTCCACGTGCATTGTGTCGCGCACGTCGAAAAAGCTTCTCGGCGCATCCTGCGGGGTCACGCCGGCGCGTTTGATGACATCAACATAAGGTTGCGCGCTGCCATCGCCGATTGGCGGTTCGTTCGCGTCCATCTCCACAATGGCGTTGTCCACGCCCATCGCCGAAAGAGCCGCCAGCACGTGCTCGACCGTGTGAACACGCACCGAGCCTTCGCCGATGGTCGTGGCGCGCTCAACCATTTTCAGATTCTCGATCTTGGCGTCGATTGTCGGTTCGTCCTGCAAATCCTTGCGCTTGAATTTGATTCCGTGATCGACCGGCGCCGGATGCAACTTGATCGACACCTTTTCGCCCGTGTGCAGCGACGTGCCACTGAATCCGGCAGTTTTGCCAACGGTATGTTGAAACTCGGGAGAAGCGGGCATGAGCGCTAACTAACAAAGATTTTTCGTCGTGACCAGCCGCGCTTACTTCAGTTCAAAATTGCCACAGTCAAAAGCCATCATTTTGTCGACGTTCGAGATCCGAAATTGTTCGACGACCGCGCCATCATCCTGCCAAACATCGACTGATTTCTCGCTGTGCTTTGTGATCAAAGCGCGAACCAAGTTTGGCATCTTGCTCACTGTGCACAAAGGCAATCCATCCATGGTTTTAAGAAAGCTGTTCTCGTCGTCAAATCCGATGCCAAGAGCGATCATCGGCCGTTCGTCGTTAGCCAATGGATTCGGCATGAGTCTCACTTTCACGTTTCCGTTCGCGTTGTTTTCGACAGGCGAAGCCGTCGCTTGGCCGAGATCGTCCACTTTGAAATGACCAACCAGGTAGCCGCGAGCATGATATTTTCCAGCCGGTAAGTCTTCGCCATCGTCATTCTTGCCGTCCCATTGTGTCGCCAACGCATCGGCGCCGACTGTGAACTCATCCAACTCAGCTTCTTGGTGCAGGACGCGGACGAGTTTGCCATTCCCGGCGTAAATGCCCAGGCTGATGGTTCCTTCCAGCGGCGGCGGAACAAAGCTGATGCGCACGCTCTTGGTGGAAGACGCTGAAGGAGTTTGCTCCGGTACAGGTGAGGGTGCGGCAGATTCCTCCGGAGTGGGCGAAGAAGTTGGAGCTGGCGTCGGTGCCTCCTGCCCGATCGCCGCGCAAATCGAAGCCAAGGCGATTAGAATGACCGCGTTAAACTTTTTTGTCATGTCGATCGGAGTGGCCTCCCGCGCCGTGGCTTTATGCGAACGTCGGGAGACATCTCTTGTTGTTGGACCCGAGAAAGCAGAAGAAACGTGAGAGTCTCCCATTCGACTTCGCTCAGGGCAAGCTCTCGACTTCGCTCGGACTGACAAATAGGTTATATGTAATACCGCCAGTTTACGTTCGGGAAAAGGTTATCGCGCCATTCGCAATCGCTCAGAATTGCTTCATCGAGATGGTTCGCCGCGAACTGATCATGCAATCGATTGAAACGAGCAAGGTGATCCTGCGTCCGTTTCGTGGCGTACTCCTTTGCGGTTCCTGTCTTCATCAGGAACGCCCAATCGCTCGATTGTGCCAGTAAGAGTTCGCGCGCCAGTTGCTGTAGGACGCGATCAGCAACCGGTGTCGGATTGTTCATATGCCTGCGCGCGGTTTGGCTCATGCGCTGCGCGGCGGCATGCAGGTGGGGATAAATCCAGGCGTTGCTCTGGTTAAGCCAAACTTCGAGATGGCCTTTTTCGCCCCATGTTGATGTTGCTGGTCTGAAGGTTTGCTGGGTTGGATGAGTAGAGAGATATTCGCTTGGTGTTGTTAGGACCAAGCTTTGCTGTTCGTTTGCCGCTTTCCGAATGAGATTTTCAAGAAAGTCCGGCCCTTCGAACCACCAGTGACCGAACAATTCGGCGTCGAAGGGGACCACAATCAACGGATCAAAACCTAGTCGACCGACTTCAGCTATTTGCCGTCGTTGTTGTTCAAGAAAATGAGCGGCGTGTACCTTTGCGGCTTCTTCCGCTGCTTCACGATCATACAAGTCTTTCTCCTCACCGTGGCCAGTGATGCGATGATATTTCACGCCGGAAAACTTTCTGTTCCCGCGCGCAATTGGTCCCAAATGCTCCATCGGAAGATCGAAGCCAATGTCACGATAGAATTCACGGTAGACCGGATCGCCCGGATAACCTCTCTGTGCGCTCCAAACTTGCCGGCTTGATTCGCTATCACGCGCGAAAACGCCCGGTCCAGCTGACGTGTAACATGGCGCGTAAATCGCGCGGCGCGGACGCGGTTTTCCAAACATCAGACCGTGTGCGTCGAGAACGAACCAGCGAATGTTCGCTTCTTGCAGAAGCGATTCCACGCCCGACGCGTAAGCGCATTCGGGCAGCCAAAGACCCATTGGATGTGTCCCGAAAACATCGACATATACATCTCTTCCGATCAAAACCTGCGCGCGAGCGGCTTGGGGGGACTGCTGCTGAAGAAGGGGAAGCAAGCCGTGGGTGGCGGCGCAGGCAATGATTTCAAGTACGCCCGTCTCACGCAACTCGCGAAAAGCCGCAAGCAGATTGCATTTGCATTGCTCGACAAAGAAACGCCGGCTTTCCGAAAAGATCTCGAAATAAAAATCCGCGAGTTCTCTAAGTTTTGGATGATTAAGATTCCGTTTTTGCTCGCGCTCTACTAGTTCGATCAAAAGATCGAGATGTCGCACATAACGCTCGCGCAAAAGCCCGTCTTGGAACATGGCGCAGAGAGTCGGCGTGATCGACATTGTGAGCCTGAATGCCACTCCGTCGTTTACCAATCGCTGCATCATAAGCAGCAGCGGAATGTACGTCTCGGTTATCGCCTCAAAGAACCAGTCTTCTTCGAGGAAATGCTCGTGCTCGGGGTGTCGGACGAAGGGAAGGTGCGCGTGCAAAATAAGCGCGAGATAACCAGGCATGTAACTACATTTAGCGTGTCATTCCGAACGGAGCGAGGAACCTCTCAAAAGGTTGTTCGATCACACAAAAAAAGACGTGCGGTGCATGATCGTGCGGACTATCCGCTTTCGGTACAACTTCTCGCAATCTACGACTGTGAGGTCCCTCCTCGTCTGCGCGACTCGGGATGACCGATTAATAAGGCGCGACTCAGGATGACGATGTCAGAGTGTGCGGCAAAAGTCCTGAAATCGATCCAGGCCTTTTTTGATCACGTCAATGCTCGTGGCGTAACTAAGCCGGACTGTGCGATCATCGCCGAAAGCGGCGCCTGGAATAACTGCGACACTCGCCTTGCTCAACAAACGATCGGCGAAATTTTGCGAAGTCAGTCCGAGTTGGCTGATGTTGACCAGCACATAAAACGCGCCCTGCGGCTTGACCGCAGTCACGTTCGGAATTTTAGAAATGCGATCGAACATATAATTGCGTCGCATATCGAATTCTTCGCGCATGTCGGCGAGCGGTTGTTGATCGCCTTTCAGGGCAGCGAGCCCGCCGTGCTGCGAGAAGGAAGAGGGATTGGATGTGGTATGGCTTTGGATTGAATCAACCGCTTTGGCGACCGCTTCCGGCGCGGCCAGATAGCCAAGGCGCCAACCAGTCATGGCGTATGATTTACTAAATCCGTTAATCGTAAGTGTGAGATCGTACGCTTCCTTGGAAAGGGACGCGATGCTCACGTGCTTCGCGCCATCGTACACCAGCTTCTCGTAAATTTCGTCCGACAAAATGTAAATATCCTCCTCAGCCGCAACATCGACAATCGCCTGCAATTCCTCGCGCGTATAAACGGAGCCGGTCGGATTGCATGGACTATTCAGGATCAACATCTTTGTCCGTGGCGTCATCGCGTTTTCAAAATCCGACGCGCGCATTTTCCAGGAATTGCGCTCGCTCGTTGGCACAATTACGGGCTCGGCGCCCGCTAATCTGACCATGTCTGGGTAGCTGACCCAATACGGCGCTGGAATGATAACCTCATCGCCGGGTTGACACGTGGCGAGAATGGCATTGTAACACGCGTGCTTGGCGCCATTACTTACAATGATCTGAGCGGCGCGATAACTGAGCTCGTTGTCAGCGGCCAATTTTTCCGAGATCGCCTGGCGCAGCTCGGGAATCCCTGCGCTGGGCGTGTATTTCGTGAAGCCAGCCTCCAGCGCTGCGATCGCCGCTGCTTTGATGTGCTCGGGCGTGTCAAAATCCGGTTCTCCTGCACCGAAGCCGCAAACGTCGATACCTTCGGCTTTCATGGCTTTTGCCTTGCTGTCGATCGAGAGCGTGAGCGAAGGACTGAGTTGAGCGGCGCGTTCGGAAATTTCCATGGCAAAGGGACTAGTTGTGAGATTGTTCAAAATGGGAGCGCAAGCTATTGGCGGGGGTAGAAGTTTTCAATCAGAGGTTTGAAGTTATTTTCATCGATCTGCACGATCGCCATTTCGCGCTTCGCGTTTTCGGCGGAATCAGAGGCGTGGGCGGCATTGATCATAATCGTCTGGCCAAATTCTTTCCGAATTGAACCGGGCGGCGCTTTCGCTGGATCGGTGGGGCCGAGGACATCCCGGATTTTGCGCACGGCGTCCACGCCTTGATAAACGATGGCGATGGATTTTTCCGTCCCAGCAGTATCACGTTTGTCCGACGGACATTCGCTTGGTTTCCTTCCCGCCATGAATTCGACAATGCTTTCCCAATTATCCCGGCCGCTCGCTGGGCCCAGCTTCTGCTCGAGAACTGGCAACACCGGTCCGTAGAATTCTTCCGCTTGTGCAACGCTCATCCGATGAACCTTGAATCCGATGATGTAGAGCCCGGATCGAGAAAAAACTTCGATAACCCCGCCCGGCCGCAAATTTGGAAATCTGAAATTGTCCGGCTTAATCAGCACGAGCGTCTTCTCGATCTTAGCTTCGGCTGGGAAATTGATGACTTGATCCAGGATGCCCCCGTCACGATCGGAAAATTCCGCCCACAATTTCAAGTCACGCTCAACGGCTTTTGAATCGAAAACCGCGAGTACCCCAGGCTCAAAGTAAGTCACGTTGCCCGAAGTATCGGTGATGTAATCGCCGTACGTGTCGCGAATCGTCTCCCCGCTGGTGCGTTCATGCACGATGTGACCAACCGTGCGATGAATCTTTTCCACGGCGTCGGGGCCGCGAAAGATGAGAAATAACATGCGTGGCCGCTGGCCGTTAACATTGCCCGTGAAATTTTTTAGGACGTAATCGCGAATCAACTCCTGCGTCGCGCGGTGACGCGCATTGGTTTCAGTTACGATCCCTTCTGCGTAGCGCTTTGCCAGCTCCGCACTTGGCGCAAACATCCGTCCACCAACCAGATCGAGTCCCGTCCGCGAAATTAACCGCCCAACAATCCCACCGGTGCGCGATTTGCGCATCGAATAAGGAGTGACAATGGCGTAGGAAAGTTCTTCGATCTGCATGGATTGCGCCGCGGCTTATGATTAAACCGCGTAGAATGCAGAGAAACCGAAGCCGCCAGGCTCGAGGAACGTAGCTGTCACTCGTCCGCCGCGTCAACTAGTTTTGGCTAAAACCGCCACCCATTTCCCGCGACGTCGCACGTCCACGATGTCGATCTTGCTGCGTCGCAAAGTACGAACAAATTCTTTCTCTTGCGCGCGTAAAACGCCCGACAGAATCAACCAATTGCTTCGTTTTAGCTTCGGCAGAATCTGAATCAATATTTCGCTGAGCAGATTCGCGGTAACGATGTCGATCTTGCGTGCGGGCTTCCAGCGACGTACATCGCCTAATTGAAAATCAACTTTGTCGATCTTGTTTAGCCGCGCATTTGTTTTCGCAGTTGAAATCGCGGTAGGATCGAGATCAACGGCTAGGACACGCTTTGCGCCGAAGCATTTGGCCGCCAGCGCGAGAATCCCGCTTCCAGTGCCAAGATCGACAAGAGACCAACCGGCTCTCCATCCGGAAGTAAGCTGTTCAAGCAAGAGGAGAGACATCGCCGTAGTCGCGTGTTCGCCTGTTCCGAATGCCGCACCGGCTGGGATAACAAGGAGTGGCGGCTTCCAAACCGCCCCGGCGGTTTGGAAATCGCCGTTCCTTGTTATGACGAGTCGCTTCCCGATCTTAAGCGGCTTTGATCTACCGTCGCGTTCAAGCCGTTTCCACCAGTTACGCGGCAGTTTTTCGATCCGCCCGCCAAAATCGCGAAGAAGATGTTGCGCTTGCGGCTGTGAACCGCACGCGATCTCCATCTGCAATCGCTTGCCGCCCGGCTTCGCGATGATAGCAAGGTGGCCCAGTGAGCGCGCTTGTAATCTTGCTTCGTGCGCGTTCAGCCAGGGCGGCGCGGCGACTTTGCGCCAGAGATACATCCTTCGTGCCGGCGCCCTGCCAAGATGGGCAGCCAGCGCTATTTTTTCTCGGGCGCTTTTTGGTCCTTCATCTGCGCCATCTTTTGCGTAAGACCGGCGGCGTATTTTTCGTATTGGACATTATCGATCGTGAACGTCCCAAACATATAGTTCGAGTTTTCCCAGGCCCAATTCTGGTCCGCATCGGTGTACGTCATCTTTGACGTGCGGCCCTGCGAATATTCGTGATGAAGCGGATCGGCCCCGGGCGGATTCGCGATTTTCGGAGCGCCGCCCATGCCGCCCTCGACTAGGTGGCCGCGAAACGTGCCATACTGCCCAAGGGTGATCTCATGATTTGTGCCCTCAATCTTGCGCTTGATCGGCACGTAGCGCGTTTCGGTTTTCTTCGATGCGCCCGGCGTCAACACCTTCGCAGCAATCGCTTCCAATGCTTTGCGTTGTTCCGGAGTCGCTTTCTCGTCGATGTAGTTGTAGGCAAAATTCCAGTTTCCGAACGATTCCATCATCGTCTGACCCTCGGGGCTCTGCCCGATAGCCGCGATGGCAAGTCCGCCGAGTTTCACTTTTCCGTAATTGCCTTTCTGAATGAAGAGCACCTGACCGCCGCCACAGGTCATCTTGGTCGGTTTGGAACCGAACCAACAGGGACATGCGGCGTCGCACGAACAGGCTTCTTCGAGTTGGCCGGTAATTTTCCATGGAGTCTTATCTTTTGGTTCATCGACCGCGCTCGCAGTCGAAGCGAAACAGAAAAACGCTACGGCGAGCACGCCGAACGACGAGAGGAGGAGCGACGTGGTTTTCATGTGCAAGATTCTACAACTACGCGCGTCTTGGACAATCCGATTTTGACGTTGACTTGCCAGCCGTCGCTTTGAGTTAGAGAGGTCTGCCTTTGAAGGCTACGGCGGACGCTTCAGCCTTCAGTTTGCGCTACGCTCCAAGCGAACGCTGGAGCGGGTGACGAGGCTCGAACTCGCGACGTCCTCCTTGGCAAGGAGGTGCTCTACCACTGAGCTACACCCGCAATTTTCAGGGGAAGCAATAATGTCCAGCGGCCAGCGCGACGCAACCTTTTAATTGCTCTGGTTGGCCCAAAGATTCTCAAAGTTTTTGAATCCAAATGGGATTCAGCCTCCATCTCATTCTCAAAGGAATGATTATGAAAATACCATTATTATGCTGCGTCGCATCATTCGTGCTGGCCACGACCGCGATCGCCCAAAGCCCCAGCGCGCCTCCTGCGGACCAGGCAATCTCACCATCGGCAGCTGTATCGACTACTCCAACGACGATGGTCTCACCAAGCGCGACCCTGACACCCTCGGCGACTGCATCTCCCGCGCGTGGCACCAGCGATGATCTCGAAAGCAGGATCGAGAAGAAGGTCCGGAAACATTTCAACGTTTCAGTCGATGACGAGGGTGCCGGGCACAATTCGGATGTTCCTTGGATGGCTGTCCCCATTGTGACCATCGTTTTTCTCACCATTTTCGGCACGCCGATCCTGATCGTCGCCGTAATCATGTATTTCAGCATGTCGAAGACGCGCGCTATGCATCGCACCGTGCGCTTAATGGTGGAAAAAGGGCAGGAGGTCCCTGCGGCCCTGTTGAATCCGCCGCCCGCACAACGTCAGCGCTCCGATATGCGCCGTGGCATTGTGCTGCTGATGGTTGGCCTCGGTCTTATGCTCTTCCTTGCCGCCGTAAAAGACTGGGAGGGAGGGGCCTGGAGCATCGGGATTATTCCCTTTCTCATCGGCGCAGGGTACCTGCTCGTGTGGAAGTTTGAAGGAAGGAAGGACAATGCACCGCCGGTACCGTAACCTGCGGCCGTGGAGCTGTCCGATGCAGATCTCGTCGCGCGAGTTCTTGTTGA
>Ga0137385_10003151_pt1 | contig 14267 bp, 10 predicted proteins | sample SagtaG_FD_104921 | JGI IMG/M metagenome (GOLD analysis project Ga0137385, IMG submission 104921) | Vadose zone soil microbial communities from Sagehorn Ranch, Mendocino, California, USA - Sage2_R_80_16 metaG | ecosystem: Environmental > Terrestrial > Soil > Vadose zone | place: USA: California...
AAGCCGCAGGTTCTTGACGGACCCTTTTCCGATTCGAAAGAGCAGCTCGGCGGCTACTACCTGATCGACGTGCCGAACCTGGACGCGGCGATCGCGTGGGCGTCACGTTGTCCCGGCGCGGGGTACGGCACCATGGAAGTACGCCCGGTCTGGACGGCCCCCTACGATGCGCCGTCCGCTGCATGAGTCCGTCAGGCGGCGACCGTGACACTGACGGCGCCGCGCGTTCGATTGCCGAGGCGGTCGCCCGCCGCGGTTACGGCAAGCTCGTCGCGCTGCTGGCGATGCGCACGCGCGACGTCGCCGCAGCCGAGGACGCGCTGGCCGACGCGTTCGCGGCCGCGCTCGCCGACTGGCCGGAGCGCGGCTGCCCCGCGAATCCCGAAGCATGGCTGATGACGGTCGCGCGCCGCCGTGCGATCGACGGGGCGCGCCATCGCCGCGTCGGCGACGAAGTGGTGAACCAGCTCGCGATCCTCGCCGACGAGATCGACGAGCGTGAAGCAGGCGCGTTGCCCGACCGGCGGCTTGCGCTGCTGTTCGCGTGCACGCACCCTGCCCTCGAGGCTGCGATCCGCACGCCGCTGATGCTGCAGGTGGTGCTGGGGCTCGAAGCGAAGACGATTGCGTCCGCGTTCCTGATGTCGCCTGCGGCGATGAGCAAGCGCCTCGTGCGGGCGAAGAACAAGATCCGTGAAGCGGGCATTCCGTTCAGCGTGCCCGAGCGCGAGGAGCTGCCCGGCCGGCTCGATGCGGTGCTGGAAGCGGTCTATGCGGTGTATGCGGAAGGGTGGACCGACCCAGTCGGCGGCGATACCGAGAGGCGCGATCTCACCGGTGAGGCGCTGTTTCTTGCGCAACTGCTTGTCGAACTGCGGCCCGAGAAGCCAGAGACACTGGGGCTGCTCGCGCTGATGCTGTATGCACAAGCGCGTTGCGACGCGCGACGCGATGCGGCCGGAGATTACGTCCCGCTGTCGGCTCAGGATCCTGCGACATGGAACGCGCCGATGATCGACGCAGCCGACGCTATGCTGCATCGCGCGAACGCGTTCAACGCAATCGGGCGCTTTCAGCTCGAGGCGGCGCTGCAGTCGGCACACATATACCGTTGCCGCACCCACCGCCCGAACTGGGACGAGATCGTACAACTTTATGATGCGCTGCTCACGATTGCAGCGTCGCCGGTGGTCGCGGTGAACCGCGCGCTCGCGCTGGCGGAACGGGACGGTCCACGGGCGGCGCTCGACGCGCTCGAGCCGTATGCCGACGATCCGCGGCTGGCCGACTACCAGCCGTACTGGGCCGCGCGCGCCGATCTGCTCGCGCGTGCCGGCGCAACGGCCGAAGCGCTCTGCGCGTACGATCTCGCGATCGGGCTCGCGCGCGATCCGGCCGTGCGCCGGTTCCTGCAGCGCAAGCGTTTCGAGCTGTCATCGGCGAGCAGTTAGCCTGGCGCCTTGCGTCTGCCACGCGAGGTCATATACTGGCTGAGTCTGCCTGCTGTCCGTGGAACGAGCTTCACCTCATCTGCTCTGTTTGGACGAAGCCATGCTCACCATCGACGACATCCGGGCGATTCCACTATTCTCAACACTCTCCGACAACGAGCTGGAACATCTCGCGCACACGTCCGCAGACCTGCATCTGTGCGCGGGTGAATTCGCGGTCCATGAAGGTGGAGAGCGAGCGCTGTACGCCGTTCTGGCCGGCAAGATGGAAGTCATCAAGACGTTCGACGGCATCGAGCGCACACTGGGCTGGCGTCTGCCCGGAACCATCTTTGGCGAAGTGCCGCTCGCGTTGAGTTCCCCGTTCCCAGGCGCCTATCGGGCCTCGGAGCCCTCGCGTGTCATGCGCGTTGACGCTCAGCGCTACTACACACTCGCTGCTGCGTCGCCGGAAGTTGCGTTGAAGATGGGCGCCCTCGCCCGCGAGCGCATCGGCGGACTGCAGGGCCTCTCCGCCGAACCGCCCAAGCCTCGCGTGACGCTTGTCGGCAATCGCTGGGACACTGCTTGTACCGCGTTGCGCCAGTTCCTGGCCCGCAACCAGATCAGCTGCGACTGGATGACGCCCGATGCGCCTGAACTGCCAGCGCGCTGGCCTGGCACTCGCCCGCCAGAGGAGGATTGCCCGGCGTTGCGGCTGGTCGACGGGACGGTGCTTTGCCGGCCGGCGACACGCCAGCTCGCCGAATTACTGGGTCTGCAGACGCAGCCTCGCCTTGCCGGATACGACACGTTGATCATCGGTGGTGGCCCGGCAGGTCTTGCTGCGGCAGTGTACGGTGCGTCGGAAGGCTTGCGCACTGTGGTGGTGGAGCGCGAAGCGCCAGGCGGGCAAGCCGGGACTTCCTCGCGCATCGAGAATTACCTCGGCTTTCCAAACGGCGTGTCAGGCGACGAACTCGCGAGCCGTGCCTTGCAGCAGGCAAGGCGGCTGGGTGCCGAGATTCTGGTGACGCGATCTGTCGATCGAATCGATGTCGACGGGCGTAACGTTCACCTGGACGGAGGCGACGTCATCCATGCGCGAACGATCATTCTCGCGACTGGCGTCACGTGGCGCCGCCTCGCGATCGATGGCTTCGACCGGTTTATCGGTAAAGGAATTTACTACGGCGCGTCACGCAGCGAAGCGAACGCGACTCATGGACTCGACGTCTATCTCATCGGCGGTGGAAACTCGGCCGGCCAGGCCGCTTTGTACTTTGCCAATCATGCACGCATGGTGACGCTGATCTTGCGAGGCGATTCACTTGAGAAGAGCATGTCTCGCTATCTGATCGAGCAGCTTCGCAGCAAGTCAAACGTGGCGGTGCAACTGCGTTCGGAAGTTGTCGGCGCATACGGCGATACCCATCTGACGGCGATCGACATACGCGAAGGGCCGAGCGCCGAGGTGAGCAGGCACGATTGTGGTGGATTGTTCGTGTTCATTGGCGCCGATGCAGAAACCGGGTGGTTGCCGACGGAAATCGCTCGCGACGCACGCGGATATGTTCTCACCGGAGACGACGTCGTCAAGGCGGGACACTGGTCTTGTGGTCGCGATCCCTACCTCCTCGAATCGAGTGTTCCTGGCGTGTTTGCCTGTGGGGATGTGAGGTTGAGCCCTGTCAAGCGCGTCGCTTCAGCCGTCGGCGAGGGCAGCATGGCAATCGCGTTCGCTCACAAATATCTGCAGCATGACGCCAGCTAGCAGGCTTATGTGTGCCTGGCACAGTGGGTTTCGATTGATTCTGAACGTCCGCTTCGATGCGTCGGATAGATGGTTTTGGGCCTGTTGCCGCTGACAGCGCTCATGTGGCCAAGCGCCGTCCACCACACGTAAAGGTCGACAACCTCGTCGCCGATATCCTCGACTCTGACTGGGACAGCGACGTCACAGTAGTCATCGACAATGTCAAAACGAAGGGCGCACTACTGATAGCGAGTAACGACCCATGTCCATTCCGGTTATCTGGTGCGGCAGCGTCGCACTCTGTTTTGCATAACTGATTGAAGCCTGCTTCCGATCGCTGGAATCCGAATATTGGTACGTCGTCTTTTCTTGAACTAGTTGTGCCCTGACGTCGTCATTCATCGCCGGCGGCGTCGACTGAGCGAACGAAGATACAGCCGGGACCAAAATAGATGCAGCGACGATGAGCTGAACGAGTTTCATAAATTTTCTCCAGGGAGTGTTTCGCGCGCAGCCTTCTGCGACCTCAGCGAATGCAGTGTAGATCGGCGACCGCTCAGATGTGAGCACAAACAGGGCAATTCATTGTTGTCGGTTTATGTCCGATCATGGCTTTGCGGCGAAAGCTCGCCGAGGCAAGTCCCAGTGTGTTCCCGGCTGGGGACGCGGCACCGCTCATCGCCAGCCACAGCGCAAAAAAGTCGGCGCACAAGGCGATATGAATCACCTCGGCGTGTTCTGCGGGTCGATCGCTTCGGGGTGCTCTGTTGGTCACGGCGGCGTCAGGCGCGGCACGCGATGCACGCCTCAGTCAGCGTGTCGCCACGCGTATCAGCCCTGCCGCCGGACCCGGCTTCGCCCGCGCATCTGCCTGGTCAACGGCGACGCGCCACTTCGGAAACGTCGCGGAGCCGTCGACTTTCCACGACTCGCCCATCTCGTCGACATACATTGCGTTCGCGCTTCGCCCCGCCGCCGACGCGCGCCGCAGCGGGCCCGGCGCGGCGCGTTCGAACGACCGGCTGCCCTGTTCGTTGAAAACTGTCGCAAGCGGCCGCCGCGCCTGGCCCGACCGGCTGAGCGGCGCGGTTAGCGGTCCTGCGGGCGCGCGCAACACCGCGCCGGCGGGCTCGCGGCCGGCGAGGATCGCGCCGAGCAGCGCGGACGGACCGCTCGAAGCTGATGCTTCGTTGGCCGTCTCGCTGGCGCGCTTCGCGTTCGGCGCGCTCGGTGAATCGAGTGCGAGCGGCTCGCTCGCGCCGTCGATCTGCACGACGAGGATGACGTGCCAGTCGTCCGGCGTGTTGTTGTAGCGCGGCGCGAGCGACACGAGACGCAGCCGCCCGATGTCGAAACCCGCGTCGCGCAGCAGCAGATATTTGGCGACGGCGAAATCCTTGCACACGCCGCTTTCGGCAAAGAACCGTGCCGGCGCGTAGTAGCTGCCGTCGGTCCCGTCGCGGTAGCGGACCTCGTTGACGAGCGCGTCGGCGAGCAGCACGGCTGACGCATCGCCGGCCTTCGCGCGCTCTGCCCGCACCTGCGCAACGAGACGGCCCCAGCCGGCGGGTGCGCGCGTCAGGTGGCTGCGCAGCGCTTCGCGCAGGCGCTGCACGCGGCCAATCGCATCCGACGATGGTTCGAGCTGCTTGTCGGCAAGCGGCAGGAGGAACATCAGGTCGCCGACTTGCGCGAGTTCCGGGCGGATCTTGCGGTTGGCTTCCCACCACGTCCCGGTGCGCAGGCGCTCGATACCCGCTTTCAGTGCGTGAGGCGTGGCCGAATCGCTGGGACCCGCGTCACTCGTGCCGGATACAAAGCGTTGCGTTGCGGCCGGCAGGTTCGTGGCGCCCGCGACGGCGGGCAAAAGCACCGCGGCCGCTAACGAGCACTGGATAAAGCAGAGGAGCAGTCGAGCGAGCGGCATTATGAAACTCCCGGAAGCCACACCGGGCGCCGATGCGCCCGGTGTTTCGAAGCCTCCCGATGCCGTCTACGCTATTTGACGCAAGGCAACGCTGGCTTGAAACCAACATCGCATGCAACGTGCCAATTCGTCGTATCGCTCTACGCCATTGATTAAACACGGAATTGTCTTTGCGAGGCTGGGTGCTGCAAATACCTCATGACGCCCACCGCCCAACAGACACGCGATATCCGTTGGCGCTACCCGAACACTTTGACGTCGGAGGCCGTGTCCCCCTTCCATCGCTCCTTCGGCCCGCAGGTCAGTTATCGAAGATGCGGGTTCCCCTGGCGCCACGTAGCCGCCTGATATGCGCCCGTTCTCGAATGACGGCGATGGCCGATCATTTGCCGTTCAATGTCCCTCATCCGCTCGCACAGCCATAACCATCAGGTAGCGTCGGATATCGACGACGCGTCAGGGAACCATCTGCCTATCGCCCGGAGCTTGCGGCGGCAGCTTGATAGAAAGAACCTTGAATTCGCCGCTGGTCGGCTCGGCCCCCGCATGTACCGTCCCTTTCGGGATAATGATCAGGTCGCCAGGGTGAATCTGACGCTGTTCGTTACCCAGCCAGAAAGTGCCGCTTCCCGAAATCACGTACTGGATTTCGTCCGAACCTCGATGCGTATGCTTGGGTACGTTACCGCTCTGCACTGCGATGGTCCCGCTCGGCGTGACTACCAGGCCCTTCGAGCGCAAGGTACCCATGTTCGGAATCTGTGGGCCGAGATCGGCATCGGTCATGGCCGCCAGGTCGATGATCTGTGCCGTTAACGGCACGTTTGACGCCTGGGCCCGCGCCGGCGTGCCGAGATGGGATGCAAACATGCCGGCAACAAAGGCGGCGGGTAACGCCGCGAGATAGAGGTATTGACGCATGTTCTCGTCCTTTTAGATTAAGGGGGGACCATCGGCGTGCAGTGCTCTGACGTGCTTTGTCTTAGTTGGATTGTCGCGCTATCGGGCCGGCGGTTCAAAAGCAGGGCAACACCGTACTACGCCACCGCGTTGCCGCAAGCGGAGCCTACCTGTCGGGCGCTGTGGCTTTGCGGGCCGTCGGCCGTGCGGATGGCGTGCGTGGCGCCGGGCGACTGACTGCGGGAGCCCCTCCGCGCGTTACAGGCGAGTCGGCACCGGCATCCAGATGAAAGAACGCAATCGCCTGATTAAGCTGCCGCCCCTGGTCTTCGAGTGATCGGGAGGCCGCCGCCGCTTCCTCTACCAGCGCGGCATTCTGCTGCGTGACTTCGTCCATCTGCGTGATGGCCTGATTGACCTGTTCGATACCCCGGCTTTGTTCGGTCGACGCAGCGGCGATTTCCCCCATGATGTCGGTCACCCGGGCGACGGCCTGGGTGACCTGCGACATCGTCTTTCCCGCCTCGTTCGCGAGCACCGAACCGTCCTGGATTTTCTGCACGGAAGCGTTGATCAGATCCTTGATTTCCTTCGCCGCGCTGGACGAACGCTGCGCGAGGCTGCGCACTTCGCTTGCGACCACCGCGAACCCGCGGCCCTGCTCACCCGCGCGCGCCGCTTCCACGGCCGCGTTCAGCGCCAGGATATTGGTCTGAAACGCAATCCCTTCGATGATCCCGGTGATATCGGCGATCTTGGTGGAGCTCGCGCTGATCTCGCCCATCGTGCCAGCGACCTGTCCGACCACCGCATTGCCCTTGAGCGCCACTTCGGATGCATTGGCGGAGAGCGAGCTCGCCTGCTGCGCGTTCTCAGCGTTCTGCCTCACCGTCGAGGTCAGCTCTTCCATGCTCGAGGCGGTTTCCTGCAGTGACGCAGCCTGCTGTTCGGTCCGGGACGAAAGATCGACGTTGCCCGAAGCGATCTGGCTGGAGCCAGTCGCGATACTGTCTGCCGCGGTGCGGACCTGAGCGATCAGACTGACGAGACTTGCCTGCATGTCACCCATCGAGGCGAGCACGCTCCCGGAATGCGCGCTCTTCGCCCCCGCGACCGGGCTCAGATCGCCCGCCGCGATGCGTTGCGTGACCGCACCCAGTTCGGCCGGCTCGGCACCCAGGGCGCGCAGCAAGCCCCGCGTGATGACGAGGCCCGCCACGATTGCCATCGCGACGGCGGCGAGGCAAATCACCATCAGCAGGTTCCGCTGCGTCGCATAACGATCCTCCGACTCGCGGACCAGATCATCGGCACGACTACGCGTGTACTCCGCGTAGTCGTTCGATGCCTTGACCAGCGCGGCGAGCAGCGGCCGGCAATCGTCGTTGATTTTCTTGACCGCTTCGTCGCGCCTGTTCGCAACGGCAAGGCCAACAATCGCGTTGGCAACGGGTGTATACGCGGCCTCGATCCGGTTGATTTCGCCCACGAGGCTGCGGGCTTTTTCACTCGCATCGGACGCGGACGCAACCATCTCGTTGAGCTTCGCGAGGTTCGTCTGCACCTCCATCTGGGCCTGCGCTTCTGCGGCCTTTTCCACCTCGAAATCGCCCGGCGTGGTGACCAGCGCCATGTTGCGCGCTGCAATCGCGCGCCGGTCAACCGCTGTTCGAACCTGCGCAGCCATATTGGCGCGGGCATTGACGCCCGACAGGAAACTTGCGAACCGGTCGTTGGCGTCGTTCAGCGATTTCAGCGATATGCCCGACACGATCAAGACGACGGCGGCAAGAACGCCGAAAGCCCCTGTGAGCTTTGCCTTTACCGACAGAGTGTTGAGATTCATATTTGGACCTTAGTTGTCGCCTGTTGTACGCGAGCAGGGGATTCGAGCCGCTGGGTGTCGTGGAAGACGCGCCACGGATAGCGCAGGACAACAAACTTCGCGCCTATGCACTTCGCATTACGGCGCGGTTGGGCGTTACTGTAGGGCGACAAACCCTGCGGCGGGCGACGCAAAGGTTTGCGTGTAATTTAATTTTTATAGGGCCAAGCCAGCATTACTCATTAGATGACTCGTGGCGCTGGAGCACTGTGGAGATTGCCCGCGGCCAGAATCTACAATTGCGGCGAACGTTGGCTGGATCCTGCTCGGGCAGATCGACCGGCGTGGCGACGTCTATCTGCGTACGCTGCTCGCTCAGGATGCCCGAAGAACGTTCAAGTCGGCGGTGCGTGCCGACCCCGCGCACACGCCGGCAACGACGGATATCTCCGAGCAAAACCGAGATCTGGCGCTGCGCTTACCGGCCACACGCCGCAGCAGTTCGATGGGGCCCGTGCGGCCGCCAATGCACCAGATACTGCGCGAGTACTATCGGCCATGAGGCGCCGCTCATCTAGACCGTCACATGGACATTCATGCGACTGCTCCGCTTTCTGAGCGGCCGTTTCGATTACAACGACGCGTGTCGCGTCGACGAAACTGGCTTCGATAAAATCACTCGCTCGGGCGGCGCCACCACCGTCACGCTTTCAGCACCGCAACGCGTGGTTCATAGAGTTTTGAGCACAACGCTCGCCAGCTTGCGCAGTTCGTCGAACTGCGTAACGAGTTCGAGGCACAGAATAAAGGCCAGCATCGCTGAAGGCCCCGGGCAGCGTTCGATCCATCGCACCGCCGGAGTCGCGTAGCGCACGCGGATCGCATCTCGCGTCATGACATAGGTAATTCCGATTCCCACAGCAGCGCCCACCAGCAAATCGGTTGGGTAGTGAAAGCCGAGATAGGCGCGCGGAACGCAAATAAACAGCACGGTATAGAGAATCGCCAGCGCACCGACTCCGCGCCACACGAGGAAGATGCCGGTGGCGACCGCCATCCATAGCATCGCGTGATCGCTTGGGAAGGAACTCCAACTTGTCAGCAGTGCTTCCTTGATATCGCTACCTGCAAACTGCAGATGCAGTTCGGCGCTATAGATGGGGCGCACTCGGAACGGCAACCAATGGGTGAGCAGCCTTCCGACGAAGAGCGCCACGAGGCCACTGAGAAGCGTCCCGAGAACCATTTCTCGCCGCCATTCGCGGCGCTCGTCCTGCTGAAACCACATCCACCACAGGACGGGAATCAGTACGAGGCCTTTGAAGGTGTAAAGGTCGGCGATGGCTTCTATGGATCGGGTCGCGAAATGACTGAAGTGTATGTTGGACAGATATGTCTCGATAGACGAATCAAAGCTATTCATTAATTGTCAGAAAATACTTGAGCTATTCACATCGAGGCTAGCATAGCCCACTGGATGTGCCGCATCTTTGGTGCTTACTTTCACTGACAACTTTTACTGCGCAATTTCATCGCCAACTTTCACTGACGGCTTACGGGGCGAGTATCTTCTTCAGGCTGCGTATGCCGACGAACACCGCGCCGGCCACGTCCATCGGAAAATCTCGGGTGACTATGGCGACACCCGCTCGATACTCGTCGATCAGTGCGTCGATAGCCGCAGCGGAAATGCCGTCCACTGTCGCTGGGTGACGCAATCGAGCTTCGGCCGAGAATCCGCCGACGACCTCATCCCTCGAATGTCCGCTGCACTCCGAGACGCGCCGCACAGTTTGCAGGATGATGACTGTCTGCATCGGGTCGCCGCCTTCTGCCGTTCGTCGTGCAGTGACTACTGCCGTAGGAACGGCCGCAGTACGCCCACACGAGAAGGCTGCTTTTGTTACTGTGCGGGTGGCTGCCCCGAGGAAAGTATCGTCCTCAGCTTTGTGCCGCCGATGGATTCGCAATTGGAAGGCTTCGGATCAGTCCATTGCACCGCGACGCCACGGACGACGGGCCGGACCATACGCCAAGGCCAGAAGCCGAAGCGCTGTGATCCGTTGTACTCGACAATTGCGTCCGCTCCTCGTAGTTGGGCGTACTCCGCCATCTTCGGGAGAATGTCCTGAACGCTACCGTACGAGCCCTTGCCGATCTTGATGTTCTTGATGACCTTGTATTTCTGACTGGCGGGCGGGAGGCGCGCGAAGAAACAGAATTCACCGAGGTCGCTGTGAAGATCGCTCGTCGAGGCTTCGTGGCTTTTGGAGATGTCCACTTCAGCGTCGGGCGCGGCATCCGATGCCGGTTCCGCTGAATGGGCGGTATTCGCGGCGAGGCCGATAACGAACAATGATGCGATCAACGGAACTACGAATTGCCGTGCAGGGTTCATGAGTGGTCTCAACGATTCGCGCCGGGTTAGCGTTTTTATTGTGGAGACGGGATAGTAAGCGACTGTAAGCCTGCCGACCACTATGAAGTGTTGTGCGTTCGCATCGGTTGCGCGAGGTGGCTTGCTTGTGATTAAGCTGGCAGGCGCACACCGCCGCGCGAGCGGCGAAAATGACCGGGAAGCAGATAGCTCAAGAACCGCGTATCGTATCCCGCATCTCAATCCTGAATCGATTCCATGTACGCTACTCGCCATGACCGTGCGCGCGCGGTCACGATTGCCGCCACCTTCTTTATGCTCACACTGACAGGCTGCGCGTCCTCGTCGCTGGATTCGCAAAACTCATCGCGTGATTCGCAATCGCAAGGTGCCAGTGCCACGTCGCTCGACGCCGCCATCAGTGGATCGCAGCGTAGCAGTCAGGCGCGTGCGCGCGACGTCTACCGTCATCCGAAAGAAACGCTGCAGTTCTTTGACCTCGCTCCAACGCAGGCGGTATTGGAGATCGCTCCGGGAGGAGGATGGTATTCAGACATACTTGCGCCCTACTTGCGCAACGCGGGGCAGCTTTACGAGGCGCAATATCTCAGCACATCCGCCGATCTCGCTGCAGAAGACAGCGCGACCGATGCTGCTTATCGGCGCAAGCTCGCCAACGCTCCATCGGTTTATGGCAACGTCGTCGTCGGCACATTGCAAGCAGGCCAGTTCAACGGCTTCGACACGAATGAGAAATTCGATCGTGTCCTTACCTTTCGAAACATCCATAACTGGATCAAGGACGGGCAATTCGATGTGAACCTGCGCGCGTTCAACGGCGCGTTGAAGCATGGCGGCGAACTTGGCGTTGAGGAGCACCGCGCACGGCCAGGAACGACTGTGCAACAAATGATCGATTCCGGTTACGTGACTGAAGCGTTCGTCATCGAGCACGCACAAGCAGCCGGCTTCGTTCTGGTTGCGCGCAGCGAGATCAACGCGAATCCGAAAGATACAAAGGACTATGCGCACGGCGTGTGGTCGCTGCCGCCCAGTTATGAAGGCGGTGACGTCGACAGGTCACGCTTTGCTGCAATCGGGGAATCGGATCGCATGACGCTCAAGTTCGTCAAGCCTTAGCGATCGTATGCGTGATGCCAGCGGGAGAAAGGGTTAAGCAAGGTCGCGACAACCGCTCACGCAACTCTTCCCCTTTCGGGCACTTTCTGCGGGCACGTTATCGCGGCTGACGACATGCGCGAATTGAAGCGGGTCCTGCGCGAGCGCGTTACGCAGGAATGCGGGGCGCACGTCGATGCTTGCCAGTTCGTGCCGGTTGAACCACGCGAATTCGAGCTTGCGGCCCTGTTCGTTGCCAGCGTGGCGCATGGAGAAATCGAGGATGCGGGCGTCGGGCGGTGCTTCGGTGGCGAAGTACAGGCCGACTTCGTGATGTGGACGACCACCACCCGTGAAGAAGTTTTCGACGATCCAGAGCAAGCGCCCCACTTTCACCTGGATATCCAGTTCCTCGCGCATCTCGCGCGCGACGGCCGTAGCCGCGTCCTCGCCCGCCTCGACGCGGCCGCCCGGCAACGACCAGTATTCGTCGCCTTCCAGCATGTGCAGGAGGACGTGGTCGCGTGTCGTGATGACGGCGACGGCGCGGAAGTTGAAGCGGTGGCCGTCGGTGTCGAAGGAGATCATGGGCTTGTATGCATGCGCGGGTGTTGGGGATGCGCTATTTCGCCGGAAATGGCGGCGATGTGCAAGCTCGGGGCGTATGCGTTGCCAGGGGCTGGCTGAGTCGGTCGAGGCAGTGGCGATGGCACATCGGGGATCAGGGACAGAAGATATTGCGACGCTCGGCGACATCTCCCCATGGGATGAAGTCGCCAAAGCGCGAGCTCAGTACCTGTGAGCGCGTTTGCCAAGTAGTGCGTCAAGACGATTGGAAAATTTCCCTGGCTTTTACGTGAAGCTCTTCGTCAGCTCAGCTCAGCTCTGCGGCATCGGTGTCGCTGCGCGTTTGCCTGCTTCGAGTGCCGCCTTCGGCAACGGCGGCGGCCCGTTGTCCTTCGCCAGGTTCGCCGCGCCCGGTGAACGGCTCACGAAGATACGCGAAGGCAGTACGAAGCCCTTGAGCGCAAGCAGTTCGAGCGGACCCTTGCCCACGTCGGTGCGCATCATGTAGCCCAGCGTGTGCGTGTCGCTGCCCAGCGCGGGCTTGCCGGGCTCCTGCGCGATGAGCGTGTCGATGTCGTAGACGGCGTCGCTCGCGGACTTCGCAGCCGTGGGCCTGATCTCCCGCACGAACGGCGAGGCCTGCCAGGTCAGCATGTACGTCGCGCTGTCGACGGGTTCGACGCGCGCGTGTTCGAGCATCCGCACGAACGCCCAGCGTCCGTCGAACTCCAGACTGCGGTTCGTGCCCGCCTTCTCCGTCTGCCATTCGAGGCGCGTGCCCGTTCTCTGCGGATCGTTCGACGGCCAGTTCATCGGTTGCCAGGTTTCCTGCTGATTGAAGTAGTGCAGCTTCTGGCCATCGACGGTGAGTAGCGTATCTGTGATGCCCGGCGACGGCACCGGTTTGAAGTCGACGCGATACTGCGGCTCGCCCTGCGCGAGCAGGTGCCCTGCGATGCGTTGCAGCGTGTTGATAGCGGTAAGGAACGAAGGATCGAAGACGAGCGAGGACGTTGCCGTGGTGACGGGCATCCATTGATCGCCCTGCAACTCCAGCACGCCTGCGAGCTGGCTGGCGAGAAACGCGGAGATCAGGCCGCCTTGTGGTCGCAGGAAGCGCGCGAGTTCGGGCAGCGAGGCGTCGTTGGCGGTGCTGGCGAAGGGATAGCGTCCCGCGAACGAGCGGTTCCACGCCGAGACGATGCTCTGCTGCCAGGCTTCGTTCAGGCTCGCCTGGGCGGGCTGGAGCACGGTCTGCAAGGCTTGCGCGACAGGGCGCACGAACAGCGCGTCGCCCATCCCCGCCCATTGCGCGCCGACGCTCGCGGCGACCAGGCGGGCGTAGGACTGCGTGTCGGCCAGTTCGGAGCCCTTGCCCTGGAAGAGGGTTTGCGCGACCTGTCTCGCCTGGGCGTCGGCGTCGGGGCTGTCGCCGATCTGCTGTAGCCGCAGCCGCAACGTCGTGACGCGTTCCAGATAGCGCTGCAGGCTCAGGTCGCTGTAGCTGGCTGCCGTTTTGTTGCTTGATGACGGCACGTCGCTGCCGTTGGCCTGTGCGACGAGGCGCAGCACAGGGCCGAAGGACGGTCCGAGCGGTCCCGCGGGATCGGGCCGGACTGCCTGCGGTTCATCGGCTTTGCTGCCACCGAAAATGTTCTGCGCCTTAGTGACGAGCGTGTCGGACAGCGAGGTTTTCTGGGCGCCTGCGCCGCCCTGATACTCGAGCGACTTCATCAGCGCGATCAGTGGCGACTGGCGCGCGTCAGCCATGGCTTTGAGCTGGCCGATGGCGGCGGGCATCGACGGTGCGCTCTCCCACTGGATCGTGTTCATGAAGGCCTGCCAGTGTTCGGCGTAGTCGGCGAAGTAGTGGCTGGTGAGTGCGGCTTTTAGCGCTTCCGGCGATGAGGCGGTTTGCGTTTGCTGAGTGCTGTTTGTTGTGTTTGTGCCCGTAAGCACCCAGTCGCTGGCGGTGCCGTTGTGTTTTGCGGCATCGTCGATGGTCTGCGCGATCGTGCCTTCCCATGCTTCACGCGTGAATACGCCGGGGACCGAGGCTGAGGTGCGGAACAGGCCGCGTGTGTCGGTGCCTGCTGTCAGAGAGGCCAGCGTCTGGTCCGGGTACTTCCTGCCGACGGAAGCGACGATGTCCTGATAGATCGTGTCTTCGGAGTTCTTTACGCCGATCACGGCGAGCAGTGTCTGACGCGAGCCGTTGATGAGGTCGTCGCGGGCGTCGATGCGCCATTCAGGATTCTGCTTCAGATGATCCGCGTAGAAGCCGAGCAGGCGCTGCGAGAGGTCGAGCTTCTCGCCTGGCGGCAGGTCGGCGGCGATGTTCCAGTAGTGCGGCAGCAACGGCGCCA
>Ga0137385_10003154_pt1 | contig 14258 bp, 14 predicted proteins | sample SagtaG_FD_104921 | JGI IMG/M metagenome (GOLD analysis project Ga0137385, IMG submission 104921) | Vadose zone soil microbial communities from Sagehorn Ranch, Mendocino, California, USA - Sage2_R_80_16 metaG | ecosystem: Environmental > Terrestrial > Soil > Vadose zone | place: USA: California...
CACGTTCGTCGAAGTAGAAGGGCTCAGCGACCGCCTCGATGGCTCATCCCGTCCCGGCCACTTTCGCGGAGTGGCCACCGTTGTAGCCAAACTGCTCATCGCGTCGGAGCCCGATCGGGCCTTCTTCGGGCAAAAAGATGCGGCACAGGTGGCCGTCCTGCGCCGCATGGTGGCCGATCTGCGCATGCACGCGCAGATCGTTGTGTGCCCCATCGTGCGCGAGGCCGACGGCCTTGCACTCAGCTCCCGCAATATCTATCTCAGCGCCGAGCAGCGCAGTCAGGCCCTGGCGTTGAGCCGTGCCATACGGCGAGCTGAGGCGCTTGTTGCCGGTGGTGAGCGCCGTGCCTGTGCCCTCATCTCGGCAGCCCGGGAACTCTTCGCCGCCGAACCGGCGCTGCGAGTGGACTACATCGAATTTGTCGAGTGGAACACTCTGCTTCCCGTCGAAGTTGCAACTCCGGGCACGCTGTTCGCGGTAGCTGCCTGGGTGGGCTCAACTCGGCTGATCGACAACACCATACTGCCCTGATCGCAATTCACCCGAAGTGTTCGTAATTACTTCATTGCGCAACCGCGCGTCCGCACTGCAAGCTTGAATCAATGCCCGAGTTGCCTGACATCTCCGCCTACATCACCGCGCTCGAGGCGCGCATCCTGGGCCAGACGCTTGAACACGTGCGCCTCGGCAGTGTGTTTCTGCTGCGAACAGCCGATCCGCCGCTGGCGAGTGCGGAAGGCCGTACGGTTCGTGCTTTGCGGCGCATTGGCAAACGCATCGCCATCGGGGTAGACAGCGACTTGTGGCTGGTTCTCCATCTCATGATTGCGGGGCGGCTCCACTGGAAGCCCTCGCATGCCAAGCTCGCGGGCCGCAATGCGCTTGCCGCCTTCGACTTTCCCAACGGCTCACTGGTGCTCACCGAAGCCGGAACCAAGCGGCGCGCTTCGCTCTACGTTCTGCGCGGCGAAGAGGGGCTGCACTCCATCGATCCCGGAGGCGTTGAAATCTTCTCTACCGACCTCGAGGGCTTCAAAGCCGCGCTTTCCCAGGAGAACCGGACGCTCAAGCGCGCCATGACTGATCCCCGCCTTATCAGCGGGGTGGGCAATGCCTACTCCGACGAGATTCTGCACGCCGCCCAGCTATCGCCCATCACGCTCACACACAAGCTCAAGCCCGAGGAGTGGGCGCGATTGTTCGACGCCACACGTTCGACGCTCAAGCTATGGATGGACCGGATGCGGGCCGAAGCCGACAAAAGCTTTCCCGAGAAAGTGACCGCGTTTCGCCCCGAGATGGCCGTCCACGGCCGCTTTGACCAACCCTGCCCGCGCTGCGGCGAAAAGGTGCAGCGCATACGCTACGCCGACAACGAAACCAACTACTGCGCCAAGTGTCAGACGGGCGGCAAGGTCCTGGCTGATCGCAGTCTTTCGCGCCTGCTCGGCTCAGACTGGCCCCGAACGCTCGACGAACTTGAAGCCCTCAAGCGCAAGTGAGAACTGCTTCATCAATGTCGAATTAAACAGCCGGCGTGGCAATTTTCATACCTGCCTGTTGCAAACCACCAAAAAGGATTTGTACCGCTCTGTCTCTCGAGAAAAGTTCCTCCCCGCCAACAGCACCTTTTTTGTTGACAGCGGCCGGTTTCTGGGCCAGAGTCTAAGTCGTTCTTCCCTCATGTCTTCAAACCTCGTTTGCCCGCGGATTTCTGTCGTTCCCTGGAGGAATCGGAATGCATCATCTCCACTTCAATCACTGGGCGATACTTGTCTCAGGCGTGATTCTGTGGCTTTTGGGCGCTACCTGGTACTCTCCCGCGCTGTTCGCCAAACCCTGGATGGCGCTGCTCGGCATCAACAAAAATGTACCCAATAAAAAGAGCTTGGTCCCGGGAATGATCGCGTCGTTGATCGGCGACCTGATCCTGTCCTTCGTGCTCATGCATGTCATTGGCTGGGCAGGAGTCACAACCGTGGGGTGGGGCGTCTTTATCGGCGTGCTCATGTGGCTGGGATTCTTTGTCGGTCCCGCGCTGCCGCAGGGCATCTATGAGAATCGCCCATTCAAGCTCTTCGCCATCAATGCCGGCTATTGGCTGGTCGGCCTCATCATCGTCGGCGGATTGCTTGCGGTTTGGCGCTAACGCATTTTCGGAAATAGTGCGGACCAAAAACCACAATTCTTGTAGCCACGACCATCAGGGAGCGGCGGCTTCCAATATAGCGTGAAAGACCACGGTGTTTCCGAAATGCCGTAACGCCGCGTCAGCCGGCCGCTACAATCGAGGCATGAGCAAAGACGTAATCGCCACTCATCAGGCTCCTGCCGCCATCGGCCCGTACTCGCAGGCCGTGCGCGCGGGCAACCTCGTCTTCACTGCCGGACAGATCGCCCTCGACCCCGCTACTCAACTCGTGGTCGGCCCCGGCATCGCCGAACAGACCACGCGGGTGCTCGAGAACCTCAAGGCCATTCTCGAAGCGGCCGGAACCAGCATGGCCAAGGTAGTCAAGGCCACGGTCTTCCTCAAGGACTTCGGCGATTTTGCTGAGATGAATGCGGTTTACGGAACCTTTCTGGCTCCTGAAGGCGTCACCCCACCGGCGCGCAGCACCGTCGAGGTTTCGCGCCTGCCCAAAGACGTCCTCGTCGAAATCGAACTCGTCGCCGAGGTATAGTCGCACTCAATCCACCGCTCGAGCGCTCGCTGTTTTCTGCAAAATTGTCATTGCACCTTATCTTCACAATCAGACGGAGAAGAGACCGGCCGGTTTAAAGTACCGGGCGGGTGTTGTATGCAGCGCCGGCATCTGAGCTAAAGAGGGTTGAGAGGCATGGATTGGACTCCGGGTGGGATGAGCGAGGATGTTGAAGATCGCCGGTCAGGCGGCGGTGGCTTTGGCGGCATGGGCGGCGGTGGGTTAGGAATCGTGGGCTTTGTCGTGCTGCTGGTGATCAGCCTGATTACCGGCAGAAACTACCTCGGCCGCGTGCTGTCGGGCGGCGGACAAAGCACTGTGCAGACGAGCCGTCCAATGAACCAGCCCGCCCGGCCCCGTGCCGGCGGCGAAGATCGCGACGCGCAGCTGGTGAGTTTTGTGCTCGACGATGCGCAGAAGACATGGACGCAGATCTTCGCGGCCCACGGCAGGAACTATCGGCACGCAAAGCTCGTGCTCTACCGCAACGCGACCTACTCAGGGTGCGGCACCGCCCGGCAGTCCACCGGACCCTTCTACTGCCCTGAAGACGAGAAGGTCTACATCGACCTGAGTTTTTGGAACGAGTTGAAGCGCTTCGGAGGAGACACCGGCGACTTCGCCCAGGCCTACGTGATCGCGCATGAACTCGGCCACCACGTGCAAAAGCTCTTGGGAATCGAGATGCGCATGCGGCGACTGGCCCAGCGGGACGAGGGCGAGCAGAATCATCTCTCCGTCGATCTTGAACTGCAGGCCGACTGTTTCGCCGGCGTCTGGGCTCACAGCACCGAGCAGCGCAATATCGTGCACCCGAACGACATCGCCGGAGCATTGAGCGCGGCGGCGGCAGTCGGCGACGACCACCTGCAGCGCATGAGTGGACGCGCTGTAAGCCCGGAAAACTGGACGCACGGGTCCAGCGCCCAGCGGGAACAATGGTTCCGTCGAGGTCTCGATGGCGGACAGGTGAGCAGTTGCCCCACCTTCAACGGATCACTCGCCCCTTAGTCAGGGCGGCATCAGCAAGCGCAGACCGCGGCAATCCGAGACTCTTTCCTCCACCTTGGCGCATCCAATGGCCGTAACAGCAACCCCAGGAGGGTCCCCGCATGAGCGATACGCCTAAGACGACTGCTGCCCCCGAGAAGATCGAACGCACCGACGCCGAGTGGCGCGCCGCGCTCACGCCCGACCAGTACCACGTGCTGCGCGAAAAGGGCACCGAACGCCCATTCACCGGCGCACTCACCGAGAATCACGAGACCGGCAATTATCACTGCGCCGGCTGCGGAGCGCTGCTGTTCCTTTCAGGCGCCAAGTTTGATTCCGGCTGCGGCTGGCCGAGCTTTATGCTGCCGGCCGATTCAAAAGCCGTCGTCGAACACGAAGATCGCAGCTATGGCATGCGCCGCATCGAGGTGACTTGCGCCCGCTGCGGCAGCCACCTGGGACACGTCTTCCCCGACGGCCCCCGCCCCACCGGTCTTCGCTACTGCATCAACTCCGCTTCGCTCACCTTTGAACACGAAAAATAACCCGGCAGCACACGCCCCGAGCGGCCTTTTCTCCGTGAATACTCAATCGGCGCAGTGATCGCGCTCGCCTACTTTGGCCCCCGGCAACCAGCAGATGAACCAACATCAAAGTAGCGAAACGCGCGCACAAACCTCTCTCTGATGGCTTGATCGTGGAGCGAAACTACCTTGAGAGCCCTGCTCAATTCGTGACAGCTCCCCCTGAGTGAGCCCGGCGTATATCGTCCATTCATCCCGCACCGTTGCAAAACCCAAGTGTGAGCCCCACCACCGATTGCGGTTAAGGTTGAGCTCCGCGGGGCGCTGACTTCCGTCTTGTGCTCGCGAAGCGCATCGTCGACACACACACATCGGTTCCAGGTGGAAATACCCTCGAAAGAGCTATTTGCCGCTCACCGACAACAGAATATGGTCAAAACTGAAGTTCCTACGCGGCTACACGCAGGACCCGGAGGCCAGCCCATTGCAACCCAGTTGACTCAAGCGGTCCAGCCCCAAGGCCAATCTTACGGCTGTACACACTCAAAGGAAGACCGGATTCCAACCCTTGATGGCTGGCGCGGAATAGCGATTCTGCTTGTGCTAATCGACCACATTGGATTTTCCTTGCGCCTAACTGCGGCTGGGCACTCCACCGGGGGACACGGTGTGGCGATTTTCTTCGTCCTAAGTGGTTTTTTGATCACTACGCGGCTCGTCGATGAGAAGCAGAGAAATGGATCGATCAGCCTCATCAAATTTTACCTACGTCGATTCTTTCGGCTGATGCCGTGCGCCTGGTTCTATTTGCTTTTCGTCTTCGTAATCACTATCGCAAACCAACACCGCGATACAACCATGCGTGGCATCCTTGGGTCGATCTTCTTCGTTCGTAACTATATCTTTCGAGGAGAGACAAGCCATCCCCTTACAACCCACTTCTGGTCACTCTCAATTGAGGAACAGTTTTACCTCATATGGCCCTCAGTACTCGTCTTTGCGAATTTGAAGTTAGCCCGCTGGATGGCCGTTACAGGCGCATTGGCGATCGCCCTCTATAGATTCATACATTGGACGAACCTCGAAAACCATATCCCTCTCACGACTGGTACGCATGTTCGCGCCGATGCGCTGCTGGTAGGATGCGCGGTCGCCCTGTTTCTGCCTAACATCAAAAAATACCTCCGGCCGTGGATGAGCATCCCGTTACTAGTGGGAATGATTCTGTGCGGCGCGAAATATCATGTGCTGATTCCACTTCACGAATCGCTGATGATCGGGTTGCTTCTTGCACTCACGTCGCAGTGCAATTTGGGCGCAATTGGGCACTTGCTCAACTGGAAGCCGCTCGCTTTCATTGGCACGCTCTCTTACAGTATTTACATGTGGCAGGAATTGTTTGTGGTTCTGATTCGGAACAGCGGCCCACGTCTCTATCCGTACTGGCTCTTGTTGGTACCTGTCGCTTTGGGCAGTTATTACCTCATTGAAAAGCCGCTCATAGAACGGGGCAGAAAGCTAACGTCTAGTTTCAAAACCGACCTTGCTGAGTGCCCCATGTCTAGATTTTGAGACAAGGGATGGAGGTCCAACCCGCCACGAAACCTCGTAGAATGCCGGTATGAACCTTGAGGCGATTCAATCCGCGCTCGCTGAAGCAGGTTGCGACGGCTGGCTGTTCTACGACCATCATCATCGCGATCCCATCGGAACGCACATCCTGGGCCTCGACGAAAAGGCCCACATCACGCGGCGCTGGTACTACTTTGTGCCTGCTGCGGGCGAACCCCGCAAGCTGGTGCACCGCATCGAGCAGGGGCGATTGGACTCACTGCCGGGCACCAAGGGCCTTTATTCGAGCTGGCAAGAGCTGGCAGCGGGCCTCGAAGTCATGCTCAAGGGCTCGCGCCGGCTGGCCATGCAGTACTCCCCCAACAACGCCATCATGTACGTCTCCATGGTCGATGCCGGCACGATTGAATTCCTCCGCAGCATCGGCAAACAGATCGCAAGCTCGGCCGATCTGGTCAGCCAGTTTGAAGCTGTGCTGAGCCAAGAGCAGATCGCCAGCCACACCGTCGCCCAGAAGGCTATCGACACCATTCTCGAGGAGGCCTGGCACAAAATCGGCCGCACGCTCCGTCCAGCGTCCGGCAAGCCGGGCGAACTCACCGAATTCGACATGGTGCATTTCCTCAGCGACGCCATGCGATGCGAGGGCCTGGTCTGGGAAAACGGCCCCAACGTCAGCGCCAACGCCAACAGCTCCGACTCCCACTACGAGCCCACCAAAGAACATTCCTCGCCCATCCGCAACGGCGATTTCGTGCTCATCGATATCTGGGGCCGGCTCGAAAAGACTGGCAGCGTCTTCTACGACATCACCTGGACGGGCGTTGTAGGCCGCGAACCGACTGAACGCGAGCAACTGGTCTTTGAAACTGTGCGCAATGCGCGCGATGCCGCCATCGCCGCCGTCGAAACAGCCTTTGCCCAGGGCCGTCCCATTCATGGGTTTGAAGCCGACGATGCCGCGCGAGCCGTCATCAAAAAAGCGGGCTTCGCCGAATACTTCACCCACCGCACCGGCCACAACATTGCACAGGAAATTCACGGCCCCGGCGCGCATCTCGACAATCTTGAAACCCACGACGAGCGCCTCCTCTTGCCCAACACGTGCTTCTCGGTTGAGCCGGGAATCTATCTGCCCGAGTTCGGTGTGCGCAGCGAGATCGACATGCTTACCTCACCCGGCAAAGCGTGGGTGACAGGAAAGATCCAACGTGAGCTCGTCCGAATCTGAACGCCTGGGAAACCCTGCTGAAGGTGCTTCGGCTCAGCGAAGAGCGCTGAACCGCGGGCTCCGCCGCCGTTCGATTGACCCCGGTGCGATATAGTCAAAAAGGAATGGCAAGTCCCCAGATCAGGAACGGCGCCGCGCCGCAAACACCCCCACAAAAACCGCAGGGATTCGTCTATCTGCCCCTGATTGCCGGATGGCTGGTGCCCGGTGCCGGGCATTTTCTGCTGCGCAAGTGGGGCCGCGGAGCACTTCTCTCCCTATCCATTATGGCGATGTTTATTCTGGGCATCTCGATGCAGGGCAAGCTCTACGCCAACGCCCATGACATTCTTGACCTGCTGGGATTGATCGGCGACCTCGGCAACGGGCTGCTTTATATCGTGAGTCGCGCGCTGGGCCTCGGCGCCGACCAGGTGCAGGTCACCACGGCCGACTACGGTACGCGGTTCATCGTCGTGGCAGGGCTGCTCAACGTGATCTCTGCCGTCGACGCCCACAACCTGCGCACCGGGAGGAAGCCCTGATGTTTCGGCCCTCTCACTACGTCGCCGTTCTACTGTTCGCGTTGTTCGCTTCCATTGTCTTCGGTATCACCCAGCGCGATACACCTCCGCGCATGGTGCGCTATGGGCTCTATTGCTTCGTGCTGTTTACGGCCTCAGCCATCGTACTCAGCTGGGTAATGTTCCTGATCGCGCGATAATTCGACAGCGCAATCCGATCACGCGCAGCTCTCTGCGATGTTCTCCCGTTCCCACACCGCCGCATCGAACACGTGCGCGCAGTCATAGCCCTCGGCGCGATAAAGTTCGATGGCGTTCTGGTTGGCCTCCGTGACGGTGAGCGATATCTCGCTCAATCCCTGGCGCATGAAGCCCGCGGCAGCCACTGAGAGCAGCAGGCGTCCCAGGCCGCGCCGACGATGGCTCGGCCGCACGCAGAGCTGGGTAATATGTCCGCTCTGCATGCTGACTCGCGAGCCCAGCACCAGGGCAACGATCTCGCGGCTCGCCCGCTCCATCACAATGTGCGAAACCTGGGGAGAAAAAGTCCCGCAGCCGGAGTAGCGAACAATGTTATGCAGAAAGCGCAGCGACCCGTGCGGTGAACGGTACTGATCGTTGATCAGGCTGTCGGGGTGGCTGCTGTACGCCTCTGAGATGAGCCGCCCCGCCGCATTCAGGTCGTCGTCGCGCCACGGCCGCAACTCCAGTTCCTGAGGCAGTTCGATCCGGGGACGCGCCCATGCGCCCGCCAGCGACTGTACCATGAAGAGCCGCCGGTAGACCTCAAAGCCGGCCTCTCTGAAGACCAGGGTATGCGATCCGGAAGGGTGCAGCAGAAGTTGCGATTCAATGCGATCGACGTGCGGAGAATTCTGCAGCGTCTCAAAAATGTGTCGCAGCAGGATCTCTTCGACCTCGCGAGGCTGTTGTTCTTCATGCACATGAGGCCGGTGTTGCGCGGTCGCTGTTTTCTCAGCGCTGGAAAACGCAAACACATCTCCGATGACAGCCTTGGTCTCTTCATACACGCAGAAGCCATAGCCCATCACCTTTCCCGCTTCCAGCGCAGCGTAGCCGGGAAGCATGTGGCTATCGAGATATTGCATCAGGAGCTTGGCTGAAGTGCGATAGTCCCAGTGGAGCCGGTCCCGCCACAGCTCCCCCTCTGCCTCCAGTAAAGGGCGCAGCAGCGGAGCCGCAAAGTGCCGAAGGTCGAGAATCTCCATGGAAACGCCCGATTTCATTCTTCTCCACTTCTAGCGAATCAGTGCCGGCTCAAAAGCCTTCCGGTAACTGTGCCACGACTTGACGCTCGCTGCAACTTCGCACCGCATTACCGGGCGCCGACAAGGTAGATTTCGAGTCCCTGTTCCGGCCAGCTGAAGAGCCGTTCATAGTGCCTCCCCTCGAGGTATTCCTGCAGTGCGGCGGGTGTGTGCAAGTCTACGCCGTTGCGGCCCGTGACCCTCGCCACCAGCAGGTGCTGCTGTTCCGGCACTCCGGTCTCTTCATAGTTCGCCACTTCGTGATCGCGGTAAAAAGCCAGCCCGTACTCCATATCGCGCCGCACGCGAAACACGGCTACAGTTTCGTCGGGCGGTGCATAGTTGTTGAGTCGTTCGGCCACAGGGCGAGCGGAGTAGGCCCTGTCCAGCAGGTGAATCACTCGCTTGCTGGCGCCGATTGCCGGAATCCCGAAGATCGGCCCCACTCCGTAGAGAAACAGCGCCAGCACGACCAGCACCCCCGTAGTCGCGAGGCGGAGCCGAGCCACGCCAAATCCCTTCACCACGATCACAATGAGCAACGCCGAACCGAGAGCACTCACTACCGCCACGGCGAGCGGACGCACCGGCGGCATCTGCGGTCCATGCACCACAAACCATGGCAGCAGCAGCGCAAACATGGTCATCACTCCCGACAGAACAGCGTGCCCCGCCAACTCCCAGCGGTTCAATCCAGGCGCACGGCGGCGGAAGAGGTAGTCTCCGGTGAGGATGGTAATGGGCGGAATGGATGGCAGGATGTAGCCCGGCAGCTTCGACTGAGAAAACGAGAAAAAGATGATCGGTATGAGCGTCCACAGGACCAGGAACTCAGGAAAGGCATCCCCCGGTCTGCCCACCTTCAATTTGGCATTGGCTGTGTGACGCAGCCGCCATTCGGCCACTGAGGTCTGGACGCCGTCCACCACCGCCCGCACTGCAATCACCGTCCAGGGCATCACCGCCAGGATGACAACCACCCCGTAATACCAGAACGGCTGCCGATGCTGGTAACGATTGGTGGCGAACCGTTCCAGGTTGTGTTCCATAAAAAATTCGCGAAAGAACGTCGGATTCTGGTGCTGCACCGCGATAAACCAGGGCAGCACAATGGCGAAATAGAGCAGCACGCCCGGCCACCAGAACGAGCGCTTCAGGATCGACCACTCCTTGCGCAAAGCCGCGAATGAGGCCACGATGACCAGCGCCAGAAATGGCGCGACCGGCCCCTTGGCCAGAGTCGCCACCCCGGTAAAGAAATAGATGTCGAACAGCCAGAACTTTGAATCGGTCTCATACCAGGCGTACCAGCCCAGTAGGCCGATCGCCAGCGGCGCGGCCATCTGCATATCGGTTGAGGCGCCCCGGGAAAAGCCGATGATCCCGGCACAGGCCACGGTGATAAGCGCGGCATCCAGGTGTCCCCCGGGCCGGAATCGTCGCATGTGCAGGTAGATGAGCATCGCCATGATGAATGCGAAACTCGCCGATGGCAGCCGCGCGCTCCAGTCGTAGACGCCAAAATCCTTGAACACGAACATGGCCCGCCAGTAATAAAGAGCCGGCTTTTCAAGCCATGGGCGGCCGTAAAGATAGGGCGTGACGCAGGCACTCAGCCGTTCCTTGAGCGTATGGGCTGAGTCAAAGCGCTCCAGCATCTCATGCGCAATTTGCGCATAGCGAGGCTCGTCGGCCCCGACGAGGCCTAACCCATCGCCCCCAAGGAACGGTGTCTCTCCATATGTCAAAAAGAAAACAGAAAAAACGAGGAAGACGGCTGCTTCGCAAACGGTGGCCCAGCTAGGCAGCCGTCTGCGCCCTCGTTCAGGCGAAACCGGACCAGGGGTTTCCAGGTGATTCTCCACTTCCACCGGTTCTCCACCCGGCAGCGCTCACACGAAGTTCAAAAACCGGTGACTGCCGCCTTGGGTCGTACACGTTGAGCGATCTGTTTTCGAGTCGGATGTTTGCGCCCGTTTTTCTGTCGCAAGAGAGCGAGACGGCCAACCCCGATCTGCTGTGTCCTTCAAGCCTTACCGGATCGAAAAGTCCGCATCCGCATCCTGCGCTGCCTGCCGGCAATTCCACACTCCGAGTCGCGCGGAGGGACGCTGCGCCTCGACAGGGACAAGGCTAACAGATTCACGTAGCCTCTCGACCTTGCCCTTCGCCGGAGTCGTGGGCCAGTCTCGACACGTTCGACCGCAATTCCGCAAGAATCTCGCCGAGCGCCCGCGTCAATGTTCCTTCCAGCGTGACTCCGGCAGCGTTTTCATGGCCGCCGCCGCCCAGCCGCGCCGCAATCGCCGCTACATCCACCCTGCCCTTGCTGCGCAGGCTCAGCCGGATGGCGCCCTCCGGCAGTTCCCGCAAGAAAGCCGCCGCTTCGACCCCCGCAATGCTGACTGCGTAGTTCACAATCCCCTCGCAGTCCTCCTCGGCGGCGCAGGTGCGCACCATGTCCTGGTGCGTCACCCAGAGCCAGGCCAACCGGCCTTCGCGTTTCAAATTGCTCAGGGCCGCTCCCAGCAGCAGAAGCTTTGACGTGGCAGTCGAAAAATAGATCTCCTGCGCAATGCGAATAGGATCAGCGCCAGCCTGGGTCAGTTCCCGCGCCAGCTCAAAAGTCGAGGGCCGGGTGCCCCCATAGCAGAATCCGCCTGTGTCGGTCAGTATCGTGGTGTAGAGACAGGTGGCCATCTCCGGAGTAACGGTGCCTCCGGCTGCCCGCACCAGCCGGTACACCAGCTCCCCTACGCTCGCCGCACCGCGATCGATCCAGTTTATGGCGCCAAATTCCTGTCCCGTGGCGTGGTGATCGATGTTGACAATGAAAAACGGCTCGAGTCCGCGCAGACGGGTCCGCTCTACGCTGTCGCACTCCAGCATGATCACGGCGTCGTAAGGTCCATGCACGCGCATCGCGATGCGGATGCCTTCGGCTCCAGGCAACTCGCGGTAAATGTTCGGTATACGGTCGGCCGCCACCAGGTCGGCGCGCTTTCCCATCTGCGCCAGCAGCATGCCGGTGGCCAACATCGACCCGACTGCGTCTCCGTCCGGCCTGGAGTGGGAGCAGACTAGGAACCGCTCGCCCCGGCGCAGCACGTCCACAATGGCCGCAAGGGGGTCCACTGGCACTTTGCCCGGTGAACTGGCGCCGTTGAGCGCGTTTCCTGCCGCCGGGCCGTTGACCTGCTCTCCAGGTCCCCCACCTATTGCCGCAATCGGCGGCTTTTGCTCGTTTTCACCCATTTGCTGCTACTCCGCCTTCGCTTTCTGCCGCTTGCGACTGCGGGTCATCAGTTCATCGATCCTTGCCTGAAAGCGCCCGGAGCGGTCAGCAAAAAAAGCCAGTTCCGGAACATGCCGCACCCCCATCCGCTCCTTGATTTCAAAGCGGATATAGCCTTTGGCGGCCTCCAGACCGGCTACAGTATCCTCTTCGGCTTTGGCGATGTCGGGCACCGCCGAATCCACCGCCACATACACGCGCGCCGACTTCCCGCCGGGGTTCAGCACCACCTCGGTGACATAGCAAAAGGCAATGCGCGGGTCGACAAGCTCGCCCTCGATCATGGCGCCAATCTCTTCCCGCAGCGTTTCCGCTACCCGATCTTGATGGTGTTTCCTCGCTCTGTGCTCTGGCATCGCCGGTGTTTCTCCCTCGGATAAACCATTCAGGATACCAGACACTCGGCTCAATCCCCCGCAAGTGCCATACCGCTCAATTCGTCAACGTGAATAGCCGATTCGCTGCTACTTGAAGGCGAGCTCCCTGTTTTGAGACGGCGCCGGCGGAGGAATGACATAGGCGTTCTGTTCCGCCGAAGGGTGAACCACCTTGAGGACCGCCCATCCTGCTGCATTCGCCTGTGCCCTTCTTCCCACGACGGAATCTCCCCTCCCGCCTGTGATGGCGCGGATGGAATTCCTCCAACACACCATAAATTTCAGGAAATCTCGGCAGCACTTGCATTTGGGCTGTCGTTTCGCTCACCCAGATGCCACAATGGGAATCCGGATTCAGAAAGGACCCATGCGATACAACGACATCCCCAAGCTCGCCACCTGGAAGAACGACACGTCGGTCTTGCGCAAATCAGCCTCCGGCAGTGTCCTCGACAAGATCGATGCCGATATCGATAACTACCACAAAGCCTACGCGGTCATGACAAAGCGCAATCTGCTGACCGACATCAGTCATGGCATTCGAAAATGGGAGAATCTACAGGGCACCACGGTATCCTTCCAGACCAACGTGGTCGCCCTCAAAGAAGTCATCGCCCGCAAGATGCTCGAACTCACTCCCTCCGCGTACAAGTACAGGCAGGCAACCTGCCTGGCTTTCAACATCGGCTGTAATGCGGGTGCTAACTATTTCAGATTCTCCGACAACGATTCCGGCGACATGCGCGGCAAGTGCCACGAAATGATGCATGCCATCACCCATGCGCAGAGCGTGGTCGCCAATTCGGGCGTGGACAACAACGAAACGCTCAAGATCTTTATGGCCCCCGAATTCTACTTTCGGGGCGCCCACGGTGCGTATTCCCATGATCTCGTCTCGCAGATCATCCCCATGATGGAAGCGCTGGGAACCTCCAGCAGCCTCTATCAACACTGGCTGTTTGTCTTCGGCACTGCAATCGCTGCCAGCGAAGATGAAGTGACCTTTTGTCAGACTTGTGGCGCCAACCCCAATACGGTGCGGTTCGACCTCACCGGCAAAAAGACAACCGGCGTCTGCAAAAACAATCCCGCGCATGTGATTGTCACCGGAAACTACGGCGCCGAAGTTCAGAATGTCGCGCTCATCCAAAAGGGCGCGGACACCCACATGGTTGTTAAGGAGTACATCTCGGGGATTGATTACATTGGCAACCAGGTGGACGTGGTGCAGGGGACAAAGAAGAACCCGCTGCTGAATACGTTGAATGCGATCGCGCCGCAAGGCAGCAATCGAAGCCGGATCGCCTCTAAATTTCAGGACGAACGCATGGGCGGCGGCGTTTTCACGATGGACGGAATCACCTTCGGCATGGAGATCTGCCTCGACCACATTCAGTCAACCGGGGCGGATGGGCGCCTCGCGAACTACGCTAACAGCATTCAGATCCTGTTGATCCCCTCATACGGAATGAGCATCACCCACCATCCCTGCGTGCCGGGAGGCATCATCTTCAATGTCGATGGGCGCGGCAGTGGAACGTCGGAGGTGGTAGTGAAGGGACATATGATGCCCCCGATCGTCAGCACCGCCACAGGCGCAGCCAAAACCGCCGGCGAAATTGAGAAGTGGGGCCCGTTCGCCATTCCACGGCGCGGTTAACAACTATCGGCTTTCACGCTCCCACCGTCGCATCGCACGTTCGGTTCGTTCATTTGCAGTTGCAGTGCGTTATCGGGGATCGACACCAGTCAATCCCCGATAACACCGAACACTTTTCAGTCATCGCCC
>Ga0137385_10003158_pt1 | contig 14254 bp, 8 predicted proteins | sample SagtaG_FD_104921 | JGI IMG/M metagenome (GOLD analysis project Ga0137385, IMG submission 104921) | Vadose zone soil microbial communities from Sagehorn Ranch, Mendocino, California, USA - Sage2_R_80_16 metaG | ecosystem: Environmental > Terrestrial > Soil > Vadose zone | place: USA: California...
CACTCATTCAACCAGATGGGCAGCTCGAATTTTCTGATACAGAACAATTTTGGCGCATCGCTCGGCGGACCGGTGTGGCATGGGGGCAAGACCTTCTTTTTCGTCAACTACGAAGGCCTGCGCCATGTCGAATCGATGGCGATGGTGGACACGGTGCCCACCGCGGCTGAGGTGTCAGGAGACTTTAGCCAGAGCGGCGTGGACATTTTTGATCCGACAACCACCCAACCCAATCCTGGATTCAACCCGGCTTTGCCCGCGAGCAAAACGAATCCGCAGTACATTCGCCAGCAGTTTGAATACAACGGCGTCAAGAATGTGATTCCGCCGACGAGGCTCACGCAGGCGGCGTCGATCATGCTCAACAAGTACACGCCCGAGCCCAACACGATGAACATGGGCGGGATGACGATGATGGGGCAGCCGACGGTTGTGGGCGCGGGCAATGACGCCAACAACTATCTGGACAGCCGCAAAGAACGCATGACGAATGACCAGGGAACTTTTCGCGTGGACCATAGCTTCGCGAATGGGGATACGGCCTTTTTCCGGTATTCGGGCGCGGGCGAGTTCGGCTTTATGCCACAAGGGCTGCCAGGTTTCGGGTTTTACCACGATGATCTTTCGCAGCAGGGCCTGCTGGGTTGGAACCACGTGTTCTCTTCACATTTGGTCAATACAGCGTCGGCAGCAATCTCTCGACTGACCATGATGCACACCACGGAGAGCGCGAATAAGAGCAACATCGTCGCGGAGCTTGGAATCGCGGGTACCGGGTTTGGCGGCCCGGCGGCGTGGGGAGCTCCCTACTTCAACGTGCAGGGGTTTTCACCATTGGGCGACAGCTATCTCGCCACGCCGATGCATGCATGGGACACGGTGGTCGAGGGGCGAGATTCGTTAAGCTGGCAGATCGGCCGGCACAGCGCCAAGTTTGGCGGGGCATATCAGAAGTTCATCTGGCCGATGTGGGGATTTTTCCAGAATCGCGGCTATTACCAGTTCACCAATGGATTCACGACGGAACACGCGCTCAATGACGGCACGGGATCTTCGCTGGCCAGCTTCCTGCTAGGTCTTCCGGCGGCGCGACAGGGTCAGGCAGGTGTGCCGCAGATGGACCTTCGCCAGTGGTATGCGAATGGCTACGGACAAGACTCGTGGAGGCTGACCTCGACCACCACTGTGACCTACGGCGTGCGCTATGAGTTCATGAGCCCGCTGGTCGACATTCGCTACACCAACAGCAACCTGGACTTGAGCAGCGGGACTCCCAAGGTATTCATCGGCGGACAGAATGGCTATCCCAAAGGCCTGATGTATGCCAACCGTACCAACTTCGCGCCTCGGCTCGGACTTGCGCAGAGCATACCGAGCCTGGGACTCGTGGCGCACGTCGCCTATGGCATCTTCTACACACCGGTGGATATGAACACCTGGTGCAATCAGCGGCACAACGTTCCGTATGTGTTTCCGATGACGTCGCAGAGCGATCCGTTTTTGCCTAGCATTAAGACACTCGACTTCCCTTCACCTGTGTTGGGGACAACCGTTGTCAGCTTCACAGGACTGCAGTTGCATGCGCCGGCACAATACATCCAGCAGTGGAGCGCATCGCTCGAGAAGCAGTTGGGGAGCGAGACGACGCTGGAGGTTGGCTATCTTGGCGCTGGGGGATTTCACCTGCAGCGCTCGCATTTGATCAACAATGCGCAGCCGGGTCCGGGCCTGATTCAGCCGCGCAGGCCGCATCCAAAAATCAGCTTCGTCAACGACACGGTTTTTCCGTCGACAACCAACGTGTCCAGCTCGACGTTTCCGGTGAGCACCATGAACCTGCTCGAAAACACGGCGCAGAGCTGGTATGACGCAGGATATGTGAATGCGCGCCGGCGGTACGCAAACGGATTGAGCTTCCTGGCGAACTACACCTTTGCCAAGGCGCTCGAGAATGCGCCGGATTTTCGTTCGCCGATGTTTGAGGCCGCCACGCCCCAGAACAACGACGATCTGAACGCGGAGAAAGGCCTTGGCTGCGACATCCGCCATCGCTTTGCGCTGAGCGCTGTTTACAGCTCGCGGGCGGTTGGCGCGAATCGGCTGGTGCGCGAGGTTACCCGCGACTGGCGTGGTTCGCTGACGTACCAGGCGCAGACGGGATTTCCGCTTACTATTTCGGTTTTCGGCGATACGGCCAATGCCGGAACGGTGGTGGGAGAGAACCCGATCCGCGCCAACACGACGGGCAAGTCTGTGTTTGGCTCTGGGACGCGGAACTCGAAGACATGGTTTAACCCGTCGGCTTTTGTAGCGCCCCCCGCGTACACCTACGGCAACGTACGCCGCAATTCGGTGTACGGACCGGGGATGCAGACAATGGACCTGGGATTGGTGCGCGCATTCAGCGTGACGGAGAAGGCCCGTTTCGAGGCTCGCGCCGAGTTTTTCAACGCATTCAACCACACCAACCTGGGAACTCCCAATCGATTTGTGAATACTGCCAGCTTCGGCAGCATTACCGAGGTATCGACGCCGGGGCGTGAGATTCAGGTGAGTGCGCGGTTGTCGTTCTAGACTTATTCAGGTGGATGAAGAAGGCGCCTTCATTGCGAGGGCGCCTTTGTTGATTTCGGCGGCCAATCAGGCTGAAGGACATTCCGTCAGGGGCTAAAGCCCACATCGATTTTTGTCCGGATGCGATGCCCTGATCCAGTGCGACATGCAACATGTGCGGTTTCCGCGGCATGTAAAGGTCCGCGTATCAGATTTCTTACTTCAGAAAGTCTGCGAAATTGGGTCCGATCAGGTCGGCGCATTGGACGGGAGCGAGGTGGCCGCACCCGGGAACTACGTCCAGTTGCGATTGCGGAATCAATTTATGGATCGTCTTTCCCTGGCTGAGCGGCGTGATGAAGTCCTTGTCACCCCACACGATCAACACCGGCATTTTCAGCTTCGGCAAGAGATCGTCGGTGGTGTCGTGTCCTTTGAGCATGGTTTCCAGCGCACGGTGAATGACCCATGCATTGTTACGCGAATTGCGCAGCACATCGCGAGCGATGAATCCTGGCACTGTTGGCGGGTGGGGCATGAGCAGCGCATCGAGGCGGTCTAGTTCACCGGTCGACGTGGGAGTAAAGAGCGCGGTGTCCCAAGCTGGTGCTTCGTAGATTCCGGCGCTGTCAAAGAGGATGAGCCGTCGAATGCGCTCGGGGTGGTCGTGGGCAACGTGCTGCACGATCCAGCCGCCCATCGACCAGCCGCCAAGATCGACCTGCTTGAGGCCCAGAGCATCCATGAACCCGACGACGGCGGCGGCCTCTGCGGGGATGGAGTAGGAGAAAGCCGCGGGCTTCTCGCTGCGGCCGTAACCGTGCAGGTCAGGTGTGTAGACGCGGAAACCGGAATGGACGAGATAAGGAGCGAGGTTGCGCCAGTCTTCGCAGTGCCCGCCGAGGCCGTGAACCAGCACGATCGGCAGACCGCTCTCGGGCCCCTGCACGTAATAGTGGATTCGATGGCCGGCAACCGTAATGTTCTGGCCTTTGGCACCGGACATCGCCATCTGGAAATACAACAACGCGTTGAAGTAGCTCACAGGGCGGAGCCAAAAACCGACGACCACCGCGAGCGCGGTCGCCGCCAAAACACTCAGGAACCATAGCAACTTTCGAACTGGCTTCACCGGCTCTCCCCTTCTTTCGCCTCAATCGCCATCGCGCGCTGCCAGCCTGACTCGATCACGCGAACGGTGACCGGATCAAGTTGGATCGCGCGCCACTCCGCTGGATCGACCCAGCGCACCGCGGCGGCATCAGAGGCTGCCTGCAATGAGCCCCCCACGACACGGCACAGGTAGTCAGCGATTACATAATGGTAGCGGACGCGTTCGCCTTCGCGATGAACGCGGTCGAGGAGTTCGACCAGCTCAATGGGTTCAACGAGCAGCCCGGTCTCCTCCATCACTTCGCGGACCACGGCGGCGCTAAGCAACTCGCCCACGTCGATGAGGCCGCCGGGCAGCGACCAATTGCCTTTCATGGGCTCTGTACCGCGCTGGACGAGGAGAACGCGGCCCTCGTGGACCACGACCGCGCCGACACCCACAAGTGGGGATGATGGAAATTCTCGCTGCAGCATCTTGGGCCTCGGGCCAATATCCTGGTCAATGGGCGAGCATGTGCCGTGCCCGCATCGGGCGAAGGACTATGATCACTTTGTGATCGATTCCAGTCAATTCGTGAACGGCCTGTGGATGGGAACTATTCTACTGGTGCTTGGGCTGGTTCCCGGTCTGCTTGACCGGTGTGCCAAGGAAATCTCCGACACAGCGAACGCCGTGTTTCTTCGGTTGCCGCCATCGGCACGGGTGCCACTTCGCGCTCAGGGTGCGGTGCATACGCCGCTCCGGCAGCCGCGATGGCTCGCTGGGCTTGGCGTGGCGATCATAGCCGGCACGTTCTTCGCGTATGTCGCACGCTAGCTTATGAGTTAAGTGCGCGGGTGAATTTACGCTGAGCCACGCGGCCTGCTCGTGCCGGCGGTTCCGAGGAGCAAAACGGGGGCTGCATCCTTCCTCCACTTTTATCATCAATCAAAGAGAGGGGTAACAATGTCGGAATTCACGTTGCGCATTGATGGAATGCATTGCGGCGCTTGCGTTCGCCGCGTGAACCAGGCTCTTGCTTCAACAGAAGGACTGGATGTGAAGGAGGTTCGCGTAGGTGCGGCGCGGGTTGCGTCAGAACAGCAGCCGCCACCGATCGATCGCGCCGTGGAGGCGCTGGCGAAGGCCGGCTACGCGGCCCACCTGGACCCAACCGGGTCGACCGAACCTGCGCAAGCGGGGAATCAAATTGCCTGAGCCCGCTACAGAATCGGTAACGCTGCCAGTGCTGGGCATGACGTGCGCGGCGTGCCAGCGTCATGTGGAAGAAGCGCTGCGCTCCACCGCAGGGGTGGAATCGGCGCGCGTCGACCTGATGGCGCATCGCGCAAGCGTTGTCTTCGATCCTGCGCAGGCCAAGCCCGAAATTCTTGTAAAGGCAATTCGCGAGGCCGGCTACGATGCGGTGCTTCCCCGCCTCGACGCGAGCGGCACTGGGTCAGAGCACGAAGTGAAGGATGCCGGCTCGGCAAGCAAAGCTTACACAACCTTGGCGGCGGGCGCCGCGGCCATGTTGCTGGCGATGCCACTGGGCGCGGAGATGGGAGCGATCGACCATGCGCTGATGCGCATCGTTCCTTGGCTCTATGCGCTTCCAACGGGTTTGTTGCGCTGGTTTTTGCTGGCGGTCACTGCGATTGTTATGCCGTGGGCGGGTCGCAGCATCTTTGCAAGCGCTCTGCGCGGGCTTGGTCACGGGACCACAAACATGAACACATTGGTGGCGCTGGGCACCAGTGTTGCTTTTGCTTATTCCGCATACGCTACGATCTGGCCGGCGCCGGGGAGGCAGGTGTACTTCGACGCGGTTCTGCTGATTCTGGGATTTTTGCTGCTGGGCAAGGCGCTGGAGGCGCGCGCCAAACGCCGCGCGCTGGCTGCGCTCGACTCGCTGAGCCGGCTGAGGCCCGTTACCGCGCGAAGGATCGTCGATGGCATCGAGACCATTGTGCCGCTGGACGAAGTTCGTCCGGGCGACAGCATTGTGGTTTTGCCGGGCGAGCGGTTTCCGGTGGACGCCACGATTCTGGAAGGCCGCACCACTGTTGACGAATCGATGCTGACCGGCGAATCGGAGCCGCTTCCGCGAGAGCCGGGAGGACGGGTGCTGGCTGGTTCGTTGAACTACGATGGCGCAGTCGTGTGCCGCGCGCAGTCCCTGGGCGAGGCCACGGTACTGGCGCAGATCACGCGCATGGTGGAGCAGGCTCAGTCGTCGCGCGCCCCGATGGAGCGGCTCGCCGACAGGGCAAGCGCGATTTTTGTTCCGGTGGTGATGGCGCTGGCGGGGGTGACGTTTTTCGCTTGGTTCATTGCCACACATTCTTTGCAGATGTCATTGGCCAATACTGTCGCGGTGCTGGTGATCGCCTGCCCCTGTGCGATGGGACTGGCGGTACCGGCGGCGCTCACCGTGGCTGTGGGCCGTGGGGCGCAGCTGGGCGTTCTTTTCAAGGGAGGTGAAGCGCTGGAGCGGCTCGCACACCTTGACGCTATTGTGCTCGACAAAACGGGTACGCTGACTGTCGGACGGCCGGTTTTGAAGGCTACGCATCCGCTAGCGGGCCACGAAGAAGATGATCTGCTGCGCATGGCGGCCGCAGCCGAGGAGCGGTCGAATCATCCGCTGGCACATGCGATTGTGGATCATGCCCGCGCGCTCGGGCTGTTCTGGGCTGCGGCTGCGGACGTGCAGATATTGCCGTGCCGGGGGCTGACCGCGAGCGTGGAAAGGCACGAGTGTAGGCGGGGCAACGAAGCCCTGTTTGCCGAGTTCTTTATCCCCCTGCCCGATGGCATCGCACCGGCTGAACCTGGCGTGACTCGGCTGTGGATGGCGCTCGACGGAGCAATTGCAGGATTTTTCGATGCGCGAGACGCGTTGCACACCGATGGCGCTGAAGCCGTGGCGGCGCTACGGCACAGCGGATTGCGCGTGGTGATGCTGACCGGCGATTCGTCTGCAGCGGCGGGACCGATCGCCAGACAGGCCGGCGTTTCCGAATTGGAAGCGGGCCTCGACCCAGCCGGAAAGCTAGCCCGAATCCGCGAACTACAGAAGAGCGGTCTTCGCGTGGCGATGGTTGGCGACGGCATCAACGATGCCGGAGCACTGGCCCAGGCCGATGCCGGGATCGCAATGGGAACGGGGGCCGATCTTGCGCAAGAGGCAGGCGACGTGCTGTTGGTGCGCGCACAGCCATCCGCAATTCCCGCAGCGCTCGACCTGGCTCGCTCCACCCTGCGGATCATGCGTCAAAACCTCATATGGGCCGCGGCCTACAATGTGGTCGGCATTCCGCTGGCGGCGGGTTTGCTTTACCCCGCCTTCCATATCCTGCTGAGCCCCTGGCTGGCGGCGGCGGCGATGGCTTTCAGCTCAGTGAGCGTGCTGGCCAACAGCCTTCGCTTGCGGCGCTGGCAGCCCGCATTGCTGACAGTTCGGACGGCACACGAGAGCCAGGCGAGCTAGACTAGGAGCAGGTCTTCCTCAGTGCGCATTCTGACCCGCTACATTCTCGGCGAGATTCTGTCCCACGCCCTCATCGGCTGCGCGCTTTTCACTTTTATTCTTTTCATGCCGCGCCTTCCCCAGATTCTGGAGATGGTGGTGCGCAACAGCTCCACGTTCAGCAACGTTGCGGAGATCTTTCTCTTTACGCTTCCCAATCTGTTCTGGGTCACGATTCCGATGTCAGTGTTGGTTGGGATTCTGCTCGGACTGAGCCGTCTGGCCGCCGACAGCGAGGTGGTCGCCATGCGCGCCTCGGGACTGGGCATTGGCTACTTCGTGAAGGTTTCCTCGATTGTGGCCGTGGGCGGCGCATTGTTCGGACTGGTCAACTCGCTTTACATTGCTCCGCGAGCCAATCAGGCGATTCTCGACATGGAGCAATCGCTGGCGGCCTCGCAGGCCTCCTACGAAATTCAGCGCGGTGTCTTCTATGAAGATTTTCGCAACCTTGTGCTCTATGTGCAGGATGTACGCGGCGGAACAGGCGCAGCGAACTGGCGCCAGGTGTTCATCGCCGATGTGAGCGATCCTTATTCGCCGCGCATCACGACAGCCGCATCGGCGACCGTGGTGAACGATTCATCGCAGGACCTGCTGATGCGGCTGCGTGATGGGGCGCGGCACGAAACGGTGACGGGGCAGCCGCAGGAATACAATATCTCCACCTTTAGCACCACTGACTTGACACTAAGGCTTAGCCCTCAAAGCAGTGTTCACCTGGGACGCATGGACACCGCCATCTATGCCGTGCCCACGAGCACCCTGCTGGAGCGGATTCACGGGCGAGACAAGAAGCGGTACGTCATCGAATTGAATAATCGATTTTCGTATCCGGTGGCATGCGTGGTCCTGATGCTGCTGGGCGTTCCGCTCGGTGTGGTGTCACGGCGTGGCGGTAAAAGCTCAGGGTTTGTTTTCACCATCCTGCTGGTGGTCGCGTACTACATCCTCTCGTATACCGGCATTGCGCTGGCGCGGCAGGACAAACTGCCCGCCGTATTAGCGGTATGGCTGGCGAACATTCTGTTTGCAGCGGCCGGAATTTTTCTGCTGTGGCAGATGGCGAGCGGTGGCCGCATATTGAGCGCCATCGTAAGTTGGACTACGCGCTCTCCCAGTACGAGCCCCGGCTCCGCATTCAGCGAAAGCGGCGCGCATCTGAGCAAGTTGCTTGACAAGCTGCAGCCGCGGGTTGTGCGCAGCACTTCGCGCAGCGTGTTTCCCCGCATTCTCGACCAATACGTGATACGCGAATTTCTCAACACTTTCTTCCTGGTGCTGTGTGGATTTGTTTTGATGATGCTGGTCTTCACATTTTTTGAGCTTGTGGGCGACATCATCCGCAATCACATTCCCCTCACCACGGTGGGAGCATACCTGATCAATCTCACCCCCAGCATGCTCTACACGATTGCGCCGCTCGCTGTGCTTATCGCAGTACTGGTGACTTTTGGCGTGCTTAATCGCAACAGCGAAATCGTGGCAATGAAAGCGACTGGCATCAGTCTCTACCGGCTGGTGATTCCGATTGTTTCGATCGCTGCAATTCTTGCCGTGGGTCTTTTCGTCTTCGACGAGTTTTATCTGCCACAGGCAAACCGGAAGCAGGAGGCTCTGCGCAGCACCATCAAGGGGCGCCCGCCGCAGACCTTTCTACACCCGGATCAGAAATGGATCTTTGGCGAGCCGCATCCTGGAGAGCCAGGCCGCATCTTCTACTACCAGTTTTTCGATCCGGACCGCGACGAATTCGCGAACCTTTCGATCTTCGAATTCGACCCTGCGAATTTCGCGATCACCCGGCGCATCTTTGCCGCCAGGGTCTTCTGGGATTCCAATGCCGGCACATGGAAGTTTCAGAATGGCTGGGTGCGCGACCTCGATGGGGCAAATTGGGCCAAGTATCGTGAATTCATCAACACCACGTTTGCGGAGATTCACGAAGAGCCGACCTACTTTAAAAAGGAAAGCCTGCAATCGCAGGAGATGAACTTTGGCCAACTCGATCACTATATTCGCGACCTGCGCCAGAGCGGATTTGACACCATGCGTCTGCGCGTGGCGCTGTGGCACAAACTGGCCTATCCGCTGATCGCCATGGTCATGGCTGTGCTCGCGATTCCGTTTGCCCTCTCGATGGGACGCCGGGGCTCGCTTACAGGCATTGCCGTAGCCATTGGGGTGGCGCTGGCCTACTGGGTTGTCGATGGGCTGTTTGGGGCCATGGGCACGGTGAACTACCTGCCCGCTCCACTGGCGGCCTGGTCGTCGGACATTTTATTTGGACTGACGGGCGGCTACCTGTTGCTGAGAACACCGACTTAGGTCGGTTCCATCGCGCGAGAATTGGTGCACGCCGCTGCGGTCAAACTACTTTGCTGCGAAGGCGCCGTCGAGGTAACGCTCCCCGATACAATAGAAACATGCTTCGCGACCTGCGCCCCCTCTTCGCCTACATGCGCCGCTATCGGTGGGGTTATGTGTGGGGAAGTCTTTCGGTGGTTGCCACAAATGCAGTGTGGGTTTTATTTCCCAAAGTGCTGCAGCAGGCCATCGACGAGTTGAACCACGGCATTACGCATCGCAGAATCGTGCTGCTTGCGGGAACGCTGGTGGCGATTGCGCTGGTGAAGGGCGTGTTTCTCTATTCTCAGCGTTGGATTCTGATTGGCATTTCTCGCGAGATCGAGTTTGACTTGCGTAATGACCTTTTCCGCCATCTTGAAAAGCAGGATTCGGGATTCTATCAACGCTATCGGACCGGCGATATCATGGCCCGCCTCACCAACGATCTGAACGCGGTGCGCATGTTGCTGGGGCCCGCGATCATGTACAGCGCCAATACGGTTATGTTCACGGTGGGCGCGCTGTTTTTTCTGCTCCACATCAGCCCCTATCTCACGCTTGTAGCCCTGGCGCCCGCGCCGATAGCCAGCATCCTTGTGCAGTACCTCGGACACAAGATTCACGATCGGTTCGAGCGCATCCAGGCAAGCTTCTCAGAGATCTCGTCGCAAGCACAGGAGAATTATTCCGGGGCACGGCTGGTGCGCGCGTTTGCCCGCGAAGACTCACAGATCAGCTTGTTTGAACGGCTGAACCGCCAGTACATCGCACGCGCGTTACGGCTGGTTCAACTCATGGGGATGCTGTGGCCGACGCTGGAGTTCATACTCGGCGCGTCGATGATCATTACCCTGATGGCCGGGGGCCACCTGGTTCTCGAACATCGCATCTCGGTGGGACAATTTGTAGCCTTCAACACCTACATGATCCTGCTCATATGGCCCATTATCGCTGTGGGTTGGGTGGTAAATATCTTCCAGCGCGGCACGGCCTCAGTGAAACGAATCGATGAACTACTGCGGGCTGAGCCAGCCATTGATGACAGCGCTGCCGATCTCACGATCGCAAATGACACGGTGCTGGGTGGTGAGATCAAGTTCCGCAACCTCGACTTCAGCTACGGTGACACTCCGGTGCTGCAGGGCATCTCGCTGCATGTTCCGGCCGGCTCAAGCCTGGCCATCGTCGGCCCGACGGGTTCGGGCAAAACCACGCTGGTGAATTTGCTCTCCCGGCTCTATGAGGCTCCGGAAGGATCATTACTGATCGATGGCCGGCCAGTGCGACAGTATCCGCTGGCAGTGCTGCGGCATAACATCGGCATGGTTCCCCAGGAGACGTTTCTTTTCAGCGAAACGTTGCGGGAAAACCTGAGCTTCGGGGCACCGCAGGCGGGCACCGAGGACCTGCTGGAGGCCGCCGAAGCGGCGCACGTTCGACAGGAATTCGAGGAGTTTCCGCAAGGGTTCGAGACCATAGTGGGAGAGCGCGGCGCGACGTTATCGGGCGGACAAAAACAACGCACCGCAATCGCTCGCGCCCTTCTGCGCCGGCCCGCCATTCTGATTCTTGATGACGCACTGGCGTCTGTGGACACTTATACCGAAGAGCGAATTCTTGGCGGACTGCGCAGTTATACGGCCGAATCCACTACTATTCTCATCTCTCATCGCGTGTCCACCGTTCGCCACGCGGATCAGATCGCGGTATTGAATCACGGCAAGATCGTGGAGTTGGGCAAGCATGATGAACTGCTGGCGCTCGACGGGTACTACGCCAGCCTGTATCAGAAACAGCAGCTCGAAGAAGAACTCACCGTCGCCGGTTGAAGAGATTTGTCTACGAGATCAGGCCGAAGTTCTGGAGTTCCCTCAAGCATTCCAGTTGGAGTGGATTGCTGTTCCCGTTCCGTAGTCATCGCTGTCAAAGCCTGCCATGGCGTGTGCGGCGGGCGAGTTGCGCACCTGAATCGGCGCTGGATTCACGCTCGGATCCCTGGCGACCTGTCGCCAAGCATCGCGCACATTGCGGATACATTCAATGGCGTGCTCGAACTTGGGTCGAGAAGCTGATTGAGAAGCCTGCAGGATCTGAGCAAAGATCGAAGCGTAGAATTCGCTGAGCGCCTCGGCCGGTTTTCCACCTACATCCATGCGCAGGCGCGCTTGCAGATGGATGATGATATCCATAGCCCTCTTGACGGCGATGCGCCTTTCCGTCTCATCTCGACGATCGACCGCGTCGGCGGCGGCATAGAGAAAGCGAATCATCCCATCGTAGAGCGCCACGACCAGGTCGACAGCCGAAGCGCCCTCCAGTGCATGTTGCTGATAACTCCCCATCGAGATGACGCTCCTTATCAGTTGCTCGTTTTATAGCCTGAAATGGCCGAATAGATCTGATTGATGCCGTCTAGTTGCGACGGTAATTGCTGCAGTATCTGATTAGCCTTGTTGAGTTGGGTCGTGAGATTCTTCTCTTGCGCGGAGATCAGGCTCTCCTCTTTGGAGATGTCGGCGTTCAGCGTCGATTCGCTGCTGCTGATGGCTTTTCTGGCAAGAGACAAAGAACCGGAGGTGGACGTGGAGCCGGCATTGTTCAACATGGCCGCGAAGGTTCGCCCCCAGCTGTTGGCGTTCTGGAAGAAGCCGACTGCGCCGCTGAAGTCTCCGTTCAGTACTGAATCCAGCGTAGCGGCATCGAAGGTCAGCGAGCCATCGGCATTTGCAGAGACGGTGATGCCCAAATTGGCAAGTCCGGAAAGGTCGGAGGAGTGATTGTAGTTCAAGGTCGTGGTGGTGGTGTTGGAGGTGTCGAGAATGTTGGAGGTGACCGACAGAGTGCCGGCACCGCCGTCGGTCTGTGAAAGCAGCGACAAGCTCGATGACCCGTCCTGGTTGGTGACTACCGAAGCCGTCACACCGAGGCCGGCAGCATTGATCGACGAGGCGAGTCCGCTCAACGTGTTGTGGGCCGGATCTACGTTGACGGTTTGCGCCGCGCCGCTCCCCACCTGGATAGCGATTGAGCCTTCAAGTCCATGGTTAGCGCTGAGAACTCCGGCGAGCGTGCCCGTCGATCTCTGCGTCAGCGAGCCGGCCTTGCCGGAGTAGCTCAAGAGCGTCTCGCTGGTCGCCGCGATGTTTGAGCTCACAGTCAAGCCGCCGCTCGAGCCCGTCGTGTGAGAGAGCAGTGAGAGGCTCGATCGGTTTCCGGTCGTGACCACCGTCGCCGTCACCCCGATATTGGCGGCGTTAATCGCAGAGGCAAGCCCGCCAAGGGTGTTGTGGGATGAATCCAGTGTGACCAGTTGCGCCGGCGAGGAACCCACCTGGATTGAAATCGATCCGCTCAGGGTGGCGTTGGTGTCGTTGGAGATGGAATCCATTTCGCCATTGGGATTCTGGGTATTCAGTCCTGCGAGTAACTGCTGCTGCACCAGCGAGAGCGTGGGCGACCCAAACAGGGGCTCGGGATTGTTGGAACTATCGAGCCCGCTCTGAGCACCGATGGCACTCATCAACGCGTTATAGTCAGACACCATGCCGGCTACTGCGCTCTCGACACCCGAGTTGTCGTTGGCGATCATGACCTGGATCTGCTCAAGGCTGCCGTCGGATAGCTTGGCGCTGGGAGCCAGCAATTGAAACGTTACGCCGGGAATGAGGTTGGCGACGGTATTCGAACTGCTGGTGAGGTCGACCCCGTCCACGGTGAGTTCCGCGTCCGAGCCCGTCACGGTCTTGTTGTACGCGAGCGACGAACTCGTATCAACGATGTTTGAAGTCACGGTCAATGCATCTGCCGTGTTAGAAAGCAGCGAAAGCCGCGATCCGCCAGGGTCTGTCACTACCGAAGCTGTGACCCCGATGTCAGCCGTGTTGTTAATGGCATCGGCCAGACCCTGGAGGGTGTTGTCGTTTGTCGGCACGTTAATGGTCTGTAACGCGCCGCCGCCGACTTTGATGGTCATGGAACCGGAGAGTGTATCGGCCGCCTGGGCGATGGCCTCGAAGGTGCCGCCGGGGTTGATGGTTCCCGTAGCCGCAGTGTAATTGAGGATCGGACGAATCGAGTTATCGCTGATGGAGATATTGCCCAGTGCGCCCGGCGTTCCTGAAACCAGGCTCAATCGGGAGCCTTTGGGATCGGTGAGCACGCTGGCCGTTACTCCCACACCCGAGGCATTGATGGCTTTGGCCAATCCCGAGAGCGTGTTGTTGGTGGAATCCAAGGTAATCGTCTGGGTCGCGCCGGTCCCTACCTGGAGAGTGATCGACCCTTGCAGCTTGCTGGAGGAACTGGTCACTTTGTTGAGGTATCCGCTCGACGTCAAGGCAATCTTCGACACCGCAACCGAGTGAGTTCCCGCGATTGCGGAGCTAGTGGCGGCAGTTAAGGTCAGTACGTTGGTGTCAGAGCTGGAACCCAGCTTCTGCGCCATGATTCCTTTGAAATCGGTGAGTGCGGACAAATCGTTGGAGAGACTGGAGAAGAGCGTTCCCAAGCTGGAGATCGCCGTGTCCTGACTTTGCAGCTGGGTTAGTTGTGTCTTCCAGGGCGTCTCCACATTCCTCAGATTCCCGACGATACGGGACACGGTGGCGCTGACGTCAAAGCCTGTGCCGCTGGTTGGCGATCCGAAACTCAGCCCGACAGTTGGCATATCGTACCCCTTCTCAACTTGTAAGCAGCCGGTGAACCAATGGGCGTTTCAGCGGATTGGA
>Ga0137385_10003160_pt1 | contig 14253 bp, 10 predicted proteins | sample SagtaG_FD_104921 | JGI IMG/M metagenome (GOLD analysis project Ga0137385, IMG submission 104921) | Vadose zone soil microbial communities from Sagehorn Ranch, Mendocino, California, USA - Sage2_R_80_16 metaG | ecosystem: Environmental > Terrestrial > Soil > Vadose zone | place: USA: California...
ATGCCGACCGCGACTTCGATTTCACGTTCCATCCGTTCACGCACATGTTCGATCCGACGGTCGGATTGCAACGCTTCTATACGACCGACAATTACCGGAAGGGCGTCGCGTTCACCAATGCGAGCCACTACTCCAATCCGGAGGTCGACAGGCTCTTTGCCGAGATTGCGGTGGAGGCGGATGTGGCCAGGCGCAAGGCTTCGATCGACCGCTTCCAGGAGATCGTGGCCGATGAGCTGCCGGTTCTCCCGTTGATGCTCAGCAAGCCCGTGACGGTCTACAATAAGCGCGTCGTCGGTCACACCATCGACAGCGCTGGCCCTCAGGGCAATTTCGCTGACGTCTGGCTGCGCGCCTGACCGTTGCCTAGCTTCCCGGCAGGTCGGCATGATGGCAGGCCACGTGCTGGCCTGACGGACTGCTGCGCAACACTGGATCCTCTCGCCCGCACAGTTCGGTCGCCAACGGGCAACGTGGCTGAAAACGGCAGCCCTTGGCCACGTTGCGGGGATCCGGCAGGTCGCCCGGCAGCGGCGCCGAATATCGCCGACGTGCCGGATCAGGGACGGCGTCGATCAGGGCGCGGGTATACGGGTGCAATGGAGTTTTCCAGATCTGCTCGTGGCTACCGCTTTCGACGATGCGGCCGAGATACATGACGAGGACACGATCCGACAGATATCGCACCACCGAAAGGTCGTGCGAAATGAACAGCAATGACAGCTTCAGGCGGCTTTTGATGTCGGCGAGCAGATTCAATACTTGAGCCTGCACTGACAGATCGAGTGCGGACACCGGCTCATCGCAGATGATGAGGTCCGGCCCCAGGATCAGCGCGCGTGCTATCCCGATCCGCTGGCGCTGGCCACCCGAGAACTCGTGGGGATAACGTGATGCCGAATCCTCCGGCAGGCCCACCTGTGAGAGAATCTCGCCGACACGCTGGCGCCGCCCGCTACGCGAGCCGATCCGGTGGACGTCGAGCGGCGCGCCAAGGATATCGCCGATCGTCTGCCGCGGATTGAGCGATGCGAACGGATCCTGAAATACCATCTGGAGCCTGCGGCGGTAGGCCCGCAACTTCTGCTCCGGCAGCGTGGTGAGATCGGTTCCGTCGAACGTGATGCGACCCGAAGACGGTTCGACCAGCCGGAGAATGGTCTTGCCCAGGGTCGACTTGCCGCAGCCGGATTCGCCGACCAGGCCCACGGTCTCGCCGGGAGCAATATCGAGCGAAACGCCATCGACCGCGTGAACGGGCATCGATCCCGATCGATAGGTCGTCCTGAGTTCAGAGACCGATAGCAGTGTCATGGATCGTTCCGTGTGAGGAATGGGCGGGTTCGGCGTGACAGGCCACGCGCCGCTCCGACTGCGTCTCCCGTTCGGGCGGGAACTCGGTTCGGCAGGGCGCGAACCGTTCCGGGCAACGCGGAGCGAACGGGCAACCTGTTTGGGTCGCGGCAGAGGTGATGCTGCCGGGAATCTCGGACAGCCTGGCGTTTCGGTAGTGTAGCCGATCGTGCAAGCGCGGCGAGGCGGCCAGCAGCCCGCGCGTATAGGGATGCAGAGGGCGGTCGAACAGCGCGGCGGGGGCAGCTTCCTCGACCTTCCGGCCGGCATACATGACGACGACACGGTCGGCCCATTGGCCGACGAGGCCGAGGTCGTGCGTGATGAGCAGGAGTGATAATGAGAGCTCGCGGCGCAGCCGATCGAGCAATTCGAGCACCTGCGCCTGGATGGTCACATCCAATGCGGTCGTCGGCTCGTCGGCGATCAGGATCCTGGGACGGCAAGCGACCGCAATCGCAATCATGACGCGCTGACGCATCCCACCCGAGAGCCGGTGCGGATAGTCTTCCAGGCAGGCTTCCGGATTGGGAATGCGAACGAGGTCGAGGAGTGCGGCAGCTTCGCGGTGCGCCTGCGCTTTGCTCAGGCCGCGGTGCAAATAAAGCACTTCCGTGATCTGCCGCCCGATCGTCAGTACCGGATTGAGCGACGTCATCGGCTCCTGAAAGATCATCGCGATGTCGCGCCCGCGCCTTCGCCGCATCTCGATCTCGGAAAGGGCGAGCAGCTCCTCGCCGCCAAGCCGAATGCGGCCGGACGTGACGCGGGCCGCCTTGGGCAGCAACCGCATCAACGCCAGCGCGGTCAGCGACTTGCCGGAGCCGGATTCGCCGACGACGGCGAGCGTCTCCGCGGGCGCAACGCTGAAACTCAGGTTCCGCACCGGGGTGGCGTTCGGAAAGCCGATGGTGAGGTCTTGGACGTCGAGCAGAGCCGTCACGTCAGCGCTCCCGGCTAAAACGAGGGTTGAGCACGTCGGTCAGGCCGTCGCCCATCAGGTTCAGCGACAGCACGGTCAAGACGATGACGACGCCGGGTAGGGCGGTGAGATACCACGCCGTCCTGATCAACTCGCGTCCAGAGCCGATCATGCTGCCCCAGCTCACGACATTCGGATCCCCGAGACCGAGGAACGAGAGTGCGGCCTCCATCAGGATCGCGGACGCCACCATCACCGACGCCGTGACGATGATCGCGGGGAGTGCGTTCGGTAGGATCTCGCGAATGACGATCCGTGCGTGGCCAAAGCCAAGGCTCCGTGCCGCCATGACGAATTCTTTCTCGCGCAGCACCCTGAATTCGGCGCGGACGAGGCGGGCGATCGTCGGCCATGTGACGAGCCCGATCGCCCAGGTCACGGTGACGATGGACGGCTGGGCGATCGCCACCAGAACGACGAGCAGGATGAAGCTGGGTACCGTCTGAAAAAGCTCGATCACGCGAACCAGGACGTCGTCGATGCGCCCGCCGCGATATCCGGCCGTGGCGCCGATGAGGATACCGACCGTGAGCCCGATCGTGGTGGCGACAAATCCGATCAGCAGCGAGACGCGCGCGCCATGCATCAGGCCTGCGGCAACGTCGCGACCGAGGGAGTCGGTGCCAAGTGGATAGGCGAGATCCTGTCCTGGCCACAGCAGCGGTCGCGCGACCATCCCGAGAGGATCAGCCGGATAGAGCACAGGCGCCAGGGCCGCCGCGACGATGATTGACAGCAGGAGCAGACCGCCGGCGATGACCGATGGGTTTTGCCGCAAGCGACGAAGCAGATGAGGGCGTACATCCTCCACGTCGGCGGCGACGACATGCGTGTCCGGCGCGTGGATGTTGGGCCAGGCGGGATCATCCGGCACAGCAGCTGGATTGCCGGCGGCGCTTCGCGCGGGCGATGCTGCAGATTGGAGAGTAGCGTCAGTCATGATCAGCGGGTCTCAATTCGAGGGTCGAGCCAAGCCTGCACGAGATCGACCGTCATGTTGGCGATGATCACGAGCAGGGATGACAGGAGAAGGATTCCGAGCAGCACGCTGAAATCGCGGCTCATGACGGCCTCGAAGGCGAGGCGGCCAAGTCCCGGCCAGCTATAGACCGTCTCGACGACAACGGCACCGCCGAGCAGGCCGCCGAAATGCATGCCGGCCACGGTGGTGACCGGCAGCAGCGCGTTGCGCAAGACGTGACGCACGGTGATGGCGAGCGGCGATAGGCCCTTGGCCGCAGCCGTGCGCACATAGTCTTGCGCCTGGGCCTCGAGCATGGCAGCGCGCGCCAGTCTCGAATAGATCGCGATGTAGAACAACGAGAGCGACAATGCGGGCAGAACCATGTAGCGCGCCCGGTCGAGCACGAGACCAATTCCGCTGACGGTCGAACCGATCGTCGTGGAGCCTCCGCTCGGCAGCCATCCCAGCTTGACCGAGAACAGCAGGATCAGCATCAGGCCGATCCAGAAGCCGGGGATCGAGTAGAACAGCGTGACGACGATCGAAATCACCCGGTCCGGCCATCGCCCGGCGAACGTCGCCATCACGATGCCGAGCGCGATGCCTCCGGCGAGCGCGATGACGAGGGCGGTCGCCATCAGAGCGACCGTGCCGGGCAGGCGCTGGCCGATGATATCGGCGACAGGCAAATTATAACGTGGCGAATAGCCGAGGCTAAAGTGAGCGAGATTGTCGAGGTAGGCGATGAGCTGAACGAGCACTGGCTGATCGAGTCCAAAGCGGGCCCGTAGCGCGGCGACAGTCTCCATCGTCGCGGATCCCGACTCTCCGGCCAGGACGTCTGCGGCGTCGCCGGGCGCGAGTTGAAGCAGAAAAAAATTGATGATGATGATCCCGATCACGGTCGGGACCGCCTGCCACAGCGTGCGACGAAAAGTCTTTGCGATGCGCTGAATGTTCGACATGATTTTTCTAACTTTCGCCGCCCGATGACAAAATGCTTTTGCTCTCGGTGTTGCGTCCGCACGCGGATGAGCGCCCGCGACAGTTGTCGCTCGGTTGACAACGGCAGAATGCATCAGCAACGTCGATGCACTCGCGTGCGATTGCATCGGTGTTGCGAACAGGCTGCGAATTGCACGCATCATCAAGGCGGATATGATCATGACGATAGTGCACAAGCCGGGCGAAATCGTTGGCTGGCCGGTCTTCCCGAGCCCAGCTCAGTATCCTGAGAGCCCTCTGGCGAAATCCTTGCAGCAACCATTGCTGCTTGGCTTGTTTCTTCCGATACAGGCGGGCGGATGGAGCGCGTCGACGTTGCCGCGTTCGACGACCTGGACGTTCGACTACAATCGCGATCTGACGCTCGTCGCCGAAGCGTTGGGCTTTGATCTCGTCTTCGCCTTGTCGCAATGGTTGCCGAAGGGCGGATATGGCGGTGTGTTCACGGGCCAGGCCCTCGATTCCTTCGTCACCACGGCGTCGCTCGCCGCCGTAACATCTCGGATCATGCTGATCTCGACCATCCACGTTCTCTATGGCCCAATTCACCCGCTGCATCTCGCCAAATACGGCGCGACGCTGGATCACATTTCGGGCGGCCGTTGGGGCATCAACGTCGTGACCGGCCACCGCGCCATCGAGCACGAAGCGTTCGGCTGGAACCAGATCGAACACGACCGGCGCTATGAGCTGGCCGCCGAGTTCCTGGAGGTGCTTCAGCGGCTCTGGGGCGATGAGGAGAATTTCTCCTTCTCCGGCCAGTCGTCCTGGAAGCTCAGAAATGCGTTCGTCACGCCTAAGCCGCGGTTCGGTCGACCGATCTTGGTCAACGCGACAGGGTCTGATGCCGGCATCGCCTTCGCGGGTCGCTATTCCGATATCGTGTTCATCACCAGCCCGGCGGGGTCGTCCTTTGAGAGCGCGATCGAGGCGCTGCCGGCGCATACCCAGCGCGTCAAACAGTCGGCGATCGATGTCGGCCGTGAGGTCCGTACGCTGCTGAACCCCATGGTCATTTGCCGGGAGACCGAGCGGGAGACCTGGCAGTACCACGACGCCATCGCCGCCCACATCGATCCCAAAGCCAGCATGCAGAATTTTGCCAGTGATGCGCATGCCTGGAAGGGGCGCGTCGGCGTCGATGCACAAAAGCGGCGCGCCATCGGCGGCAACATCGAGGTGATCGGGACGCCGGAGCAGGTCGTGGAGCAATTCGTGCAGCTGAAGAATGCGGGTGTCGACGGACTTCAGTTGAGCTTCTTCGACTTCAAGCCCGACCTCGACTTCTTTGGCCGGCGCGTATTGCCTCTGATGGAGCAGGCTGGGCTGCGCCATACCGTGCCGAAGCTTAAGGGCGGGTGAGAACGGGCGCATCACGCTCAAACGGACGTTGCTTCGCGCTGCGGTTCCGCCGCAGCGTGATTGCGAAAGCGCGCCGCCGGATGCGACGATGGCAGGCGGGCGTGGCCCGGGCCGAAGATCTTCTCGCGCAGGGTGCCCGTCGTGTATTCGGTCTTGTAGACATCGCGCCGTTGCAATTCCGGCACGACGAGTTCGGCGAAGTCCTGGTAGCCACCGGGTGTCACGGCGTAGCTGAGATTGAAGCCGTCGATGTCGGTCTCGTTGACCCAAGCCTGAAGCTGATCTGCGACCTCGGTTGGCGATCCGACAATCACGGGACCGCGGCCGCCGATGCCGTTGTGCTCGATAATCTCGCGGATCGTCCAGGGACGCTCGGTGCGCGAGAACGAATCGATCATCGATGTGACGGAATTGTCCTTTTTCACCGTCGGAAACGGATCGTCCAGGCTGTAGCGGGACAGGTCGATCCCGGTCCAGCCGGACAGCAGGGCGAGCGAGCCCTTCGGGTCGATATAGTGCTGGTAGTCTCGGTACTTGGCCTCCGCCTCGGCGCGGGTCTCGCCCACGATGACGGTCATGAGTGTGTAGAAGCGGATGTCTCGGCCATCGCGGCCGAACGCGCGTGCGCGTGCCCGTGTTTCTGCGACGTTCGCGGCGGTCGGGGCCTTCGAATGCTCGCCCAGGAAGACTGCTTCCGCGTGCCGGGCCGCAAAATCCTTGCCGCGGTTGGAGGCGCCGGCCTGGAACAGGAAGGGCGTCCGCTGGGGTGAGGGGTGGACCAGATGGATCGCATCGATCTTGAAATGCGCGCCGTGGTGATGGACGTTGTGAATGCGAGAGGGGTCCGCGATGACACCGCGGATCGGATCGACGATGACGGCTTCATCGTCCCAGCTGCCTTCCCAGAGTGCATAGACGGCATCGAGGAATTCGTCGGCAAGATCATAGCGCGGGTCGTGCGCCATGATGCTGTCGCGGCCGACGGCGCGCGACGCCGCATTGGAATAGCCCGTGACGATGTTCCAAGCAACGCGCCCCTTGGTCAGATGGTCCAGCGTCGAGAAGCGCCGGGCAAGCGTGAATGGCGGCTCGTATGAAACGGGAGCCGTGACGCCCAGGCCAAGATGCTCCGTGACGTGCGCCATGGCCGAAACCAGAAGCATCGGATCGAGCTTCGGGATCTGGGCGCCCGTGCTCAGCGCCGCATCAGCGGTTCCGGCATAGACGTCGTGGATCCCGATCCCGTCGGCGATGAAGATGGAGTCGAACTTGCCGGCCTCGAGGATCTTCGCCACGTCGGTCCAGTAGTCGAGTGTGGAGAAATCGAGCGAGCGGTCGTCCGAATGGCGCCACAGCCCTGGAGAGAGGTGGACCGGGCTGAAAATGGCAAAACCATTGACCTGGATGAGCTTGGGCACGGCGGGATCTCGCAAGGTCAATCGTTACTGGAACGCAGAGGGATCTGGATGGGCACCGGTGAGAAACCAGCTTCCAACGTTGCGCGTCTTGTATTCTGCGGGGTTGTGTAGCGTATGGATGCGCACGTTGCGCCAGAAGCGATCATAGCCGTTGGCGATCGTCGCCGAGCGCGCTCCCATCACCTCGAAGATGCGGCTGGTGACATCAAGCGCAACCTCGCCGGCGTGAGCGTTGGCGCCGGCAATCACCACAGACGCCTCGCCGCGTTCCCGGGCTGTCAGGTCGCGGCCGCGTGACCACACCCAGTCGAGCGTTGCCGCCGCTTCATCGGCAAGCAGAGTCGCTGCCTTCACGCGCGTATAGAGTTCCCCATAGACACGTTTGATCCAGGGGTCGTCGGTATGTCGTTCGACGCCTGAATGAATCCAGGGCCGAGACTTGTCTTTTGTATAATCCCTGGCGGTGATGAGTGCGCCCTGTGCGCTCCCGATGAAGACATTTAGTAGCGTGGACTGTTGCAGGAACGGCGTGATGGTCTGATAGGGGCGACCGCCATCCGGCTTGTGATCCAGGACCTCATTGCGATGGACGCGCACGCCCGTGTACGTGACGCGACCGCTGCCGGTCTGCCGCTGCCCGAACCCGTCCCAGTCGTTTTCGGCCCGGACGCCTTCGCGACTGGCCGGAATGGTGGCGAAGCTGCGGGCATTGCTTTCATGGTCCTCCCAGGCGACCTGGAGCTGATCGGCAATGTGCGACCCCGACGTGAACGGCCGATAGCCGTCGAGAATGAATCCTTCGCTGTCTTTGCGACCGAACAAGCTCTTGGAAAAGCTATTGGCCGTGTTCCCCCAGAACCAGTTGCCGGCGGCTGACCGCCGAAAGATGTCCGCGGCTTGCTCCTCGGTGCCGCGCAAATGCGCTGCATGCTGCGAGCCGAAATGATAGCCATAGAGATGACCGATCGCGCCATCCACCTTGGCGAATTCGCGGACGATCTTGAGTGCAGTCGACCAGCGCTCACCGGCGCCGCCGAACTCTTGCGGAATCAGAAGATTGAGCAGCCCACTGGTTTTGAGCAGGGCGAGCTGTTCGAGCGGCTTTCCACCTGCGCGGTCGCGCTCTGCGGCATCCCTGGCGAAGATCTCGCGCAGGTCGACGGCCTTGGCGAAATGCGGATTGGATGTATCGAGATCGAAGCTCATTCGGCGATGCCTTGCATATTGATCAGGCTTGCAGCCAGACGTCGGCGAAGTTCGCCGACGGGCCGTCGATGGTCGCGGTGTGGTTCCGCAGCTTGCGGTTGGCGATGGTCAGGTTGGCGCCCGTCACCAGGTTGATGTCGGGCAGGTCGGTGGCGATGATGACCTGGAAGGCGCGGAACAGTTCGCGCCGCTTCGCGGGATCACTCTCGACGGCGGCGGTCTCAAGCAGCCGATCGACCTCCGGATTGCTGTAGCCCGAGCCGTTCGAGAAGGGCACGCCGGGCTTGAAGTTCTTCGACCAATAGAGCCGCTGCACGCCGACCGTCGGGTCGAAGGAATGGCTCATGCCGTTGCTCATGAAGTCGAAATCGCGATTGGTATAGGTGCGCTTGAACCAGGTCGGCACGTCCTGCGCCCGCAGGGTGACGCCGATGCCGATGTTTGCGAGCGCCTGCCGCGTGTAGGCCCCGAGCTGCTGATAGGTCTCGCTATAGGGCATGTAGTCGTGGAAGACCTTGAAGCGCGTGCCGTCCGGGCCGCGTGGCAGCCCGGCTGCATCAAGGATCGCTTCGGCCTTCTTCGGGTCGAAATCGTGCCGGGGAATGTCCGGATTGTAGAACTGCTTCAGCGCGGGACTGATCGCAGCAGGCGCGTTCTGGCTCCAGCCGTAGAAGACCACGCGGTTGATCGCCTCGCGATCGATGGCGTGCGCCACGGCGCGGCGGACCTCGGGCCTCGCGAAATAAGGATTGGCCAGGTTGAATTCGAGTCGGTAGACGATCGGCTGGTAGTCATAGCCGCGTGTCTCGATCACGAGGTTGGGATTAGCCTTGAGTGTTTCAATCTGCCCGAGCGGCACTGGCGTATCGGGGGCAAAATGAACTTCGCCGGTTTCAAGCGCGACGGCGCGGGCATTGGCGTCGGCGATGAAGCGGATGACCACGCGGTCGAGATACGGTTTGTCCGGATCCCAATAGTTCGGATTGCGTTCCAGCAGGATGTGGCTGCCCTGCTTCCACTCCTTGAAGACAAACGGGCCGGTCCCTATCGGCGCGCGGCCATTGGGATTGGCTAGTGGATCGGAGCCCTCGTAGACATGCCGGGGAACGATCGGGGACTCTGAGGCCGTAAGCGCTGCGAGCAGGTATGGCGCCGGCTTGTCCAGCACGATTTCCGCAATATGCGGATCGGGCGTGAGGACCTCCCGCACCGAAGAGAGGGTGCCGCGACCGCGCGGATGATGCTGCTTGAGGAGCTCGATCGAGTAGGCGACGTCGGCCGAGGTGAAGCCTCGTCCGTCATGCCACTTCACGCCACGTCGCAACTCGAACCGATAGCGCAGGCCGTCTTCGCTCACCTTCCAGGCTGTCGCGAGTTGAGGCCGTGGATTAAAGTCGAGATCGAAGGTCAGGAGACCTTCCGTGACTTTCGGGCTGACGCGTGTGGTCGGTCCGGCCGTGTGCGTGAGGCTGACGAGAATCGGGGGCTCGGGCTGAATGACGATATTCAACGTGCCGCCGCGCCTGATCTCCTCGGCCGCACGGATGGGGCGCGGCGCAAGGCCGCCGGCGATTACGCCGGATGTAAGCAGGAGGGCCTTGGTAATCTGTCGACGTGTCGGTTCGTTCATTGCGGATTGCATGTCACTCGAGAATGTCCTCCCGCCAATAGTTCACCGAAGGATGGGACAATCAATCCCGCGACGCGCCAGATCGCATAATGAAAATTTTGCTGCTGCGCGCGCGGTTGGCCGTGCAAGCGAACACGCGTTGTCGCTCCAAACTACAAAAGCAAATTCTCTGCGAACCATGCCTAACATTGCAGCGGTCGGGAATTGCGCCGAGTGATCGGGCGAATGCTGGTTTGTGGCAAGTTGAAGCGAGACGGAGACGTGATGGGGATCGATCGGCGAACGTTCAATCGCATTATGCTTGCCTCTGGCGCCGCCGCGCTGCTCCCGTCTGCAAGAACCGTTGCGGGCGAGGCGCATCCGGTCTCCGGCGGTACGTTGAATTGGGTTTACTACCCCGATCCGTCGGCGATCATCGCGATCAACACATCGTCCGGAACCGGGCAGACGATCGGCACCAAGATCAACGAGGGGCTGCTGGCCTACGACTACGATCTGAACCCGCGGCCGGTGCTGGCGACGTCATGGGCGATCAGCGAGGACGGGAAGCGCTACACGTTCCAGCTGAGGCCCGGCGTCAAATGGTCCGACGGCAAGGAATTCACCTCGGCTGACGTCGCATTCTCGATCGAGCGCCTGAAGATCGCGCATCCCCGCGGCCGGATCACGTTCGCGAATGTCGAGACGGTCGAAACGCCGGACCCGCTGACGGCCGTGATCGTGCTGTCGAAGCCGGCGCCATTTCTCATCACGGCGCTGGCAGGTGCCGAATCTCCGATCGTGCCGAAGCACATTTATACGGCGCTGAAGCCGGACGAACAGCCTCGGCTGGAGCAGACGATCGGAACGGGTCCGTTCATCCTTCGCGAATGGGTTCCGGGAAGTCATCTCCTGTTCGTGCGCAATCCCAACTATTGGGACGCACCCAAGCCCTACGTCGACCGTCTCGTGCTCAAGGTCATCTTGGATCCGGCCGCGCGGGCCGCCGCCCTCGAGGCGGGAGAGGTCGACATCGGTGCGACTCCGGTGCCTTATGGCGACATCGAGCGGTTCAAGCTCGACAAGCGCTTCGTCGTCGATACCGCCACTTACGGATATTCTGGTCCGCAGCAGCAGCTTTTCTTCAATTTTGACACGCAGCTCTTGCGGGATCGGCGGGTGCGTAAGGCGATCGCCCACGCAATCGATCTGAAGGCGCTGGTGAACATCGTCTTCTTTGGCTACGCGCTCGTTTCTCCGTCACCGGTCAGCACGGCCCTGCCGAAATTCTACGATCCCAAGATCCAGGCGTGGCCGTTCGATCCGAAGACGGCAGAACAATTGCTGGACGAGGCCGGGATCAAACGTGGCGCAGGCGGTATCAGGGCTAAGCTGAGGTTGACGCAGAATCCGTTCTTGCCGGCAAGTCTTTCAGACTTTCTACGCAATTCGCTGCGCCAGATCGGTCTCGACATCGAAATCCAACGATACGATCTCGCGACCTATCTGAACGTCGTCTATCGCGATCGGGCGTTCGATCTGACGGCCGAAAGTCTATCGAACACGTTCGATCCGACGCTCGGCATCCAGCGCGCGTACTGGTCAAAGAACTTCCGGATCGGGCTGCCATTCTCGAATGCCGCGCACTACGACAACGCGGAGGTCGATGGCCTGCTGGAGGCCGCGGCGATCGAGCCGAATGTCGAGAAGCGGCGCGAGATCTGGTGGAAGTTCCAGACGGTCATTCACGAAGAGGTTGCCTCGGTCGACCTCGTTGCCGCGGGTGGCGTGATCATCGCCAACAAGAAGGTCCGCAATTTCGCGCCTGGCGGGGAAGGACTGAACGGCAGCTTCGCCGATCTCTGGATCGACCCGTCGGTGTGACCCGAAAATCATATTCTTCCGTGTTCGGCGGCTCTTGAAGAAGAGACGTAGCGTCGGACGCTACAAGATTGAAAATCTGTGAGATTGCGCAAAGCGAAAAGCAATCGTCATATCTGCCCACGATCGCTTGGCAATATCGATAGTCAGAGGACCACTGCATGTCGCGTCGCAAGGAGAAGCTGTCCCTCGGCGCCTTTCTGCTTTTCACCGGTCACCACGTCGCCGCGTGGCGTTCGCCGCAGGCATCCGACAGCCAGTCTCTGGCGGATTTCGTGCAGTTCGCCCGGATCGCGGAGGAGGCCAAGTTCGATGCCATTTTCCTTGCGGACAAGGTTGGCGTGCGCGTCGATCGCATCGAAGCGTCCAGCCACAAGGCGCATAGCGGGGTCTATCCGTTCGAGCCGATCACGCTGTTGTCAGCGCTCGCGGCCGTGACGTCGCGGATCGGCTTGGTCGCTACGGTGTCGACAAGCTACAGCGAGCCGTTCAACGTGGCGCGGCAGTTCGGCTCTCTCGATCGTTTGAGTGGCGGTCGATCCGGCTGGAATCTCGTCACGTCGACGGAAGCGTCGGCCGCGTTGAACTTCAATCATGACGGCCTCGTCGCCCACGCCGAGCGCTACGCGCGGGCGGAAGAATTTGCCGACGTGGTTCTCGGCCTGTGGGACAGCTGGGATCACGATGCCTTTGAACGCGACCGCGCAAGTGGCCGCTATTTCGATCCCGAAAAGCTGCACCTCCTCAACCACCAGGGCCGTCATTTCAAGGTGCGCGGTCCCCTCAACATCCCGCCGTCGCCGCAGGGGCGGCCGGTGCTGGTGCAGGCAGGCTCAAGCGGACCTGGCAAGGAGCTCGCGGCGCGAACGGCGGAAGCCATCTTCACCGCACAGCAGACGCTCGAAGACGCCGTCTCATTCTATTCCGACGTCAAGGGCAGGCTACCCAAATATGGCCGTGATGCGGACGAGCTGAAAATCCTGCCTGGCATTTTCCCCGTGGTTGCGGAGACCGAAAGCGAAGCGAAGGAGAAGTTCGACGAATTGCAGTCGCTCATCCTTCCTCAGGTTGGGCTCGATCTGCTCGCCGGGTTTCTCGGTGCGCCCGAGATCGTTCATGCCGATCCGAACGGGCCCATACCGGCACTCAAGGAGACCGAGGGCGGCAAGAGCAGGCAGGCGCTTCTGCTGGAGCTGGCAGGCAGGGAAGGACTGACGGTTCGCGATCTCTATCTCCGGATCGCCGGAGCGCGGGGGCACTGGCAACTGGTCGGAACGCCCGTGCAGATCGCGGACCAGCTCGAGGAGCGTTTCCAGAATTACGGGGCCGATGGTTTCAACATCATGGCGCCGACCCTGCCGGGCGGTCTGACCGACTTTATCCGGCTGGTCGTCCCTGAGCTGCGCCGCCGCGGCCTGTTCCGCGATGAGTACGAGGGAACGACCTTGCGCCACCATCTCGGCTTGCGCCGCCCGCAGCCGGCGCGACGTCCGGCGGCCGTCGCCGCCGAATAATTCGAAATGCACGAGGGAATCACATGATCGGAAAACGAGCGCTTCTCCGCTGCCTGCTTGCGGGGGCGGGACTCCTGATTGCGGCGGCGTCGCCGGGTTGGGCTGCCGATACGATCACGGTGAGGATCGGTTTTGCGTCGGTCGGCTCGGATAATCGTCAATTCTCGGGCGGTTCATCGGCCGGGGTCGCTCACTCCGAGCACTACCTCGATCGGGAGCTCAGCGACCGGCCGGACGTGAAGATTGAATGGTATTTCTTTAAAGGGGCTGGGCCGGCGGTCAACGAGGCCTTCGCCAACAACCAGCTCGATTTCGCGATCCAGGGCGATCTGCCGGAGATCATTGGCCGGGCGAATGGCTTGAAGACGAAAATCCTGTTGGCGTCGGGCGCGCACGCACCGATCTATCTTGCCGTGCCGGTCGGTTCGCCGGTTCGTAAGGTTACGGATTTGCGTGGGAAAAAGGTCTCGATCTTCCGAGGCACGAACAATCATCTCGCCGCTGTGAAGGTGCTCGCTGGCAACGGCCTTCAGGAGAAGGACGTGCAGGTGATCAACATGGATACTGCTACGACGAACGCGGCATTGACCTCCAAGGATATCGACGCCGCCTTCGGCAATTTTCCCCTCGCGAGCCTCGCCGAGAAGAACATCGCCGAGATCATCTACACGACCAAGAGTGACAACCCGGCCTATGAGCGCCACTCCACGCTAATCGGGCAGGAGGCCTTCATCAAGGCGCATCCCGACGTCACGCAGAAGATCGTTTCGGCGATTGTGAAGGCTGCGCGATGGTCGTCGGACGAAGCCAATCGGGAAGCCTTCTTCGAGATTTCAGCGCGGACAGGCTTTCCGACCTCGGGCTATCGCTTCGACTTCTCAAATCAGGAGCTGAAGTACCGCAACATGCCGATCGTGGATGCTTCGATCATCGAGAGCTATCGCGTGCAGGCGAAGCAA
>Ga0137385_10003169_pt1 | contig 14240 bp, 14 predicted proteins | sample SagtaG_FD_104921 | JGI IMG/M metagenome (GOLD analysis project Ga0137385, IMG submission 104921) | Vadose zone soil microbial communities from Sagehorn Ranch, Mendocino, California, USA - Sage2_R_80_16 metaG | ecosystem: Environmental > Terrestrial > Soil > Vadose zone | place: USA: California...
CTGCCTAGTTCGGCCCGCGAGCGGGACATCGCGTCGCGGTTCGAGGCCGCATTCGCCGGCAACGACATCGATGCCCTGGTCGCGCTGCTGACCGACGACGCATGGTTCACCATGCCGCCGGTCACGCTGGAGTTCAGGGCCCCGCGGCGATCGCCGCCTTCCTGCGGGATATCGCGGGCTGGCGCGGCCCGCGGCACTACCGGCTGGTCCCGACCCGGGCGAACGGCCAGCCCGCCTTCGGCTGCTACCTGCAGGACGAGCAGGCGGGGGTGTTCCGCGCGCACGGCATGATCGTGCTGACGCTATCGGGTGACCGCATTTCCGCTGTCACGCGGTTCGTCGACAACAGCAGCATGGCGCGGTTCGGGATGCCGCGGATGCTTGCGTGAGTGGACCGGGTTATGAAGCCTGGGTGGCTGCGGAGTCTGGTAGGCTCTCGTCATTCCCGGGCCGTTGGCGCAGCGGGAGCGCGTCTCCCTGACACGGAGAAGGTCACTGGTTCAAATCCAGTACGGCCCACCAGCTTGAAGAGAGAATTCGAATGCCTCGGAATGGCCTTGGGGGCCATTCCGCGTCACCATGATTCGCGCACGTCGCGCTGCTCCGGGCTGGGCCGGCCCTGGCGGGCCGGCCCAGTGCGGGCGGGTTAGCTGGGGAAGCCTTCGAGCTTGTTGGCCGCGATGGCGTACTTGTTGGTGTAGGTGCCGGCGAGGTTGACCGGGCCGGTGACGTTACCGGTGAACTTCTCGATGGCCAGGACCGTGGGCGGGCCGCTTGCGGGCATCATCCCGTTGGGCAGGAACTGGCCCTTGTCCTGAGCTAGTTCGGCGACGTAGGCGGCCTTGGTGGTGAGCCCGTTGGAGACGAACGCGGGCGGCATCGCGTTGGCGATATCGGCGGCGCTGTGCGTACTGATCCAGTGCATGGTCGCGACCAGCGCGTCGACCACCTTCTGCACCACGGCCTGGTGCGAGGCGACCCAATCGGCGCGGGCCAGCACGCCGGCCGCCGGGTAGGCACCACCGAGCCACTGCTGGGCGCCGCCGGTGGTGGCGAGGTTGATCACCGAGGTCCCGATCCCCTGCGTCTGGATGGCTCCGGCAGTGGGCTGGGTGGTCATGCCGCAGGCGATCCGGCCGTGCTGCAGCGCGGCGACGAAGGTGGGGCCGGCACCCACGGCGACCCGGCTGATTTCCTTACTGGTCAGGTGGTACCGGGCGGCCAGGTAGACGGTGAGCTCATCGGTGCCCGAGCCGATGTCGGTGACGCCGAGGCTCTTGCCCTTCCAGTCCGCAGGGGAGGTGATGCCGGAGTTCTTCGCGCACATCTCGCGCTCCCCTGGCGCCCCGGACAGCTGAACCACGTCCACGACATCCTTGCCCTTGGCCTGGAAGTCGATGGCATGCACGTACCAGGCGCCGGCCATGTCGACCTGCCCGGAGACCATAGCCGTCTCGGCGCCAACGCCGCCGTTCTGTTCAGTGGACAGCTGGACGTTGACTCCGTATTTCTTGTAGAAGCCCAGGTTCTGGGCCAGCTGGTAGGGCAGGTAGATCTGCTTGTCGATGCCGCCGACCATCAGCGTGACAGTCGGCATGGACCCGGCGGCGGTATTGGATCCGGCAGTGCTCGAGCCGCCCTCACTGGTAGAGCTGCCTGAGCTGCCGCAGGCGGCCAGGCCCGCGACTATCGCCGCGATGCTGGCCACGCTCGCGATCTTGATGAGGGTAGGTCTGGACATCGGAGTACTCCTTCTATCGGTGGAATGGTGAGGTCGGGGCCTCAAACGGCGGAGGCCTCGATCTGTGATGGCGGGCGCCAGGACAGCAGGCGCCGTTCCAGCAGGCCGATCAGGCCCTCGGCGGTCAGCGCCAGGACCGCGATGATGAACATCGCGGCGAACACGCCGTTCGGGTTGAAGTTGTTCTGCGCGGTGGCGATCACTAGCCCTAGGCCCCGCTGGGCGCCGAGGAACTCGCCGACGATCGCGCCGATGATCGCGAGCCCGAACGCGACATGCAGGCTGGCGATGATCCAGGTAAGCGCCGAAGGAATCACGACGTGGCGGGTGATGGCGCCCCGGGAGGCACCCAGGACCCGGGCGTTGTTGAGCAGGTTGCGGTCCACCTCGCGGACGCCCTGGAAGGCGTTGAAGAACACCACGAAGAACACCAGCACCGCGGCCAGGGACACCTTGGCCGCGATTCCCAGGCCGAGGGCGACGGTGAAAAGCGAGCCGAGCACGATCCGCGGTATGGCGTTAGCGACCTTGATGTAAGGGCTGAGAACCTCGGAGAAGAAGCGGAACTGGCCGAGCAGCACGCCGACGATTACCCCGGTGATCACGCCGAAGACGAAGCCGAGCACCGCTTCCTTGAAGGTGGTCCAGATCTGCAGCCAGATAGAGCCGTAGGCGGTACCGTGCCGCACCCAGTCGTTCAGCTGGGCGACGATTCCGCTGGGCTGGCCCCAGAAGAACCGGTCGACGATCTTGGCGCTGGTCAGCAGCTGCCACCCGCCGATCACGACTATCAGCGTGGCAAGACGCGCGGCCCAGACGAGGGCCTTCCGTCGGCGGGCCGCGTGGCGGACGCCGACGGTGTCACTGGCATCGGTTTGCGGGCTGACCACGCTGATCGCCCCGCCGCCGCCGCGGCCGGCAGGCCCGCTCATGACCGTCCTCCTTGCGCGGTGAGGGCGTACGCGGCCTCGACCTCTTCGCGCAGCGACGCCCAGATCTTGTGATGCAGCTCGACGAAGCGGGACTCGAAGCGGATCTCCTGTACCGCTCCGCGCGGCCTGGGCAGGTCGATGTCGTAGACCGCCTTGACAGTCCCGGGCCCCGTCGTCATCACGACGACCTGGTCGGCGAGTGCGATCGCTTCCTCCAGGTCGTGGGTCACGAAGATGACCGACGGCCGGGTCTGCTCCCACAAGCCGAGCAGCTCGTTCGACATGATCGCCTTGGTCTGCACGTCAAGCGCGCCGAACGGCTCGTCCATCAGCAGGATCGACGGCTCGTTTATCAGCGCGGCGGCTAGGCTCACCCGCTTGCGCATTCCCCCCGAGAGCTGATGCGGGTGATGCTCCTCAAAGCCGGCCAAGCCGACCCGGCGCACCCAGTCGAGCGCCCGGGACTGCGCTTCCTTTTTCGGTACGCCACGGAATACCGGCCCGAGGGCCACGTTGCCCAGCACGGTTTTCCACGGCATCAGCGCGTCGGCCTGGAACATGAAACTGGTACCCGCGGTAATTCCGTCGACCACCTGGCCGCCGACCCGTACCGTGCCCGTACTGGGCCGGTCCAGGCCTGCGACCATCGTCAGCGTGGTCGACTTGCCGCAGCCCGTCGGCCCCACCACTGCGCAGAACTTCCCGGCGCCGACCGCCAGGTCGATGGCGCGCAGGGCAGTGAACATGGATCCCGAAGGGGTGAGGAACCGCTTCGTCACCCCGCTCAGCTCAATCTGCGCTGGCCGCCTGGCCACCGTGCTTGTCACCGTCATCCTCCTCGGCTGGCCGAATTCCGCTTGTGCGAATTCACGAAGGAGCCACCAAGGTAAAATGGCGAAATACGCCGGGCAATATTTATGTCAGTTGCGTGAATAAACCGCGTTTCCTGATATTTTGCGCGTTCTGCTCTCCCGGGCTAGGCAGGTCGGCAGCGCTCATATTGCTGGTATTGCTCGTTTTGCGCACGGCTTGGACCTTCAGCGTCAAGTCGGGCCGTTGTTACACTTCGGAAACACCCGGCGATGGTGCCGCGACGACGGCAGGGAACCATGAAAGCTCGTATCCGACGGCTGCATCGGCAGCGCCTGTCCACCCAGGTCGTGATCATGATGGTCGCGATTCTGGCGGTCACTATGGCGGCCGGCTTCTTCGTGGTGCAGTGGAACCTGATCCGGCAGCTCGACGAGCAGTACGAGCAGCGGGCCCTGGCGGTGGCGCAGAGCCTGGCCTCCCAGCCGGGCCTGCAGCAGGCGGTCGAGGCAGGCGATCCGGGCGGGATCGGCCCGCACGGCGTGATCCAGGGCATGGCGATGGCGGCCATGCGCAGCACCGGAGCGAAGTTCGTCGTGGTCACGAACGCCGACGGCATCAGGCTCTCGCACCGGACTCCGAGCCTGATCGGCACGCCGGTAGATTATCCGGACAGCGAGCCGAGGTACACCGAACCGTTCCGCACCGGTAAGACCTGGATGGGTATCCAGCGCGGCACTCTCGGGGTGGAGGCGACCGGCAAGGCTCCCATCTTCAGCCACGGCCAGCTGATCGGGCAGGTGTCGGCCGGCTTCCTCACCACCACGGTGGCCGGGCAGGCGGCCAAGGCGCTACCGGGGCTGGCCGCGTATTTCCTCGCCGTGCTGGCCCTGGGCGTTCTCGCGGCGCTGGTCCTGGCGCGGCGGCTCAAGCGGCAGACGTTCGGCCTGGAGCTCCGCGAGATCGCGGCGCTGCTGCAGGAGCGCGAGGCGATGCTGCACGGCATCCGGGAGGGCGTGCTCGGATACGACAGATGCGAGCGGATCGTGCTGGCCAACGACTTCGCCAGGCAACTGCTCGAACTCCCGGAGGACTTCGTGGGCCGCCCGCTGGGCGGGGTGGTCCCCCCGGGTCGGCTTGCCGACGTGGTGACCGGTGAGGTTGAGGGCACCGACCTGCTGGTATTGCACGGCGACCGCGTGCTGGCGGCGAACCGGATGCCCATCTGGCACGAGCGCCGGCGCCACCTGGGCTGGGTGGTCACGTTCCAGGACCGGACCGAGTCGGAGGCGCTGAAGCGGCAGCTGGATGACGCGATCGGCCTGACCGAGACCCTGCGCGCCCAGTCGCACGAGTTCGCTAACCGGCTTCACACCCTGGTCGGACTGGTCGAGCTGGGCCGTTATGACGAGGCGATCCAGTTCGTGACCGAGGTGTCCGCCGCCCGCGCCGACCTCACTGAGCGACTGCAGGCCAGCATTCCCGACGTCAAACTGGTCGCGTTGATCCTGGCCAAGGTCTCGCTGGCGGATGAGCGTGATGTCCAGCTGCGCGTCATGAACGACAGCCACGTCGGCGGCCCGATCAGCGATATCAGCGAGGTGCTGACCGTGGCGGGGAACCTCATCGACAACGCGATAGATGCCGCGGCCCTGGGTCCGCGGCCGCGCTGGGTCGAGCTGACGATCGTCGCCGCCGACCACGACCTGCTGGTCCGGGTACGCGACTCGGGGGATGGCGTGCCGCACGACATGCGGGAAGCCATCTTCATGGACGGCGTCACCACGAAATCCTCGACGACGGGCGCCCGCCGGGGGCTGGGCCTGGCGCTGGTCCGGCAGGTGGTCGAGAGCCGCAGCGGGATGATCAGCGTCGGGCACGACGGCGGCGCGGTGTTCACCGCGGTCCTGCCCAGGTGCGTTGGCACGGATGACACGACGACGGCGGTCGCCGGGCCCGGCAGCCGGCCCGAGCAGGCCCGGGTGACGCCATGATCCGTGTCGTGGTCGTCGACGACGACTTCCGCATCGCGGACATCCACGCCGCGTACGTGGACAAGGTGGACGGATTCCAGGCGATTGCGAAGGCGCATACGGCGGCCGAGGCGGTCACGGCGGTGGACCGGCTGCGCCCCGACCTGCTGCTGCTCGACCTGTACCTGCCGGACGAGCATGGCCTGGACCTGGTGGCGAGGCTGCGCCGGGAGGGGCATCCGCCGGTGGACGTGATCGTCATCAGCGCGGCCAAGGACGCGGACAGCGTCCGTGCCGCCATGCAGGGCGGGGCCCTGCATTACCTGCTGAAGCCGTTCAGCTTCCCGGCGCTGCGGGACAAGTTGCTGTCCTACGGCCAGATGCGGTTCCGTCTGGCCGCGCTGCGTGAGCCTGACCAGCGCAACGTCGACCGGGTCTTCGGCGCGCTGCGGGCCCCGGACCAGCTGGCCGGCGCGAAGGGCCGGTCGCCGCACACGCTGGAGACCGTCGAGCGCCTGCTCGGCTCGGGTGATCAGGAGATGTCAGCAGCAGAGCTGGCGGAGGTGACTGGGATGAGCCGGGCCACGGCCCAGCGCTACCTCAGCCACCTGCACGAGATGGGTCGCGTCGAGATCAGGCTGCGCTACGGCAGCGGCGGACGGCCGGAACACCGCTACCGGTGGCGCCGGGCGGGTCAGGGCTAACCCGGCGGCCGGTCACCCGATGGCGTGGCTGGGTTCCTGGTGATGGTGACCTGTCGAGCCGGCGGTTACTACGGCCTGCCGGAGCCGCATGATGACCGCGTGGCCGCGGGGGGCGGCTGGGGTGAGCCAGTAGACCTGGCCGTCTGCGATATCTGACCGTGTGCAGATGAACTGGCTGGTCACCACCAGCGCCGACGCGGGGTTCGCCACGCAGGCCCGCACGCCAGTGCGTTCGGCCTGGGCCAGGAAGCCGGTGATGTCGGGCCAGGAGCGGTAGTCGAACCGCAAGACGATCATCCGGCCGCCTGCGCGTGCGGCGAGCGCGGCGACGGCGCCGGGCAGCGCGGGGTCGGTGTCGGGACCGCTGCTGGGCACGGCGGGATCGCTGCTGTTCGTGCTGGTTTGTGCTTCCGGCGCTACCGCGAGGGCGGCGAGCGCGAGCGCCGCCGTGCCGAGGGCCGTGGCGGCCCCCAGCCGCGGCGGCAGCGCCTCGACTGTGCCCAGCACGATGACCAGCAGCACGATGACAAGAGCCGACCAGTAGAAATAGCCGATGTAGTGGTCGGAAATATTGTCGATGCCGGTCGCGGCATAGTAGAGGAACGCCAGCGACGACACCGCGTCTGGACCGGTTGGGCGGATCGAGGATGTCCGATAGGTCCTTGAGTCCGTCGGTGGCGGCGACCAGGACGGCGGCCAGCCCGGTGGCGTCGAGTTGTGCGGGGAGGTCACCGTCTTCCTGGGCTCGGCTGATGATGCCAGCGACGAGGTCGATCCATCCGCGCATCTGGGCCCTGATGGTGCCGGCGAGTTCGGGTTTGCGGGCGAGGTCGCGAGACAGGCGCTGCGCGCTGTAGGCGCCCGGATCCTGGCGGTGCAGCCTGATGAGGGCGGGGGCCCAGTGCGCGGAGCTGGTCGATCGCCCTGGGCTTGTCCAGTGCCCGCTGGCGGACGAATTCGAGCCACTGCCGCTGCTTTTCCTCAAGCACGGCGAGCGCGAGCTGCTCCTTGGAGGCGAAGTGGAAGTAGAACGCGCCCTTGGTCAGGCCGCTGCGGGCGATCAGCTCAGCGAGCGTGGTGTCGGTATAGCCGCGTTCGGCGAAGACCGCGGCCGCGCGGCACCGGCGTGCGCGTGACGGCACTGTGCCCCAGCGCCACCGACACCGCGTTCTTCGATACCGCCTCGGACAGCGCTTCGGTCGGCTGGCGGATGGCTCCCGCTCAGGTCGTCGCGGCCGCACTCAGCGGGCTTGACCACCGCCGCAGCACGGTGGTCCCGGGGCTGGGGAACCGGCTGCTGGCAGGCTCCAGCCGCCTGGTCCCCCGGCAGGCAGTCACGCGGATAGCCGAACGCAGAATGCGCCCAGGCCGGGGATAAGCCAGCAGGGTGTACAAGCGCAGAGACAATACTGCGGTCAGCCACTGGCAAGTCCTGGCTATCCCAGCAGCGGAAACCGGTCCGCCAGAGCGCCCAGGCGGGCGCGATCTTCGGCTGTAAGCTGCGCCCGGCCGGTGGCCTTCAGCGCATAGCCCACGTCATCCCAGCCAGCCGGGACCGGCTGCCCGAGCATGCCGTCAAGCGTTTCACGGACGATAGCCAACCCCACGCCAGACGGGCCAGCAAGGGTCTGGTCCCCGGCCACCAGGTCAAGATGGTGGATGGTGGCTTCTACGGCAAGAGTGGCCAGGAAGTCCCCGGCCGCGAGCACGTGGCCCTGGGTGGCGACCTTGGCGCCAGTGGGCAATGCCTTGGCCGCGTAAGCGGCCGCTGCGGCCGTCTCACTCCACTGCGTCACGATCATCAGATCCGACCGATACGCAGAAGACGCCCGCCGTACGAACCGCGCATGAGCGTCATAGCCCTCGGCGCCGGGACGGAACGGTGCCCAGTAAGAAACGAAGTCAACATCCGTCATCCCTGTCGCCGGGGTGGCGAAGGTGACAAGCGCCCGCTGGGCGTCCAGGAGCATGTGATACAGCAGATCCGCCCGGGTCCAGCCGAGGCAGCGGGAAGGCCGCGCCAGATCCTCCTCATCCAGCCGTTCCAGGTCCGCCGTCACAGCCTGGTAAGAGACCGCCATGGCACGTTGGGCATGGTCGGCGTCAAGAGGTAGCACCCGGGCAACGATAGACGGAGCACCACCGAGCCTGAGGCAATGGCCGTGTTCGGCGAGGCCGTGTCCCGCGCCCGTTCGGCCTGATGAACGTACGGCACCCTCTCATTCCCCGCCTCCTACCTAGGTAGGAGCACCGATCGTCGGCCGGTAGGAGCCGGACTCCAGCTTCCCGACGATGTGGATCCGGCGGCCGGGACGTACGTTCGCTTCATGTTCAACTCGGCTCTCCGCACACCCAAGGCTTCCGGCTCGGCTCCGGCGGTCGCCCTGCGCGATGTCCGCAAGGCCTATGGCCGGGGCGAAGGAGCGGTCGTCGCCCTCGATGGCGTCAGCGCCGCACTCTCCGCGGGGTCGTTCACCGCGATCATGGGGCCATCTGGTTCGGGCAAGAGCACATTCCTCAACGTGGCGGCGGGGCTGGACCGGCCCACCTCAGGGAGCGTTGCGCTCGGCGATGCCGACCTGGCGCACCTGAGCGAGCGGCGGTTGACGATCCTGCGGCGTGAGCGGATCGGGTTCGTATTCCAAGCCTTCAACCTGCTGCCATCGCTCACCGTCGCCCAGAACATTGCCCTGCCGCTGCGCCTGGACGGTCGCCGGCCGCGACGCTCGGCCGTGCGTGAGATCGCCGCCCGGGTCGGGCTGGAGAAGCGCCTGCGCGACCGCCCCTCGCAGCTATCCGGCGGCCAGCAGCAGCGGGTCGCGATCGCCCGGGCACTCATCACCCGACCAGAAGTGGTGTTCGCCGACGAGCCGACCGGTGCGCTGGACATCCGTACCGGACGCGAGGTGCTGGCCCTGCTGCGCGGGATCGTCGACGAGGACGGGCACACGGTGGTGATGGTCACCCACGACCCGGTGGCGGCGGCGCACGCCGACCGCGTCATGCTGCTCGCCGACGGCCGGGTGGCCGGGACGCTCGACGGCCCCAGTGCCGACGAAGTCGCAGAGCGCCTCGCGCGTCTGGGGGCTGAGCGATGCTGCGTCTCGCCGTTCTCAGCGCTCGTGGCCGCCTCGGCGCGTTCACCGGCGCGCTGATCGCGCTCTTCGCCGCGGCCGTGCTCTCGATGGCCTGGGGCATGCAGCTCGAGTCCATTCTGCGCACGCATGCGCCCGTCGAGCGTTACGCCGGTGCTGCGGCGGTCGTGACCGGGCAGCAGAAGGCCGGCGCCGACCACGATGTCCTGCTCGGCGAGCGCGCGCGTGAGCTCCGCGCTCGCTGCGCGGCTGGCGGCCGTGCCCGGAGTCCGTATGGCGATCGGCGACGTGTCGGTGCCCGCCGAACTCGGCGACAGGGTCACTGTCGCCCACGGCTGGAGCAGCACCGCGCTGACGCCGTACGTCCTGAGCGCCGGACGCCCGCCCGCCGGGCCCGACGAGGTTGTCACCGGCTACCCCGCCACGCTCGGTGCGCGGCTGACCCTCGCGGCCACCGAGCCCGCGCGCACGGTCACGGTTGTCGGCGTCGCCCGGCCCCGCCATCCCGTCTCCCAGCAGACGGCGATCTTCCTGACCGACGCAGAGGCAACGCGGCTGGCCGGGCAGCCGGGCCGGGTCGACGCGATCGGCGTGCTCGCCGCTCCCGGTTTCGACGCCGGACGCCTGCGCGCGGCCGCCGGCGGCGCGCAGGTGCTGACGGGCGGTGCACGCGGGGCGGCCGAGTACCCCGAACTCGAGCTGAGCCGCACGACCTTGATCCCGGTGACGGCAGCGTTCGGCGGGCTGGCGATGTTCATCGCGATTTTCGTCGTGGCCAGCACGCTGCTGGTGCTCACCGTCGCCCTGAGCTGCACCCCTTTTCTTCAGCAGCACCACCATCGACCACGCCACCACCCAGCAACGGCAGGCGGGGCTGACCGGACAGCTCGCCATCATCAGCGCCGGGCCGGGCCTGCCGGCCGCCGCGCTGGCCGACACGCGCGCCACGCCCGGAGTACGCTCGGCGGTCGCGCTGACGTCCACCACGCTCGGCCCGAGCCTTGGCGCCGATAACACCCTTCCTGCGCAGATCCTCGCTGGAGGGCAGGGCGGCGGTCTCGACGCCGGCGTGATCGCGGGGTCTCTGAGCGCCCTGCACGGCGACGCGATCGCGCTCGGGCGCCATCGCGCCGACGCGGCGCACGCCCGCATCGGCGACCGCATGGCGATCATGCTGGGCGACGGCACGCGCACCCGCGCCATCGTCGTGGCGATCTACACCCGCGATCTGGCCTTCGGGGACGCCCTGCTCGCCCCCGAACTCACCGCCGGTCACCAAACGACCCCGCTGCTCAGCACAATCCTCATCCAGACCGACCAGCCAGCAGCGGCGGCCGCGCGGCTGCAGGCGCTGGCTCAGCGGTATCCCGGACTCCAGGTGAGCGACAGCGCCTCGCTCGTCACCGCGACCGACGCCGACCGCGAGCTGAACCACTGGCTCGGCCCGTTCTTCGTAGCGATGATCTTCACCTTCACGTCGATCGCCGTCTTCAACACGCTGATGATGATCGCGCTCCGGCGCCGCCGTGAGCTCGCGCTCCTGCGGCTCGTCGGCGCCACACCGCGCCAGGTCCGGTCGATGGCGCGCTGGGAGGCCATCCTGATCATCACCATAGGCCTCGGCATCGGACTGGCGATCGCGGCCACCGCGCTGCTCCCGCTCAGCCACGCGCTTACGGGAGGCTTCCGTCCATACGCGCCAGCCGGCTGGTTCGCAGCGATCCTCGGCGTCTCGGCGCTCCTGGCCCTGGTGGCCCTATCAGTACCAACGCGGCGGGCGCTACGCACGCGGCCGGTCGAGGCGATCGGGATCCGAGAGTAGATGAAGTCGTGCAGTTCCGGGCAATGCCCAGCCGCTCCTTTGCCTGGGACTGCGGTCGATGAGCTCGGTGGCCTCAGCCAGGCCGACGCACCTCGCCCCGGCCACACCCGCCGGGGCGGATTGACCGGGCGCGCGTTGTGTGCCCGTAGAGTCGGTATCGGCCGGCTGGATGCCGACGTGGCCAGAAAGACGGTGAGAGCGCGTGAGTTTCAACCACCTTCTCGTTGACCAGCCCCAGGCCGAGATCGCCCGATCCGCGGTGATCCTCGGTGAGGTCCACGTCGGTGCTGGCGTGATTCTTGCGCAGGGCCTGGTGGTGCGGGCGCATGGCGGAGCGGTGAGCTTTGGCAACTACTCGGCCGTACTGGAGAACGGGGTGGTGATTGGCACGCCCGGGCATCCGGTCCGGGTGGGCCAGCGCACCGTCTTCGGTCACCGCGCCGCCATCGTCGGGGCGACCGTCGGCGACTTGTGCGAGATCGGCAACGGCGCGATCCTGATGCCGGGTTCCCGACTCGGCAGCGGCTGCATCCTGGGCGAGGGCACACTGCTCCCGCCGGGCACAGTTATCCCTGCTGGTTCTGTCCTGGTCGGGCGCCCGCCCCATGTCATCCGGTCGGCCACGGACTCGGACCGTGAGCGGCTGGCGGTACTGCGCCAGCATCAGACCAACCTGACCGATTACCCGGGCACGATCGTGTCGGGGCCGATGCGAGCTGGAGAACGCATGGGAACCCTGTACGCCTACCGCGACAAGATCCCGTCGATCGGCGCAGGCACGGTGCTATTCGACTCGGCGGAGATCACCGGCGACGTGGTCATCGGCAAAGACACGCTCATCGGCGCCGGCGTGAAGATCATCGGGGACTCCCACGGCCCGGTCCGCATCGGCTCCCGGGTGCAGATCCTGGAGAACACGGTGCTGCACCTGCTGCCCGATAACGAACTGATCGTCGACGACGACGCAGTGATCGGCCCGGGCGCGATGATCCACGGCTGCCACATCGGCCGCGGCAGCATCGTCGAGCCGGGCGCGATCGTGTGCGACGGCAGCGTCGTCGGGGCCGAGTCGGTGGTCCGCGCCGGTGCCTGCGTCAAGCAGCGCGACCGGTTTGGTGACCGGTCCATCCTGGACGGCTTTCCCGCCAGGCTGGCCAGCACCCTGACCGGCCCGCCGCAGCGGCCGAGCTGGGCCTTGCCCCCGGACGCGGTCGCAACTCTTCGCAGGGTGCAACGATGATCGCACCGGCCGCGAGGAGGCAATGGTCCACGGGCAGACCCACGTAAATATCCGCGAGCACAAGGATCTGGCGCTCGGCTGGGATCAGGAATCGGCACCACCGGACAATATCCGCGGCAGGACTTGATACCAGGGAACATGGACGACGGGTCTTATCACCGTGACGATGAAGCTGATGATCGCTGCCCCCAAGAAGGGATGGCGCAATGAGCGACGACCGTAACCACACCATCGCCACCGCCACGGTGACAAGTGAGGAAACGCCGTACGGTGTGCGCATCAACACGGCAGGCCATGCGCTGCGCGGCGACGAACCGGCCGACCATGGCGGTGCCGACAGCGGTCCGGCTCCCTTCGGCCTGCTGCTGTCCGGGCTCGGTGCCTGCACCGCGATCACGCTGCGAATGTACGCCGAACATCAGAGCTGGCCGCTAGCTGGCGTGAATGTCGAGCTGACTTACGTGGTCAAAGACCGGAACACCAGGTGGATCGACCGGCTGATCACTCTGCAGGGCGTCGACGAAGACCAGCGCGCGAAGCTGGCCGAGATCGCGGAGAAAACCCCGGTCACCAGGGTGGTCCGAGCGGGAACCGAGATCCGTACCACCACCGGGAAGGCCTGACCGGTGGCCAGGCACGCGACGGAGCGACCCGGGCAGTGGGTGTGCTGATCCCATGACCAAGCGGATCGTCGTCATCGGGGCGGACGCGGCCGGGATGAGCGCAGCCTCGCAGGCCAAACGCATCGCAGGCGACGCGGTCGAGATCGTCGCGTTCGAGCGCGGAGCGTACAGCTCTTACTCTGCCTGTGGGATCCCCTACTGGGTAGCCGGCGATGTCGACGGGCCGGAGGGTCTGGTCGCCCGTTCGCCGGACGCACACCGGCGCAACGGCATCGACCTTCGGATGCGAACCGAGGTGGAGAAGATCGACCTCGCGGCCGGCTGGGTGCTCGCTCATGACCTGGCCACAGGGCGGTCGTTCCGGGAAGGCTTCGACTCTCTGGTCATCGCGACCGGCGCAGTCCCGGTGCGACCGCCGCTGCCCGGCGTGGACGCCGTCGGCGTGTTCGGCGTGCAGACCCTCGATGACGGCGCCGCGCTCCTGGCGGATCTGCACCGCGCGCAGCCGCGGCGGGCCGTGGTGGTCGGCGGGGGCTACATCGGCGTGGAGATGGCCGAGGCACTTGTGCGGCGCGGGGTCGCCGTCACCGTCGTCGATCAGGCCGCGCAGCCGATGACCACGCTCGACCCGGACATGGGGGCGGCGGTACACCGGGCCATGGAGGGCATCGGCATCGATGTGCGCACCAATACCGCCGTCATCGGATTCGAGACCGGCGGCAATGACAGGATCCGCTCGGTGCTGACAGCCGACGGCTCAATCCCCGCCGATGTGGTCGTCCTCGGCCTCGGGGTACGGCCGAACACCTCGCTCGCCCGAGAGGCCGGCCTGCCGCTGGGCGATCACGGCGGCCTGCGCACGAACGTGCAGATGCAGGCTCTAGGCCACGACGACATCTGGGCCGGCGGCGACTGCGTCGAAGTCCTCAACCTGGTCTCGGGTCAGTACCAGCATGTGGCGCTCGGCACCCACGCCAACAAGCAGGGCCGGGTCATCGGGCACAATCTGGCCGGCTCCTACGCCACGTTTCCCGGGGTAATCGGCACGGCGGTGAGCAAGGTGTGCCATCTGGAGATCGCCCGGACCGGCCTGCGCGAGCGCGACACCACCCGCGCCGGGTTCGAGTACGAAACCGTCACCGTGCAGTCCGGGACGAAGGCCGGCTACTTCCCCGGTACCCAGCAGATGACCGTCAAGATAATCGCCGAACGCTACACCGGACGTCTGCTGGGCGTGCAGATCGTCGGCTACGAGGGATCGGCGAAGCGGATCGACACGGCTGCGGCGGCGCTATGGAAC
>Ga0137385_10003172_pt1 | contig 14232 bp, 19 predicted proteins | sample SagtaG_FD_104921 | JGI IMG/M metagenome (GOLD analysis project Ga0137385, IMG submission 104921) | Vadose zone soil microbial communities from Sagehorn Ranch, Mendocino, California, USA - Sage2_R_80_16 metaG | ecosystem: Environmental > Terrestrial > Soil > Vadose zone | place: USA: California...
AACAACGCAGCAGCCCTCTCTCCCTATATCATGTATAAAGCAAAGAAGCCTCTATGGAAAAAGTGGATAGATGGGCAATTCACGCGGTAACCCTGGCTTTTGCTCCCGCCTCTCGCGCTAAATTTGCCTGTCGCCACGCCCGCGCAGTGGCACCTGGCCGGCGTAGTGCCAGGAGCACGTGGAGTACGTCCAAGAGCAGCGCGACGCTGCCTGCTTGGTGCGTTGCGGCGAGCGGTACCGGCACGAGGTACAGCAGCGTGGAGATGCCGAGCGCCGCCGTGGCGCGCACCGCGAGTGGGGGAGCGCCGCGCGCACAGCAGCGCGCAGGCTTGACACGAAGAGCAGCGCAGTTGCGAGATACGTCGTCATCGCGAGCACGCAGTGATCGAACTGCACCGTCGTCGGGTTCTCGAAGAGATTGCGCCACGCGCCCTCGCCCGCGTCGAGCCCAGAGACGAACGCACCTGGGCCCATTTTCAGATCCACGCACGCTAGAAAGGACGCGGAGGGGGATAGACGTACCGGATAATGCGGTGAGGAAGCGAGCCCCGCAACGATCGCGGCGGGCGCCTTGAAGCGGCGCACGAGCGGGTTGCGCAGCACACCGTCCCACGTCCGTCGCGCAACCGGCCCCACGTACCATCGCGCGCGAAGCGCCAGTCCGTCGTGACGGAGAGCGCAGCGGCGAACATGCCCACGTAGAGCGCGAGCGCGGTGCAGAGGTGCGCGGCGAGGCAGTGCTGAGACATCGCGGTACCGCGTTGTCCCCGCCGCCGCTCGCGACCGGCTCCTCAAGCCCCGAACGCACCATGCACTACCCGAGCGCGCCTTGCTCGCCGAGAAGTGCACAGGCCGAATTCGGGCGTGAATTTATACTTGTCAAACGCGTTCTCCCACTCCGCCTGCGAGAGCGGCGGGAGAACGCCAGTGATAGGTCGCCACTCGGTGATGCTCAGCCCGGACTCAGCGAGCCGCGTGACGCCCCCGACGACGATAACCGCGATAACGAGCGCAGACGAAAGCAGGAGCTAGTTTCCAACTGCCGGCGGGGAGAGCACCGTACCTCGGCTGCAGGAAGCGGCGTCGTGCCATTGTTGAACGAGAAGAAACGTGGCTCGAGCGCAGACGTGGTTGAGGAAGCACTCGGCCAGGGCTTGGAAAGTTTGACGAGTGAGTACCGCCGCGCTGCCGCGCGCGACGGGTGACGCCACGCAAGTCGCAGAAGGAGGGATACAGAAACACAGACGGTTCTGTCCGCGACTGCACAAGGAAGCGACGGCAACCAGACTCCTTGGGAGGAGGCGGAACGGGCGCGCAAGCAGGCCAGCAGGCAACATCTGACAAGTTGAGTTCCAAGTTGACCGGACCGACGGTCAGTTGTCCGCACCCCGCTGTTACACCGCACTGTCATGTTCTCGGGCGTCATTCAAAGGGTTGTACAGCCATCACTGCGTCAGGCCCGCCCATGATATACCCGCACTCAATCTATGGCGTCGTCATCCTCTTCAATTTGCAGCGCGGTCCATGAAGTTGGGGCACCCATGTGGATCTACCCTGCGAGAAACCGTGAACCCAACCGTGAATCGAAACCGACCGTTCGAAACCGTGAACAGTGAATGACATGCTCAGTAAAAAAGGATAGTCGGCTGGTGGTCGGCCGGTGGTCCGAAACGGTCGTCGGGTAGTCAACCTGACCAACAAAGGATATTTGCAAGATTTCTGAGCCCGATTGACTAGAATAATCGGCTCCAGGTCCGTTCACGTCAGATTGTGCGCTGCCCAGGCATCCAGAACGGGGCCGGTAGTGCACGGGCGATCCCAGTTGTCTGACAGTCAGTCCAAGTCAATTTGGGACAAATCCGTAGTCAATTTTTGCCATTTAGGGTCTGCGAAAGGAATAAATACAGCGCTCAAGTCTTTTTCCGTGGAAATATTTGTATAAATGCATGAGTCCCGATTACAGTAACTTAATAGCGCGCTGCATAGTACGCACTGGCAGGCACAGGGCTCATTCTCACTACTCCCTGACAGAAAACAGTATTTTGCTAGAGCGCACGATATCACCACCACTTCCATCCCCATTTCGAAGTCATCCATGAGTACCCATCGTTCCAGTCATCCATGGGGCAATACACCCCTTCCTACTTCGAGTGGCTGTGCTTCTTTCGATCACAATGTTGCCTGTGAGTAAACCGGACCTGCTCCGTCGCAAGCGGAAGGAGTAATGCAGGTGACATGGGCTAACTTGTAAAAAGCATCGCACACGCAGTCTCGGAGTTTCCAAGGGTTTAGCGCACCCCCCGTACCAACCTCCCACCCATCAGAAGCACCACGTAGGTCGTTGACTGACGTCCTCTGGTCATGCCACTGGTCGCTCACGTACACTGGCCGTGCCACTTCCAGCGGCGTATCCAACCCCGATCTCTCCCGTTCAAATTGGCTTGGCGAGACCTATCGTGACAACCGCACCACCGTTCACAGTGGGCGCTTCAAGTTCTACGTCCCGTTATTTACTACACAGAGGCGCGCCTCTGGCTGCCCCGGCTTATCCTCCTCAACTTAACATTTCGGGTCCGGCGCAGGATTGTGAGTTGTACGGCGACTCTGTTCGGCGTGGAAAGTGTTCACCTGACCATCATCGCGGCGCTCCGCAGATCATCATCGCACTACTCCATCGACCCCTGCTCCTAGCGATACTTCTGTCAATGAGGGACGTCTATCACATTCCGGTTCACACGGCCGGCAGCCAGGAGTGGATTATAATCTACCCTCCCCGACTTGGCCTTCACTTGGACGACACAGCCGTTGTATGCCTCCTCTACTTTCACTTTAGCTGTATACCATGCTCACGATTCAGTAGCCCCCTCGCGACACTATTACCCACCCATACCACAACCGCCGGCAGCCTGGGAGGGCGCACGACTGCCGGTAGACGCGAGCCCCGGGACACGGCAGAGATGTATTATTCCTGATTGTCAATATCAGGCGTCCTACAATATTGCTGAACAAGAGCAGATGGAGTATTGCGGATTTGGCCACGAGTTGTGCGTCTCTACTCTCTGACATGATGATAAAGCGTTGTCGCTTCTGCGAGACTCAATTGAACTTGCGATCTACAGCCAGGCGATAGAAAGTGGATTCGCGAAGCCCTGCCCGATTTGCAGGAGGCGTCCACGCCGCTCTGGCGAGCGCGTATGTGGCCGCGTCTGCAGGGAGCAGGAACGCCAAGCACTTCAGGTCCAAGGGTCCTACTCCGTGCCGGTGACCCGACGCGACTCGGTTAGCTCTTTTCTAGCGTTTCTATTCGACAACTCATCCTAGTCACAGGTCTACAACCCGCTTAGTCGTACGGACCCTCCCGATACGCCTTCTGGCGGCCTCCTGTCCAATCGCGAGCCCCCCATCGTACCCATCGTACCCACGGCACCCGTACCCGTTATACCCGCGGCACCCATTGTACCCATTGTACCCACGGCACCCACCGCCCCAATCGTACCCATGTTTTCCACGGTACCCCTGCCCCCATCGTCGCCACGCCCATCGGTGCTAAGCCCTAAGTTATCACCTGTCATCTCGTTGTAGAAACCTAGGAATATTTCCTTTAATGTCACATCAACACAGCTCGATGTGTTGGTCTCTCAAATCTTCACGCTGCAGGGTTAGTTGCGGGTCCGATACGAAGAGGTTACTTACTGTTCTTGTTTGTGTATCACACAGGTCTATACGAATACGTAGACATGAATACGTAGACATGCCGAGAATTCCAGGATTGGTAATTGTTATCTGGGAAGATTCACCGTCGCAGTGGGGCAATGTTGTGGAGTGGCCGCACTCTCCTGCATTCATGTGACGATGAGTGGCGCCATCAAAAAGTGCCATAACGCAATTTGTAGCTTCTACAGGATAGCATCGCGACAACGCGCCCCTCATCGGTCGTCGTCAATGTCGTCGAGAGGATGAAATGACCGGTGCTTCACTCTATACAAGCTCTCGAACCTCGCTATCGACAGAGAAACACACACTATTACTGCTTCCTCGCTCCGCTACTTCCGCTGCCGGCGCCCCCCTCCGAATCATTGCTCTTACACAAACTGTCTGCTCCCGTCCGAGGCCATAGGCACCGGCCATCCCGGAAGCAGATGCTGCAACTGCAGCCGGTGCAGCCCGCTCGCAATAGCGGCATCAGCCGCTCGTATCCCCGCAAGAGGGTCGGTGCTCGCAGGCAGCAGGGGATACAGGATCGAGTGCTGCGATGTCCGCCGAGGTTGGTGCCTGGGCGGGGGTGAGGGCTGGAGCAGGCAAGGTCGTAAGGGGAGGTAAGGGGAATGGTGGCCGTGGTGTCGTGAATTACGGTGCTTGCTACTGTTGTGATGATGCTGATGACGGGGCAATGATAATAGTGAGTTAGCAAACGAGAGACGTTAATTGTGAAGAGTACATACCACCTGTATGCTACCGCTTGGGAGGCGGGTCGACGTCCATCGCGACCTGCACGCCCTTGTCGCCGCCCGCCGCATGGGTTCAGAGCCACCTCTCCCTGTAGCTCGAGACGGTCGAGAAAGATGAGGTAGTAGTACAATGTGCTCGCTCTTCTACATCAGATCCTTTGTCCCCTTCGGGCCCCCCTGCACAGCGCGTGCAGCGCGTCTGCCAGCCGCGACGCCGGCAGCTTTTCGTGGATCTCGAACACTAGCAGGTCCATGATCAGAAGATTATTAGCACGACCGTGGCACTCTTCTTCTTCTCCGCGAAGGGAGTAGCACTTTTGGATCCTAGGAATACGTATGTATGTTGTAAGACTGCACAGGGTAGGGACATGAAATCCGGCTTTCAGGCCGGGCCGGGCCGGGAATCACACCGGAGTCGGTCAGTGGTCAACAAGGGTCCAGCAGGTGTTCGTCGACTCGGATTCGTCGACTCGGATACAGTACAACTGGGGCCAGGCCAGCACCGTTAGCGACTTGGGGATGTATTCTCAGCATTCTAGCGCTTGACTCATCAAGCATCACGGCACGGTTGACGACTGTCTGTATTTTATGTGTCATAGTAGGAAAATAAACACTCCATGAGCCGAAAGAAAACGTAGAGAACCAATTGAAGTAGAGAATCAAGTAGAGAACAGTTACGTGAAAGTTACGTGTACGTTCACCAAGGTACAGTACCCATAAATACTCTCAGCCTACATCGTCTACATCGTGATTCTAGCCAGTCGCCCAGGCTCCGACAGGAGCTTTATGACACCTCTATGATGTTTCCGCCGTAATGCCAAATCCAACACACATCGCAAGCGTTCACATCAGCTCGAGAAGCAGCGCGACTGTCTCCAGATGATGTCTCCGCACCGCGAGATGCACCGCACTCTCCCCATCCTTACTCCGAGAGCCGACATCTGCGCCATGCAGAAACAGCACGCGCATCAACTTCAGTCGCCCTTCCTGAGCTGCACGGTGAAATGGGGTCAGATGATGCATATCCCGGTCATTCGGAACCATGCTCGAGAAGCAGCGTAGCAATCTCCGAACGATTTTTCCGTTCAGCGAGTTGCAACGCAGTCTCCCCGTTTTTGTCCCGGGCTTCGACATCTGCACCGTACCGAAGCAGCACGCGCATTACCTCCAGTTTCCCCTCTTGTGCTGCATAGTACAAAGGGGTCAGCTCTTGGATATTCTTGGCATTCGCATTTGCGCTATACTCAAGGAGCAGCGTGGCTATTCTTGAATAATTTTTCCACGCCGCGAGATGCAATGCAGCCACCCTATTCTTGTCTCCGGCTCCGGCATCTGCACCGTGCAGAAGCAGCGCGCGCATCACCTCCAGTTTCCCTTCGTATGCTGCACAATACAACGGGGTCAGCTCTTGGACATTCTTGGCATTTGCGTTGGCACCATGCTCGAGAAGAAGTGTGGCAATCTCCGAATGATTTTTCCGTGCCGCGAGATGCAACGCAGTCTCCCTTTTCTTGTCCCGGGTTCCAACATCTGCACCGCATCGAAGCAGCACGCGCGTTACTTCCAGTTGCCCATCGTATACTGCACAATACAACGGGGTCAGCTCTTGGATATTCTGGGCATTTGCGTCGGCACCATGCTCGAGAAGCAGCGCAGCCGTCTCCGAATGATTTTTCCACGCCGCGAGATGCAACGAAGTCTCCCCTTTCTTGTCCCGGGCTCCGACATATGCGCCCCACCGAAGCAGCGCGCGCATCACCTCCAGTTGTCCTTCTTGTGCCGCATAGAACAAGGGGGTCTGCTGTTGGTTATCTTGGGCATTCGCGTTGGCACCGTGCTCGAGAAGTAGCGTGGCAATCGCCGAATGATTTTTCCACGCCGCGAGATGTAATGCAGCCACCCCATTCTTGTCCCGGGCTCTGACATCTGCACCGTGCAGAAGCAGCGCGCGGGTCACCTCCAGTTGACCTTCGTACACTGCACAATACAACGGGGTCAGCTTCCGGATACCGCGAGCATTCGCGTCGACACCATGCTCGAGGAGCAGCGTGGCGATCTCCGAATGATTTTTCCGTGCCGCGAGATGCAATACAGTCTCCCCATTCTTGTCCCGAGCTCCTACACCTGCGCCGTGCAGAAGCAGCACGCGCATCACCTCCAATTGACCTTCGTACGCTGCACAATACAACGGGGTCAGCTCTTGGATATTCTGGGCATTTGCGTCGGCACCATGCTCGAGAAGCAACGTGACCATCTCCGAATGATTTTCCCGTGCCGCGAGATGTAATGCGGTCCACCCATTCTTGTCCCGGGCCCCGACATCTGCGCCGCACCGAAGTAGCACGCGCGTCACCTCTAGTTGCCCTTCTTGTGCTGCATAAAACAACGGGGTCTGCTGTTGGATATCCTGGGCATTCGCATTGCCGCCATGCTCGAGAAGTAGCGCTGCCATCTCTGAGCGACCCTTTTGCGCCGCGAAATGCAACGGAGTTTGGCCAAAGCTGCCCGCAGGGTTGACATCCGCACCGTGTTCGAGGAGAAACAGTGCAACCTTCAAATATCCCCGCGCGGATGTAGCGTGCAATGGTGTGACGTAATTACCGCCCCTGGCATTCACATCCTGCAGGTGCCTCGTCACCAGCGATTCCACCACGTCATGGAAGCCGCACAGTGCGGCATAGTACAGCGCGGTTGCTGTGGGCTTTGGGGAAGCGTCCAGTGGACGGTAGGTGCTCCACTCCTCATCAACGTCCCACGTTGAGACCCAGACCATAAAAGATGACTTGTTCGGGTCAAAGAGGGATTTCATGGCATTTCGAATGGAGGATGAGACATGTCCGAACTGGGCATGGCTTACCCAGTACCGAGCGGCATACTTCGCAAGGGGATGACCATCGATCTTTCGTCGGTCGACGCGGTCGAGCTGGAGCAGGAGACCGAGGCAAGCTTGTGCGACGATCGTATGGGCGGGCTCGAGAGAGATGTGGTAGCGGGAGACGGGTCCTCTTGCCATGGTGAGGCGGTTCGACGTCAAGAACTCCCTGAACGAAAAGTGAGAAAACTGAACAACCCGAGCCCCGGAGACCTCCACGATGGTGACCAGGCTTGAACATGTAGACAGCACGGCCTCTCTAGGATTGTTATGGCGCCGATTTTCTACCAATTTCGGTACCGATCCCTGACCGCCGCTGAAATCAAACGCCAGGAACTCTGCGAGCTCCTCGACGCGAAGTGGGCGGGAAGCGACTGTGATGCATTGGAAAAGACGATGAGCATAATCCCAGTTCTCTTCGTCGATCCTCTCCAGTGCATTCTCGTATATTGCCCCTAGTGGCTCTGGTAATTCTTCCAACACACGCCGGATACTGTTTGGGGGACTGCGACGCAGTACGTCTAGCTGGCAGGAGACCCAGAGGAACCTGCAAGGAGTGAATGAGCAAGGACTAATAATTATAGGACTGGACGATAACGAAAACATACATCCCATCAGCTTTCTGTGAGAGCGTATCGATGACAAGGCGCTGATCCTCCGCAGTCCACTTTTGCATCCTCTGATCTGAGTTCACGACAGCGCTGACGTAGTCGAAAATGTCGTCCTGAATTTTCCCAGTTTTGTCGTGAAGAGACATCGAGTGGGATGACAAAGGTCGAATAATGTTTTCGATGTCTGGTTCGGGGGAACTGGTGACGCAAATACGCAAATCAGGATGGTTTAGTTGGACGAGCTCGTCCAAGAGACGCAGGACTCTCTCTCGCGGAGATGGTGTGCCAGATCTATTAGGACATTCGTCGACGGCGTCCACGATTATGTACTTTGGGCCTTGCTCGGGAATTGTGAGCATGTCTTTGAGGCACTGCATAAGCACGTCATCGCTGGGCTGTTGGGAGCCACTACGGTGCTCATAATACAAGCTGGAAAGGATTTTGCAACAAAGATCGGACCGAGCGGACAGTTGGAAAAGAAGTGAAGTGAGCAGTCCGCGGATGTCTTGCTTGGCGGTATCTCTGATATCGAAATAGAAGTATGCCAAAGAGGCTAGCCCAGCCTCGCACATGCCTTCGATGTTTTCAATGATCGTAGAACTAGTTACCAATATCGGTACACCTTAAGGGACAATGGTATAGTAGCACGTACCAGAGTACACTCTTCCCCGAGCCCACTATGAGGTAAGGTGTCCATCAGCGGCGACAAGGCGTAAATACTAAGAGAGAAACGTGCGTTTTCCATGTACCCATAAGAGGGAACCCGTGGCCGTCCACTCGCGAAAAGTGTGTCCATGGATGACCCACGCAGTAGTTCCGTCGTGGTGAGTTTTGCGCAAGATATTGTGATTTTTCGACGGATCTGGGGGTGACAACCACCGCTGAGAGGACGTTTGTGATTGGTCACCTGCGAAGCAGTCTGTCAGTCGCAACAACCAAATATCAGTTCGGAAAGGGATGACGGACGCTTCGCCTTATTCATATTGCTCGTGACTTGTTGCATGGTGACTGACACCCGCGCAATCACCCGCGGTTAGTTATGCCAACAGGGGCAAACGAGTCAAACGTACCGAGTGCCTCGCGGAAGTCATTGACCGACGACTCTCCACCTACTAACCAGAAAGACGCTTAGTACGGCGCACAAAGGAAGTGGATTCAAGCCTGCGCACCATTCATAACTACCTTCATATTTTTTAGAAGAGCGTAAACCACTTCCAGGGTCTGCACCACGGTTGTCCTAGCCTCCTCTTGGTTGAGCCGGTCCAATCTCTGTCGCACTATTTCGACGCCCTTTATTCCGAAAAGTTTACTTCCTGATTCTATTGTATCATATTGAGCCAGGAGCAAGCCTTGCTCGACCTGCTGTGTTCCGAGGGCAAGGATAGAGAGGAGTTCTATCAATATCTTCATGAGTGTTGTAGTCGTTGCTGTCGTAGGTGAAATCTTAGTACAAATATCGAGGGGCCGAAGAAGGTTCTCCATGGACTCAAAAAGGTCGACGAGTGCACCATTTCTTGCACTAACATGCTTGGTTGCCTAGCGGCTATACATATTAGAATGCTCCATGGTACGGCGCTAAGAAGAAACACATGCATTGAGGAGCACACCAATCCCAGTGAAAATTGCGGTTGCGGGAGGGAGCGGCTACAACACCATTGCCAACGTCAGGCAACTTAATCGGCATGGAAAGCCTTCCAACGTACCACACTGACACCCTCTCCAAGAGCCCCGCTGGTGGACAACGTATGCAGCAAGTGGACAACCGGCTTTACCCACATCATTACGTCGCCGCTATGACCACGAAACTTTTGAGATTCCTGAGGTTGCGCTTGGAGCACTTCGATCACAGAGTCGGCTGAATCGCAATTCTTGAGCTCGGTGGCGAGACGATGTTCAAGGAGATTTATGCCGGTCTGGCCTTCGTATTCCTTGAGAGCGATCTCAATGGGTTCTTGAATGTTAGAAGTGGCAGGGTGCGCATGAGAACGTTCTATTCGGGGTAACGGAGTTTTGACATGATAGTGACTTTGAGATGAGGAGGATGTCGATGACGCAGCTACCAATAGCTATGCGGTCAAGATGACGGAACCTCAGGCTCCGCAGAACGTAAAACTCACACAGCTCTTCAAAAAGGCTTGAAAGGGTAGCTATCCGAACAGTTTCTGCATCAGCACTCCCGCCATTGGCATCAGACGACAGATCTTTCGGGTGCGCGCTCTACCGTGAGGAATAGAGAAGTTGCGATAGAACTGGTAGGGGCTTACCCGGGCCAAACGGAACCTCGTGAATCTTCAGCTGGGCGCTTCGGAGGTGACTTAACATCGCATCTGGTTGGAGAGATTCTATCGGCTGCAAGCAAGAAAAAACGAGTCAATATAATTGGTGTATAGTATAAAGTCCTACTCACAGGACCGTCATAAGTTTCATGAAGCTCTGCCAGGTCATTATCATGAACAAGGACCATATCGCAATTAGGCGCCTCCTACGGTTCATATTAGTACCAACGCGCAGAGATAAAGTAGAATTCTTTGTCCAAAGTGCTCACTTCGGCGATGAATTCTAGTAGTATGTGAAGAGGATCCCGGTACTTGAAAAGCGAAAATGAAGACTAGAAAACTCCAAAAACGCGCAGTGTTACCTCTGGTACAGCCGGTACTGGTATGAGCTCCATGTCTGGCTCCTCGTCGTATCCCTCTAGATCCGGATTGGGTCCTGCCGCCCCCTTAAGTCTTGGCAATATCTTGTATTTACGAGTGACACGAAACCCTCGTATGAATATGCACTGGTCCTCCGGTAGGTCCTAGCGTTAATAAGATCATGTAAAAGGTATTTCAGAATTTATTGGCCAGCACAGCTGTGTGCAGTCATACCTCGCCATCAGGGCCACAATTCAAAAACGCCCCTCGATTGCGCTCGTGTGAGAATTGCCAGTTGATGGCAACAATATCACCGCGGTGGTCCACCTTAGCCCTGAATGATACCTGTGCACCCTTCTGGCCCCCGGGGAAAGCCACGTTACCACAAGATCTTGTGCGATGAGTCCCGGTAACCAAGATAATATCCTCCATCCTGTCAACTCCCAGTTCAAGCTGTCGGGCCCACGCGAACCAGCGGTCGATATGCCCAATTATCCACTTGCCAAACTTTGTACTCGCTACCGTGTCCTCCCTCTTAGCCTTTATTGGAAGGCATAATACCGCGCCTTGATTCACTGGGCACGAAAAAGAGACTTCGCCTTCTTTTTTGGGCCTGAGAAATATGAGTGACAGTACATTTTAAACCATGCAGCTCAGTTACCCGTCGGCCATTCGATCCAATTCAGGCCCCAAGGTGACGCCGGCCGAATAAAAATTATGGGGGTTAAGATTGCCAATATCGATATGGTTTTCTATGTTGAGCGTCAGCTGTTCGTGGTACTCTGGAACACCGAAGTTGCGATGAGACGGATGTTTCGCAGGAAGTAAAACATTGAAGAGACGACGGAATTTGCCTGCGCGAATGTAGCCGACGTCGCCGACCTCCACTGCGGGATATAGATTCCCTGGATTTGGATCCCAAAGGGCATGTCCGTAGGCAGGGGCCGTGATCGAGAGGTGGTGACGAAAGATGTCGTAGTGATCCATTGTGCCACTCACACAGGCGGCGCACTGGCAGGGACTCGGATCACGAACAGCTCTGGTCACGGTACCGTACTAGTATCCCTCATGGCTGCTGCCTGTTTCTATGTAAACAACCTACAAGCGCCCTCTGCAGCCTCCGACAACTTCCCATGTCTTTCATATCCGTAGAACCTCAGTCCAGAGGATTTTTAGAGAGCCACTCGAACAGTCTGCTCGCCCAAGTCGATATACAACCCGAAATTATCACAGATTGCTATTTGGCTTTCTTCCAAGAGAGGTCCATCAATGTTATTCGAGTCTTATGCATTACACTAACCGTTCAATTTTCAGGCGAAGAATCGAGGTATGAGTCATCCTAGTCAGTTGTCGTCCGGAAAATTGAGCCTACCACGTATCTTGGCTAATATGCAGTATCGATTCCTTACGGAAACTCCAACGTAAGGCAACAGTCATCGATGCCTTATTTGACCCACGTGCCGAACCAAACTACGACGAGAGCAGCATGGGATTCTGTGAGAGACAATCTTGAAAGAGGTACCCGTTTGCACATTCTGAATCGCGGCTCGGAGCCCACAGCCGTTGCAGAAGCCAACACCCAGCAGGCTTTTGTGGATATTTTGGATGACGACGTGATTAAACCCCTTGCAATGTTGAAGGCAAGTCACCGGAAACTTCTCGGCTCGGCGGAAATCCCTGTTCTGATAACGGCGTCATCCGAAAGGAAACGGAAGATCAGACAAGAAAGCGGGTTGAGGAAGATCTCGGGGAATCCGCCGCGGAATATGCCGACCGTGCAGGGGACACAATCTTGAAGCTCCAGCAGGCATAAAAAATATCACCCTTGGTAATACGCTTACTCTATCGACGTTTCGCAATGTTCTCAGGACGTTCCGAAGAAATGTTTTGGAGGCAGGATCTCAGCCCTATTTCGTGGTCGGCGGGAAGATTCGTGGGCCCCTGAGCCTGCCAAGTCTGAAGAAGGTATTGCCAATATCGCCCATGTGAATTCCAACTTGGTTTGCTGAATTAGCCCCCCGAATTAGTGTCCGACGATGACTGCAGGAGGGCAGTTGGCCTGCTCAACATGTTGCGATTGAAGAGGGTCGAGAATTTGGGGACGGAAATGATGTGAGTGTTATTCTTTGCTAAGATATTGAATCATTGATTGATGCTACACCAAAAATGTCTTGAATTCACGCCAACCGTCGAGAACGTTCTTGCCAATTATATGGACAAAATATATGGACGATATGACGTCAGTGCTACTAAGCCTTCGTGGAATCTTCGAGAATTTGACGCGGCATGCAGCACAGCACGCACAAAGTATGACGAACTGGCAATGAGTACTAAGGCAGAAGTTGAGAAGCCTTATCCGGAAGAGATACGTCCGATCTGAGAGGATCTTTCTGTCGCGTCCCTTCCTTTTCCATTCCTTCACTCACTCTCTACTGCAACTATCCCACCGAAGCATATTCAGACCTGATTTTTGGTGTCTCCCTGGTGGACCTTACGACCAATCAAAACAATGTGCCAAAAGTGATGAGAATGTGCATCAAAGAGGTCGACAGGAGGGGTTTGAATACTCACAAAATATGTTCGGTGAGCTGACCAAGGCGTGTGTTTGGGTTCATGTTAGTGTCGCAGGTCGGTTCTATATATGACGCAGAAGTACTACAGGCCAATTATGATGTCACCTATCGCTAGATATACCGAGAACGATTGCTCCGTGTTGCGATCGAAGATCCGTGAACTATATCTCTAGAAGCTGTTTTGCGGCTTCTCTTGCTTATAAGCGGGCTAGAAAGTGCAACGGCAGCATCCGCTTCGGCGTCAACGCCTGCACTATTTACCCCCGCCGCAGGTGACGAGGATGTGCAGATGTCGGTGTAGTAAACGGGGAAATCGAAGCGCGAGTTGTTAGTATATTTTATGGATGTGTAGTCGGCAATAGCATGCTAGTGAGTGGTGGTGGATTATACGACAATGGAACAACGCAGCAGCCCTCTCTCCCCATCTACAATACTATGTATAAAGCAACGAAGTCTCTATGGAAAGAGTGGATAGACGGACGATTCACACGGTAACCTTGGCTTTGGCTGCCGCCTCTCGCGCCAGATTCGCCTGCCGCCACGCCCGCGCAGCGGCGCCTGGCCGGCGTAGTGCCAAGAGGACGTGGAGCACGGCCGAGAGCAGCGCGACGCTGCCGGCTTGGTGCGTTGCGGCGAGCGGTACCGGCACGAGGTAGAGTAGTGTGGAGATGCCGAGCGCCGCCTGCACGTTCGCCATCGCGAACGCGGCCGTCGTGGCACGCACTGCGAGTGGGGGTAGCGCCGCGCGCACAGCTGTGCGCCGGCTTGACGCGAAGAGCAGCGCCGTCGCGAGATACGTCGTCATCGCGAGCACGCGGTGGTCGAACTGCACCATCGTCGGGTTCTCGAAGAGATTGCGCCACGTGCCCTTGCCCCCGTCGCCAGCGTCGGCGTAGCTGGGCGACAAGAGCTCGTTGAGGGGTGGCGCGAGGCGTCCGCCCATTAGCGGGAACTCGTTGTATACCAGGCCCGCGTCGAGCCCAGCGACGAACGCACCTAGGCCCCAAGCTCAGATCCACGCACGCTAGGAGGGAGATAGACGTACCGGATAATGCGGTGAGGAAGACGAGCCCTGTAACGATCGCGGCGTGC
>Ga0137385_10003177_pt1 | contig 14217 bp, 17 predicted proteins | sample SagtaG_FD_104921 | JGI IMG/M metagenome (GOLD analysis project Ga0137385, IMG submission 104921) | Vadose zone soil microbial communities from Sagehorn Ranch, Mendocino, California, USA - Sage2_R_80_16 metaG | ecosystem: Environmental > Terrestrial > Soil > Vadose zone | place: USA: California...
AGAAATGATGGATATGATCCTTGCAGGCATACTCATCCAGGCAATCAGCTTATTCCGGCAGACAATTGACCAGCGCCCCGCTGCTGGTCATTTCCATGGAATGCTCGTTATGGCAAGTAACCACTCACCTGATGGTTCAATCACGTTCTGAACTCTGTCCTTTAGATGATTAAACGATGCGGTCTCATAAATGCATGCTCGACTTGGACGCCTCCGGATCTCTCCGCAGCAGATGCCCCGCAGGTCGAGGTCGCCTGGAGGAGTTGGTTAGCCCACGAGTCGATGAAACGGTGTGTATGGTTCCTCACCCCTGAGTCGGGCGGTCTGCTGACCTGCGCGTCTCAAGAATTATCACGCTCGCTTATGTAAATGACTGCCTCCTGAACGTTTTCCTGTCCCTATCCCCATCGTTCTATGCATCAGAACTTGGCTGGTGCCTACCTGCCGAGGACGCTCTCTGGAACGCCACTTCTTCCCAGGAGTGGTATTCTCTTCTCCAACCTTCGTCCTACCTTTCTGTGGCGACGCGGTTGACGGGTCTCGGTATCAAAGCTGCTCTTGCGGTGCTCGGCGATATGCGCATGCCCTCCCCCACGACCACGCTTTCCCCCTTTGCGCACTTTGTCCTCATCAATTCCACCCTCGGTTCGATATTTTCCCCCTTAAGCATGCAAACAGCTCGTGCCGCACGCGCAGAGCTTACGTCGAATCACCGTGACGCCATCGGCGTTAAGCAAAACGACTTTGTGCTTCAGTACACCCTGCACAACTGGCTACAAGGATGGATCGGCGCATCTGATGAACAGACCGCAGAGAAAGCCGCCCAAGAGCCGCACTTTACGCGCAACGCGATGCCGTACTATTGGCTCGCGCAAGCCTCGTTGGTCGCGCTGCAGGAGGATACCTCAGGAAAACCCGGCTTCTTTGTTACTCCCGATATCCGCTTCCGGGTGCTGGGTCAATGGTTGCTGCAAATCCGTGATTTTTTGCGCAGTGATCAGAGCAATTCTACAGGATTGTGGATTGAGCTGATGAAGATCGTTGCTGAAGATGGTCACGGAGCTGGCTTGGACGCTGGTGGGATGCAAGCGCTACGCTTTGATTTGTGATTGACTACCCTGTACGAATTTGAATTGTATATATGTCCTCATGTAGCTCCCCGGTGGATAACTAGAAGTGTTGCAATGCACTGTATGCCTATTAGGCCCCAAGTAGCCTGTTGTATGTACCATTAAGAATTTAACATCATCACTAGACTGTTAGACGCGCGGACTACTGCTTGACTTATGAGGCTTGTGGGGCGCAGCAAGTTTTAAGTCGTTTGTATATTCTCTTTGCGTTGGTGTAAACCGTCTTCGGATGAACGTTCCGATGGGCCACATGGGGTGCAGAATCACGCTAACCGTTAACAAGACGGCTTGGAAGCGTTACGGCAAATAAATCGAGACTCACATAGATCAAAAGTCAAATGTCCATCGCCATGTTGAGTGCGGGTGCCTCACTTTGTTGTGACCACATTGAGAAAGGGGCTCTAATACGATTACGATTTCCCCTTGCAGTCCAGTAGAAGGCATAACTATGAATCAGGGATAATGCAACTCGGCACGACTTCCGAGATATTTGCCACAGCTATGTGGTTCCTTGACATTTGTATGTAAAATGGGAACGACCCATCATGCGCCCTGTTGTCCTTGCTATATAAAGACGAGCAGATGGAGAAATGCTACTAGTAGCTGTAGTGGTCGGCTCGAAAGCATGCACTGGCCATCGTCGAAAAAAATGGGAACTCTCAAAGTTACGTTGCGCTTACTGTGGGCCGCACGTGTGGCCCTTGGAGCTATGCAGTCGCCACAGAAGCTTACGTGCCAATGTTACGTGCCATCAAGCGTGCCATTGTGCCAGGCGATGACAGGTCAGGGGTAGCAGCTGGTAAAAAATATGTTTAGTAGTGTACTTCACCCAAACCAATTTCTATTCAGACTTCTACAATATATCACATTCGTCCTGTGTAACTTGAACTTGAATTTTGAGTTGAACCAAGACTTGAACTCAGGTCGATGATACATGATGAGCACGTGATTCTATAGTAGTCGTCACGGAGACACTTGTCACCGGCTGTGCCGCTGGCAGACTCGCTAGAGCAACGCAACGATAGGTCTAACCAACAACACTCACGATCGTTTCCTTTAGTCTTGCCTGCATTCAGGACAGGTACCATCCATGTCTTTTTTGAATTCCATAGGGTGCGCGATACATCGTCGTGATCGTGCTCATGCTGAGTGTCCTACCGACATGTATCAGACGTTCTATGCAACGCTCGGGGCCCAGGGGTCCAAAGCGTTCCCCAACCCCAACCTCTGCCACTTTCCCCAATGCTGCTTCGAACGACTCCGCACCTATTTCATCAGCGCCATCCCCAGCCACCCAGAAACCTTTGTACCTATGTAGCCCATTCGTGGAAGCAGCGCTTGTCAAGGGTAACTTCAAGACTATCGTCATGCTGCCAAAATATGTCGATATCATGGAGTGGGTAGCTGTGAACAGTATGTCTTCTTCCCCTTTCCAACATTTACAGCACCTCATGGCTGACTTTACTGTATTTTTTTTTCGTGTGAACATCACAGTTTTCGACTTCTTCCAGAACCTTAACATGTTCTATGGAGTTATATCCGAATGCTGCACACAACAGTCTTGTCCTTCAATGTCCGCTGGTCCCACGTAAGTTTTGTCTACGTTACGCCCTACATCTCGAATCATCACTAACCGTGCCTCATGCACGGGAAGGTTGAACTATACTTGGATTAATCAGGATCGAAAAAGTGTTCAATTACCTGCTCCAACGTACATAGATTATGTTATGACTTGGGTACAAAACCTTCTCGACGATGATAATACTTTCCCGACAAAGTCAGGTATGTTAATAATTGCCCCATCCTACCACAAAAGCATGGATTCACATTCGCACGCCAATCTATTAGGACAAGACTTCCCTGCTTCTTTTCCATCGACTATCAAGCACGTCTACCGTCAACTCTTGCGCGTGTTTGCGCACCTATACCATGCGCACTATCCTCAAATCCTTCACCTGCGTTCCGAGCCGCACTTCAACTCGCTCTTTGCACATTTCCTGGCATTTGGCCGTGAGTACGAGTTGCTTGACATCAAAGACGTTCGAGGCGCCCCTAATGTGCCAGCTGTCGGCATCGGCGCTCTGTGGGAGCGCTGGAGAGAAATGGGTATTCTTGAGTCGTGATCCCGGACGGAGGGTCGTTGCAAGTTGTAAGGACGGGCCCACGTCCCAGCGGTTAAAGCGAGATATGTGAGCACTGTAGAAAGTTGGCACCTGTTATCTCTCGGCACGAGTCGCATACCCATACCCACTTACACTGCACCCGACATGTTCACTTGTACGTGGTGTCACCGATCGCCTTCGAGCGCTTGAGTGGCCCTGCCGTTACAACTTACCCATTTGTCTCCGTATTAAATTTAGAAGCGGTCCAGAAGCTTAACTCGTGGCTCCACGAAATTGTTGCCTTGAGACCTTCATGCGATAAGAACCTAACGGAGACTCGACTATTCTCCGGGGCAGTCCGGTGATTCGTACCGTGTATTGATCTCCAAAAGGCGAGGACATTGGGCTATCCTCACTCACGGGTATGGCTTCGGACCCCTGCCCTGAGTTCTGTCAAACAGCAATGTCGCCGCGATGAACCTTCAATTGGGGACTGCCGCGTGCCCGTGACTCTGGGGCAACTGGGGTCATGTTCCTCTTCAAACAATGGTGGCGCAGAAGTACTTCGTGGGAATAATACGACCGCAGATGGGTGGGTATGTAATTTTATCACATATCTTGGAGCAAACGATGACCCGGGGATCGTTGTCATGACATCGCCAGAACTTGTGGCCCCTTGGCCTTAAGTTGCATTTGGTCTAGATGCAGACTCGAGGATGCGCCGAAGTAACTTTCCACTAGGTTTTGGGGAAACGACATCGGTAAATTCGACCTTGATGGGGGTTGAAGTGGTATAAGAAAAAATAAGACGACGACACAAAGACAATAAGACAATAATAATTAAAATTAAAATTAAAAAACACAAGTCTTATTTTTCTACTCAGATTTCTCATAATTAGTTATCGTCATTCTGCTCACTCGGCCTAACTTACTCAAGTTTTTTTTTCACCAAGGCATTCCGAAAATGGCTGTAAGAATTAATTCCCTTATAATAAGCATTATATCCCAAAATTCTGGAGGGGGTTATAATAGCTTATAACAATTTAATGTAATATAACACTGTTAAGAACTTATAATCATTAGACCACTTTTACTATACTGTAAGTGGCTTTTTAATTGTATTTGTGAGGAGCTTACTACGCCTTTCGATTTGATTACGATTATTTATTTATTTTGGTCATGTAGCCTTTTCTTGTAATATCTTATAATTCTAAATCTAAGACCTTTAAAATGGTTATTATAAGACGGCTCGATTACAAGGCACTTTGCGACAATTTAACCATGGTGAAGCCACGGCAATGGACCCATAAACTTCAACAGGATAGTCAGTGTCGCTGTAATTTGGAAAGTGCGGCTGTCGTGTTCATTTAAGTTTTCGAAATTTCGAGTTTGTCATGGTGTCATGTCCGCGGCTCGGGTCCGTCCAGTCGTACCTGTACGCTTCCATTGGTACTGCGGGGGACAAGTACTACAGTTCAAACGTTCAAGCTTCAAGCCGCACTATGGTCCACAGGTTCACACGTTTGCGGCTCAACTGTAACATAGCAGACATATGTGTGCATGCTCCTACTTTGTGTCCTTGGTTACGGTACGGTAAAGGTTCAACTCTGCAAATCAATGCGATTGCCGGATTGTTTCTAGATTCGGAACACTCTTGTATCGAGCAAACACATGGATGTGTGCGAGTGCCGGAACTGATTGCAAACGCTGTCAAAGCGGTATTACACCCCGTTCATTCCAGAGAAACATGAATCCACTTACCGGAGGATTGACGAACCAGGCCGTCTCCCATTCTTGCTCCTTCCAGGTTGCGATAACGAACTTGTGTACCTCCGAACCTGCTTCTCTCACAGCAGTCTCTTCTTCTTCTGTCCCACGAGTGCTACGTATTAAGGACGCCTCAGTGATACCCCAATCAGAGAGGGCCGGAAGGCAAGCAAGGAGCTGCGATGGCGATGGAGGTGGTGAATCTGCTGGGTAGCCTGTGAACCCCCACAAGCCGTCTTGCAACAGACGCGGCTTGATGAGAGGAGGTAAGTTAGGGGGGAGGATGGGCAACACCGTCCATATCAAGTAGTGCTCGATGAACGAAGGGACTAGAGTTGGTCAACAACAGACGAGTCACCAACAGAGAACGCGCACGCTCACCCGAGTACGGCCAATCGTTCATGATGATGCTCACCAACTGCGAAGGTGCATCTGCCATGAAATACGGTTTGGTACCCGATGGAATAGTAGGCAGATCCGACTCGAGTAAGGCAACCATTCTGTAGTCGACGTCACCACCCACAGTCGTAACTACTGGTGAAGATAGACGAGACGGAATTTTCGAGAGGGTATCAGCCCTTCCCCACTGAAGTCGGTAGCTGCGAAGGTAATTTGCTAGGGAGCCATAAAAAGCGTAGCAATTCGGCGAAAACTCGATTACCCATGCTCTCATACTGCTCTTTGATGCCTTCAGCCCAGCGCTCGTATCGCTGCTGGAGTTTCTTGTCGCGCTTGAGCAACCCAAGATCTCTGATGATACCAACTTGAGGACGTCGTCAAAAGATACGACACCTCAGACATACCCAGAGTTCACGAAAGTCTTAAGTTGTTCCCAAGTGAATTTTGCGGGATAATACACGAGCAACTCTTCCTTCGTGGGGGGGCCTTCACATAGAGGAACAGTCTGTGGGCATAGTGCATCGAGGGTGGGGGAGTAATCGGCGGTCATAGGTACATAAGCAGGCCAAAGTGGCGTGGTGGTGTGCGGACGCTCCCATGCGGTACAACGTGCAAAGCATCATGGAATCTCTTACGTGGCAAAGAACAACTAAGACAGGAAAGTAGCGATAGTGACACGCTACGCTTTTACTGTACGGTTTACAGGGAGAAGGGTTATCTGGGTATCCCGGGTGTACCAGCCCTACCCAATTTCCTCCCTTTGCCTTGCTATCATTCGCGACGAACAGAATGCCCACAAGGCAGGCTCGGGGGGGTTCTTCCGCCGGGACCCGTCGCGGCTACCCACGGCGTAGCCCCAACCCAAATCGTGTTGCAATTGTCGGCTCTGCCAGTGATCGGCGCACCCCCGGCGGGAATGGAAAGTTCGAACATATTCCCTCAATCAGTCGTAGCAGCGGGGTCGACCCCGACGGTGATATGTACGTTTACGTCGTCCCATTTTTGGAAAGGTTTTTTTTAGATACGGATAGGTTGAAAGACCACCGGGTCCAGGAAGAATATCGTCTGTTCCTGCAACAAAAGGTAATAGGCTTTATGGCATGTTGATCGATGTAGCTGTACTCATTATGAGATGATCAAAGGTCGATGCCTATTGGAAGCTGTATACTCCCTCCTCGAGTTTTGCAGAGTCCGATGTTCAAAAATCTGAAGTGGAAAGTAACATCCTGATCCAATTCCGTCTGTTCTCCCTATTATAACGCCATTCGCTGGCCTTAATTTACGATGGATATCTCCAGGAAAGCTTCGCGAAGGAGTTTCGGCTTCTCGTCGCCATGACCAATTCGCAGTTGAAGGTAACCTTGTACCCTCCATCTGAATTTCTTATTTTACATCCTTCTCTCAGCTTATGAGGCCTCACTTTTTCTGTCTATCATCTTCCAATCACACGTGCAAACAACGTCAATCCTCTCTCATCTTCTTCCCGATCTCTACCTATCTATTGAACACTACCTGAAGGGATCATTACCCCTTACGGTCCTGTTGGCATCGCTTCACTCCCTCGACATTCATTATCCGTCTCAGCGGGCATTTCTCGAATTATCCAAGAGCCTGCCTCCGTCATTCACTCTTCGAAGGGATCACGAGGTTTGGCTCCGTGAGCTATCGAGTTCGCTTCGGAGAGGTGGATACGCACAGTTCGGGCGGCTGACTCAACCGTCAACGCTTACACTTCTAGCCGCATGGCCCGCATCCGAAACGCCAGATCGAACGCCTCCCATTCGTCAGGGCCCAGATCTTCATCTGCTTTCGCTCCAGACGCTCGTAAGTAGTCTTCGAAATCATCTCCGCCTTTCCGCATGGCGCGTGCTCCGAAGCGCCTACCGCGAGTTTGCCCTTCCATTGTCGGACACTGCTGCCTGGCTATCTGGTGTGCTACTTTTGGAAAGAGGGACCGAAAAGCAGGAGGATCTACAGGGTGGTAACCATGTGCAAATCTGGTTCGTTTCCAGAGAGAACCTCGGAGAAGTCGGAAGGAAAGGTGATAACGGAAGGTGGGCAATTAAAACCAAAAAGTGACTCGCATACTGTCTATGCTCTCGAGCTTTTACCCTACTTACTTATGTGCCGTATCACCGGTATCACCGCTCGAATCCCGCGAAGTCGATGTCCGTGTTGTATAATCCTAACTGCAGCGATCCATGATGACTTCGAACCCGTCCGAAAAAAAACCACTACCTATGAGGGATATCATGATCTGGTCAATGAAACCTTGTCCATCAAGTCGGCAAGTTTGTCAGCTTCCTTGTCCGCCTCGTCCTTCTCTTCTGCAGGTCCGCCAAATTCGCTCACCTCACCTTCCTCCGCGTCTTCGAGCACTTCCTCTTCCTCTTCCTCCTCTTCCTCATCCTCGTCGCTGAAAATGAATTTCCCACCCCTCGCGATGAGATTCTCTATCAGAGTTATAGCCGCCACCTCATCTTCTTCTGCATCATTTTCCTGGAATTCGATCCTCGTAACCATCTTGAGATAGGTTCCAATCGCTCCAGCAAGCACGGAGACCGTGGCGTTGTCAAGGTTGTTATTCTGAAGTTGCAACGTCCGGAGTAGGGAGTTCGATCCTTTAGCCAATGTATCGACGACCTGCGGTATTTCACCCTCCTCCGATAGGACGCAATCAGAAAGGTTGAGCGTATGTAGGCTCGGCCATGAGGATAACGCGACGGCAAATGCCTGGTCGCCTGGTTGCGAAAGCGTGTTGTCCTGAAGATCGAGCACCTCGAGCGCGGCATTCTTCGCGAGTCCTTCCGCAAGTGCGACAGAACCGGCCATACGGATACCGTTCTGTGGCATGCGCACCTCAACGAGCGTACTGTGTGCTGCAAATGCTTCCGCCCAGGCCGGAGCGGAGCCATCTTCGAGGCGGTTGCGACCACAGATGATAGTACGCAAGCTACTGCGCCGCTCAACTAGTATGGCCTTGCGTATCGCGGCATTATCGCGAAGTGCATTAGCAATCACGGTGCCCCCTTCGGGTCCAAGCCCATTGTTATTGAGACGGAAGATTTGGAAGGAGGGATTTTTCGAGAGGAAAGGTACAATAGGGTCAACAGAACGACCGCCAAAAGCATTATCGGAGAGGTTAATTTCTACGAGGTGTGCTTTATCGATCAGAGAGTCGCAGATTGCGGAGAGCGCTATCGGGATTTCTGTGATGAGTCGTCCAGTGAATATGTCAGCGAAATCTGCGACCTTCACGTTCAATGATGATTGGCACACGTTCGAAAAAAAAAATAACGAAATGTGGTGTACCTTGATTTTCGAGGCCTTGTTTAGTACTTCTGCGAGGGCCTGAGCCGCACCGACACCAATGGTGTTCCCACATAGGTGAATCTCCTCAAGTTGGGATATATTTGGTTCAATTTGTTTTAGATAGGGCTCTATGTCTTCTCGGGTGTTGAGCTTCAGCCCAAGACCTTCAATAGAGTAGTTCATTTAGGATGGGAGTGATATCGTAGAACTGCACTGGAAAGTGGCAACGGACGCGTTGAAATGTTACGTAATGCGCGATAAGGCACATGACCCGTGGGAGAACTAAGTTCATGTGTGACGCGCTCCACGTCACCGACACCTAGTGTTGCCGCAAGTTCAGGTTGACACCGGTGTGACTTGAACTTGACATGGAAATCAGAACTTGTAGTAACTCGCACCGCCAAGTTACGCACCGGTGAGGCTTGCAAGTCATAGGTAGAAACTTTCCCACACGCTTACAACCGTTTTAGGCTATCCGGAGTTTCGGGAACCCCCGTCGGCATATTTGCCGAGACTTACCAGAAAAAAAAAGATAAGCCTTATCGGACCTCAGATAAGACTTGTAGGTTGTATTATTTCCATTGGCTGGGAAAACGGTCCGTAAAGCCCCACGAACTTGCAAGTTACACCGGTGTCGGCTGGGCGGTGCAAGCCGAAACCAAGGTACTAACTTGAATTGGCCTGCATTGGACCGCGGCAACACTAATTAAGACAGGGTCACTTATAATGCATAATGGTTAACTTTTGGCAAAATTATATTACATTAAATCATTATAACCCCCATCAGGAATTTTGCAACAATTTGTAATCAATGATTAAACGGGAAGCGATGAAACCGGAAACACTGCCCATAGAACCGGCTAGGGTAGCTGAGTCGCGCGATTCCGGAATGACCTGCGCACTCCTGCATTCCCGCTGTCGCACAGAAAAGAACAGAACCCACGGATCTACGGATTTAAGCGACAAAGTCTTGATCACCGTCATCGAAGAAGCGATTCCGTACCAAGCAAGAGATAGCAACAAGTCTATTTCAAATTGGCATGTCCTGTTTAACAACCCATGGCTTTCCTACTCGCCGGTAGTACTCACCTTCCGGTCCGATGACCGAGTACTGAGTACTGAGTTCTGAGTTCTGATGTCATTTGCGTTCTACCGCCGTCCGGAATTACTGACGAGAACGAAAATCAGTTGGATCCTCTGTGCACTGGTAGATGTGTTATTGTATTAGTCGTTGGGCGTCTCATACACGAAACAAGTATCGCGCATCGCACCGCCAGGGGCCAGTCCCTACGACGAGACTCTGCCTTCATGTTCTACTTGACCCAACACAATCCATGTACATGGTACGTTTACCGCTTTACCACCGCCTCTCAGGCATATGACTAGAGGCGTTCGCCCCTTTTGACCGTGCCGCGTAGTGTTGCTACGCGAACGATACGAAAAGAATTGGACCAGCGTACAAGGTTCTTTGAAAGACGATGCGAACTTGTTCGTCCAGCACACCGGGAACAAATCTGCGACTGCGACGTGTCAACTTGGATGGACAAAATTAGTCTTTTGGGCACCTTTTTCTATAGACATTCTACTCCACCCAGGAGCCGTAGATCTCCGCGGTCTTGAGTCAGCCAAAAGTTAAACCCATAAGCTTTGGGTCTATCCTTTCCAGAGGTTCCTACTTGCTGGCGCGTCAACGGCATCTCTCACAACGCTGTGAAGACCAACTAGATCTCCTTAGATATCGGATCCGTGGCAGTCGTAGTCCATTGGGAGATACCTCTGCAGCAAAACCTTGAAATCCCGATATGCGCACACGGCGGGCATTGTTTACCATGTCAAGTCCGAGGTTTCAGGATTTTCCGAATGGAATTGGATCGCACTCGCAAGATGCCTGTAGCGACTGCTACTCGAAGTAGTCATGTCGATGCAACAATGTCGAATTCTTGTCCATCGTCTGATAGTTGTCTTCTCGTATAAAATGCTACCAGTCGCCCCTCGACCGCTCTCTTCACACAACCATCTGCATGGGGTCAAAACCGCGCATTCGCCCGTCAACCTTACCTGTTTCCGTAGCCAAATGGCTTCCCCGTCTCAGCTCGTTGTTCCCATTGACGGACGGTCATAACACTGCGACTTTGAGATCACTCCCTGCTCCCGGCTCGCTGAGAGATGCTCACGACGCGGCCTGCGCCTGGTTTTTAGGCCCCAAGGCTGAGAATGCCGACCACTTCATGACGTCTGTGGAAACTATTTTGAACGATGTCATACAGTCCAGGAGGAACTTTGCCCCAGAAGATGAGGTTTGTATTCGTCTTCTCAGCGATAGTCGGCGACCTCATCCTGGTACTCTCGTAGGATTTCGTCGACGCCGAAGCTATCTCCTCATCCGCGTACAAGAAAAGTATGTCCAAACTGAGGACTACTCTCACTCTCCTTTCTAGGCTACTCCCTCAGCACTGCGTTCCCTTCTATTCGCCCCGGTACATGGCTCACATGGTGGCTGATGTTTCCATGCCCGCTACCCTTGGATACCTTATGGGACTCATGTACAATCCCAACAACGTCGGCGCAGAGGGCGGTCCTATTACCCATGTCATTGAACACGACGTTGGGCAACAGCTCTGCAACATGCTGGGGTTTCATACTCAGCTAGGTGACAAGCTACGACAAGGCCGCCCGACAGCGTGGGGACATATCACCTGTGACGGCTCCGTTGCGAACTTAGAATCGATGTGGTGAGATCTTCGAATTGATAGTAGCGAAACCTTATTGAATGCTGATGTGTCTCGCTATACTAGGGTCGGTGAGCATCGTCACGCCGTATCTTCACCTGTTCTGGACTTATTCGTGCACAGCGCGGAACCTGAAATTCTATTCACTAGCCTTGAGGAGAGCGTTCGACAATGAGCCCTCCCTTGCGCACATTGCTGCACATTTCAGGATCAGGCTTTGTACCGGACAAGAAAAGCTCTTCGCAGAGTGTGACACCTGGGAACTTCTCAACTTGGCTCCGGACGAGGCAGTGTCTCTCACAACTCGCATCTCCGAAACATTTGGGCTTTCCACGCCAGCCTTGCAGGCCGTATTGAACAATTATCTCGTCCAAACTACGGGAAAGGACGATCTTGAGAAGTATTTCGGGATTGATCAGACGCCACAGTACTTGTGCCCCAAAACTACGCATTACTCGTGGCCGAAAGGTGCTGGTGAGTTATGCATTTCGGCTTCCGAGCCACTGGAGATGAAAGCTCACCTGGCTCCGAAAGCGATCACTGGAATAGGATCGACAAACATGATACGCGTCCCCGTCGACGAACAAGCGCGAATAGATTGTCAAGCCCTAGACACCCTCCTCGCAGACTGCGTAAAGTACCGCCAGGCAGTGTACGCGGTCGTCGTGATTATGGGCACTACAGAGCATGGTTCCGTTGACCCTCTCTCCAAAATCCTGGCTTTACGGCGGAAGTATCAACAGCACGGGTTGTCATTCTTAATACACGCAGACGCAGCCTGGGGAGGTTACTTTGCGTCAATGCTCGTGCCAAATCCTGGCCTCACAGGCAGCGAAAGTCATCTTGACGATCCAACGTTGTTTGTCAACGCACACACTGTAAACGAGCTACGCCACCTACGTCACGCGGATTCCGTCACTCTCGACCCTCACAAGAGTGGGTACACACCGTACCCCGCAGGTGCCTTGTGTTACCAGGACGGTCGACTGAGGTACATGGTCACCTGGAACAGTCCCGTCATAGGATTTGAGGACGAGAGCCTGAAGATGGGTGTTTATGGTATCGAGGGAAGGTATGTCCTAGTGCCATACGCCACGCCTCGATTGCTAAGTGCGGATATTTCATTTTCATCAGCAAACCAGGTGCAGCACCTGTAGCTGCGTGGCTCGGTCACGAAGTCATTGGTCTTCACAGTGGTGGCTTCGGCTACCTTCTAGGACAATCTGTTTTCGCATCCACTAAGGTAAAGTCCTGTAGCCTCTGTCTATAACGCCATATTTACAAGAAAGCTCTCACCACAAGATGTACGGCCACTGGGCAACTATGTCGCTTGACCACCCAAATCTTCTAGTCATCCCCTTCCGAATGCTGCCGAGTGAAATGCGGCCAGACGCATCTGCAGAAAATGTAGACGAGGAGCGTCGTTACATACGGGACGTTCTCCTCAGGCGCACCCGGGAGGAGCTTGCCAACGACCCCAAAGCATGTGCTCTCATGCGTCAGATGGGTTCGGACCTCGTAGTCAACGCCTTTGCATGCAATTTCCGTGTTGACGGCGTCGTTAATAAAGACATCTCGGAGGCAAACGATCTCAACGCCCGCATTTACAACAGACTTTCGTTCAAATCTATATCCGAAAAACTCGATGATCAGAAAGTCATCATCATGTCAAGCAAACTGTCACAAGAAGGATACGGAACATGCCTCACAAAGTTCAAGCGACGCATCGGCCTTAGTGGACAAGAAGACCTTTTCGTCCTCGTGAACGTCTCTATGTCCCCATTCGCTGCCAACTTCGCGCACGTCCTCGCCGATGCATTTCGCGAGGCCGCAGAGGAAGAAGTTAAGGTGTGATCTAGTTCGTTGTAACGGCGATCTTTGGAGTGACCTATTTCCGCGCGAACAGATTTCTGTAGAACGTAACCGACTCGTACCTGCTCGAAGAGCGTTCGTTCTGCAGGGCAATGGCCCGATCAGCTTGGTCCATATGCCCTATTTTGGTGCTTCAAGTCAGCGTCAACAATGCATTCTAAATGGGGAATTATCGAGCGCTGGTCTCAAGGCTTACACTGAAGCGAAAAGAGCAGATCCTACGGCTACCTATCTGGCGTGCACGTTGAAAGGGGAGGACCTTTCTACCATTATAAAGCGGAAATCCCTCAGGTGTATGATTTCCAAACTGACAGCCGAGGGGTACGTTGTGATGTTTAAATAACACTGTGACCGCAGGCGTTCCTGATGTGACACACTTGTAGGATAAGCGCTGTCTCAGAGGGGCAGATTACGAAGATCAGCGTCCTCAAATACCGACCGCTGAGTTCTCGCTATCTCGACCCAACCTATCCATCAAAAATGCCCTTTTACCTTTACGGCACAGCACAAGAAATGCACATCGATCATGTGCTCCTTCGGGTTCCAAATGCTCAGCTGTCTGCAGGCGAAGTAACCGTTGAGCTCCTGGGGGGAGACAGATCTGTGTTTCTTGCTGGGCTAAAAGGCGGTCTCATCGCGGTTGCAGACGCTGTTCCAGAGCTCCTAATGCAACCACTTAGCGCAAACGGTCTTAAGTCCTTCTTCCATCCCGGAGCGAAACTCGCCGTCTCCATTTACCATGATCAGAACGCTGCCCGATCCCAAGGACCTGGCCTTTGTGATCAACTTGGAGACCCTATCACACGTGGCATAATCACTTTTGGTGACAACACCTTTGCTGATGCATACATGATCAATGCCGACGCCCCTACCGTCATGCTACAAGCGCCGAAGAAGAGCCTCACA
>Ga0137385_10003180_pt1 | contig 14211 bp, 9 predicted proteins | sample SagtaG_FD_104921 | JGI IMG/M metagenome (GOLD analysis project Ga0137385, IMG submission 104921) | Vadose zone soil microbial communities from Sagehorn Ranch, Mendocino, California, USA - Sage2_R_80_16 metaG | ecosystem: Environmental > Terrestrial > Soil > Vadose zone | place: USA: California...
ACACGACTTCGGCTTCGACTTCTCCACTGCCACTGCGATCTTGACGATCCCCGCCGACTTTATTCTCTCTCGCAGCCATTTTCATGAGCTTTCACGGGCCGCAGGCCCAGCTCAGACACGACTGAAAGTCGTGCCCCTTCAAAACACATAAATGACCATCTGTATGACGGAGACCACTAGCTGGTGACGCGGCGGGGCTTGGGAACGGCGGGCGGGGCTGAGTTGGGGAGGGGTTCGCCCTGGGTGGATTTGGGAGCGGGGGCCATGGCTGGATCCCAATAGAGAAGCCGGCCGCAGCTGTCGCAGGTGAGCAGCTCGCCTTCGCGCAACTGGTTCCAGGTCTGGGGGCGAATGCCCATGCGGCAGCCGGTGCATTGCTGATTTTCGGCGCGGGCTATGCCGGTGCCGCGGCTGGCGGAGAGGCGGTCGAAGCGGGTGAGCCACTCGGGCTCGATGAGCTGGCGCAGGGCTTCCCGATCGGCCTGTAAAGTGGCCTGTTCACGAACGATCTCTTGCTGGCGGAGGGCGACGCGTTCGTGGGTTTTGTCGAGGGCTCCGGCGAGAATCTCAACCTGGGCGCGCGCCGTGGCGAGGATTGCTTCCTGGGCTTCGCTGCGTTCGAGGCTGGCGAACTCGTCGTTTTCGAAGCGTTCGATTTCGCGGTCCGCGAAGGCGATTTCGTGCTCGATGGCCTCGGCCTGGGCGGGTGTGGTGACGGAATCGCGCTGAGCACGGTGGCGGTCGGACTTCTGGCGATGGCCATTGATTTCGCGTTCGAGCCGGGTGCGCAGTGTTTCTTCGCGGCTGAGAGCGTCGTTGGCAGCGGCCGCGTTGTTCTGTGCCGCGGTCAAGGCGGCGGTAGCCTGGGCAATCTCAGCGGGGAGAGCGCGCGCTGTCTGCGTAAGGCGGGCGCGTTCCAGTTCCACGCCCTGCAGTTTCACGAGGTTTTCTATATGCGCTTGCATCCGTGGAATGAAGTCTACCATCTGGAAGGTGAATTGGACTTGAGGGGCCTGGCCGGCGAAATACCGGCATCCAAAGAAGTGGGGGCGTAGGTGCCTAGCCGTGTGGCTGGCGGTTTGGTTCAACAGACCGCGGCTGAGTGTTTGCTTGGCGAGGGGATGACCAAACGCGGGCGGACGGTCGTTAGCAGGTAACCGGCGAGGGGGAAATTTGGCGGAGATTCGGGCATCGTTCTGGCGCAGACATCGCTGGCTGGGGTGGACCATGGGCGCGGTGGCGACCGTGCTAGTGGTTATGTCGGTGGCGCTGGCGGTGGTGGCACACAGGTTTGAGCCTTACCTTCGCGCCCGCATCGTGGAAGGGTTGCAGGATCGCTTTCACACCCGGGTGGAGTTGGACAGCTTTCACGTGGGGCAGGGCTACGGTGTTCACGGGCTTTGGGGTATCTGGGCGACGGGGCGCGGATTGCGCATCTGGCCGCCTCGACACACCGGGGGCGACATGCCGCTGGAGATCGCGACGCAATCGGTGCCGCTGATCAGCCTGGACGAGTTCAGATTTCACGTGCCAATCAGCTACGAGATGCGGAAGTCGACGCGGATCAATATCTCGGAGATACGCGTCAAGGGTCTGAATATTCATGTGCCGCCGCGGTCGGAGCGGGACAAAGCGACGGGGCTGGAATCGGCGATGACAGCTCGAGCTGGCGCTTCGGCTGGCGGCAAGCAGGCGGGGCGCGGCGGAGGTATGAGCGCGGCTCAGCCTTCGGCCGGCCCGACGGCGAACCCAGCCGGGGGCAGTTCATTGGCGAACGTGGTGGTAGATCGGATTGATTGCGAGCACGCGCAGGTGGTGCTGGAGACGAACAAGCCGGATAAGCTGCCGCTGGGATTTGCGATTGCACGCCTGCGGCTGATGCACGTGGCGGCGGGTGCGCCGATGAGTTTTGAGGCCGAGCTGACGAATCCCAAGCCGGAGGGGGTGATTCACGCGGCGGGCAGTTTTGGCCCATGGATGACGGACGATCCGGGGGAATCGCCGGTGAAGGGTAGGTACCGGTTTGAACATGCCGACCTGGCGAGCTTCAAGGGCATAGCCGGGATTTTGTCTTCGACGGGCCACTACGAGGGGACGCTGCGGGAGATCGTAGTGGATGGCGAGACGGATGTGCCGGATTTCCGGCTGACGCATTTTGGGAATTCGATGCGGCTGCACACGCGATTTCACGCCCGGGTGGACGGGACGAATGGAGACACCTGGCTAGAGCCGGTGGACGCTACATTGGGGCGGTCGCACTTTATCACGCAGGGGCAGGTGGTGCGGGTGAAGTCGCCGACGGGTTCGGCGGGGCCGCTGCCGGCGTCGGAGACAGCGCAGGGGGCTCCTCTGGAAGGCGGGCACAGGATCGACTTGAAGGTGGACGTCGATCGCGGCAAAATCGACGATTTTCTGCGCCTGGCGAGCCGCTCCCCTATCCCGGTTTTGACGGGGGACATCACGGTGAGGACCACCCTGCATATTCTGCCGGGAAGCGAGCCGGTGCATCAGCGCATAGATCTGGATGGGTCTTTCAAGCTGGACCGAGCGCTCTTTACGAGCGAGAAGGTGCAGAGCCGCATCAAGGAACTGAGCCTGCGGGGGCAGGGCCGGCCGGGTGAGTTGAAGACGGCGGATGCGAATATGGTCAGTTCGCAGATGCAAGGCAGCTTCAATATGGCGAAGGGGGTGGTCTACCTGCCCGACCTGGTCTACTCGGTGCCGGGGGCGGACATCCTGTTGAAGGGAAAGTACGAACTGGATGGGGTGATGCACTTCGACGGAACGGCGCGGATGAAGGCCACGGTTTCGCAGATGGTGGGGGGATGGAAGGGCTTTCTGCTGAAGCCAGCGGACCGGTTCTTCAAGAAAGACGGGGCCGGGGCGGTGGTTCCGATCCAGATCAGGGGGCTACACAATGACCCGGAGTTCGGGGTCGATCTTGGCCGCATGAAGCAGAGTTCGCCGGAGACGCCGGGGCGGAAGCAGCAGTAGGGACAGGCTACGAACATTCGGGCGTGACAATTGCTCGAAATGGCAGCCGGATGTGATAGGTTTTCTGCGTCCCACCGTTGCCGAATCCACGAGCAGCGGACACACGACGAGGAGAACCGCAATGCATTGGACCAAACGCATCGCGGCCTTCACACTATCCCTTTGTTTTGGGGTGGTAGTGCTGGCCGCGCGTGGCCAAGCCACGGCCGCAACATCTGAGCAGCAACCTGCAACGACCCGGTCCGCCAGCCTCGCAAACTGGTGGAAGAACGCGGTCATCTATGAGATCTATCCGCGCAGTTTTCAGGACTCGAACGGCGACGGTGTCGGCGATCTGAACGGCATCACCCAGCGGCTCGACTACCTGAAGACCCTGGGCATCGATGCCATCTGGCTGTCTCCGATCTACCCATCACCGCAGGTGGACTTCGGCTACGACATCTCGGACTACGAGGCGATCGATCCGCAGTATGGCACGCTGGCCGATTTTGACAGGCTGGTGGCAGAGGCGAACAAGCGCCATATCCGCATCCTGATGGACATGGTGATGAACCACAGTTCCGACAAGCACAAGTGGTTTGAGGAGTCGCGCTCGTCGCGGAACAATCCTTATCGCGACTGGTATGTGTGGCACGACGGCAAAGGCGAGACCGCGACGGACAAGGGCGAGGTGCCAAACAACTGGCAGTCGATCTTTGGCCACTCGGCATGGGAGTGGGATGAGAAGACGCGGCAGTATTACTACCACAAGTTCTATATTCAGCAGCCGGACCTGAACTGGGAAAACCCCAAGGTTCACGAGGCGTTCAAGGAGATTATCAAGTTCTGGCTGAAGCGCGGCGTGGGCGGTTTCCGTTTTGACGCCATTCCAACTCTCTTTGAGGACCCCAGCCTGACGGATGAGGACGTAGTTAAAGACAACGACGGCAAAACGTCTTTGAACGCCTTTGGCGATACCGTGCTGTACGACACGCGGACCAGCAACCTGCCGGGAGTGCACGCGGTGATGCAGGAGATGCGCGCAACGGCCGATGAGTTCAAACCCAATGCGTTTCCGGGCACGCGCGTGTTTGTGGGAGAGACCTACCTGCCCAACATCGCGGAGTTGGAGAAGCAGTATGGGACAGCGGACAAGCCGGAGTTTCACCTGCCGATGGACACGCAGATCGGTTTCATCAACAAGCTGGACGTGGCCACTTTCCGCGCCAAGTTGAACGATGCTGAGACGCAGCTGGGGAGCAACATTCCGCTGATCGTATTCGATAACCACGACAATCCGCGACTCGATCTGCGTTATGGCGACGGCGTGCATGACACTGACATTCAACGCATGATCGCAACTATGCTGTTCGCCAGCCGCGGAGCGGCGTTGTTCTACTACGGCGACGAGATCGGCATGAAGACCACGCCGCCCACGCGCAAGGAAGATGTGAAGGACCCGATTGGCGTGACGGGATGGCCGAAGGAGAAAGGGCGCGATGGCGAGCGGACGCCGATGCAGTGGGATGCCAGCAAAAACGCAGGGTTCGGCAAGGGGATGCCCTGGCTGCCGGTTCCGCCGAGCTACAAAACGGCGAACGTGAAGGCCGAGGAAGGCGATCGGGATTCCCTGCTGCACTGGTACGAGAGCCTGATCCAGCTCAAGAAGACCAATCCCGCGATTGCGCAGGGCGACAACGTGATGCTGGATACGGAAAACACCAAGGTGCTGAGCTGGATGCGGCAGTCTGGCGGTGCGCAGGTTGTGGTGGCCGCGAACTTCACGGCTGAGCCGCAGACGGTGAACCTGACCGCAGACGGGACGGGGCTGAAAGGTACGCCTGGGAAGACTCTGCTGAAGTCGCCGGGCGGAGCGGATCCAAGCTCGCTCAATCATGTGGAGCTGGGGCCGTTTGGGGTTTATATCGGCGAAGTGAAGTAGGAATTCAAAGCGACAATCTGGACAAGTAATACCGGCGGTTTCCATACAAATGGGAACCACCGGTATTGTTTTTGAGGACCGGAAGCCTGTGCATTTAGTGTAGGTCGCCGGAAACAACGTCATTTATACCCCGCTCGAAGAGGGGCAGATTTGTCGAAAAGCATCCCTCAGGGGCTAAAGCCCCGCTTATTTTCAGTCATTTACGGCACGACTAAAAGTCGTGCCCTTTCAAAACACATAAATGATCATCTGTGTGGCGGAGACCACTAGTTCGAGGCGACATCGAGGGGCTTGACGGCGCTTAGGGGGATTTCCATGGTGCCGACTTTGTGGGAGGCCTGGTCGTAAATGCCGGTACGCAGCCAGAACTGGCCTTTGGGCACCTCGATCGAGTCGTGAAGCTGGACGCCGGTCTTTTCGAATACCTGGTAGACGTCCGGCTTGATGTTGAGGGCTACGAGGTGGTCTTTGCGGCTGGCGGGATGACCGTAGCGGTCGTAGACGATGAGGGTGAGATTGAGAGTTCCCTTATGGAGGCCGTCGGGAGTTGATTCAAGCTTGAGGTCTTTGAGGTCGATGGCGAAGTCAACGGAGTAGCGGTTGTGGGGACCTTTGCCTTGAATCTTGGGGTCGTCCTGCTGGCCGGGCGCGGCCGGGATGGGCTTGATGAGTGCCTTATAGAGGATCTGCTCGGTCTGGGGCATGCCGAAGTCCTCAAATGGACTTAGGGGATCTGTGGAAGCGTGCTCGGACGAAGCGGCTGCGCGGGGGGCGCCGGGCAGGTCCATATCATCGGCAAAATAGCCACGGCGGTAGGAGAGGTTGTATTTGGGGCCGGCCAACTTTACCTCTACGCGACGGAAGGAACCGTCCATCTTACGGTTCTCGGGCGTGTAGGAGATGGTGTAGAAGTCGGACGTGGCGGCAGTGACCTCGGAGATGACCTGCGAGAATCCATTGGTGTTGACGTAAGCTTTGCCGCCGGACTCCTGGGCGAGCATCTTCATGGATTCCTGATCGGCGTTGCGTATCGTGCCTTCGTTGAGCAGGGCGTTTTGTTGAGCGCCATTGGCGGAGCTCATGCGATCGGGGGTTGTGACGGCGAGGCTGAGGGTGGTGCCGGCCTCGTAGAATCCGTTCTCTTTGGTTCCGCGAGCATCGACCGGATAGACGGCGACGCGGGCTGCGGTGAGTAAGTTCACGGTCTTCTTCATGTCGCCTTCGAAACGCGTTTCGGTGCGGGTGTCGGTGCCTGCAAACTGTGAAGGCGCGACGCCGAAGAGGGCCAGCGGGAAGGATTCTGAAAACCAGAGGAGGTTTTTGCGGCCGGGAAATGTCTGCAGAAATGCGGCGAGCTGCTGCAGATTGGCCAGGGTTCTATAGGCGCGATCATCTTCCTGGGCCACGTCGGTTCGCTGGAAAAAGCTGTTTATGGCGTCGATCATCGCGCTGGTGGAGGCGGTGGTGGTTCCATCGGGGCCGGCGGGCATGACTTCTTCCATCTCAGCGACCAATGTTTGCTGGGCGAGGGTGTCCTGCTGGGTTTTGAGCAGGGCGGGGGTTTCAACGTCTTTGCTCTTCTTGCCGCTGAGAGCTGACGCGAGCACTGCAGGGTCGTCAGTGAATCCCTGTACGTAGCGGAGTCCCATCGACATGGTGAAGATGGCCATGCGCGATCCGGGCTTGAGGGCCTTGAGGTATTTCAGCGCCTGGCTATGTACGTAAGCCTGGTCGGCGAGAGGCGTATTGAGGGTATCAAGCAGGAGTACGTTGACGGCGGCCGGTTGCGGAAGCGGCGAGAAGTTGCTGAAGACATCGGGCGGAAGGGTGGGCAGTTCGAGGTGCTGAGGCGTCGGAGCGCCTTTGTGCTCTTCAAAGAAGGCGATGGATTGCGGCTTGCCTTCCTCGATCACGGTGAAGGCATCCTGCTTTAAGCCTGAGATGGGAGCGCCGCTGTGGTCGGTAACCACGACATCGACTAGCACAGCGCGGGAGTTGAGGTGGAGGGTAGAAGCGGGCGAATTGGGGTCAGGCGTCTCAGTCTGGGCGATCAGCAAGGTTGAAAAGGAAAAAAAAACAAGCGCTACGGCGAGATTAGTACGCTTCACGGGGAATCCTCCCTCGGGCACACGAAGACTAACATTATGGATCGCCAGTGACCAGAACATCGAAAGGGGAGTGGATTGGAGCGGTTTGTGAAAGCTGCGAGGGACGCCGATGGGATGTGAAGTGGATTGGCCGGATGGGGTGCGAAGCGAGCGCTCGGAAAGGATTCGTTCAGGGTTGGTTGTCGCTCCGGGGCGCGGGGTCGGCTTGGGCTGCCTTTTGCGGGGCAGGAGGTTTGACAGACGCCGGGGTGTGGAGCAGATCGGGAACTTGAGGTGGAGATGCGAAAGAGGATGGGGCAGGGGATGGGTCGAGTGGTTTTTCCGCCACGATTTTGGAGCTTGAGCCCAGGCGGTGGTAGTCAGTGAAGCTGGTTTGGTTAAGCATGGCGACGGGCTGTCTCAGCTTCTGATCATGCGAGTGTGAGCCGCATGCGTCGGCTTCCTCAACCATGAAGGCGAGGCTGCGCAGGGGGCAGATGTAGAGGCGATTGCCCAGTACAACGGGGCCGTACTCGATCACGGAGGCGATGTGGGAGACGGGATCGCCGCGTTTGGCGTCCACCTCAAGGGTAATGCGGAGAACGGATCCCAAGGCGGGATCGATGGAGAGCGACCCGTGGTAGCCGGGGCTCTCATGGAATGGAACCTTGGCGGAACAGTTGTAATTGACCTGGTAACGGGAGTAGGCGCTAGGGACCGAATAGTGATAGACGGCAGCCAGGCCGGAAGGGGTTTGTTCCCAATGATGGAAGGCAATGGTGCCTTTGCGGATATCGAGAAGAACGATGGCCGGCTCAGGACCGAATTCGCCATGGCTCTCGAGTCCAAACTCCGCCTGTTGAGGCATGGAGGCAGATGAAGTGGAATTGACGATTTCTTTGCCGTCGCGGAAGGTGATTTCGCGGCTGAAGGAACCCTTGGAGCGCAATCCGGACTCGACCGGCAGGTTTCGTCCGTTGAGCTTTACGGGCAGGTTATCGAAGCGGTGGGTGGTGCGGACGGCAAACAGGTTGGGCAGGTGAGAGAGGATGGACAGCACATAAGCGCGCGCCTCCTCGACCATGCGCCGCTGGGTGTCTTCATCGGGGGATGGTACAGGACGGAATTCGCTGGCGGGAGATTCGAGAAGAGCCGATCGATCGGCGAGCTGTTCAAGGGCCTGCCGGGTTTGGGGCCCCAACTGGTAAGTGGCGACAAGCTTTTCGATCCTGACGCGGGTGAGGCGTTCGGAGAGTTCGAGGCCATCGATCTGGCGCGCGAGGAGTGTATCGAATTGCATGTGCTGGAGGAGATCGGTGCCGGCGATCTCATCGGGAGAGGACGCGTCGGGCGTGTCGGGCGTGGGAGGGGAGGCCAGCATTTGCTCCAGAGCCTGGACGGTCTTCTGCCCAGCCGCATCCGCAGGGAGAATGAGGGCGGCGAAGATTGCGAGCAGAATCAGCTGTCGCATCTCAGGTTATTTCTCCTGCAAGTGAAAGTTTTGACGAGCGGGCATAAAGAGTCACAAAGCCAGGAATACTACCGACAAGGGCCCGTCGATGAGGGATATCTCGGGCAAGCGATCCGCGCCTAGAACGTAGCACAAACCGACGCACCTTGCACAGGCAGGGATTGAAGGGCGAGAGTTCCTGATGTGCTTGCCATGATTGGTTGGATGGCGATCCTAATGGGTGCCGGTTTGGGTGATCGTGATTGGCGTCACCGACAGGCCAACTCTCAGAAGCCAAACATTAGCCGCACATTCATTTCATCTCGATGGGAAGGCGGCGATGTTGAACCGGCGACAGTTTATGGCGGCGAGTGCCCTGGCGAGTGCGGCACTGGCAACCGGCTGCAGAGATCGATTGCGCCATCGCTACGTGGTGCTGACGGACGAGGAAGCTGAAACCTTGACGGCGATCTGCGACCAGATCATTCCGGCCGACGACTTCCCCAGCGCTTCGCAGGCGGGGGTTTTGACTTTCATCGACTTGCAGTTGAGGGGGCCTTACAAGCGTCATCGGCGCACGTATCTGCTTGGCCTGCGACGGGCAAATCTTTCATGCAGGAACAGATTTGGAATGGCTGTGGGAGGAGCGACGCCGCAGCAGCAGCTTGAAATTGTGCGGGAGATGGAGCGGCAGGATCGGCAGTTTTTTGAGCTGGTGCGCAGCCACACGATGCAGGGCTACTACGGGTCTCCGCGGCATGGCGGGAATCGGGACGCGGTGAGCTGGCGCATGCTTGGACTGGACGAACCGCCGCTGCGGGGGCGGGCGCAATACGACTTTACCGCCGGGTCAAAGCCATGAAGCGCGTGAACGCAGTGGTGATTGGCGCAGGGGCCGCGGGAGGCATTGTCGCCAAGGAGTTGTCGACGGCCGGGCTGAGCGTGGTGATGCTGGAGCGCGGCAAGTGGTACACGGCGCACGATTGCCGCAAGGATGACCTGCGCAATCAGCGGACCACGGTGCTGGGGAATGCGTTCGGGCCGGAGGATGAGGGGAATCCGCGGGTTTGGATGAGCGCCAATGGAGCGCCGCATATCGCATTGCCGAGCGAGGGCGCCTACCAGAATAATGCCGCTTGCGTGGGCGGGGGAACACTGAGCTACGGGGCGCAGGCGTGGCGCTATATGCCGCAGGACTTTCGCATGCGCTCGACGTATGGGGCGCCGGAGGGAAGTTCGCTGGAGGACTGGCCGATCTCGTACGACGACCTTGAGCCGTTCTACGACAAGGCCGAGTATGAGATCGGCATCTCGGGGGATTACTCAGGCACTCCGTTCAAGGGGCCGAGGAGGCGGGATCTGCCGATGCCGCCGCTGGCTCCGAATCGGGAGTTTGGAATTCTGGAGTCGGCGGCAAAGCGGCTGGGGCTACATCCTTTTCACTTGCCGATGGCGCGCAACAGCGTGCCGTATAACGGACGTGGCCCGTGCATGCGCTGCCGCTGGTGCTGCGGGTTCGCGTGCGAGGTGGACGCGAAGAACGGATCGCAGAACACGGTGATTCCGGTGGCGCTGGCAAGCGGGAATTGCGAATTGCGCACGGAGTGCATGGTTACGGAGATTCTGACTGACGACCGGGGGCGGGCGCGGGGAGTCTCGTACGTCGATGGGGATGGGCACCGGCAGGAGCAGTTGGCGGACATCGTGGTGGTGGCCGGATGCGCGACGGAATCTGCGCGGCTGCTGCTGAATTCGAAGAGCCGGATGTTTCCGAATGGCCTGGGGAATCGTTACGACCAAGTGGGGCGGCATCTGCAAGGGCATCACTACACCGGTGCGGTGGGATATTTCGATTTCGATACGTATGACGACGTTGGGCCGGGCGCGAGCATTGCGATTTGCGACTACAACCATGGGTCTCCTGGATTGTGCGGCGGCGGGATGCTGGCCAATGAGTTTATCCGACTGCCGATTCATATGGTGGACAAGGTTCCGAACGGGACTCAGCGGTGGGGGCTGGCCCACAAGCAGGCGATGCGCGCGTATCACAAGCGAAGCATCGTGATCATGGGGCCGACGCAGCAGATTCCGATGGCGGCCGGGCGGATGACGGTAGTCACTTCGGTCAAGGACAAGTGGGGACTGCCGGTGGTGCGTTTCGAGGGGAACGTTCATGCTCACACTTACGAGATTGGCGAGGTACAGGCCAAGCGCGCGGAAGCGTGGCTGAAAGAAGCGGGGGCGGTGAGCACTTCGCTGATGTCGTATACGTCGGAGTTGGTGAGCGCGGGACAGCATCAGGCGGGCACTTGCCGGATGGGCGACGATGCGAAGGGTTCGGTGGTGAACAAATTCTGCCAGATTCACGATGTCGATAACGTGTTTGTGATCGATGGCAGCGTGCATGTAACCAATGGGGGGTTCAATCCTGCGCTGACGATTATGGCGGTGGCCTATTACGCGTCGGATGCACTGGTGCGCAACTGGAAGGGGACGGGCTTCAAGTCATGAAACGACTCCTCTTCTTTGGCGCGATTGTGGCGTGCACGTTGGCCCTGCTGGCGATGGGCGGCACCTACGGGGCAAATCTCTACTATGCGGCGGGGCATGGGACCGCATGCGCGGACTGCCATGAGATGGGAAACCATGTGAGCGCGGTTCATTCATCGCGGCATCGGAATGAGGGGTGCACGGATTGCCACGAGGCGAGCATGGGGACGAAGCTGCGGCACATCCGGGTGCATTTGACGGGCGGTGCGCCTGACACCATCAGGCTGCGCGAAGCGGACGTGCAGCAGATGATGACGAACTGCCAGAAGTGCCTCCAGAAGGAATATGCAAGCTGTTATGCGGCTCCGCATAGCTCGACATACAGCGAGATTTTTACGAACGCCGCGCACAATACGAAGCGGCGGCTGATGGATGACTGCTTTCGCTGTCACGGGATGTGCTTCGATGGGGCGGTTCGCGATGTTGTGCAGCCGCAAGACACGAAGGGGCCGTGGCATCTGACGAGGCCCGAGATGGCGGGACAGGCGACGATTCCCTGCCAGTCCTGCCATTGGGTGCATCGCGAAGGCTCGCCGGAGAGTAAGCCGGCGGAACGGATTTCGGTTGCGGGACAGGCGGTTCACGAGTCGGTGGGCTGGTTCGATCGCCGCGAGCAGATGCATTTTGCGGCGGCGGTGTTGAGGGTTCCAGCGCTGTATGAAGGCGGAAGGCAGTTGAAGGTGAGCCCCGATCAACGGCAGGCGCTGTGCTATCAATGTCATGCTCCGCGACAGCCCGAGGCGGCGAGCGTTGCAGCGGAGAAGCACTGGGGTCCGCAGGCGGGGTCGGGAGACGACCGCACACCGATGGGAGTACACGAGGGCTTGAGTTGCCTGTCGTGCCATAACGGCCATAACGAGAACGCAACGGCATCGTGCGCTACGTGCCATCCGGCAATGTCGCACTGCGGGCTGGCGGTCGAAAAGATGGATACGACCTTCGCGAACAAGTCGAGCCGGCACAACATTCATTGGGTGAAGTGCGCGGACTGCCATCAGCATGGCGTTCCGAAGGTGAAGAAGACGGCGATGGCTGCCGGAGAGTAGCTTGGGAATCGTCCTGTGGATGAGTGTCCGCACTCTGTTTACGTAAATTTATGATTCAAAAGAGTGGCTGAACCTTCTCCGCCTTGCGCCTGCAAAGCCTCGCGTGTTTGACTGGTGCCGAAAGCAGGCGGAAACGCATGAGCTATATTCTTGCCCTGGACCAGGGGACGACGAGTTCCCGCGCCATTCTGTTTGACGAGGCGGGAGCGATCTCCGCGGTGGCGCAGCACGAGTTTGAGCAGTTTTATCCGCAGCAGGGATGGGTGGAGCACGATCCGACCGAGATTTTGACGAGCCAACTGGCATGCGCCGTGGAGGTGCTGGGCCGGGCGGGGGCAAGGCCGCGCGATGTGGCGGCCATCGGGATTACAAACCAGCGCGAGACCGTGATTGTGTGGGAACGCGCGACGGGAAAGCCGATCCACCCGGCGATTGTGTGGCAGGACCGGCGGACGGCTGCGCAATGCGGTGCGCTCGAAGAGAGCGGCGTTGGGGATACGATCAGCAATCGCACCGGGCTGGTGATCGACCCGTATTTTTCCGCGACGAAGATCAAGTGGATTCTGGACAACGTGACGGGGGCTCGGGGCCGCGCCGACCGGGGCGAACTGGCGTTTGGTACGGTAGACAGCTGGCTGATCTGGCACCTGACGAGCGGACAGCGCCACGTTACGGACATGACAAACGCGTCGCGCACATTGCTCTTCAACATTGTGGAAGGCAAGTGGGACAAGGAGCTGCTGCGGATCTTCGAGATTCCTGAAAGCCTGCTTCCGGAGGTGGCGTGGTCGAGCGAGCGCGTGGGCGAGGTGACAACGACGCTGGGACTGGGTGGCGTTGCGATTGCGGGCATCGCGGGGGACCAGCAGGCGGCGCTGTTTGGGCAGTTGTGCTGGAGCGAGGGCGAGGCCAAGAACACCTATGGGACGGGGTGTTTTCTGCTGCAGAACATCGGGACGAAGTTCATGAGGTCGAAGCATCGGCTGATTACGACGCTGGCGGCCAGCGCGCACAAGCGGCTGGAGTATGCGTTTGAGGGCAGCATCTTTGTCGGCGGCGCAGTCGTGCAGTGGCTAAGGGACAACCTGCGGCTGATCGGGTCTTCAGCCGAGGTGGAGGCGCTGGCTGCCGGCGTGCCGGATGCGGGGGGTGTGGTGTTTGTGCCGGCGTTTGTGGGATTGGGCGCTCCGCATTGGGATCCTCATGCCGGGGGGCTGCTGATCGGGCTGCGGCGCGACACAAAGCCGGGGCACATTGCGAGGGCGGCGCTGGAAAGCATCGCGTTCCAGGTGGCGGACGTGCTGGAGGCGGTGCAAAGCGAGACGAAGACTCCGCTGGGCGCGCTGCGCGTGGATGGCGGCGCGGCGGTGAACGATCTTCTGATGCAGTTCCAGGCGGATCTGCTGGGGGTGCCGGTGGTGCGGCCGCGGGTGACAGAGACTACGGCGCTGGGCGCAGCCTATCTGGCCGGACTTGCGGTGGGATTCTGGGCGGGGCCTGACGATCTGCGGGCCAAGCGCAACGATGTGCGGTTCGAGCCGAAGATGGATGCGAACGAAGCCGCTGGACGCCGCGCACTGTGGCATCGCGCTGTGGAACGTTCGAAAAACTGGACCGAGTAACGAGCGGGAGGGACTTATGCAGCGCGAAAGCATGCTGCAAAATGTGAGGGAGCGGAAGCAGCCGTGGGACATTGCCGTGATCGGCGGTGGAGCGACGGGCGTGGGCGTGGCGGTGGATGCAGCGGCGCGCGGGCTCGACGTGGTGCTGGTGGAGGCTCACGACTTTGGCAAGGGGACCAGCAGCCGCAGCACCAAGCTGGTGCACGGCGGGGTGCGCTATCTCGAACAGGGGAATGTGCCGCTGGTGATGTCGGCGCTTAAAGAGCGCGGGCTGCTACGTCAGAACGCGCCGCACCTGGTGCATGACCTGGGTTTTGTGGTTCCGAATTACTCGTGGTGGGAGGCGCCGTTCTACGGCATCGGGCTGAAGCTCTATGACTTGCTGGCGGGCAAGTACGGCTTTGGCGCTTCAAAGCTGCTTTCGAAAGAGGAGACCCTGGAGAGGCTGCCGGCGCTGGAGCCGGAGGAGTTGCGCGGGGGGGTGGTGTACTACGACGGGCAGTTTGACGATGCGCGGTTGCTGATTCACCTGTCCATGACA
>Ga0137385_10003191_pt1 | contig 14202 bp, 13 predicted proteins | sample SagtaG_FD_104921 | JGI IMG/M metagenome (GOLD analysis project Ga0137385, IMG submission 104921) | Vadose zone soil microbial communities from Sagehorn Ranch, Mendocino, California, USA - Sage2_R_80_16 metaG | ecosystem: Environmental > Terrestrial > Soil > Vadose zone | place: USA: California...
GTTACGGCAGGCGCTACGCACCCTCGACCGGCACGTCGAGAGCTACATCGACCGGGCACGCCTGAAAGCGGCAGCCTGAAACTTGACACAGATGTGAAGAAGCCCGCGACCAAAGATCGCTAGATACTTCGGCAATTCGACACACAGGAGACAACTGTCATGGGGCATGTACAAGATCGCTGGTACAAGACCGAGAACGATCCGGAGACTGGAAAGTCGGTCCGGATTAAGACTGATCTGTGCGGCAAAGGAATGAGATACAAGGTTCGCTACCTCGATCTGGATGGGAAGGAGGTGTCTCGGTCGTTTCCCGATCGGGCAAAACGCCAAGCGGACGAGTTCCTGCACAAGGTCGAGAACGAGAAGCGGGAGGGGACTTATCTCGACCCGAACGGCGCTAAAGTCAAATTCAAGGACTACGCCGAGCAATGGCTGTCCGGCCAGTCGTTCAAGTCGACAACGCGTGTCAACGTGCCATCAAGGCTGAAGAACCAGGTGTACCCCTTCCTTGGAAACATCGATCTGGGCGCCATCACACCGACCACGGTCCGGAACTGGATTCGGTGGATGAAGGACAAGGGAACGGCGCAGAGCTACCGACACGTGTGCTTCGTCCATGTGTCGTCGATTCTCAACGCGGCTGTCGATGACAAGAAGATCGCTGTGAACCCGTGCAAGGCGCGCAGTGTCACCAAGCCGACGCCGGGGCAACACAAGATCGTTCCGTGGTCAGACGCCCGACTCAAGGCGGTATGGCTAGCCCTGCCGCCGGTCGTCAAGATCGTTGTTCCGCTCGGTGTCGGCGGCGGCCTGCGGCAGGGCGAGATGTTCGGGTTGTCGCCGGAGGACATCGATCGTGAGGCCAAGGTTCTGCATATCGTTCGGCAGGTCCAGCAGACGAACAGCGCGCTCATGTTCTGTCTGCCCAAGCGGGAGAAGGTCCGGGACGTCCCGCTGTCGGACCGCACACTGTCCGCGCTCGACACGTACATGGAGATGTTCCCGCCTGTCCCCGTCACGCTGCCGTGGGAGGAAGCGGACGGACCGCCGACCACGGTCAGCCTGATCATGCGGGACGAGGCCGGTCGTGCATGGTGGCGGCAGACCTTCAATCGGGACTGGTGGCGGCCGGCGCTTGGGCGGGCTGGTGTGACAAACGCCACACGCACCGATGGCACGCACGCGCTTCGGCACTACTACGCGTCGACGCTTCTGGAAGGCGGCGTGAACATCAAGGCGCTGTCGGAGTACCTCGGCCACGCGGACCCTGGCTTCACTCTGCGGACCTACACCCACCTGATGCCGGCCAGCCACGACCGGACACGGCGGGTGATCGACTCACGAATCGGGCGGCCTGACTGGCTGGAGACCGCCTGTAAGCCTGTTGATGAAGGAAACCGCAGCTCGGAGGGGGTGCAGATCAAAACTGGAAATAGAGGAACGGGCTGAAGGTGCCGGCGGCGATGAGGATCACCGCGTAGGCCAGGCCGGCCGTCATAACGCCGACTCGGATCGCGGTGGCCGCTCGGCCGCGGGAGGACTCCAGCAGTGGGCCGGTGACCGGGTGGGTCGGGAGCAGTACGACCAGCAGCGAGACCAGCAGGATGACCAGTCGCTGGTTGGTCAGTGCCGCGTTGACCAGGTCGGTGAGGCCGCGGGTGTCCGGGACCAGCATGTGGCCGACCATGTTCAGTGCGTCGGGCAGGCTGCCGGACCGGAAGAAGACCCAGCCGAACACCACCAGCAGCAGGGTCAGCGCCCGCCGGCCGAGGCGCGCCCATCGGTTGGTTGGCGTGTCGCCGATGCCGAAACCGCGTTCGATCACCAGTAGGGCGCCGTGGTAAAGGCCCCAGACCAGGAACGTCCAGTTCGCGCCGTGCCAGAAGCCGACCAGGACGAATACCACGATCAGGTTTCGGTAGGTTCTGGCTTGGCCGTGGCGGTTGCCGCCCAGTGAGACGTACACGTAGTCGCGGAACCAGCGGGACAGGGACATGTGCCAGCGGCGCCAGAACTCCGTGATGGTCACCGACGAGTACGGGCGGGCGAAATTTTCCGGGAGGCGGAAACCGAGCATTCTGCCCAGGCCGATCGCCATGTCCGAATATCCGGAGAAGTCGAAGAACAACTGCATCGTGTAGCCGAGGGCGCCGAGCCACGCCACGCCGAAGGTGAGGTCGTGGGCGGGGGTGGCGAAGCACGCGTCGACCATGGGGGACAACGAGTCGGCGATCACGACCTTCTTGGTCAGGCCCAATGCGAAACGCGGGAAGCCGGACGCGATGTCGTCCAGTTTGTGGGTGCGGATCTGGGGGAGTTGGTCGGCGATCTCCCGGTAGCGCACGATCGGGCCGGCGATCAACTGCGGGAACATCGCGATGTACGTGATGAACGACACCGGGTTGCGCAGCGCTCGCCGTTCGCCTCGGTAGATGTCCACAACGTAGGAAATGTGGTGGAACGTGTAGAAGGAAATGCCGATGGGTAGCGCGATGTGCACAACCGGGAAATCGCCGCCGACGAACCGGGCGATATTGTTCAGTTGGGCTGTCGCGAAACCCGCGTACTTCCACACGAACAGCGCGCCGAGGTCGACCGCGAGCACGCCGGTCAGCAGCCACTTCCGACCGGAACCGGTGCCGGGCCAGTCGTCCGGCGGTGGTTCGAGGCGTAGGCCGGCCACGAAGTTCACCACGATGCACGACAGCAGCAGCAACGTGGTCGCGCCCGCGCCTGCCGCGTAGAAGACCAGGCTGGCCACGGCGATCACGCCGTTGCGCCACCGTCCCGGGACCACCAGCACGGCCGCGAGCACGACCGGCAGGAAGTACCACAGGAACAGCGGGGTGGCGAACGACATCCTCTGGCCTTTGGACTCTAGGGAAGTCTCGTGACCCTAGCCGAGACCGCCACCGCGCACCGTGAAGTCGGGAAGACCTGGAGAGTGACGTACGTCAGGTTCGGCCTGCCGCCCGCCGACGCCGGGCCACCTCGGCCAACACCACGCCGGCCGCCACCGACGCGTTCAACGACTCGACGCCGGCGGCCATCGGGATCGAGATGGTGGCGTCGCACGTCTGCTTGACCAGCCGGGACAGGCCCCGGCCCTCCGAGCCGACCACGACCACCAGTGGGCCGGTCGCCAGTTCCAAATCGTCGACAGTCATGTCCCCGTCCGCGTCCAGCCCGACGATCATCAGGCCGCGCTCGGCCCAGTCGCGCAGGGTCCTGGTCAGGTTGGTGGCCATGGCGATCGGGAGACGGGCCGCGGTGCCGGCGCTGGTCCGCCACGCCACGGCCGTCACTCCGGCGCTGCGCCGCTGCGGCACCAGCACACCGTTCGCGCCGAACGCGGCGGCCGAGCGGATCACGGCACCGAGGTTGCGCGGGTCGGTCACCCCGTCCAGCGCGACCAGCAGCGGCGGTTCGCCGGTCTGTTCGGCCGCGGTGAGCAGGTCGTCCGGGTGGGCGTACTCGAACGGGGGCATCTGCAGGGCGATGCCCTGGTGCACCGCGCCGTTGGTCAGCCGGTCCAGTTCGGTGCGCTGCACCTCCAGTACCGAGATGCCACGGTCGGCGGCGGACCGGACAGCCTCGGCCACCCGGTCGTCGGCGTCGATGCCCAGCGCCACGTACAGCGCGGTGGCCGGGACATCGGCCCGCAGGCACTCGGCGACCGGATTGCGGCCGGCCACCAGTTCGACGCCTTCGGTGGCCGCCCTGCGCCGCTGCCGGACGACATCGGCCTTGGCCCGTGCCGCCGCCAGCCGGGCGGCCGGGTGGTTGACCCGCTGCTCGGCCTTGGGCGTCGGGCCCTTGCCCTGTAGTCCCTTGGACTTCTGTCCACCGGTGCCCTTGACGGCACCCTTCTTGGAGCCGGGCTTGCGCATCGCGCCCCGACGCTGCGAATTGCCAGCCACGTCACGTTTCCTTGATTGTCCATTGCGGACCGTCGGGGGTGTCCTCGACGGCTATTCCGGCGGCCAGCAGGCGATCGCGCAGCAAGTCAGCGGCGGCGAAGTCGCGTGCCGCCCGCGCGCGTTGCCGATCTTCGAGCAGTTGCCCGACCAGTTCGTCGAGTGCTGCTTCATGGCGGCTGTCCCCGGTGGCCCACGCGTCGTCGAGCGGGTCGAGGCCGAGCACGCCGGTCATCGCGCGCACCGCGGCGGCCGCGCCCCGCGCGGACTGGTCGTCGCCTGCGTCCAGGGCGCCGTTGCCCTCGCGCACGATGTTGTGCACCGCGGCCAGCGCCGCCGGGGTCCCCAGATCATCGTCCATCGCCGCGACGAATTCGGCGCACAACGCGCCGGACGCCACGGCACCGGTGCGCTGCACGACCCGCCGCACGAACGACTCGATCCGGCCGTACGCGGCTGCCGCCTCAGCCAGCGCCGCCGTCGAGAACTCGATGTGCGACCGGTAGTGCGGCGCCACCAAGTAGTAGCGCAACTCGACCGCGCGGCGCGTCTTCAGCAGTTCGGGGATGGCCACCACGTTACCCAGCGACTTGGACATCTTCTCGCCGGACATGGTGACCCAGGCGTTGTGCAGCCAGTACCGGGCGAACGGGTCGCCGGCCGCGTTGGACTGCGCCCGCTCGTTCTCGTGGTGCGGGAACACCAGGTCGACGCCACCGCCGTGCACGTCGAACTCCGGCCCCAGGTAGGTGGTGGCCATCGCCGAGCACTCCAGGTGCCAGCCCGGCCGGCCGGGACCCCAGGGCGTCGGCCACGATGGTTCGCCCGGTTTGGCGGCCTTCCACAGCGTGAAGTCGCGCGGGTCGCGCTTGCCGTCGCCGCTGTGTTCGCCCTGTTGGACCTCGTCCAGCTTCTGCCCGGACAACTCGCCGTAGCCGGGGAACGAGCCGACCGCGAAGTACACGTCACCGGCCGCCGGGTAGGCGTGGCCCGCGTCGATCAGGCGGTCCAACAGTTCCACCCTCTGCGTGACGTGCCCGGTTGCCCGCGGCGCGATGGACGGCGGCAGGCAGCCCAGCGCCGTGTAGGCGGACTCGAACGCGCGCTCGTGGGTCGCCGCCCACTCCCACCACGGCCGCCCGGCCGCGGTCGCCTTCGCGAGGATCTTGTCGTCGATGTCGGTGACGTTGCGTACCAGGAACACGTCCAACCCGCCGTGCGCCAGCCAGCGCGCCAGCACGTCGAAGTTCAGGCCGCTGCGCACGTGACCGAGGTGCGGAATGCCCTGCACGGTCGCCCCACAGACGTAGATCGACGCCGTACCACTGCGCACGGGATGGAACTCCCGCTGGCTCCTCGTGGCGGTGTCGTACAGCTGCAGGGTGGTCACACAGGAATGGTACGGGCGAGCGGCCACCGGTTTGGCACGAGGACGTCCGGCCTGTGGACAGCAGCGCACATGGCTTGTCAAGCGCTTGGGCCAAATCTGTGGACAGCCAACCAATCCATCCACAACTGCCCGGTAACCACCCATTTGGGACTTGACAAACGGTACGTTGGAAAGGGGACGCCCCCCGTGGAGTGGTGGGGGCTGCCTCCGGGCGGTCGGGGCCTCGGCAAAGTCGCATGATCGCTGGTCAGGGCGCCTTGGGGTGCCTCGGCGATGAGCGGCTTGGTGGCTACAGGTCGTGTCGGGCCAGTGCGGTGAGCAGGGCGTCCGGCCGTTCGGTGGTCGGCAGTGGTTCGACGATCTCCACCTGACAGCCCAGTGCGGCCGCGCCGCCGTCGGCCTCCGGGCTGTCGCCGATCATCAGGGTGTGTTCTGGCGGTACGCCGAGTCGGTCGCAGGCGACCCGGAAGATCTTCTCCTGTGGCTTGACCGAACCCTCCTGAAAGGACAGTACGAACTCGGTCACCAGGTTCGTGATGCCGAACCGGTCGAACGACGTGCGCACGTCCCACGCGATGTTGCTCACCACGGCGACCGGAATGTGCTTGTCCCGCAACCGTTCCAGCGCTGCACGCACATCGGGGTAGATCTGCCAGCTCGCCGGGTCGAGCATTCGGCGGTAGCCGTCCTCGGCCTCGCCGGGCTCGGACAGACCGGCCACGCGCAGCGACTCGGTGTAGACGAGCTGGTGGGTTTCCGGGTCCAGATCCCGTTGGTCCCAGTGCTTCGCCAGCTCGGGTGGCAGGTGGGTGCCCGGTCCGACCGGCGCGGTCAGCACCCGCATCAGGTGTTGGGCCTGTTCGGCACCGTGCTTGTCGGCCAGCCAGCTCTCGTTGATCTCCAAGCGGAACAGCGTGCCGGAGAAGTCGATCAGGACACCCTGGATGCTCACCCGGCCAGGTTACGGTGACGGGCCGGGGCCGCCCACCGAACGTGACTCACCCGACCACATGCGATGGGCTGATCCGCACGACGACGCGCACCACCTCGGCGGGCTCGTCGTGGAAATCGGTGCCCTGGTACTTGTGGGACAGCTCGTTGATCAGCTGTCGGCCGCCCTGCTCGGTCAGCGTCGCGGTGCCGCGGATCTCGGCGTAGTCGTAGCCGTTCGCGTCGTCGAGCACGGTCACGCTGACCCTGGGATCGCGACGGAGGTTGCGCTCCTTGCGCCGGCCGCGGACCGTGGCGAACAGCAGGTCGTCGCTGTCCCTGGTGATCCACACGACGGAGCTCTGCGGGCTGCCGTCGGCGTTGGTCGTGGCGACGATGGCGAAGTTGCGGCCGTCGATCAGCTTGCGCACGTTGTCATTCAGCATCAGCTGAGCCTAGTGATCCGACGGCACCAACAGCGCGGTCGCGATCGCCGCGACCCCCTCGCCGCGCCCGGTCAGGCCGAGCCCGTCGGTGGTGGTGCCGGACACCGTCACCGGGGCGCCGACCGCGTCGGACAGCGCCCGCTGCGCCTCGTCCCTGCGGGTGCTGATCCGGGGCCGGTTGCCGATCACCTGGACCGCCGCGTTGCCGACCGTCCAACCAGCCTCATCCAGCCGGTGCCGGACCTCCGTGAGCAACGCCACACCGTGTGCGCCGGACCACCGGGGATCGCCGGTGCCGAACACCGCGCCCAGATCGCCGAGTCCCGCAGCGGACAGCAGCGCGTCGCACAACGCGTGCGCGACCACGTCACCGTCGGAGTGGCCGTCGCAACCGTCCACACCGTCCCAGCGCAGCCCGGCCAGCCAGCACTCGCGGCCCGCCCGCACCGGATGCACGTCGGTACCCACGCCGACCCTGGGGATCACGTCGCGCCGCTGGCGGCCATGGCCAGCGCCACCGGTCCGGCCAGCCGTCGCGCCGCCGGATCGCCGGGCACCGTGTGGGCGCCCGGCGGCACGTCACCGGCCACGACCGCGCCGGAACCGATCAGCCGCGCCGGATAGCCGAGCGGGGTCTGGACCACGCGCAGGCCGGCGCGGTCGGGGGTGTCGATCACGACACGATGATCGTCCAGGAGTTTCACCGTGTCACTGCACGGCAGCACCGGCACCACCGGCGTGTCGGCGACCAGCACCGCTTCGACCACCCGGCGGATCAACAACGGCGGCGTGAACGCACGCAACGGATCGTGCACGAGCACCACCCGTACCGCCGGCGCGAACGAAACGGGCACGGCACGAACGACACCGTCGACCGGCACGCCGAAATCGGCGAGCAATTCGGTCAGCTCGCCGTCCATTTCGGATTCGGGTGCGACGACGACGATCCGGTCAACCGAACCGGAATCAACGACACGACGCACCGCGTGCACCAACAGCGGCACGCCATCGACCCGTACCAGGGCGGCGTGCCACTCCGCGCGCCCGGCAAGCGGCACGAATGCGACGACACGCGCCTCACTCATGCGGGCAACCGGGCGCGACCACGGGTCAGGAACGCCGAAGTTCTCAGGACGCGGTGGCCAGCACCTCGTCCAGCAGGACTTCCGCCTTGTCTTCGTCGGTACCCTCGGCCAGCGCGAGTTCGCTGACCAGTATCTGTCGGGCCTTGGCCAGCATCCGCTTCTCGCCTGCGGACAGGCCGCGGTCCTTCTCGCGTCGCCAGAGGTCGCGCACCACTTCGGCCACCTTGTTGACATAGCCGGAGGCGAGCTTTTCGAGGTTGGCCTTGTACCGCCGAGACCAGTTGGTTGGCTCTTCGGTGTGGGGAGCTCGCAACACATCGAAGACCCGGTTCAGGCCCTCCTGGCCGACGACGTCCCGCACGCCCACGATCTCGGCATTGTCAGCGGGCACGCGAACGGTCAGATCACCTTGAGCGACCTTGAGGACGAGGTACTTCTTCTCCTCGCCCTTGATCACACGGGTCTCGATTGCTTCGATGAGAGCGGCACCGTGGTGCGGGTAGACGACGGTCTCTCCGACCTTGAAAACCATGTGTCCTCTGCCCCTTTCGCTGCCACTATCCTAACACGTCCCGCAATCCCCGCGCACCGGCCGCGCGGTTCGTAAGCGCAGGTCAGGGGGCCATTCGGGGGTTGACAAACCGGCCAGGCGCGTGCTGGGGCCGGGATGAGGACAGCGGGTCGACGCCATTGTGGACGAGTCCGGGCGGACCAGCGGGTACCCGTGCCGTGCGGATGGCAGGCCCCCGTTAGGCTTCCCGGCGGATGGCAGGTAAGCCCAGGAAGGACCTCGCAACCGTGAGCCGTGCGGAACACCCCACCACTACGCGTAGGCGAGTTCTGTCCGGGCTGGTCGGCGTCGGCGTGGCGGTGGCCTTGGCCTTGGCCGGCTGTGGTGCCGGCCAGATCACGCAGACCGACACGCAGCTCGCCGGCATCAACGGCGCCAACGGGAACGCGGGTCCGATCGCGCTGCGCGACGTCCAACTGGCCTACCCGCCGAACAAGCAGGGCGTCTACCAGCCCGGCTCGAACGCCATGCTGATCGTGACCGTCGTCAACACCGGGCTCACCCCGGACACGCTGGTCAAGGTGACGAGCCCGGCCGTGACGAACGTGCTGATCAACGGCTCGGCCACCGGCACGGCCGCACTGCCGGACAACTTCGCCGTCGCAGCGGGCAGCGACCCGGACGACTCGACGATCGTCGTGTCCCCCTCGGTGTCAGCCACGACCGGCGCGCCGACGACCGCTCCGTCGGAGACCGCGTTCGAGTCGAGCCTCCCCCCGACCGCGGTCGGATTGGCGCCCAACCGGATGACCATCGAGCTGGTCGGCTTCCGGTCGGTCAACGGTGGTCCGCTGCGGGCCGGCATGACGATCCCGATCACGTTCTTCTTCGCGCACGCCGGCCAGGTCACCATCGGCCAGGTGCCGATCGGCGCGCCGCCGGACAGCGTGGTCGCGACCACGCCGAGCAGCAGCGGCTGAGCCAGCCTGTCGGTCCGGCCGACTAGGTTCGCCCGGTGACCTCCAGCAAAACCCGTCCCGCCAGGGCCGCCTACCGCTGCGGCGAGTGTGGGCACGAGGTGGCCAAGTGGGTCGGCCGGTGCCCGGAGTGCCAGGCGTGGGGCACCGTCGATGAGATCGCGGCGGCCCGACCGGCACTGGCCAGGATCCGCACGGCCGGTCCACCGCGCATCCCGGCGCGGCCGATCGGCCAGGTCGACATCGAGGTCGCCAGGGCGGTGACCACCGGCGTCGACGAACTCGACCGGGTGCTCGGCGGCGGCATCGTGCCCGGCGCCGTGGTGCTGCTGGCCGGCGAACCGGGTGTCGGCAAGTCGACGCTGTTGCTGGAGGTCGCGCACCGCTGGGCAGAGGGCTCCGGCCGGCCTTCGCTCTACATCACCGGTGAGGAGTCCGCAGGCCAGGTCCGGCTGCGCGCCGAACGCACCGGCAACCTGCATGACGATCTCTGGCTGGCCGCGGAGAGTGAGCTGTCCGCGCTGCTCGGGCACGTGGACGCGGTCCGTCCCGGCCTGCTGATCGTGGACTCGGTGCAGACGATCTCGTCGGTCGAGGTGGACGGCTCGGCGGGCGGAGTCACGCAGGTCCGCGCGATGGCCGCGGCACTCGTGGCGCTGGCCAAGGAACGGGACCTGCCGGTGGTGCTGGTGGGCCACGTCACCAAGGACGGCTCAGTGGCCGGCCCTCGGCTGATGGAGCACCTGGTGGACGTGGTGCTGCACTTCGAGGGTGACCGGCACTCCACGCTGCGCCTGGTCCGGGGCGTGAAGAACCGGTTCGGCCCGGCCGACGAGGTCGGCTGCTTCGAACTGCGCGAGGACGGCATCGTCGGGGTACCCGACCCGAGCGGCCTGTTCCTCAACCGACGGGACGTCGACGTCGCCGGCACCGCGGTGACCGTGGTGATGGAGGGCAAGCGGCCGCTGCTGTCTGAGGTCCAAGCACTCGTGTCCAAGTCCTACCTGCCGGCCCCACGGCGCGCGGTCAGCGGGCTGGACTCGGCACGGGTGGCGATGGCGTTGGCGGTGCTGGACAAGCGGGCCAAGCTGCGACTGGGGGAGCAGGACGTGTACGCGGCCACGGTCGGCGGCATGCGGGTGATCGAGCCGGCCGCCGACCTCGCGGTCGCGCTGGCCGTCGCGTCGGCCTACCGGGATACGCCGATCCCGGCCGGCCTGGTGGTGATCGGCGAGGTCGGCCTGGCCGGCGAGGTGCGCCGGGTGCCCAACGTGGCCCGAAGACTCGCCGAGGCGGCTCGACTGGGCTTCACGAAGGCATTGGTGCCACCGGATTCCGGCGAACTGCCGGCCGAGGTCCGGCACGTCGTGGTGCCCGACCTCGGCTCGGCATTGGCGGAACTGGAGGGTTAGCGGGTCGACCCGATCGAATTCACGACGGACGTGGTGACCGAACTGGAGCCGGTCATGGCGCCCGCGGCGAAACCTGGGATCGGCTTGAGCACGACGGTCCGCTCCCCGATGAACTGGCCGGTGACGGGGTCGATGATGATCTCCTGTCGGACCGGGCTCTCGGGGCTGTCGACGCCCATCGCCACGCCGGTCCGGCCATCCAGGTTCGCCACCTGCTCGGTCACCTTCAGTTCCGGCAGCAGCGCCAGCGTCTGGTAGAACACCGCCCGGACCTTCGCCGGCACCAGGCCGCCGCGCAGCGCGTCGGCGACATAGACGAAGAGTTCGGCGTCACCGAGGCCGTTGCCCGGCTTGAACGCGGGCGAGTCCTTCTTCAGGCGGTCCAGCATCGCGTGTGGATCGGTGGGCAGCGTGGCCAGCCACGCCGGTGTCGGATTCTGCCAGTTGCCCTGGACGTCGGCGCAGGACGCCGTGTGGCCCGTGGCCGGATAGAAATCGCCGCACGGGGCCGTCAGTTCGCTGGGGGTGTGGTCGTCGGGCGGGATGCCGCCGGCTGCCGCCTCAGTCTCGGTGCCGATCACCCACTTCCGCTGGCCGATGATCGACCGCCGCTGCATCCAGGTCCCGGTCCGGTCGGCCGGCACCCACGTCTCGGTGACGCTGTCGGCCAGGTAGTCGAAGGTCTTCGTGCCGACGATGGTGTTCTCCCACCACGCGTTCTGGCGGATGTAGAGGTACTGCCCCGGCTTGACCACCGGGTCCCGCTCGCCGATCGCGGCCGTTGCGGCCTTGCGGAGCGTGAGGACGGCGGCGGACGCCTGCTGCGTCGTCGATGTCGGGCCGCTCCGGATCACCAGCGCGCCGCTCACCAGCAGGGCCACCACGGCCGCCGCAGCGGCCCAGTGCGGCCAACGCCGTCGTGACTTGGGTATGATCGGCTCTGGTGCGCCCAGAGCCGCGTACAGGGCCGTCCTGGCGCTAGCCAGGTTGGCCGGGCCGCGGTCGTTGTGCAAGCCGGCCAGCGCGGTGTCCAGCTCGTCTTCGGTCCAGATGGGGTGTACCTGGTCAGCCATGGTGTTCCTCCGGAAGCGCCGGGGCCGGTTCGATGGTCGTCGCGCTGGCGCGTAGCCAGCGGCGGACCCGGTGCAGCCGCGAGCGCACCGTGCCGGCCGGAATGTCGAGTGCCTGTGCGATCTCCACCGGGCTCAGGCCGGCCCAACTGGTCAGCAGCAGGACCTCGCGGTCATCCGGGGACAGGACGGCCAGCGCCGCCGCGAGCCGGGCGATCCTGGCCCGTGCGTCCAGCCGTTCGGCGACCCGGTTCTCCGGGCCGTCCTGATGCCGTTCGGTGACCAGCCGCGCGGTGGCGCGCAGGGCGCGCAGCTCGTCCCGGACGTGCCGGCGCAACAGGTTGCCGGCGATGCCGTACAGCCACGGCCGCACGCCGGCCCGCGCCGGGTCGTAGCGGTGCCGATGGTCCAGCGCGGTGACGAACGTGTCCGCGACGAGGTCGTCGGCGATCGTGGTGCCGACCCGCCGGGCCAGATAGCGGTGCAGCGCGGGCGCGTATTCGTCGAACAGCCGGCCGAACACCATTGCGGGATCGGGGCCGGACAGGTCGGGTCGGTCGGGCTCGGGTGGATCGTCCCCGGACGGCTCCGGGGACGGCCTCGTCATGGTGGTCACACCTCTACTTGCCCGGAGCCCGACCGAGCGTTCACGGCAGCTGGGCCTCCAACAGCTGGGCGCAGCGGATCAGGCCGAGGTGTGAGTAGGCCTGCGGATGGTTGCCCAGCGACCGCTCCGCGATCGGGTCGTACTCCTCAGGCAGCAGCCCGGTCGGCCCGGCCGCGTCGACCAGCTGGTCGAACAGTTCCTCGGCCTCGGTGCGGCGCCCGGTCAGCAGGTACGCCTCGATCATCCACGCCGCGCACAGGTGGAAGCCACCCTCTACGCCGGGCAGCCCGTCGTCCCGGTGGTAGCGGTACACCGTCGAGCCCGACCGCAATTCCGCCTCGATCGCCGTCACCGTGGCCGCGAACCGCTCGTCAGTCGGGTCCAACAGGCCCGACAGGCCCACGTGCAGCGACGCCGCGTCCAGGTCAAGGCCGTCGTAGGCCGTGGTGAAGGCGCCGATCCCGCCGCACGCCTGCCCGTGCCAGCCTCGGGTCAGCACGTCCTCGGCGATCCGGTCGCGCAGCTCGGGCCACGCCGGATCCACCACCCGGCCCCACCGCTCGGCCAGCTTCAACGCCCGGTCGACCGTCACCCAGCACTGCACCTTGGAGTACACGTGGTGGCGCGGGGTGTGCCGTTCCTCCCAGATCCCGTGGTCGGGCTCGTGCCAGCGGACCGCCACGGCGCGGACCATCGCGCCGACCATCCGCCAGTCGTCGTCGGTCAGCTTCGCCCGGACGTTCGACAGTTCCACGACGAGGTCGACGACCGGCCCGAACACGTCCAGCTGCACCTGCTGGTTGGCCAGGTTCCCCACCCGCACCGGCCGCGAACCGGCGTAGCCGGGCAGCGTGTCCAGCACCGCCTCCGGCCCCAATGTGGTGCCCGCCAACGTATACAGCGGGTGCAGGTACTCGGGGCCGGGCAGCGACGCCAACACGCCGTGCATCCACCGCAGGTAGCCCTCGGCCTCGGCAACCGAACCGAGGCTGACCAACGCGCGCGCGGTCAGCGACCCGTCCCGCAACCAGCAGTACCGGTAGTCCCAGTTCCGGACGCCGCCGATCTCTTCCGGCAACGACGTCGTCGCCGCCGCCATGATGCCGCCGGTTTCCTCGTGGCACAGGCCGCGCAAGGTCAATGCCGAACGTGCCACCATCTCCCGCGCCACGCCGGGCAGCCGCAACGTCTGCACCCACCGCGACCACGCACCCTCCGCGGCGGCCCTGCGCACCAGTTCCTCTTCCGGTGCCGCCGACAGATCCGTTGTGCCGCAACGAAGTTCCAGCACGACGGGTTCGCCGCTCACCAGGTCGATCGTGGCGGTCGCCGTCTCGTGCATGCCGTCGCCGGTGATCTGCCAGGTCACGCCCGGCGAGCGCAGGGCGATCGGGTCACCGGTGCCGACCACCCGCAGCCCGTCGGGCTCGGCCCGCAGCCGCACGCCGACCTGGCCGAACTCCGGCCGTGGCGCGAAACTCGCCTGCACCGGCGTTGATCCGGACAGCACCCGGACCAGATCCGTGCGGTGCGCTGGCGATCCGTGCGCCAGGTAGTCGGTCACCACGACCTGGGAGAAGCGCGTCTCCACCGTCATCGTCCCCGGCACGTAGCGTTGGCTCAGCGGCAGTCCACCGCGCGCCGGCTTGACGCTGAAGTGCTCGGCGCCCGCGCCGCCGACCAGTTCCGCGCACACCGCGGCCGAGTCCGGTTCCGGGTGGCAGAGCCAGTTCAGGCGCGCATCCGGCGACACCATGGCCACCGAGGTTTCGTTGGCCAGCATGCTGAGCCGCTCGATGGGCGGGGCCGACTCCCCGTACAGCCAGGCCCGACGTTCCTCGACCAGCAGCGCAAACA
>Ga0137385_10003192_pt1 | contig 14201 bp, 13 predicted proteins | sample SagtaG_FD_104921 | JGI IMG/M metagenome (GOLD analysis project Ga0137385, IMG submission 104921) | Vadose zone soil microbial communities from Sagehorn Ranch, Mendocino, California, USA - Sage2_R_80_16 metaG | ecosystem: Environmental > Terrestrial > Soil > Vadose zone | place: USA: California...
CTTTATGGGAAGGCCTTACGACGAAGGGACGCTCATCAAGCTGGCCTATGCGTACGAGCAGGCCACCCACCATCGCAGGCCTCCCAGCACTACACCTGCACTTCCAGGCGAGCCGTAGATAAGCAGAAGCTCACGGCTCGCTGGCACGTACCAAGGCGGTATGCAAGCGGCTGACAGAAAAGAAGACTTGGATTTAGGCGTACTTGGGATTAGGCGTGGAGGTACGAACTTTGAGTCCACAAGGTCGATCGATCGGAACCTCTTGACCTTCCCTCACACTGCAATGTATAAGTCCGCCATCAAAACTTTCTAGAAAGCACTATCCATTGAGGAACACTTTCCGTTGAGATTCGGCTCCCCGACTAGAACCATGCTCTAGAAATCGAAGGAAGGCAACTAACCTTCTCTCTCGGTGGGCGCCGCTGCAGCACCTTCGGCGTCTCACCCTACAACTCGACAAAGGCACTATCGTCGGTGTCGTGATTTGCCTTGCAGCAACGATTGCCACCGTGGAGCCCCTTGGCTCACAGGCCCGATCGGATGTGGAAGAGGGACGCAAACTTTTCGCGGGGATGTGCGTCACCTGCCACGGCTTTGAAGGCAAAGGAGGAGATGCTCCCAGTCTGAACCGACCGAAACTGGTTCGCGCTCCTGACGATGCGGCCTTGCGTGCCCTAATCGCCGACGGGCTTCCAGAAAGAGGCATGCCCCGAGTGCGGCGGCTGACCGATAACGAAATCGGGGAGCTGGCAAGCTATGTGCGGTCGCTCGGTCAAACGGCCGCGGTTACTGCGCCCGGAAACGTTCAACAAGGGAGGGAGACCTACACAAAGCGCGGATGCCAGTCGTGCCATGTCATCAAAGGCGAGGGCAGCAGTCTGGGACCGGAACTAACCGAGATCGGCCGGTTGCGGGGCCCTGAATACTTGCGTGAAGCCGTCGTCGATCCCGGTGCTCGACTCCCCCGCGGGACGTTGCCGATCCCGGCGCGGGGATTCTCCGAATTTCTGCCGGTGGTCGTAGTGACCCGTGAAGGACGAGAAATCCGCGGCCTACGAATCAACGAAGATAGCTTCACCATTCAACTGCGCGACGCTGCCAACCCCAACCAATTCTATTCCTTCCGCAAAACGGATCTGAGCCGCATCGAAAAGCAATCTGGCAAGAGCCTAATGCCGAGCTTCAGCGACCGGCTGAGCAAGCCTGAGCTGGACGATCTGGTTGCTTATCTTTCGAGCCTGCGAGGTGCACAGTGAGAATCCGCCGATCAGGACCCGTCGTTTCGGCCATGCTGATATCGACGTTCTTTCTTCACGGGCACTTGCTGGCGCAGGTGCCGTACCAGCAGATTGTCCGCGCCGATAGCGAGCCCGGGAGTTGGCTGACCTACGGAGGCAGCTACCGCTCGCAGCGGTATTCGCAACTGAATCAGATCAACCGCGACAACGTCAGCCAGTTGAAAGCTGCCTGGGTCTATCAGATTCGCCAGGTGGGGATCATCGAAACATCTCCCATTGTCGCGGACGGCGTGATGTACATGACGGAGCCGCCGAGCACGGTGACCGCGCTTGACGTGCGCACGGGCCGGCCGCTTTGGACCTATACGCCGGAGATCCCGAAGGACGTAATCGTGATCGGATCGCCGCCGGTGAATCGAGGGGTGGCCATCCTGGACGACACGGTTTTTGCCGGGAACGTGAACGGCCACCTCACCGCGCTCGATGCGAAGTCGGGCGTAGTCCGCTGGGATGTCACGGTCGAGGACAACAAGAAGGGCTATTACCTGACGCTCGCGCCGCTTGCGCTCGGCGGCAAGATTATCGTGGGAGTGTCGGGCGCTGAGACCGGCATACGCGGCTTTGTGGACGCGTATGATCCGAAAACCGGGAGTCGGCTGTGGCGCACGTTCACAGTTCCGGCGCACGGAGAGGCTGGTTCGGAGACATGGGGCCAAGACAGTTGGAAGACTGGTGGCGGATCAACGTGGCTCACCGGATCATTCGATCCGGACCTGAATCTTTTGTATTGGGGCACGGGCAATCCTGCGCCTGATTGGAATGGGGACGAGCGACAAGGCGACAATCTCTACACTTGCTCTGTTCTCGCGCTCAATCCATACAACGGAAAGATGAAGTGGTATTTCCAATTCACGCCGCATGACGTTCACGATTGGGATGCCAACGAAACGCTGGTGCTCTTTGATGCGCAGCTCGGCGGCCGCGAACGCAAACTCCTGGCGCAGACCAATCGGAACGGGTTCTATTACGTGCTGGATCGGGAGACGGGCGAGTTTCTGACCGGAAGGCCGTACGCGAAACAAACATGGGCTGATGGCCTCGATGCCAAGGGGCGTCCGATTGTCCGTAAAGGAACCGATCCGAGCGTGGAAGGAAATCTCGTCTTTCCGAACATCCAGGGCGCATCTAACTGGCCGAGCGCGAGCTATAGTCCGCAGACAAAACTCTTCTATCAAGCGGCTCGCGAAATGGGCACGGTCTACTTCAAGGGCGAGGCGCCGTACAAAGCCGGCACAGCTTGCACCGGAGGGGGCGGACAGGCGGTCAATGGAGATCCGGCCTGGGGCGCGGTTCGGGCCCTCGAGGCAACCACCGGAAAAATAAAATGGGAGTTCAAACTGCTCTCGCCCGGATGGACCAGCCTGCTCTCCACGGCGGGCGGCCTGGTGTTCGCGGGCACCGAGGAAGGAAACTTCTTTGCTCTGGACGCCGAAAACGGCAAGCCGCTTTGGGATATTCAGCTTGGCGGTGCTGTACGGGGCATCCCAATTTCGTTTGCTATTGACGGTAAGCAGTACGTTGCCATTTCGGCCGGATACGCGCTCTTTGTGTTTGGTTTGTAGGCCGACGCCGAACAGAATACGACTCCTTGGGCTCCGATCCGGGCTTCGCATCGCATGAATTTGCAGCCTTACCTTAGTGGCAGCGTCCGATCCAGAGGATTGACTAGGAGGCAAGTATGTTGAAGTGGAAGATTCTAGCCGTTTTGGGGTTGGCGTTCGGCTTGGCGGGGATCGGCTGGGGCTACGGTCAGGGCAAGAAGGCGGTCGGATTCTTTGAACTGCGCGTGTACACTGCCCAGCCGGGAAAGCGGGATGCGCTCGCGGCGCGTTTCGCGAGCCGCACAGCGGCCATCTACGCGAGGCACGGGATCACGAACGTCGGCTACTGGATACCACAGGAGAGCGATCCGGAACTGGGCATCAGCGCCGAGAATACGTTCATTTACATGCGGGGCTATCCGTCGAGAGAGGAGCGGGACAAGCGCCTCAAGGCGGCCCACGATGACCCCGAGTTTGGTGAGGTTGTAACGAAACAGGAGCAAAACCCAGACACCAAGCTAATCATCAAGGCACACAATATCGATATGGTGCCGAACGGTACATATACCGCGATCGCGATTACCAAGTAGAGGCTGGACGAGCAAGGCCCGCCACTCACGCGGTACGCTTTTCGTATTCGCACTGCCCTCCAAATGACGATACGATACAGGCCCAGGCGGGAACATTTTTTACGTCTCCTATACGAGCAGCTACAGCTCTTCAGAGGCAACAGCCGTGCCCTTCCCAACCGATCCCTCCGACATCAGAAGGGTCACACTGCGTAATACGGGGCCATTTGATAAGTATGGCTTACCCACGATATCTGTCCCTTGCGGGTTCACACGCAAAGGTCTGCCGGTTGGCCTGCAAATTAGCGGCCCGCATGGCGGTGAAGCCGTCGTCTTACAACTGGCCCATGCGTACGAACAAGCAATGGAATGGCATAAGGAGCATCCCGTCATTTCTTAGACCTCGCGAAGAATCAGTAACGGCCCGGGACACACTCTTTTGTGTGCGGCAATGTGAAATACGTAGCGTTGCGCGGTTACGCTGAAGAACTGACTGCGAGACTTCTAATCCACCTTAGACGAAGGAATCTGTGATTCGTCCGGAGGACACTCCCTTTCAAGGATAACGATGAGCTGTTCCCAGCGCTCTGTCATTTCTTTCAGGCGAGTGCGATTCTCGTCGATCAGCGCGGCAACACGAATGGATTCCTCCGCACTCTTGAAGTGCCCTAGCTCCAGTTCCAAGCTCGTGATTTCCGTCTCGCAACGGGATATCTCCTCTTCTAACTCGTCGCGGTGTTTTTCCACCTTGCGAATGGAAATTGGATTCGGCTTTTTCACACGCTTCCCGTGCTCTCCTCGCTTTTCAGGCACACCCAATTCAGGACCTCTTGCCTTTTCCGGCGAGTCCACCGTCTCCGCTGCACTTCGCTCCCTTTGCCACAGGTAATCCTCATAATTCCCCGGATAATCCTGAAGCCTGCCGCTTTCGATCTGGAAAACGCGCGTCGCCAGCTTATCGATGAAATAGCGGTCGTGCGAGACGAATACGATTGTTCCGGTGAACCTCCGCAGTGCTTCAAGCAACACGTCCTTGGCCTGCAGGTCGAGGTGATTGGTGGGCTCGTCAAGCAAAAGGAAATTCGCGGGGCGCAGGAGCATCCGTGCGAGAGCGTACCGATTGCGTTCACCACCCGAAAGCACGCCAATGCGCTTGAAGACGTCATCGTCGGAAAAAAGGAAGGACCCGAGCAATGTGCGCAGCTGGGTTTGGTTACTCACGGCTGTGGGTGCAAAGCTTGTGAGATCATCAATCAGACGGGCGTCCGGATCGAGCGCCTTGTACTGGTCTTGCGCGAAGTAATCGAGTTCGACGTTGTGCCCCAGGCGCAATTCACCCTTCGTCACTGGCTCGGCCCCGGAGAGCAACTTGATGAGTGTAGACTTCCCAGCGCCGTTAATGCCGACGAGGGCTACGCGGTCCCCCCGATTGAGGACAAAGCTCACGCGCTCGAACACCTTCTTCTCTCCATAGCTTTTGGCGACGTTTTGTAGCTCGGCCACCATGCGTCCGCTTGAAGGAGGCTGCGGAAAAGAGAAATGAATTACCCTCTCCTCTTCGGGCAGCTCGATGCGTTCTATCTTCTCAAGCTCTTTGATACGGCTTTGCACCTGTCTGGCCTTGGTGGCTTGGTAGCGAAAGCGGTTGATGAAGGTTTCCAGGTGATGGATGTGCTCTTGCTGATTTCGGTAGCTTGCTTCGAGCTGAGCGCGGCGTTCCGCCTTTTGTTCCAGGTAGCGGTCGTAATTGCCGGTGTAGAAATACGTGCGGCGGTTCCAGATCTCTAGGATCTTGTTCACTGTGACGTCTAGAAAATAGCGGTCGTGAGAGACCAGCACGAAAGCGAAAGGATAATCGTTCAGGTATTGCTCCAGCCAATTGCGGGCTTCGAGATCCAGGTGATTGGTCGGCTCATCGAGCAGCAGCAGATTGGGCTTGGCCAACAGAAGCTTGGCTAGCCCTACGCGCATTTGCCAGCCGCCGGAAAATTCCTCTATCGGACGGCTAGCGTCTTCGCGAGAAAAACCCAGACCATTGAGCACCGCACCCGCTTGCGCTTCAAGCGAATAGCCATCGCTTCGCTGGAATTCGGTCTCGATCCGATGGTAGCGGTCAGCAACTTTCTCGTATTCATTGCTGTTCGGGTCAAGCTCCGCCATCTTATGCGTGAGTGTTTCCATTTCCTTTTCGATGTCGAGTAGATTTCCAAAAACGGAGAGACATTCTTCTAGGACCGTGCGACCGGAAAGAGATAGGCCATCCTGGGGAAGGTAACCCGCCGTGGTGTCCTTGGCGGCAGAGAATGATCCCTCGTCGAGGGTCTCGATTCCAGCCAGCACCTTCAGCAATGTCGATTTACCCGTTCCATTCCCGCCCACGAGTCCTACACGCTCTCTCGGCCCTACGACCCAATTGAGGTCTTTGAAAAGGGTCTTAGAACCATAATGCTTTCCAGCTGAGGAGAGTTGAATCATGCGTGTCGAATCTGCTGAACGGTCCGGGATGAAGGGTGTGGACCCAACCTGTTAAATCATATCAGTCTAGCTAGTCATGCGACCTTAGAGTCCCTTCAGCAGGTTGTCCATCGTCGTATCCAGCCCTTTCGCAATCACCTGTAGCATCAGAAGCCCGATCTCTCGCTTTTGCCATCTCGAGTTCGAAATGATGTCTCTATCGGCTGCCTTTTCGCGAATGTTTGTAGTCATAGTGGCGATATTCTGCATCATCACGGACAGAAAATGGTTCTCCTCTAGTTCACGAGATTGGCTGTCAGATGGACTTCTGACCCTGCGAGGGTTGTGATCTCACGCGACCAGTCTTTGTAACCCGTTAGTGCGACTCTGATGAGGTGTTTTCCAGGGCTGAGTCTCAGAGTTGCTGGCGCGTTTCCGATAAATTCGCCGTCTATGTAAATTTCGGCACTGTCTGGGCTGGATAAGAGTGAAACAGTTGCCTGTGCTGAGGAAAGATTTGTGGCGTTCACCTCGGTTCTTTGCTCGACTGATTTAGTCTCTATCCTCCCAGACGCACCGCTGTTTGGCAGGTTAGGTCGCTGCTGTTTCGGATTGTGAGCGGCGATGTCTTTTTCAACTGCTGGACATATGGTTTCAAGTGCGGAATCAAGGCTATTGGCCCATACCTCGGAGATTCTTTCGCCGTTGGGATCCATCAATATGAAACTGAAACGCTCATTCGATCGGCCTGTCGGTCTCGTAACCGTCAGCCTATAGTCAGTTTCCGATCCATTCTCAGTGATAGGAATGCCAGGGCAACTGGAACCCTTCTTCAAAATGCCCGCAACGTCACTAGTTGACTCGTGAGCTAATGCAATCCGCGCGCGCGGGGCCAGTCCTCCCGGCAGCAGTTGCCCACCAGAAGCAGACACGATGGCTTTGCAGACATCCTGCATAGCCCCCTCCAACGTACGGTCGGACTTCGCGAGAACGGCATCGCCATTAGGTAGGAAAACGGCTACAGACGCGTTGTGCCGGAGGATTCCGTACAAAGGGGCCACTTCTCCGACGCGGCTGCCGCCAAACTCAACCACATAGTCAGCATTGCGAATATCGGATGTAACCGCCACTCCTGGGCAGGTTCTCATCAGCTCTGCTGCCAGTTTAGGCGTGGTGGAATATTCGACGCCATTGGCATGCTCACTCGCTGTGCCTACTGTTGTGGAGTTTTCGGTCCCACGCACACTGACATTTCCGAGTGAGTCCACACTGCCGTTTTCGGTTGCACTTCCCGCAGTGTGGGACACCGCTGTTACTGAGGCAGTCGAAGACCAGGCATGATTGCTCGCGATGAACACACGCGGCTTCGTGTTCTGTGCGAATGCAACAGGAACCAAAAGGAGCGCTGCTACAGCAGCGATCCGCACGGATTGTCCTCCGATCTCGGTCTTGCTACTTGAGTGCACCGATGGTCTGATTCCTATCAGCAAGCCCAAGCCAGAACTGAACAGCAATAGTCCGCCGAGAATGCTGTCCCAATCGACCTCAACTTCGCGCCGCAGTAGACTTTTCCCCTCAAGCCGACGAAGCTCCTCCTCGTCTTTCCGTATCGCCGCGGGATCATCGACGATGTACCGATGGGAGTCTTCTTCGTAGCTCTTACCAGCTTGGCGTAGCCCTTCCTGATTCCCTTCCTTTATAGCCTGCGCCTCTAACTCTCTGTCGGTCTGCATTTGATCCCGGTCGATTTCACGGCTCGTGTGGTCCCCTTTGATGATCGAATTCTGGGCGTCAATCTGTTCTGCCTTTGTTTTCGGCCAGTAATATCCATCCAGCGCAGCGTTGAAGAGCAGCAATAGCCCGAAAGCAAATAACAGCCAATGTACGAGTCGGGAATTTGAGCCAAGAGCCCAACTGAACGCCATACCTAAGAGCGCAATCCCTAGGACAGAGCGAATCCCTAGATGAGAAAGTAACAAGATCAGGCCGACGCAAATCAGTGTCGCACACAGAGCTGCCTTGTGCCTGCGATTGAACTTCCCAATCAGTTCAGCCACGCTCATTTCAGAAGCCCTTGAACATCCAAACGCGCTGCGAGGGGATCCGTTGCTTTCCTTGTTGGATACGAAGGATACGCTTAGTAACGTTGCAGGACAACTACATAAGTCCGATACCGGAGGGCATGAAACGGACAATTCAGGTTAACGTAAAGATGACCCAAGAGGATTTCGAATTAATGCAGAAGGCAGCGGAGAAACGTTGGCCGGATGCCGTACTCACCAATTCCGGGATCGTTTTGGCACTTGCAAAGATCGCGGCGCGCGAGATCATTCAGAAGAAGCGCTAGTGCCTCTATTGGATGAACTGTCCCTCTAGCGTCGGGACTGCTGATAACATTCAGTCTGTCGCAAATGTGGAAAATGAGCACCACTCCCAATTATTCAGCCCTAGTAAAGCTGTTGCCCCTGCTTAAGAATCTTGTGGACGGCTGCGGTGAGGTGAGGCTCGACGATGACGAAGCTGCCCAGATTAAGTTGCTTGGCTTCGCTGCCGACTCGGGACGCTGGCAGGTCCCACCGGTTCCGCCAGAGTTGGTGCGGAACAACCCGTTGTTCGAACATCTCTCGATCGGTTGGGAGGCGACAGAGGCGCACAACTATGCACTGGCTCAGGCTGAGAAGGAAGCAGTGAGAGAATTCTCAATGAAGCTGCGGAACGTAATCAAAATCAGAGGAGGGAGAATCAGGAGGCGCCGACTCCAGCAACTGATGTGGCGCTATTCTTCCGCTCGTTTCGATCAAGCTCTAAATCAACTCCTCCAGACCAAAACCGTGCGGCTGGAAGGCAATGAACTCATGCTGGAAGCTGTTACACAAGCCAATCTGTGCGAAGAGCAAGGAGAGTCACATTGCCACGCCCGAAGCTCCTCTTTTTGAGAGTAAATTCCCCACGTAATTAATTGCAGATATTGATACTTGCGCGAGCAAAGTAGGCGCGCGACCCAACCGACAAATTGCTTCGGTTAGCACGGAATCTGTAAGCTCTGGAAACACATAGAGTTACGAATATTGGCTAGGCCACTAAATGTGAGGAATGAAAACAAAGCAACTGTCTCGGCATCTAGAACTTACTGTTATATGAGGGACCGACACAACCACGGGGTGCGAACCTGCAAAAAACAAACTAAGCCATCACCATAGACGCTCGTTACCATACCGCCTTGGCAAACGCAGCACCTAGCGCCTTACGTTTTACTTAGACTCTGACGTTCGCTCGGTGTTCGATAATTAAGGCCGAATTCAGACCCGGAGGACAGACAGGCGGGCGAGGAAACCGGGCGGTACCCCACCATCGCAGTGTTTCGTCTTGGGCGTAGTCCTCCCTTCGCTGCGGGAGGATCAGAGATCTCGCTGGGCGCCCAGCTTCAGCGGGTAATTGACCCGGCCTGGTTGAATCGAAAAAGTCTTCCTGTCAAAGTCCATAAACGCCCTGGTTGGGGAGAAGAATGCGAGAAAATACCTCCATCGAGTTGCGTCCAAATAATTGGGCGGTACACTGGAATGACCCCTGGCGTTGATTCACGCGGGGGGTTGCGCACGGCTGGGGAGCGATTCAGTGGCTGATGGCGACATCATCTTGCAGTACGCACGACGTGTATGGAGAGTTGTCGTGCTAGGGATGCTGGTCGATCTCGCGGCGGCGCTCTTTATCGTTGGCATCATTGGGTTGCTCGCAGCAGGCTTGATCGCTATAGCGGGCCAGAGTCTAGGCGTAACCGTCCGAAATGTCAGGCAGGCATCAGCGATTCTGGGCTGTGTGTACGTACTTGTGATCTGGGCGCGAACCCTGCGGCGCCACTGGATAATCTCGCGGCAAGGCGCGACCAACGAGCCGGCTCACCAACCCGAACCCCCAGGGAATACAGATGCTCAGCCATCTACTTCTTCCGCAAATTGAAGCGGACGCTGCTCAGAGGGGCAAACAGAGCCTCGGCATCCTACGTGCCAACCAGGCGCGCAACAAGATGGCCTGGGCACTTTTTACCGGCTCCACACTTTTTGCATTTCTTATCGTTTTAGTGTCGTTAGTCGGCGCTGAACGTCATGGGATCAAAGTAGTTTGGATTGCGAGCGGCATTGGCGCCGCTCTCGCGATTGTGGCGATCTCGGAGCATCTTCGTACCAACCCTGTATTTCTCACCCGACAAACAATTAACTTTTGGCGCTTGGTGTCGAACCTGCGCTATCGAAATCGGGGCGACTTTCTTTTTCTCCACGCTTGGGCGGCGTATATTCTCGTCCTGACACCCGCATTTTTATCGGTATTTGTCATTGCGGTCTCTACGCAGTGCTTTGCCAAACCAGGTACAACGTTGTACATGGCTCATGCCGACGAACTGAAGCAATTGATTACGCTGACCGCACTTTTGCTAACCGCGCAGATTGCCTTGTTTAACTTCGTATTTGCACAGTTGCTCGGCAAGTATTCGAGCGCGATAGCGGTTGCCGTTAGCCAACATCGGGCCGTACGTCTGTTGGGCAGCTATTCGCTCGCCTTATTAGTTGTCCTGTACGGACTGTACTCCCTTGGATTTCCCGATGCTCTCCCCAAGGTCACGTTCGTTGCCGTGTTTTCACTGGTTTCATCTTTGGCTATAACCGTTTGGGTCAGCAATGTTGGGATTCGCATTGATCGTGCGATCTTGTATTTTGGCCGGCACAATGCTCTTCGCCTTGCGCGTTCTCTAGGGTCTCCTATACTGAAACGGACCCGATTTTGGAATGTTATGGGTCAGTTGGGTCTGGACTGGCGAAGCCCGGCGCGGATGGTGGTGACGCTACCACCGGAGCAACCCGCTGCAAACGCTACGGCGATCGCTTCAGGACTGTTCAATGCTGCTCATAAATCTATCCAGGAAAATCAGCACGAGACCTTCTTGTCCAGCCTCCAGGCTCTCATGCTCATCGTGGAAGCATACGTTAGCAAAAGACGTCAATATTTCGGAAGCACCGATCATTTTCTGGGGTACTTGAATGATCAGCTTGCCGCTGTCGTAAAAGCCGCGGCGAAGTCTTCAAACGAGTACATGGCCATGAATGCTGTGACCTTCATAGGAAGGATCGGATCCCAAGCCCTGGAACTTGGCCGCGGCCCGAGTCCACGTAGAGTGGGCTATCCCGAATCTCACCCTTATTTTGGACATTGGCTGGGTCTTCTCCGGGAATGCTTCGATTTGACACATCGATTGATGCGCAGCACGGCGGCCTCCGAGTCTTTGACGCAGTTGACGCGATTGACAAAAAAGGCGGTTGACCTTGGCTACGGGGAAGACGCCTTGTTGACCTTCCCTTCGGAAGTGAAGCGCATTTACACAATTTGCCTCACGACTCCCGATCCATACCATCTCAGCCTTGCTGGGGAATGCGTCTCTGCGATGACAGACGTTTGGGACCACTGCTTGTCAAAGAATGACGGCGCGCTTGCCGGAATCACTAAAGCGATGTGCGACGCCCTCAAGAAAATGGCATTAGCCTTTCAGACCATCGAAAAGCTGCCGAGTGTCAATCTTAGCGACCCTGTGACGAGGCTCACGTCTAAGCTCACGGAGGGCGGGGTGACGTTGCAGGACATCGCGCTCTCAATTCTCACGAGACCGGTCAAGGAGCAATGGCAAAGGGAATCGGCAGCGGATGATCTAAGCCACCTCCTTATCACGGTGAGCGAATTGTTGAAAGATGTGGTCACGAGAGACCTCGCTTTTGCAAAACACTACGGAGACGCTTTTTACGAACTTGCCCTGTTGATTCTGATCGGACTGCCGAGCCAGTGGAATGAGGTTGAGCCGGCCGCCGAGAGGCATATCGAGCAAATCACAGCCCAAGAGCGATTTGAGACTGACCTTGGCGCGACCATCAAGGACTTGATTCCGCTGTATCGCGGGGCGCGCACATTGGTCCGGGACTGGGAACAGGAAATATTCTCCATCATTGGAATGGCAGCCGCTGTATACGCCGAGACCGGGCGCGAGACGGCCAGACTGGTCGCAATAGAAGCAATCTCATGCTATCGCGATACGCTCGCTGCCGATAATGCGCAGGAGCATAAAACAGTCCACGACGATGACTGGGACTACCTGCAACTCGTTTCAGTTTGGGCGAGGCATTTGCTGAAAGACGATGCACTCGCGGACGAACTGGTCGATGCCGTAGCGAAGGGGCGACCTTTTCATTTCAGCTTTGTGGGCCTGAGCGGCAAGCACGGCTGGGGCGTGTACGGCTATCCGGATGTGTCCTTTCTCGATTATGATTTCCACCTTCCGCGGCCCCGAAACATCGCTCATAGGTTGGGCGACTCGGTTCGGCAAACGCTGATCCGTTGGCAAGACCGGCTGATGAATCCAGATCAACTGATGGATACCTACGACCGAATTGAGAAAATCCGAGAGCCGATCCGTCAGAGAATGATGGAGAGTTACCGCTTGGAAATGGAGAGGCGCCGAACCGCGAAAGCCACCAAGGCTGCACAGGCCGCGGCGGCACAGGCTGAACCGACTAAGCAGAACAAAGACATACCTGCCGCTGACTCATCTGAACGGCCCCTGGAAGGGCAAGAATAGAGGTTTAGGCGTCCTCCGCGGAACAGTATGTCCGTATGCGTATACTGTCGTTCTTCAAGCGTAGAAAGCTTCCCGAGGGAGCATGTCATCCCGCAGTCCTTTAGCTCCGTTTCGCGGCCGTTCGGAGGCGCCGATTCCTCAGAACGCCTCCTCCCTCAAGGCCAAAGACGTTCGCCGAAAGTATGGACTCGTTCCCACACAAGGCAAGGGCATCATTGGCTCCGTTACTCAGTTCCTCAAGGGTGGCAAGAAAACTTTCATGGAGCTGGCTCGCTACGCGCCGCACGTCGACCCTTCACTTGCTCGGGTGATTGAGCACGATGGCATCGCCGTCGGCTGTAATGCTCACGCCCCGTCGCTGAAGCTCGCTCAGGATTGCCAGTGCGCTCACAGTCTGACCTCCCCATCCTCGTTCGCATCATCCGCCAGCGGCGAGGATTCCACGGGCTCTATACATTCCATAGGTGGATTCTTTGAATTCTTTGCTACAGTATCCGGTTTTGTTTTCTTTTCGTTAGTCAAAGAATTCAAAGAATCCACGTGTGTGCGTACAGGGCTGGATTCTTTGAGTGACCATTCCCACCCGGCCCCGCGACCGCCGATCTTGCGCTTTACGACTGCAAGGGAATCGGCTGCGCGCCATAACGTGGTCCTCGTGACACCCGCAGCGTTTGCCGCCTTGATAACCTCGCGCGCTCCAACCGCACCATCGGACAGATACTCTTGCAGCCACTCCTCGGCTTCCTTGCGCTCGGAATGGTCCTCGCGGTCCTCAACGTTCAGCACGTCGTTTGCGTTGAGGGTTACGACTCCTGATTCCCACTTCAGCCGTGGAAGCCCGTTTTGCGTTTCGACTCGGAAGGCCAATCCGCCGATGTTTGGGCCAAGGTTTTGCTTCACCGCGAGCATGAGCCTTCGGTCCGCGTCGGACGGATCGGAGGCGATGGCCCAAACCGCACGCGCCGCCGCTGTGAAGGCAATCGACGCGATGGCACGATGCACGGCCGGCCCCGCTGATTTCCGCAAGTGGCTGACACACAACACCGCGACACCGTGACGGGCTGCGAGGCTTGAAAGCGGTGAGAGCAGGCCGCGCACTTCGGCATTGGTGTTGGAGTCCGTGCCGCCCAAGTACGCGGAGATCGGGTCAATGACAATGAGACGCACGCCGCGGATACGCACAAGCGCATCTTCGAGCGTTGCGATTCCCGTTTCCAAATCGAAGAGCCGCTCCGCGGTGGAATTATCAGAGAGTCTGACGCGCATTCCTTCGAGCACGTGGACACGGGTAACGTCGGCACCGGCATTGTCGAGACGAGGACGGATGGTGTCGGCGGGATCGTCTTCGGCGCTCGCCATGATGACTGCGCCGCGCTCGCACGCCGCGCCATCGGGGAATAGAGTGCCGCGACTGACACGCGCCGCAACGTCAATGGTCGCGAGGCTCTTTCCAACCCCCGGATCGCCGACAAGAAGCGTGAGCTTTCCAAGAGGGATTCGGCCAGGCCAGAGCCATCGAAGTGGTTCAGGTTTTATTTCACTGAAGGGACGTGTAATCGCGCTCGCCGCGTTTACATGCCCATCCGGCATGGAAGAATTTGGCTGCGCGTCGTAGATAATCTGCGGCCCTGCCTTGCCGACTCTTTCGACTCGCCCAACGTTCATCGCTCGCCCTCTAGAACTGCTTGCACGATCTCGCCTTCGACGGCCAGCGCGAGGGCAC
>Ga0137385_10003199_pt1 | contig 14188 bp, 13 predicted proteins | sample SagtaG_FD_104921 | JGI IMG/M metagenome (GOLD analysis project Ga0137385, IMG submission 104921) | Vadose zone soil microbial communities from Sagehorn Ranch, Mendocino, California, USA - Sage2_R_80_16 metaG | ecosystem: Environmental > Terrestrial > Soil > Vadose zone | place: USA: California...
CAAGGACGTCGCGACCCGCCTCGCGCTGTGCGCGGTGCACACAGCGCTCGGGTTGCCGCCCGGGCGACAGCCGCAGATCGCCGGCGCCGCCGGCACCGCCGTGGTGGTGGCGTCCAACCTTGGCAACGTCCAGGCGGTCTGCGACATCGTGACCGAGGTGCGGGAGCGCACGGCACGCTCGGTCAGCCCGCTGCAGGCGCCGAACGCCTCGAGCAACATCATCGCCAGCAGCATCGCGATCCGGTACGGCTTCACCGGCCCGAACCTCGCTGTCTGCAGCGGTGCCACCGCGGGGCTCGACGCGATCACGCTGGCCATGGTGCTGTTGCGGGCCGGCCGGTCGCACCGCGTGGTCGTCGTGGGCGTCGAGCCCGATGATCCGGCCGCGGTCGCGTTGGCCGCCGGCGCCGGTGGCGAGCCGTCCGCCGGTGCGGCCTGTGTAGTGCTGGAGCCTCACCACGGCGGCCCGGCCGTACTGTTGGAGTCGGTTCGGCGCCACCGTGCTGCGGCTGCGCCGGCGGGCGAACCGGCGGCGGGGGTGCGCTACGCGCCGCACGCCGGTACACCCGGCGTGGACCTCGGCGCCCGGATCGGTGCGGTGTACGGCGCCCTCGGGGTGATCCAGGTCGCGACGGCCGCTGCCGTGCTGGCCGACGGCGCGACCGCCGAGACGACCTGCGGTTCACCGGACGACGGCTACGCCTCGGTCCAGTTGCACGGGGTGGCACCGGCGATGGAGCCCGCGTGAGGTCCGCCGTCGGGGCCGACGAAGACGACTGGACCCGGGTGGCGCTGCCGACGGCTGCCAACGGCCGGTTGTCGGTGTGGCGCTCGCCGGGGACCGGCCGGCCCGTTCTGGCGGTGCACGGCATGGAGGACTCCTGGCGGAGCTGGGACCCGCTGGCCCGCCGGCTCGACGGCCGGTACCGGTTCTACGCGCTGGACATGCCGTGGCGCACCGGTAACTCGTACGCCTGGCGCAAGCAGGGCTCCGCCGGCGAATGGCTGCGCCGCGCCCTCACCCTGCTTCCGGAACCGGTGCACACGGTAGTCGGTCACTCGTTCGGCGCGAACGCCGTACTGGACTGGCTCGCCGCGGCGGCTGGTGGCGGCGCGCTCGACGGCATCGGCGCCGCCGTCCTCGTGGCGCCGTTCTACCTGCCCGCCCGATCCGAGGTGTCCGAGGACCGCTCGCTGCAGAGCTTCCGGGCGGTGATCGCACACGGGCTGACGGCCAAGCTCGGCAGCCGAATGGCCGACCTGGAGCCTGACATCGTGCTCGCGATGGGAGACAAGCTGCTGGAGCGGGTGGTACCGCTCGGCTTCCCGGTCTTCTTCGACGCCTTCGTCGCCTCGGGCCGCCTCGGCCTGGCCGGCGTCACCGTGCCGACGCTGGTGCTCAGTGGCACCGACGACGACTCGCTAACGGCCGACCGGGCCGCCGGCCTGGCCGCCGACATGCCGGCTACGTCGGTGCACCAGCGCTCCCGGTACAGCCATTTCTGCCACCTCGAACAGGCCGACGAGGTCGCGGCCGAGGTGGGGACGTTCCTCGACCAGCACCCTGCACCCTAGGAGGAGAAAACCGTGACCGTCCTGCTCGACGGCCAGCCGACCACCTACGTGGGCGCCCCCCGGTACGAGGGCGCGAACATCCGTACCTGGATCGGCTTCAAGCACTTCATGTACCTGACCGAAGAGGCCATCCTCCAGTACTTCCGGGACCGTGGAGTGGGCGCGCGGCAGCTCTACCACGACCACCACCTCGGCCTGGAGATCATCGACAACTCGATCCAGCTGCCGGCCCCGCTCGAGGTCGACGACGAGGTCACCGCCACCGTGGTGTCCGGGCCGCCGAAGCCCGGGTACGGCGCCCCCTTCGTAGTGCACCTGGCCGTGAACCGCGACGGCACGTCGGTGACGGTGGCCAAGGCGAAGGTCCGGGTGGCCCTGATCGAGCTGAAGGAGGACGCCCCGGCCGCCCCCGCTCCCGCGCTGATCCAGCCGTACGTGGTGCCCGAGGTGGCCGCACTGGCGACCAGCGCAGGGTCGGCGCCGATGCCGATCGCGGCCGGGCAGGATGTGCTGTCCGCACTCGGGCTGACCGGGTCCAACGCCTTCCTGTGGTCCTGGCGTGCGCCGTACTTCTACTGCCACTTCTCCGACCGGCTGCAGCACTCCGCGTACGTCCGGACGATGGAGGAGGTGGTGGACCGGTTCCTCGTCGACCGCGGGCTCGCCATCGGCAAGCTCCTGGTGGAGCGGGGCTGGATTCCGGTGGTCTCTCGGGCCCGCGTCCAGATGCTCGACGACGTGCGGATGGAGGAGGTGGTGCACACTGTGTTCACCGTGGAGGACGTGCTCAAGGACGTCAGCTACACCGCCCGGATGGACTGCTACGTTGAGCGCGGCGGCGAACTCGTGCACACCGCGACCGGGTCCATCATGCACGGCTATGCGATCAGCCGCGGGCCGGACGCCGGCACCGTCGCCGTCCTCGACCCGGCGACCCAGGCCGCACTGCTGGGAAGCCGGTCGTGAGGAAGAAGAAGCCGCCGCGGTTGTACTTCTCTCTGCGCAGCCCGTTCAGTTGGATGGCGGTGCGGCAGCTCGAGGAGCGGCTGCCCGAGGCGCCGGACATCATCGAGTACGTCCCGTTCTTCGAGCCGGACGCGTCGTCGTCAGCGGCGCTGGACGAGGTGGGCGCGAAGTTTCACTACGTGGCCATGAGCAAGGCCAAGCACCTGTACATCCTGCACGACACCAAGCGGCTGGCCGCCCGCTTCGGCTACCGGATGGTCTGGCCGATCGACGTGGACCCGTGGTGGGAGCTGCCGCACCTCGGCTGGCTCAAGGGCCGCCAGCTCGGGGTGCACCGCGAGTTCTACGACGCGGTGATGGCGGCCCGGTGGGAGCGGGGCGAGGACATCTGTGACCTGGACACGCTGCGTCGCACGCTGGACAAGGCCGGCCTGGATCCCGAGCCGCTCGTCACCGCAGTCGACGATCCGGCGATCCGCGCCGAAGGCGTGGCCGCGTTGGTGGACGTCTACAACGACGACGTGTTCGGGGTGCCGTACTTCAAGCTGGGCCGGGAGCGGTTCTGGGGCCTGGACCGGCTGGACGACTTCCTCGTCGCGCTGGCCTGGGCGCGCGAGCAGGAGCAGCCGCCGGCCGAGCCGGACGGTCAGGGGATCTCGCTAACCGGGGTACCCGGGACAGCCGTTGACGCGGTGGGCCACTTCGACCATGACACGGCAGGTGGATGCGGCTGAGGTCGCGCCGCTCGGGTGCTGGTCCGGGCGTCGGGGTGCGGCCGCCCCGACGCCCGCCAGCAAGCTCCTCGTGCCGAAGGACCGGCTCGTCAACCCCATGCCGTGGGTCGTGGACTACAGCCAGCGTGCCGTCCGGACGATCGGTGCGCTCGAGGTGCTGGGCGCGGTCGGGTTGATCGCCCCCGGCCTCACCGGGATCTGTCCAAGATCTGTCCGGCGCTGACGATCGCCGCAGCGGCGGGGCCGGCGATCACCATGATCGGCGGTTTCGTGGTGCACGTATGGCGCGGGGAGTACGCCCGCTCCAGCTCGAACGTGCTGTTGTTCGTGCTCGCGGCCTTCGTCGTGGTCGGCCGGTTGGTGATCGCACCCTTCTGACCGCGGGTACCCCTCGGGGCGTGCGCTCTAGCCAGTGTGGCGAACGGTCGGCGGAATCCGTCGTTGCATACCGGCAATGCGGGCCGAACCGCCGGCCGCAGCAGCGCGAACTCCGTGATTTCTGCATCACGCGGCTGTCGGCCCGGCGGGGCCTCGGCACGGGCGGGCGGAATGCCACCGGCACCCCGAAGAAACTGTGGTATCCGGCATGGTAGTATTTCGGGATTGGAGGAGACTTGCGCCTGCTTGCCGGGAGTGGTTTCCCCTATTTGTTGAAGGTTCATCGAAGGGCGAAAGCTCACGCACTTACCGCCCTCGGCAGATGATCCACGGAGGTCTTGATGTTCTCCATCAGCAGCAACAGCGCTCGCGCGGATGGAAGCAGCATCTGTCCTTCCGGTGTCAGCCGCACACCGACAGAGTCACGCACAAAGAGCTTGATGCCCAACGACTGCTCCAGGCACCGGATCTGATAACTGATTGCGGGCTGCGAGTAACCAAGTGCTTTAGCGACCACGTCCATCCGTCCGATTTGGGCGGCTAAGACGAAAGCGCGCAGCTCCCGTTCATTCATGCGGCATTCCCCGATCTGTCACACTTGGAACAAGTCGGTAAGGGGCGATAGCCTCAGCCCTCACGGTCTTCGTCGAGATTGACGGCTGCGGGACAACGCGATCCTAGCGGTGCCGGTCACAACATCAGCGATGTGGTGCACTCCCTCTCCCCAGTCAGCCGTTGCCCGCTCTCACGCCATTCGTCCCGGCCGACGGTCGACTCGAATGTCGGCAGAGGCTCGGTGCCGGACGATCTGTCGCCGAATGGCAGGCCGAGTTCGCCCTCCACAATGGATAGGCCTCGATCTTCAGCATACTGGCCAGCGACTCAACCGCAACCGCGCGTCTCACAGGGTACAGGCGAAGGAGAAGGCGAAGACGAAGACGAAGACGAAGGCGAAGACGGATTCGGACTAGTCACGCCATATCTGAGGATTTCGGCGTGCCATACCTGAACCCGTTTCACGAAAGAGTGTCACGGCCGTTTCATTTCGCGTGGCGGCCATTCGGTGTTCACCATCGACATTGGCGCTTGGTACTGGCCGGTACAGAGGAACAATCGATGAAATCTCGACTATGAACGCCCTTACCCGTGGGCCCGGCCTTGCGTCGCGTTAAGCGGTCTTGAGATATTCCAGGTGCATGCGCACGCTGCGGGTCAGCCGCGGCGGTATTGACGACGGGGGACTTCATGGTCCGGGTGGATGGCATCGCGGGGCTGGTCTGCGGCCGGTGGACCAAGTGGATGGTCCTGGTCTTCTGGCTGGCGATCCTCGTCGTCGCGGTACCGCTGGCCAGCAAGCTGACCGGCGTGCAGCAGAACGACAGCTCCGCGTTCCTGCCGGGCACCGCCGAGGCCACCGAGGCCGGCGAACTGCAGAAGGCGTTCCAGCCGGCCGCGGTCGCCCCGGCGGTGGTCGTCTACGAGCGTACCGGCGGCATCACCCCGGCCGACCGGACCAAGGTGCTGGCTGACGTGCAGGCACTCGCCCGCATCGACGGCGTCGCGGGGCAGGTGTCGCCGCCCGTGTTCGCCGACGACGGCCAGGCCGCGCAGATCGTCGTGCCCGTCCGGGCCGACGCGAGCGCCTGGGAGCGGCTCGGCGACGTCGTCGGCACGATCCGGGACACGGCCGCGTCCGGCGGCGACGGCCTCAACGTCGAGATCACCGGCCCGGCAGCCACCGCGGCCGACGCCGAAGGGGCGTTCAAGGGCATCGACGGCACCCTGCTGTATACCACGCTGGTCATCGTCGCGATCATCCTGCTGGTCACGTACCGCAGCCCGGTGCTATGGCTGCTGCCCATCATCACCTCCGGCGTGGCGCTGATCAGTGCCCAGTCGGTGATCTACCTGCTGGCCAAGCACGCTGATCTGGTCGTCAACGGGCAGAGCGCCGGCATCCTCACGGTGCTGGTGTTCGGCGCCGGGACCGACTACGCGTTGCTGCTCGTCGCCCGGTACCGCGAGGAACTGCGGCGACACGAGGACCGGCACCATGCCATGGCGCTGGCCCTGCACCGCGCGGGACCGGCGATCATCGGCAGTGCCGCCACGGTGGCGATCGGCATGGCCTGCCTCGCCGTCGCGGACATGAACTCGACCAGGAGCCTCGGACCGGTGGCCGCGATCGGCATCGCCGTGGGCCTGCTCACGATGATCTCGTTGCTGCCGGCACTGCTGGTCATCTTCGGCCGCCGGCTGTTCTGGCCGGTGCGGCCGAAGTTCGGTTCGCCCGAGTCGACCCGGACCGGCGTGTGGGTGCGACTCGGCAACGCCATCGCCCGCCGGCCGCGAACGATCTGGATCGCCACCGCGCTGGCGCTCGGCGCCCTGTCGTTGGGCGCGCTGCAACTCGACGCGAACGGGTTGTCGACGGAAAACTCGTTCATCGACAAGCCGCAGTCCGTCAGTGGTCAGGAGGTACTGATCCGGCACTTCGCCGCGGGTGAGAGCGCACCGGTCGTGGTCATCGGCCGGGCCGACGCCGCCGGCCCGCTACGGCAGGCGCTCGCAGGCACCGACGGGATCGTCGCGGTCGGCGAACCGACGGTCAAGGACGGCAGGGTCCTGCTGAACGGCATCCTGCGGGATCGACCGGACAGCGCGGCGGCGGAGCGAGCCGTCGAAAGGGTGCGCGACACGGTGCACGCCGTACCCGGCGGGGAGGCGAAGGTCGGCGGCGTGACCGCGCTCAACCTCGACCTAAAGGCGGCCAACCGGCACGACAACCGGCTGATCATCCCGCTCGTGCTGCTGGTGGTGCTGATCATCCTGATGGTGCTGTTGCGAACCGTCGTGGCGCCGCTGGTGCTGATGGCCACGGTGGTGCTGTCCTTCGGCGCTGCGCTCGGCATCAGCGCCCTGATCTTCCGGCACGTGCTGGGCTTCGCCGGCGCCGACACCTCATTGCCGCTGTACGTGTTCGTGTTCCTGGTGGCTCTGGGCATCGACTACAACATCTTCCTGATGACCCGGGCGCGGGAGGAATCGCAGCAGCACGGCGCCCGGCGCGGCGCGCTGCTCGGGCTCGCGGCCACCGGTGGCGTCATCACGTCTGCCGGCATCGTGCTGGCCGGTACGTTCGCGGCGCTGGGCAGCCTGCCACTGGCGGCCTTCGCCGAGCTCGGGATCGCGGTGGCCCTCGGCATCCTGCTCGACACCATGATCGTCCGGTCGGTACTGGTCATCGCGCTGACCCTCGACATCGGCCGGTGGATGTGGTGGCCCAGCGCATTGATGCGCCGTCGCGATGGCGACGCGGTCGCGGTCGTCGAGCAGGAGCGGGCCACGGACCCGGCACCGGCCTAGGGTCCGCCGCCTCCTGCACCGGGCGCTGCGGCACGTCGCCAGTGGTCGCCCGGTCGGTGTAGGCGTCAGCGGACCGTTACGCAGGCGCCGGGTGTCACGCCGTTCTCGTCGAAGGCGTCGACGACGACCCAGTACTGCTGGCCGGCGTTGAGGGTGGACAGGACGAGGGTCGTCTGGTCGTAGACCGCCCAGCCGTGGTACAGCTTCTCCGGGCTCAGGCCGTGCCGGACGTTGTAGCCGCGCGCGCCCTCGGCACCGTCCCAGGTGATGTGGGCGGTGGCGGTGATCAGGTCCCGCCGCTCGCCGATCGGCGCCATGGTTCGCGGGTCGAGTTCCACGCCCCACAGCGGTGTGGTGTTCGAACACCCCCCGTACAGGTAGACCCTGCCGTCCTCGTCCTGGAACAGGTTCGGGTCGGCGAGCGGGATCGTGCCGTCAACCCGTTCGAAATCGTCGGTCAGCGGGACCTGCATGCGGAAGAACGGCCGGCTCGTCGAGACGTACAGGAGCGGCAGTGGCGGGGCCCAGGCCGCTGCGCCGCCCCCATCCTCAAGGCGCTGTGCGATCGACATGGCGAGACCGTCCACTACGCGGTGTGGACGGCACCTCGATCGTCTACCGCTCCAAGCTCGATCCACCCGCCGGAGCGATACGCCTGACCTCGATCTGTCAAGGCGCCGCCGGGCAGCTCGAACGGTCCTCAGTCTCCTGCTCCGACACCCCCGCCGATGAACCGGCACACATCCGAGCCGATCATGGTTGCCTGCTACGAGCCGACACCGAGGCAGCGTGGAGAAGCGGATTCGCAACGGCAAGGTGACCTATCTCGCCCGGTGGCGCGACGATGCCCGCCGGCAACGTAAACGGTCGTTCGCCCGCAAGCTCGACGCCGACCGCTTCCTCGCCCAGGTCGAGGCCGACATCGCGCGCGGGCAGTATGTGGACCCGTCCGACAAGACCACGGTGGTCGAGTACGCGCGGAAGTGGGCGGCCGGTCGAGCACATCGACCGACCACGGCGCGGCGGATGTCCGGGCTGATCGAAACACACATCGCCGGAACGCCGCTCGGCAACCGGCGGCTGGCTGTCGTCGTCCCGTCTGAGGTTCAGGCGTGGGCGGCCGACCGGGCCAAGGTGCTGGCGCCGAGCACGCTGCGGAACCTGGTGAGTCTGTTGCGCTCGATCTACGCCTCGGCGGTCCTCGACCGGCTGGTCGGCCGGTCCCCGGTGGTTCGGGTGCAGCTTCCGTCCTCGGTTCGTGACCGCCTGGTCCCGTTGACGGTCGCCCAGGTCCGTGCGCTCGCCGCCGCGATGCCGGACCGGAACCGGGCGATGGTCATCACACAGGCGGGGCTCGGGCTGCGGCTCGGGGAGCTGCTAGCGCTTCGGGAGCAGGATGTTGACCTGGTGAACCGGACGGTCCGGGTGGAGTGGCAGTTCGCTCCACAGTCGAAGGTCCGTACGGTGCCCAAGACGCCACGCTCACGCGGCGTACGGCGCCACTCCCCCAAGTCGTCGGAGAGGCGATCGTGGCGCACATGAAGGAGTACTCGCCGGCCGAGGACGGGACGCTGTTCACGACCCGGTTCAGCGGTCCGTACCGGCATGACTACTACGGCACCCGGATCTTCCAGGCGGCTGTGGCTGCCGCGCGTCTCCCGCAGGGAACAACAACGCACGACCTGCGGCACCACTACGCGTCGGTCCTGCTCGCCCAGGGCGAGTCCGTCATCGTTGTCGCTGAACGGCTGGGGCACGAGAACGCGAGCCTGGTGTTATCGACATACGGGCATCTGATGCCGGACTCGGAGAAACGGACCCGCCGAGCGATCGATGACGCGTGGTCCAGTGCCCCCGATGTGCCCCGGGACGAGGGGTACAAGGCATGACCTGCGTGAACGTGGCGGTTTCATACGTTGAAGCGGAAGTCCACCACGTCGCCCTCGCGCATCACGTAGTCCTTGCCCTCGATGCGCGCCTTGCCGGCCGCCCGCGCCGCGGCCACCGAGCCGGCGGCGATCAGGTCGTCGTACGAGACGATCTCGGCCTTGATGAAGCCGCGCTGGAAGTCTGAATGGATCACGCCGGCCGCCTCCGGCGCCGTCGCGCCGACCCGGATCGTCCACGCCCGGGCCTCCTTCGGGCCGGCCGTCAGGTAGGTCTGCAGGCCGAGGGTACGGAAGCCGACCCGGATGAGCTGGTGCAGGCCGGGCTCCGGCTGGCCGATCGACGCGAGCAGCTCCTGCGCCTCGTCGTCGGGCAGGTCGATCAGCTCGGACTCGACCTTGGCGTCCATGAACACCGCCTCGGCGGGCGCGACGATGGCGCGCAGCTCGGCGAGGTACGCCTCGTTGGCCAGCTCGTCCTCGTCGACGTTGAAGACGTACAGGAACGGCTTCGTGGTGAGCAGGTGCAGCTCGCGCAGGGCGGCCACGTCGATGCCGGCCGCCGCCGCACCCGCATACAGCGTCGTACCCTCGTTGAGCAGCGCGGCCGCCGCGGACGCCGCGGCGGCGACGCCGGCCCGTTCCTTGCGGAGCCTGGCTTCCTTCGAAAGCCTCGGCAGCGCCTTGTCCAGCGTCTGCAGGTCGGCCAGGATCAGCTCGGTGTTGATCGTCTCGATGTCGTCGGCCGGCGAGATCTTGCCCTCGACGTGTACCACATTGGGGTCGGAGAAGGCGCGGACCACCTGGCAGATCGCGCTGGCGTCGCGGATGTTCGCGAGGAACGCGTTACCCCGGCCCTGCCCCTTGCTCGCGCCCCGGACCAGTCCGGCGATGTCGACGAAGCTCACCGGCGCCGGCACGATCTTCTGCGAGTGGAACACCTCGGCCAGCTTCTCCAGCCGCGGATCGGGCAGCCCGACCACGCCGACGTTGGGCTCGATGGTCGCGAAGGGGTAGTTGGCGGCGAGAACGTCGTTCTTGGTGAGCGCGTTGAACAGCGTGCTCTTGCCGACGTTGGGTAGCCCGACGATGCCGATGGTGAGACTCACGACGGTCAAGTCTACGAACCTTGGTCCCTGGCTCCGGCGCCGCCCACCTGGTAAGACCGACTCTGATGCAGGCGGCGAACGCCACCGGCACCGTCGCCAGCGGCTCGTGCGCGAACGCGTCCGGGCAGTCCCGCGCGATCTGCGGCGACGGGAGGGCCTGACGATGCGCCGGGTCGAGCAGGTCGTGGGTACCGCGGTCAGCCTGGACATCGCCGACCCGCTGCCGGTACCGGAGCTGGAGCGGCTCGCTGACGGCGTGTTCGCCTGGCTGCACGAGGTCGACCGGCGGTTCAGCACGTACAAGGAGGACAGCGAGGTCAACCGGGTGCAGCGCGGCGAACTGGACCCCGCGGCCGGCTCCCCCGACCTGCGCAAGGTGCTGGACGCCTGCGCCGAGCTGTGGCGCGCGACGGACGGGTACTTCGATGCCTACGCGACCGGCCGGCTCGACCCGTCCGGGTACGTGAAGGGCTGGTCGGTACAGGTCGCGTCGGACCGGCTGCTGGCGGCCGGGGCCGGCAACCACTGCCTCAACGCCGGCGGCGACGTCCGGGTACGCGGCCGGCCGGCGCCGGGCGAGGAGTGGCGGGTCGGCATCCGCCACCCGTGGGAGGCGCTCGCGGTCTGCTGGGTGATCACCGGTACCGACCTCGCGGTCGCCACGTCGGGCACGTACGAGCGCGGGTTCCATGTCGTCGACCCGTACCGCGGCGTACCGGCGACCGCGCTGCGCTCGGTGACCGTGGTCGGCGCGGACCTCGGGCTCGCCGACGCGTACGCCACCGCGGCCCTCGCGATGGGCCTGCCCGGGCTGGCCTGGCTGGCCCGCCTCGACGGCTACGAGTCCGGCGTGGTCACCGAGGCCGGCGAGGCGTACCGTTCCCCGGGCCTGCCGGTCGCGCCGTAGCCCGGCATCCGCCGGTCGAGGAACCCAGGTACGGCCACGTCCGATTTCCGCCAGCCGCCGGTTGCGGGGCGAGGCAGGATCGAAGGCGTGGAGCTGGATTTCGAACACTGTTACCGGGCGGTGGACAGCCGGGACCGGCGGTTCGACGGGTGGTTCGTGACCGCCGTCAAATCGACCGGGATCTACTGCCGGCCGTCCTGTCCGGCAGTCACGCCGAAGCGCCGCAACGTGCGGTTCTACCCGTCCTCGGCGGCTGCCCAGCGCGGCGGCTTCCGGGCCTGCCGGCGGTGCCGGCCGGACGCCGCGCCCGGTTCGCCGGAGTGGGACGTCCGCGCCGACGCGGTCGGGCGGGCGATGCGCCTGATCGGCGACGGCGTCGTCGACCGCGAAGGGGTACCGGGCCTGGCCGGGCGGCTCGGGTACACGCAGCGGCACCTGCACCGGATGCTCACCGCCGAGCTCGGGGCGGGGCCGCTCGCCCTGGCCCGGGCGCAGCGGGCGCAGACCGCCCGGATACTCATCGAGTCGACCGACCTCGGGCTCGCCGAGATCGCGTTCGCGGCCGGGTTCGGCTCGGTACGCCAGTTCAACGAGACGCTCCGCGAGGTGTACGGGGTGCAGCCGTCGTTACTGCGGAAGCCGAAGCGGGACGCCGGCGAGGCCGGTACGCTCACGCTCCGGCTGGCCCACCGGCCGCCGCTGCACGCCGGTGCGCTGCTGGATTTCCTTGCGGCGCGCGCGATCCCGGGCGTGGAGACCGCGGACGCGACGAGCTACACGCGGGCGCTGCGGCTGCCGCACGGCGCCGCGTCGGCCACCCTGACGCCCCGCGACGGGTACGTCGAGGCCATGCTCCAGCTCGCCGACCTGCGGGACCTGTCACCCGCCGTGGCGCGCTGCCGGCGGCTGCTCGACCTCGACGCCGATCCGCTCGCCGTGGACGAGACGCTGCGCCGGGACCCCGCGCTCGCGCCGCTGGTCGCCAAAGAGCCGGGGGTACGGGTACCGCGCGCGGTCGACGGGTTCGAGGTGGCGGTACGCGCGATCGTGGGACAGCAGATCTCGGTCGCCGGGGCGCGCCGCGTGCTGGGCCGGCTCGTGCCAGACAGTGGCGGCCCGTTCCCGGATGCCGGGACAGTGGCGGAGCTGCCGGACGAGGCGTTCGCGATGCCGGCCGCGCGCCGGGAGACGATCCGGGCGCTCGCGAAGAACGTCGCGGCGGGCGAGCTGGTCCTCGACGAGGGCGCCGACCGCGCCGGTACCGAGTCAGCTCTGCGCGAAATCCCGGGGATCGGTGCCTGGACAGCGAGTTACGTCGCCCTGCGGGCGCTCGGCGACCCCGATGTGTTCCTCCCGACCGACCTCGCGGTCCGCCGGGCGGCCGGCCGGCTGGGCCTGCCGACCGACCCGGCCGCCCTCGACGACCACGCGCGACGGTGGCGCCCCTGGCGCTCGTACGCGGTACTACGACTCTGGAGAAGTTGACATGGCATCGATCACTATCACCACGCCCGTCGGGCCGTTCACGATCCTGGCCCGCGACGAGACGGTCCTCGCGGCCGGGTTCACCGACGAGGTGGACGCGCTTCTGGCGCGGGTACCCCCGGGTGTGGACGCGGACCTGGACCGGCCCGTCAAGGCCGTGCGGGCGTACTTCGACGGCGATCTCACCGCGATCGACGGCGTCGCGGTCGAGCAGCGCGGCGGGCCGTTCCTGGAGTCGGCGTGGGCCGCGCTGCGCGCGGTGCCGGCCGGCGCGCCGGTGAGTTACACCGGCCTCGCGGCGGCGGCCGGGCGGCCGGCGGCGGTCCGCGCCGCGGCGCAGGCGTGCGCCCGCAACGCGGCGGCGCTGTTCGTGCCGTGCCACCGGGTGGTACGGACCGACGGCACGCTCGGTGGTTACCGCTGGGGCATCGAGATCAAGCGCTGGCTGCTCGCTCATGAGCGGGAAACCGGTTCGTAACTGTCGGACCCGCCGGTTACCGTCGGATGGTGACCGCAGCCCCCGTACGCCCGATGGCCAACCTGTGGCGGCTGCGGTCATACGTCCGGCCGCGCTTCTGGACGATGTTCTGGATGCTGGTCACGGCGGCGGTCGGCACCGCCGCCGGCATTGCGGTTCCGCTGGTCGTGCGCCACGTGGTGGACGGCCCGGTGCGCCATCACCAGGTCGGCGGCGTGGTCCTGTTCGGCGGGCTGGCCCTGCTCCTCGGCGCGATCGAGGCCGGGCTGGCGTTCATCCGGCGGTGGACCCAGTCGGCGGTCTCGCTGGACATGGAGTACGAGATCCGGGCCGACCTGTATGCGCACCTCCAGCGGCTGCCGATCGCCTTCCACGAGCGCTGGCAGTCCGGCCAGTTACTGTCCCGGTTGACGACTGATCTGAGCGTGATCCGCCGGTTCGTGTCGTTCGGGTCGATCTTCCTGGTGGTGAACACCGCGACCTACGCCGCGGTGTCGATCCTGCTGCTGCGGCTGTACTGGCCGCTCGGGCTCGTGGTGGCGATCAGCGCGGTGCCGCTGTTCGTGATGTCGCAGCAGTTCTTCCGGCGGTACCTGAGCTTGTCCCGGCGGCAGCAGGACCAGCAGGGCGACCTGGCGACGCTGATCGAGGAGTCGGCGCAGGGCATCCGGGTGATCAAGTCGTTCGGCCGGCGGCGGCACATGGGAAAGCGCTTCGAGAAGGCGGCCCGGCAACTGCACGACACCGGCGTCGCCAAGGCCGGGTTCCTGGCGCGCACGTGGGCCGAATTCGACACGGTACCCAACGTCACGCTGGCCATCGTGCTGGTCGGCGGGGCGTATGCGGTGGCCAGCGGCGGGATGACCGTCGGTGGCCTCGTCGCTTTCGTGTCCCTGCAACTGATGCTGGTCTGGCCGATCGACTCGCTCGGCTGGATCATCGCGAACGGCCAGGAGGCGATGACGGCGGCGGACCGGATCTACGAGGTCTTCGACGAGAAGCCGTCCATTGTGGACAGACCTGGTGCGGCGTCGCTCGCGCGCGACGAGGTCGCCGGGCGGCTGCGGTTCGAGGGGGTCGCCTTCCGGTACCCCGGTGCCGCGCGGCCGGTGCTGCGCCGGATCGACCTCACCGTGGAACCCGGCGAGACGATGGCGATCGTCGGCGTCACCGGGTCGGGCAAGACCTCGCTGGTGTCGCTGGTACCCCGGCTCTACGACGTCACGGGCGGCCGGATCACGCTGGACGGCCGGGACATCCGCGACCTTACCCTGACCAGCCTGCGCGGCGTGGTGGGGATGGCG
>Ga0137385_10003200_pt1 | contig 14188 bp, 13 predicted proteins | sample SagtaG_FD_104921 | JGI IMG/M metagenome (GOLD analysis project Ga0137385, IMG submission 104921) | Vadose zone soil microbial communities from Sagehorn Ranch, Mendocino, California, USA - Sage2_R_80_16 metaG | ecosystem: Environmental > Terrestrial > Soil > Vadose zone | place: USA: California...
TATCGCCATAAGTGGCCAATCGGTTCCCATTTTGAGGTGTGTAAAATATTGTGCGCTGCAGGGGCGATCGGGCTATTGCATCGCCAACCCGACAATCCGCGGAGAGCTCGAATGCAGGCTCTCATTTGCGCCTTCAGCAACGCACGGTGGATTCCAGGTGTCGGAGGGCCGCCAGGACGCGATCTCGTCCGCCTGGTGGCATCTAGGTTGTGGCCAATGCCAATCTACGCTCAAGCAAAGACCGGAATCACTCCGTCTGAAGAAAAAAGAATCCAGCTGAAAAATAATACAGCGATGCTCTCGGCTGGGCTACTCAGAGCTGGCTTCACAATCGGACCTATCAAGAAGGATTGGCCGCTTATCTCCGCCAACTCACTCATCGATCAGCGGCGTAGATTTCCGGGGAGTTGAGTTTCGAGTGACTTCTACTTATCGCAAACTCAGCGATGCCTAATAACTGAATTCGCACAATGATCCGCCGCGCATTCCGTAATCGAGCGTAAACGATATAAATTTCGTGTAGGGCTTGCCCGCTGCAAGAACGGGTAAGTCGTTCCGCATTGAAAATAAAGAGGATGCGCACTGTACCTGAATTTGTACCTAGAATTAAACGATTATGCCGAAGGCCCGCAGAAAAGCGCATCTAAGAGTTCATTAAGGTAAATAGATTGAAACACATAGCGTAATTTTAGGATGGTGCCCGGAGGGGGACTTGAACCCCCACGGCCTTGCGGCCTGCGGATTTTAAGTCCGCTGCGTCTGCCAATTTCGCCATCCGGGCATCTTGATCCTGACTCTACGAATTCTCGCTCTCGCATGCGCTCGTAAGCTTGTGGGATCGCTCTTTCCATCCCAAACCTGCTGCCAAACGGCCCATCGTGATCCGCCATTCTCTCTCAAAACGAAAGCGAAGACACTAAGGCTTCGTTCCTTCAAGTCTCAATCATAACTCTCAGTTCTGACTGCAGGCGTGGCCTCGCTTTTCAGAAGCGTCGATTCGCTGACAGGCCGCCGGATCCAGGAATTTCGCGTTCGATCACAAATTGCGGCACGCGTAGAAGTATCACCTTCGTGTCTACATCAGCTTGTCTAATGTAATGGGCAAATCCCTGATTCGTTTTCCGGTTGCATGGTACACCGCATTCGCCACCGCTGCTGCCGCTCCGGTGATGCCGATTTCGCCAATCCCGTGGGCGCCGAGCGGCGTGTGCGGGTCCGGGATATCGAGGAAGTATGCTTCGATCCTGGGAATATCAAGGTTTACCGGCACGTGATATTCGGCGAGACTCGGGTTAATGATCCGGCCCACGCGCTCGTCGAAGTATGTCTCCTCGGTCAGAGCCATGCCGATACCCATCGTGATGCCGCCCATAAACTGCGAGCGCGCTGTCTTCGGATTGAGAATGCGCCCGGTGTCGAATGCGCCCACCCAGCGCGACACGCGCACCTCGCCGCTCAACTCGTTCACACGGACCTCACAAAACTGGGCGCCGTACGATCCCATGGAATACTTCAGTGACTCTACCGGCTGGCCTGAATCGGCTTCCGCTTCGACAAAGCTTTTTTTCGCTCGCGAGAGAATGCTCGCATAGCTCTCGCCCTTTTCCCGCCGGTCCTTGCGAAACAGCCCTCCCTCACGCGCCTCCAACTCTTCAAACTTCGCGCTCTCCAGCGGCGAGCGCGGTTCGCCCTCCACCAGTTTGTGCAACTCCCGATTGAGCTTCTCGCAGGCCATCTGCACGGCGAGAGCAATGCTCACCGTCTGGTTCGATCCCCCTGCGACGGGAGCTTGAGGAAGGTTAGTGTCGCCATATTCGAAGCGCACCTTCTCCATCGGCAGGCCGAGGCGCTCTGCCGCATGCTGGGTCTGCACCGTGGCCGTGCCCATTCCCATCTCCTGCGCGGCGCACTGCACCACGGCTGTACCATCGGCATAGAGCCGGACGCGCGCGGACGCCGGAAAGCGATAAGCCGGATAAAACGCGGTTGCCACTCCCTGCCCGATCAACCAGCCGCCGTCGCGGGTGGCGCACATTCGCCGCTCTGTCGCGCCATCCAAACTTCTCCGCGCCCAGTTGATACGCCTCCTTCATATGCCGGCTTGAGAATGGAATGCCTTTCGCCGGATCTCTCTTCGGGTCGTTCCGCAATCGCAACTCGACCGGATCGAGTCCCAGTTCATAAGAGAGCTCATCCATTGCCGACTCAAGAGCAAATGTGCCGATGGACTCTCCCGGCGCGCGCATGAAAGTGTTTGCCGTAGTGTTGAGATTCAAAACCTTCTGATTGATCAACAGATTTTCTGAAGCATAGAGATGCCTCGCCGGAAAGGAAAACTGCTCCGCAAAATCGTTTGCAAACGACGTAGCCGTAACGCCGGTATGAATCAACGAGGTCAGCTTACCATCGTCGTTGGCTGCCAGCGCGACGCGCTGCTCTGAAGGCGTGCGGCCGCCCACGATGTTGAAGACGCCTTCACGGGACAACACCAGTTTTACTGGCCTGCCTACAACCTTGGCTGCGAGCACGCATAGTTGAATGTGGGGCCACATTGAGCCCTTGCCTCCAAACCCTCCACCTACGAATGGAGAGATAACGCGCACGTCGTCCTTGTCGAGAGAAAACATTTTGGCGAGCGAATCGGCGAAGCCCCTGACGAACCGGGTCGCGTCATAGACGGTCAGCTTGCCTTCGTGCCATACCGCCGTAGCGGCGTGCAGTTCGATTGCGTTGTGGTTATAGCGAGTCGTGGTAATAGATGCGATCGACCTTATGCGATGCGGCCTTGAGCGCTGCCTCGGCGTCACCATGCTTCACTTCGGTGTCCTCGCGCATCACATCTTTTGGAACCCGGGCGTTGGCTTTCTCTGCGTCGAAAGAAAGTTTGGCGGCCTCTTCTTTGTATGTGACCCTCACAAGGCTGGCGGCATGTTCGGCTCGCTCCACTGTGTCCGCCACGACCACTGCGACGGGCTGGCCGCTCCACAGAATCTCATCGACATTGAGAACGTTGACCATGCTTCCAGCAGCGTCGCTGCCTCCCGATGGATTGAAGAGGGGCGGGTCTTTCATCGTCGGCGCATTCTTGTGGGTGAGCACGGCGATTACCCCCATGGAATTATCGGCCTCGCTCGCATCGATGCTTTCGATCGCGCCCTTGGCAATGGTGCTGTAGACAAGCGCCGCATACGCCATGTTCTCGACCGGGTAGTCAGCGGCAAACTTCGCTTGTCCGGTCACTTTATCGCGACCATCCAGGCGATCGAGCGGCTTGCCAATCAACCGGTGGGCATCTATCAGTTCGTCGCGATCACGGTCAGGAAGAACCTGCACCACCGCTTGAGTGACTTTGGAAACTATGCTCATTGGGCCTTCTCCCCTGATGCCAGTTCGGCCAGCACGCTGGTGATCATCCGCTTGGCAAGTTCGATTTTGAATCCGTTGTGCTGAAATGCCTTGGCTTCCTTGAGTTCCAGCGCCGCACCCTGCTCAAGCGTCTGTTGGTCGCAACGCTTGCCGACAAGAAACTCCTCGGCAGCAGAGGCACGCCACGGCTTATGCGCTACTCCACCGAGCGCGAGGCGCACCTGCCTGATAACCCCGTTATCGATTTCAAGAGCAGCGGCAACCGACACAAGAGCGAATGCGTAGCTCGCACGATCGCGCACCTTTCGATAGAGCGATCTGCGAGCGAAGGCAAGCGCGGGAAGATCGACGGCGGTGATTAGTTTCTCCGGCTCAAGGTTGGTGTCGCGCTCCGGCGTGTCGCCGGGAAGACGATGGAAGTCGACGAGCGGGATCGTACGTTCTCCGCGCGAACTCTGCACACGCACCACAGCATCGAGCGCGGTCAACGCGACGCACATATCCGAAGGGTGCGTGGCGATGCACTTCGGTGAAGTTCCAAGAATTGCGTGGATGCGATTGAATCCCTCAATCGCATCGCAACCCGTCCCCGGAGAGCGTTTGTTGCAGCGCGCCGCACCGTCCTAGAAGTAGTAACACCGGGTTCTCTGCAGCAGGTTCCCGCCTGTCGTCGCCATGTTGCGCAACTGCGCGGATGCACCCATCAATATTGCCTGCGAGAGAACCGGATAGCGTTCGCGCACGAGTTGATTCCCTGCCAGGTGACTGTTGCGGACCAGCGCCCCAATGCGCACTCCGCCGTCCGGCAATTCTTCAATTCCCGCCAGCGGCAAACGCGTGATGTCGACCAGCGCGTCGGGACGCTCGATATCCTCCCGCATCAGGTCCACAAGGTTTGTTCCGCCACCAAGAAACTTCGCATGTGCATTCTGCGAAATCAGATTAAGCGCGGCTTGCGGATCGTCGGCTCTGCTGTAAGAAAAGTTGTTCACTTGCCGACCTCCTCATAAGCTTGTTGAATCGCCTCGGTAATGCCAACGTAAGCGCCGCAGCGGCACAGGTTACCGCTCATGCGCTCCTTAATCTCCTCCGCGGAAAACTCAAGCTGCGGGTCCGACATGTCTTCTGTGACCGCGCTCGGCAGACCGCTCTGAAACTCGCTGATCATGCCCACCGCTGAGCAGATCTGGCCAGGAGTGCAGTAGCCGCACTGAAAATAGCGCCGCAAGAGCAGCCGTAGCATGATGATCCGCGCCCAATCTATCGCAGCGAGGTTTACCGAGCTGCATTACCTGGGCAGATCATCGTCTTGGAATTTATGCTGGTAGGGGCTGACACATTTCTCATCGATTTATTTCATCGGAGGTACTCATTGAACGAGCGTCAATTGGACTATCCATTCCTTCGCGATACGCTGCGTTGGAGCTGTAAGGGCGATCATATTTTCTTGGATGGAGCCGATCATTACCAAATCGACAGGGGCCGCTTTGAACAGGCGGTTGAGACGATGGGATCGCTTCTCAATAATTCGACAATCTACGATATTGGTTCATTTCCTGGCTATGGCATTTGGGCTTTTCGAAATTGCCGGCGCTATATTGGCGTGGGAAAGTGCCCCGATTGGTTTCGCTCCGCCATCGGCAGCGTCGGGCAGTTGGATTGGGTTGATTGGGAAATCGAGTCGTCAAGCGTGCCTTTGGCTCCACCAGACCCTCCCGATTTGTTCATTCTTCAGGAAGTACTTGAACACATTCGCTTGCCAAAGCGATTCCTGACCAACCTCCGCACGATCATGCCGGATGGAGCGCATCTTTACTTAACCACAAATAACCTTCATTATCTCGGATACATTCTGAAGATGGCTGCTGGGAGAGAGGTCTTCGATTCCGCGATGACCGAAGGCGCTGTTTATCCTGGTCACACCACATATTATACATTGGACGGCCTGAAGGCATTCCTCACAGAGATTGGGTTCCAAATAGTGAAGGCTCGTCGAGTGAATTTCTTACCTCCTGCTCAATATTACCGTCGCCGTTTCGCAGCCCAATTGAAGAACATAATGGTCAAGTGCACACCTAACCTCTACCATACGCATCTTGAAGTGTTATGCCGGAAATGCGATGAGAATTGCCTGCCTAAGCAATGAGTGCCCGTTGAGGAACCAGTCTAACCGGTCTCCCCAGCTACAATAGGTCCTAAGATCCGCGCCATCGTGCGGTTGTCTTCCAGTTCCTGGAGGGGAGCCCCCAAGCCGGCCCGAATCGCAACAACCATTCAACGGGCTTGGATGCTGCGAAAGTGCATCTCGAACACCTTGAGATGATCGAAAAAATAGCATTGAAGCCTGCGGTACGATTGCCGATCGTGGCGGGAAGAAACAGCAGAAATGCCGGCCCAAACCCCAGCCTGAATCAGGCAGACGCGGCCGATCGGTAGATCGGTGCTACCGGGCACAATGTAGCGGGATCAATCCTTGCGATGGATGCTATGCAATCGTTAAATCCTGCATCTTCAAAAAGCGGTCGGTCAATGCCTGACATTCTGCGTTCGTCCGCAGCAGACGCACATCAGCGTCCACGCACGGCAAGTGCTGGGCATCGACCTAGGCTTCCTGCTCGCCACTAGGATGATTCTTATTGCGGATTGCGGAAGCAGATAGTCTCGCCGTTCAGTTGATATTCAGCTGAGCAAAAATCTCCGCCGCAGATCATGGCTTCGCCGCCGCAGAGCTGCCGTCGCGTAATCAATCCCATCGTCCCGCAGCGGGGGCACGACATCACGGCTACAAACGGGTTTTGTGCGTGACCCAGCTTGGCCTGGTTTTCAAGAACGAAAACCGTTCCTGGGTCCATTCGTTCAGGGATCCATTCTTCCAGAAACTGTAAGTCGGCTGACATCCTGCCCTCCATTGGGTTGAGATGCAACAGAGCTGCTTCGGATAACTCCGTTCGGCTCCGCTTGTGCAACTACAGCAGGCTGCGAATGGCAACCCTCAGGGTTGGACTCTTGAAGGTTGAAATCAGTGTTGCTGGCCCCGGGCGTTTCGTCAATCAGAATCGAAAAATACAGGTAGCAAATAGGATTCCCGCTCCACCTCAGCGGGAAGCTCCAATACCGGTTCTGCTTTGCGCCCCCGCGGCCACATCGATCGACCGATAGATATCCTCGTTGCGCAAAATCCCCTGCACGTAGTCCCGCGTCTGCGTGAATGGAATCGATTCTACAAATTCGTCGATGCCCCGATACGGTCCCGCCGCCTGCCAGTCCGACACGCGTTCGTCCCCCGCGTTATAGGCTGCAAGCGCATACTCCTGCACCCCGCCAAACCGGTCAAGCATGTGGCGCAAGTAGCGGGTCCCTAAACGAATATTGGTTGCGGGGTCGAGCAGTTGCAGAATGTCAAAGTGCGTCGTGCCCTCCTCCCGCGCCATCGCCTTCCCGACCGAAGGAAGAAGTTGCATCAGGCCGTAAGCGTTGGCGTACGAGATCACTGTCGGGTTAAACTCCGACTCCTGTCGAATCAGTGAAGCCACAAGGTACGGATCAAGCCCGTTCTTCGCCGACTCCGCCTTGATCGTGTCCCACCATGCCTCGGGAAACAGAATGCGCCAGTAGGCCAGCGGAATCGACTGGATTGACGCCGATGTCGCGTACGGCAGCGCCCTCTTCAGCGCCCGCATCGCGCGATATGTCTCGCCGAACGAGGCGTAAATCTGCGCCTCAGCCAGCGCGCTCCACGACGTCGAATCAGGATCTGCCGCAATCTCCTGCGCGATGTAATCGTTCAGGCCGGCATTCGCAATCAGCCGCGCCTTCGCAATGTGCGGGCTGTCCATTGGAAATGTATCCGCAAGGTGCGGAACAGGCGGGGCTTTGATCCCATCCTGCTGCGTCTGCGAAACAAGCTGCGTCTCGCCCAATGCCGCCAGCCGCTGCCGCGCCATCTGCGCATAAAAGAAGTGCTGATACACCCGCGTTACGGTGCGGTAGTTGGCCGCGGCAAGCGTCGGCTGATGATCCTGCATCTCATACAAGCGAGCGCGCCAGTACAGCGCCGCCGAAGTCTCCGTCGCTGTTGGATAGAGCCGGATCTGGTCGTCGAACATCCTCGTCGCATCGCTGAAGAGTCCCTGGCGATAGCAGAGCCAACCTGCCCGCCAGTGCGCCGCAGAGGCCGTCTTGCTCGCCGGAAAATGCGCAGCGAGATAGCTGTAGTAGTTCACCGCGGTTGGATAATCGCGCCGCAGCATGTACATATTGCCGCTGGAAAACAATGCCTCGGCGAGCCATTGGCTCTGCGGAAACCTCGACTCCATCTGCGTCACAATCCGCTGCTGTTCCGCTTCATCGTTGCGGTTCCGCGCCAGTTCCATCAGCAGGTAAAGCCGCCGGGCGCCGTTCTCATCGGGCGTATCGGCCAGTGCCTGCGCCTGTGCATCGGTTAGCCGCTTCAGCTTCAGGTCGCAGGCCGCCGCCGCCACCGCATAGCCGTTGCGCGCATTCGTGTCCACGCCTGCGTTGCGGGCGAGGGCACGGTACTGTTCGCTCGCGTCGCTGTACCTGCCCGCGTTGTAGTAGGCATCCCCAAGGCTCCGCAGTTCCGCGGGAGTCAAAGTAATTTCAGCGCCCATCGCTGTTAGCCGAGCCCGCGCCACACCCGCCTCGGGACTCAGCGGGTGGCTCAGAAGCAAATGCTTGAATCCCTCCGTCGCCTCCTGCGTTCGTTGCAGCGCAAACGCGATTTTGCCCTGCGTCAACTCGTAGTTCGGCAGATCGGCGGCGTCCTCCGCAATCGTCGCCAGCACCTTCTGCGCGCCGGCAGCATCGCCAGTCGCCAGCAGCACGTTCGCCTCCAGCTCCGGCGCCTGCAATTCAAAAATGCTGTCGGGATAGCGGGTCGTAAATCCCCGCAACAGGGCCTCCGCCGCAGCCTCGTTGCCCGAATTGTGCTCCGCCTCTGCCGCCAGGTAGTCTGCGTAGTCGGCCAGTACCTCGCTGGCCTGTTTCGCCTGGCGCAAGGTGCTCGAAGCCTCCGCATACCGCTTGTCGAGAAGATAGGCGCGACCCAGCGCAATGTACGCCGCGGCCGCCGCGTCCCCCGTATGCCGGTGTGCGTAGGTGGTCACGCCCGCATAAGCGGCAGGCGAGCGCATCGTAGCCAGCTGCTGGGCCATCGGGCGCAGTTCTGTCGAGGCAACAAATGCCAGCTTCAGCCGTGCCGTCCGCGCATGCCGCTGCGCCTTGGTACCGCGATGGCGCGCCCGCCGCCTGCCCGCCGACGCCCTGCCCGGCTTCGTCTTAGCGGCTGTGTGCGAACTGGTTTTGGATGTACCGGTTTTTTTCTTCTTTGAGACAGCGGACTCTGACGCAGTCGACTCGCCGCCGGCCTGCAAAGGCAAAGACCCTGCGCAGATCAGCACAGCCATCAGAGCGGCAAGGCAACGTGTTGCAATCGCAGAGCGAAAAGTTAGGGAGATGGGCACCCTCATGATTTAACTCTATGCGGAATTTCGGCTAAGCGACAGAAAGGAATCTCTCCCGTTACCGCGAATCGCCCCATCCGCGCTGCAAATGGAACCAAAAACCAGATCGAGACTGGCTCCTGTAAGACGCTGGCTACTCCAAAAGGTTCAACCCGAACAGCGATTCAAAAGGACGTTCTCCCGTACACACCATCCGCCAAGCCTTTCCGGAAGACCAACTTCCGTGACGGGTAATACTGTTAGCCTGTACGCAAACTCCACAATCATTTCGGACTTACCCTGACGGCCTGCTCGTTTGACCCCTGCTTCATCCCTCCACAAGAGCCGATCCGACCGGTTTGGTCTCTCGCCCCGCCGTCCATTACACTGGACTCTCGCGCACCCCGCAAAGAAACCGGAGCGCACTTAAAGGAATTCCGCAACCAACGCGCATGGCGACCATCCAACCAATTGCAGGTGAAAACGAGCAGCATCCCGACGTAGCCCTGGTCGAACGGGTCCGCGCCGGCGATGTCTCGGCCTACGACACGCTGGTGCGAAAGTATGACCGCCAGATCTTCCGGATTGCGCAGCACATCACGCAAAACCGCGAAGACGCAGAGGACGTCATGCAGGACGCGTTCCTCAAGGCGTATGAGAAGCTCGATCAGTTTCAAGGGAATTCGAAATTTTACACATGGTTGGTCCGAATCGCAGTCAACGAGAGCCTCATGCGCCTCCGCAAGCGGCGTACCGGCAAAATGGTGTCGATCGACGAAGACATCGAGACCGACGAGGGCAGCGTCCCCCGCGACCTTGCCGATTGGGCGCCCGATCCGGAACAGAATTACACCCAGGCCGAACTCCACAGAATCCTGGAGAAAACCATCAAAGGTCTTCCCCCCGGCTTCAAGGTCGTGTTCGAACTACGAGATGTGCAAGGACTTTCTACGGAGGACACTGCGGAAGCTCTTGGATTGAGCGTTCCCGCCGTCAAATCGCGTCTGTTGCGCGCCCGGCTGCAACTTCGCGAGCGCCTCAGCCGCTACTTCCGCAGGAAAAAGGGGTCTAGGGAAATGGGAGTTGCGAAGTGACCTGCACTGAGTTTCTGGCTCTGCTCGACGATCTGATCGACGACTCGGTATCCACCGAGATGCGTGCTGACCTGCAGGAACATCTGCGCGGCTGCGAGCACTGCGAAGTCACGCTCAGCACCACTCGCAAGACAATCCAGATCTATCAAAACGAGAAGATCTACGAAATGCCCCCCGGCCTCCGCGAGCGCCTTCACGCCGCCATCATGGCCCGCTGCAAAAAGGGCTGCTGACCCACCGCGACTGTGTAGCCGAATTAGGCTTGCCGCGAAGCGTCCACAACCCTGCCAACGATCTGGATTGATTTGTAACCAACCTCCACAATCGCTGCCTTATTGCCTTTCTCAACCCGAGTTCCCTCTCCCGATTCCAAGTAAAGCGGTCTCCGGCAACTTACGTATCATAAGGTGACCGACCGCCACTACCGCGTCTCATGGCCAACCAAAACCTTTGGCAGTGGCCGCTCCGCTTTGAACGAGAAAAACAGCAAACCCGCAGCAAACCACTCAACTGCATGAATTTAGCGCCTCATTAGACGCCTCCCCGGCATATTTGAGGGCCACAGCGGTGCATGTTTCGCTGTCCGGAATCCCAAACTGTGACAACTTGAACCTGCCTCGAAGTCTTCTAAGTCTCTGCACGCCTTCCCCCGGGATTTCACATTAGGAGTTGTCCAGTGTCGTACCGAAGAAGAATCATTGCAGCCGTCCTGTGCACGATGGCTCCTGCAGCCGCGTGTGTCGCTCAATCCTCCACCAGCTTCTCGGTCGTCCCCACCAAAAACAACCTCACCACACTCAACGGTTGGACCCCTCAGAACATCTATGCCGTCGACATAAACAACGACGGAATCCCCGATCTGATCCAGGACGAAGCCCAGGGATCTTCGGGCGGAACCGTCGGAGTATTCGGTGTCAGCATCGCCAACGGCGACGGAACCTTCCGCCCGGCCATCGCCACCAAGTACCCTCCCGGGGTCCAGCTGGCGCCTATGACCTTCGGCGATTTCAATGGCGACCGGAAGGTCGACATCGCGATCCCCCTGGTGGGAAAGAACACCATCGCCATCTACCTGGGCAACGGAGACGGCACCTTCGTGTCGCCGTGGTATTTCAACATCCCTCTCTCCGCGGGCCAGACCTTCGGTGCTTCTCCGCTGGTGGCAGCCGACTTCAACCGCGACGGCAAGCTCGACCTGGCTGTGGTCGGTGCGAACATGACCAACACCACGGTCTATGTGCTTCCGGGTGCCGGCACCGGAGTCTTCTCAACCGCGCAGCCCATCCTCACCGTACCAACGGCTAATAACCCTTCCTTCGACGCTGTGCAGAGCATGGCCATCGGCGACTTCGACGCCGATAACAACGCCGACATCGCCCTCACCGCCACAACGGGAAGCAGTTCGGGCGGTTACGCGAGCTCGACCATTCACGTCCTGTATGGCGAAGGCAATTTTGCATTTATCGATACAACTCCCCTCGTCAATACCGCACCGGTGAACATTGGCGCAGGCGACCTGAACAGCGACGGACACACCGATGTGTATGGGCTCGATACCAATACCTATCACCTCGACATCTTGTATGGGGAGTCAAACCGGCTATTCGCCGTCTATACGACCCCGGTCCCGCCCACTGCCTACAGCGGTGCCTTATTTATGCCGGCACTCGCCATGGCCGACTTCAATGACGATGGCCGCATGGACCTGGTAACCACCGTCGCCGATGGACAAACTGCGAAGCTCTACATGGTGTTCTTCCTGGCAAGCCCCAGTCTCGGACAGTTCACCACCCAGACCTGGAACATCCTCTCCTATAACTTCGTTACTTACCCAACCATGCCCGTCGTCGGAGACTTCAACCGCGACACCAAGCCTGACTTCGCGCTCGTCAACTACATTTCTCCAGGAGACTCCGCCATCTACACGGGAGTGAACCAAACCACCGGTCTTCTTTGGAGCAACTGCAATTACCCGGCGACGGGACGGGGCATCATGCTGTGTTCGCCCGGCGGCGTGACCACGTCGAAAGCCAATTTCAGCGCCACCGCTCACTCTTACGGCCAGCTTCGCAAAATCGAACTCTGGCTCGACGGCACTAAGCTCGGGGAGCAGCATCACACCTGGGGAGGAAACGCGTACTTCAACCTCAACGCGGCCGTGTCTCCCGGCACGCACAAGGGAACCATCTACGCGGTAGATGTCGATCACACCCTGCAGCGGTTCGACTTCCCCATCACCAATGCGCCGTCGAGTTGCAGCGCGCCCGCGTCGGCTGGGGTACACATCTGCTCCCCGGCGAATGGTTCCACCACATCTGCCAACCCCGTATTGGTGCAGGCCACCGCAACCATTACGGGCACACTCGCGCGCATGGAAGTGTGGGTCGATTCCACTAAAAATTACACTGAAACGGCTTCAACCCAGCTGGATGCCTTTCTCTACATGAAGCCGGGCAGTCATACGGTCACCGTCTTCGCGGTAAACACCAGTGGCACCGTCTGGCGGCAGGCCGTCTCCGTCACCGTCCCATAGCGCCAGTTGCAAGTCATACGCTCCCAGCCTGATCCGCTGGGAGCGTACTGAAAATGAGCTGACAACCCCGCATAAAATCGGGGCATGGAACGAGCCCCTCACTTGTCCAGCAGTGTCTTCAGATCCAACACGAAGCGGTACTTCACATCGCCCTTCACAACCCGCTCCCAAGCCTCTTCAAGCTTGTCGAAGCTCGTCATTTCAATATCAGAAACGATGTTGTGCGCGGCGCAGAAATCCAGCATCTCCTGCGTCTCCTTGATTCCGCCAATCGCAGATCCCGCAAAGCTTTTGCGTCCGGTCGCCACCGAAAACGCATGGATCGCAACCGGCGTCGACGGAATACCCACCGTGCACAGGGTCCCATCGCGCTTCAGCAGCGCCATGTAGGGAGTAAGGTCATGCTCGGCCGATACGCAATCCAAAATGAAATCGAACGTGCCCGCATGCGGTGCATGCCAGTTCGGTTCTTTGGTGAGAATCACTTCGTCCGCGCCCAGCTTCTTCGCATCCTCCACCTTCGATACCGACGTCGTGAACTGCACCGTCGTCGCACCGAACGCATGCGAAAACTTCAGCGCCATGTGTCCCAGTCCGCCCAATCCGATCACGCCGACTTTCTTGCCCGGACCCGCCTTCCAATGCTTCAGCGGCGAATAAGTCGTAATCCCCGCGCAGAGCAAGGGCGCGGTTGCCGCGGGATCGAGATTCCCCGGCACCTTCAGCACAAAGCTCTCATCCGCGACAATGCTCTCGCCATAGCCGCCAAACGTCAGGTTTCCGTTCTTGTCCTTCGCGTTGTACGTCCAGACGACCGCGCCGTTGTCGCAATACTGCTCTTCCCCCGCCTTGCAACTCGCGCAGGTGCGACACGAATCGACCATGCAGCCGATCGCCGCCCGGTCGCCCACTTTGAACTTGGTAACCTCGGCGCCAACCTGCTTCACGGTTCCCACAATCTCGTGTCCCGGAACCATGGGATAAATGGCGTTGCCCCACTCGTTGCGAGCCTGGTGAATGTCTGAGTGGCATATACCGCAAAATTCAATGCCAATATGAACGTCCTTGGGCCCGGGTTCACGATGTTCGTAGTCAAAAGGCGCGAGAGCAGTTGTGGCAGAGTGCGCGGCATAGCCGTGTGTCTTGATCATCGAGCAATAATCTCCTTGGCGACTTGCTAGTCGATTTTTAGATGCGCCACGCGCATCGAGGTCGCACTTGCGTCGCAATCACGCCCACCCATCACAACTTAGAAGCCCTTAGCCGCCCTGTTGTGCCTTGTCTATAAGCCCCTCCACAGTTCGTCGAGCCAGTATCTCGATTGCAGCGCACTCGAACACTTCGGCTCCGCTCTCCCGAATAAACTCTCGTGAATCGGTTCTACTCCGCCCTCAACGCATCCGTCGGGTTGACTGAAGCAGCGCGATACGCCGGCAAGAAGCTCGCCAGCAGAGACGCCCCTGCCAGCACCACCGCTACGCTCGCCAGCGTCGGCACGTCCCATGCCTGCACGCCAAACAGCACCTTCCGCATCAACGTCGAAGTGCCCACCGAACACACAAGCCCAATCCCGACACCCGTAACCGCCAGCCACCAGGCCTGCCACATCACAAGCTTGTACACCGCGCTCCGTTGCGCTCCCAGCGCCATGCGCACTCCAATCTCGCGCGTCCGCTGGCTCACCGAATACGCCACCACTCCATACAGGCCCACCACCCCCAGCACCAGCGCCA
>Ga0137385_10003203_pt1 | contig 14180 bp, 20 predicted proteins | sample SagtaG_FD_104921 | JGI IMG/M metagenome (GOLD analysis project Ga0137385, IMG submission 104921) | Vadose zone soil microbial communities from Sagehorn Ranch, Mendocino, California, USA - Sage2_R_80_16 metaG | ecosystem: Environmental > Terrestrial > Soil > Vadose zone | place: USA: California...
CGATTCACATGATGTTGTGGACTACGACGCTGTCAGTCTACTAGCTGCCAGTGGATCTGCTGAGCTATACTATCACACCAAAGAGGAGGAGAGGCAAAGGGTGTTCCCGGCTGACCATCATATTTGCGCGCACACATTACTTCTAGTGTGCCACAACTCAGAGGGAAACATTCCGCAATGAGGTTGCAGAACGGGATGGAGGGTGATGCGTCTTGACAGAGGCGGACGCAGTGGACTGCGATACCGCCCACATTCTGAACCTGACACCTTTCACATGCTCACGATTCTACCATATATCCTGGTTCCACTGAACGAGCTGCAGGCTACGATGAGAGAAGCCAGAGAGAAGGCGGCCGCGGCGGCGGAGCAGAGGCGTGTGCTTTGGTGACAAGTCGCTGCGTCGACGGGACTTTTGGGAAGCTCACACGACACTTCTGAGCAGCTGGAACTGGGTGGTTCACACTCGTTACGGGGCTCCGTGAATTTACATTTCTGGACGAAAGGAAAAATACAATCAGTTACTGTAAATCTGCTTAATCTCCGTCTACACAGACGCAAGATCCTTTAAGACGTCGGTTCACGTCATTGGCTGATGCTGGGCTGGATTTTGAGTTCACAACGCACCTTCTCAATCAATTTCCTTGCTATCGGGTGGAATTCTTCTTTTGACCGCACAAAATACTCCTTCGCGAGAGTCGAATCGACTCGACCAGCGGCCCGAAAAGTAGGGCGGCAGAATTTCATGCGGCCCTTGACCACACCTGTGCCGTCACGACCAGTTACCCATTTGAGTGCGTGACTGGCAAAGTCGAGCGCTGCCGACGATTGGGGCTCCTTCAGCGCGACATTGTAGAAGCGCAGGCGAATCTCAGCATTCGGTGAAGTTGCCACGTCATAGAGCGCGCCGAGGTGTTCTATATGGGTTGAGGGTAAAGGTGCGTGCGCCGCAAGGCGTTCGAGGAACACAACTACAATAGGGTAAGGGATTGAGATTAGATAGGTTGGTCAACGTCTCACTCTTTTGGTTTGAGTTGTAGCCTTCCACGTCTGATGCCGCAAAATCTAACTTGTTCACATCGGAGATGGTCCGCGAGGCGTCCCATCGCGCGGCAAGGTTATAGGCAGACTCTGCGAGGCTGGTATCATACGACGGCTCCACCGGAAGCTTCAGGCCTTCGCCGTAAAACCATTTCTGAAGAACAGGTCAGTCGACTAGTCGCAGATGGTACGTTCCGGAATGAAGATGGACTCGCATCCCAGTCAACGCTGTTGAGGGCGTCGAGCTTTTCTTGACCGCCGTGGCTCTCAAAATACGCATACAGATGGGCTTTCCAGTCCCATGTCGTAATGCTTTTGCCTTGAAACGTTGAAACATAGTCTCGGATGTAGGGAAGGAAGACGTCTAATCCCCCCAGCGTTTTTTCTGGGAATTTGTCAGATTCAAAAGCTTTTGTAAAAAAAGGTAAGAGAGGAGCACACCCAAGTATAACAGGAAGTTGGCGCCCTTCTCGTATGGGATACTGCTGTACGCATCGTCGGGGTCCTCGCCTGGCTCAAAATCGATCACCAAACGTTGATACTTTGGCCTATCTACGTAATTGCCCAAAGCCTCGTAAAGGGCCGTAGATCCGATAACATATTGGAATCCTCGCTCTGCGGGGGAGTGTAGAAATTGTTGCAACAGGCGTTCAATGTATGTTGTCCACCCTTCGTTGAGCCAAAAGTGCGTCGCCTCGGCATGTCTGTGCAAGCGTTACCTGTTAACCTAACGGATGTATGTGCGCTCCGCTGGGAGAACTCACGTAACGCCATTTCCGAACCAAGAGTGGGTGAGCTCGTGCACAACAACATCAACTAGCGTGCGGTCCCCGGCAAGAAGTGCTGAACACGCTAATCAAGAATCGATGGGCTATTTATCAAAGTTGAACGCACTGGGTGTCAGGAAGGAAAGACAGGCATTTTCCTTCTCTCTCCGTCAATAAAGGTTGCCGGGCTGGATGATACACGACTCACCATGCCTCCATACGGGAACGATGGAGGAAGAACCAAGACATCGTAGACTCCGAATCTGTAAGGACCTATGATATCTTCCTCTTTTGCAAGGAATCTAATCGCAGTTAGATCCTCAATCGTGCGTTAGGTTAAATGAGACCATATGAACCTTCCCGTGTCCTCGCTGAATTCCCAGTAGCTGGCATCCAGTAACTCCGGCTCAGCCCAGACCCCACTCTTCCAACTTCTTCCTTCGATTGCTGGGAAAGGCTTATAACGCACATTCCCGCTGGCGATGGCAATCAAATAGGAAGGTATTCCCACTGGCTACACCGTGACATTGAGGTAAGATTTCCGACCCGGAACATCTAGATCGCCCATACCTGTGTGTATACGTAAGTGACAACATCCTTCCCGATAGTTTTCCCGTCGTGAGCAGGGCCCTCAGATGGAGGCGAGACACGGATGGCCGATAGCAGGACTGGGAGTACGGACGCGACTTTTGCCGTATACGTCTAAGAGCAAATCAAGATCACGGGGTACTGCTCAGCTTGTGTCAGACCCACAATTTTAAGCGAAGGTGTGTCTGCGAACGCCGTGAATTCGTGGGAACACAACTGCATCAATAATAATTCTCACCCTGCAACGGTGCCAGGGCTCGTGCATATATCGGTTGACATTGGCTAAACAGATACGAGAATTGCTTTCCTTGCGTCTGTCTGGAGGGCTTCCGCGTGAATATACTAATGAATAAGAGGATCGACCAAAATGTACTCCTTGGTCAGCCATTGAAGTGCTGTGCTGCCCTTCGTCGTTCGATAAGATATGGTGACCTTCACGGTAGAATCTGCCTCGATCCTTTGTGCAAGGGGAACGTGCAACGCCGAGCCCATTACATTATGTCTTGTACCAAGGGTGAACTTCGATGCTCCGACATGAATCGACACCCGAGAGGCCAACCAGACGACCTACTTTGACAGCACGTTCTTCCACCAGCACCTCGCTGATTTCCAGGTCGGAAGTGTCAAAGCTTTAGATGATCATGGTCAATACGATCCTATGATTGTGGCGCATCGAAATAATTATGTACATGACTTCTTCAACTCCACTTTCCTGGGCCAGGAGTGTGTGAGTTGCAGTTCCTTCTACGATCTGATTTGCAAAGTCCAGGGTCCAGTCGAAGTCGACATGTTTGGTGAAAATTTGGAGGTAGTTGGCTTGGGTGGTCGGATCCGGCATATCTTGAAGCTGCAGGCAAGATGGGTTGTGTCAGAAGAAGCTGGTGCGATCTGTCCTGAATTGTGTGGCCACGGATCACTCGGTCACGCCTTATGAGCGCATGGGCCACCAACACTTAGTACTTACTGGGACGAACCTCGCACGGAAGCACGCCAAATCAGATCGCACTCGTCATTCTGCATTCGGACTTGCACTCAGAAGGATAGCGAAGTAATCGATGCAGTGATCGATCTGACTGACTCGAACATGACTACGCACTCTGACTTCACGCACGTTACGGGGTATATTGTACTACCGTATACAGAGGAAATGGAAGAAGCGTACATATGTCCAGGTAAATCTGTTCGTCCATGGCAACATAATCATGCATACGTCAAGACTAAATATACAGCTACTTGATAAGTTTTGGGTCGTGGCGATTAAACTCTGAATGAACATTGGGATACAACGGACGTAAGAATCGTGACAGAGATAGTGTCGAGGTATCAGGCCCGAGCTATTAGGCGTGGTCTCTGCAGTGACGTGTCAGTTGGATCGGGTATGGCACCCACGTACAGATGCAGGGAAGAAATACCTTCGATGTTCCACAAAACGCAGCGATAATGCCCAGACTTGCCCGACGCTTCGAGGCACGGATCGGCTGGGGCTGATAGATATGAGAACCAGGCCATGTGGAGAGGAGAGGTCTCATGGCTTCAGATTTTGGCTCAGAAATCCGTTTCATTGAGACCGAGGGAAAGGACTTTGGTAGAATCGTCCAGGCCCCGTGGTCGGTCAGATACTTCGGTGACATTTGCTCAGCTGGGTTGTCTGTCACTAGTTTGGACGGAGATCGCGGCAGAGGTGGGGATGGATAGCACAGTCGTGGGGATTCAGGTCCGGGTAGGAGTGGATGCGGACCATGAACGAGATCAAGATATTCCCGGACGGCATGTGGATTGAGAAGAACAGATGGGGAAGATACATCTATACCAATCCCTGACTGAGCGAGGCGTTAGTGGCGAGCGCAACAGCGGAGGCATATCTAGGAGACATACAAGTGGAGAACTGCAAATAGGTCCGCTAAGCCAAGGCTCGTGATGGTCTGAGCCAGGTATGACGATTTGCAGCGCTGGGCGTCGATGCGACGGGAGAAATGAGAGTAGCGATCTCTGCCTGGTGTGTTCTATGGGCAGCTGTTGTCGCACTGCTGCTTTGTTAATTTGCGCTTCAGGTGCAAGGAAAGTCGATCGTGTACCGTCAACGGTCGAGAGCCCAGAATCCGCAACGGCCTCAGATTTGAGTTGGGCGCCTTCGTCACCGGGTGGGGCATTCAATGACGAAAGGGGCGGGGTGCTCAAAGGCAGGGGAATGGGGCGCTTTCGCTCGAGTGGCGGCGGTGTTTCTACCGCGGTTCGAAGGCAGGCCCGAAGTTGACGTCGCTGGGACTCCAAGGCGGCAAACTCGGCCTTTCGCTCGCTATCTGAGTATTCATTAAGAATACGGTGCTCCACTTCATGTTCCCACCGACGCTCGTAGAGGAATTGCTCTCTCCACCCTGCAGGCGCTGGTGCAGCAAATTGGGACCATGAGAGGTTGCTTTTGATAATTGAATTGAAGTCATCTTTTCTAGGGGGTACGCTGAAAGGAACTGGTTAGTGCCCATCAGGGACATCGGGAATGATGTACACACAATAAATAAGAGAGTGGTGGGCTCAAAGAAGGACATAAAGAAGGTATTTGGATCGCGAGCGGGGAGAGTTTTTTAGGGCTCTCATGGTGAAAATCCAGGTAGTCGATATAGCGCCGAGCGAGGTCGCCCACAAAACGCTTGAGCCGGCCACCATCCATCATGGCCTTGGCTTTGTGGTGGTATCGACTGGGCTGGGAGGAAAGTTTTCGTCGGTGTTCGGCACAGAACCGCGATTGCCTCTCCCTCGCGTCTCTCATGATTAGTTGGATGCTTGCGAGGCGAGCGGCCATGGTACTCTTGTCCGGTAGAGGGATGCGGAAGGGGACCTCGAAGCATCTTTCAGGATCGATATAGTAAGAAGTCATTTTCGAAGAGAGTTGAACGTCCGGGACTTCGAGTCGGAGTTCTTAGCACGCCAGCACGCCCGGGAGAAGGAATGGAGGGGGAATAACGTGGTCATTTGAAGCCAAGGCCGAGGGAATATAAACTCGAGTGAGAACAAGGAGGACGGGCATGCGATCGCGCCCGGTAAACGGCCCGTAATGGTCTATTGTCCGTTTGACGTCCTATTGTTCGTACAAGGTAGTCCTCTATGTCCACGCTCGCTCATAAGATCGGTGCGTGATCCGTGCCACCCTTTGGGGTAACGCGAACCCTTACATCGATGAAGGATCGCTCCTTTTCTGCCCACATTGCGGCACACTACTCGATCTCCCACTTGGTAACGAACAAAATGTAGTTTGCGAACAATGTGGTCATGTCGAACCAGCGAGTTGTGTGTCCCTACTTGCTCATCCCTGCTCCTCCTTGTTGTGCCACCCTTCTGTGCAGCCTATGAAAATAGCGAGATCACGACCCACTCACACCCTGACGCTTTCCCATCCTCGCTAAGGCAAAAGCGTAAGACCAGGACTAAGATCCATGAGGGTTCTGAGTCGCTATTAAAGGTAATCGTGTATTGCCCTTCCTCGAGAAGCTGCAAGCATTCTACGCACTCTAGGTCGCCGAGACATGTCCCGAATGCGGTCACACAGAAGCGTACTCCAAGGAGATTCAGGTTCATACTCGTCGTTTTTTGGGTCCTCGAATGTACTCAATTCGGTTCCCTAGATGCGCAGTGCTGATGAGGGGTCCACCATCTTGTACACTGTATGTATATCTGAGCTTTCCGTGGTTGGGTTCCTCACTTTATCCGCTTGTCCAGTGTGTCCAATGCAAATACGGATGGCGTGTTAACAACTAACCCTCATGATACCTTTCACGATGTGCTGGGCATATTCTGCAGGTTCATCTCATTTTGGGAGCGGTGCTACACGTACACACCCACGGAGCAGAAGAGCGCCACAACACCAAAACTGCCCAGTGTACTAGCTACAATCGCCACTACAGCCTCGCGAGTCGGAATTGTCGATTTTGGTAGGCTGTAGACATGTCGAGTAAGAATGGCACGTGGCGGTAGTATGAATTTCACATACGTGGTGAAGTAAAAAGCGAGTCCAAAGGTTGCGGTGAGAAGAACGAATGCGAAGTAAGAGAGGAAGCCAACTGGCACATAAGGAGAGAATGCTGGCGCGACTTTGTGTAGGTGCTGGTGACAGTAAGATAAACTGAAAAGGAGGAAAATGGGGAGCTCACATACCTTTACAGTAGCGTACGTCGCCGTTGCTACGGGGTTATCAGACATGGTCGTTTGCCCCAAAGTGCTTTGAACAATAAGTCCACGAAGGCCAAGTTTGGGAGAGAGACGTGGAGCTGACGTAACTGAATGCCACCATGCCACCGTGCACAGAGTGGCCATGGCCGGGTAGGGATGGCAAACACGTGTCATCAACACCATATCAACCCGCTTCTCGCCTCTTCCCTCCTGCTCTCAACGTCCACGATCCTCGACAACCTTACTCGTATAGCTAATTCTCGTCGTACGTGGGTGCACGCTAGTGCCTTTCTCCCACTTGTGGTATCCCCTGTTGCTCATCTTTTTCCGACTTGTGCTGCCACCTATTAGATGTCGTCTGCCCAACAAAAAGTTCAGCAGCATCCCGCCTTTCAGCAAGCTCAGGCGAAGGCCAACTATTATCTCGCTCAATTGGATAAAGAAGTGCGCTTTCGTGCTCTATGATTTGTCTTCCTATGGATTTTAATTTCTTCCAACCCCTCGCGTGCCATTTCCAGCTCTCCAGGTATCCTGTCCTCGTAAGCCTGGAACAGCGTACTCAGGTACCGAAGGCATACGCCTTCATTGGTGCGGTCACCCTCCTCACCCTCCTTCACTTCGTCAATGCCCTCGCTGCTCCCGCCTCCAATCTGATTGGATGGGGGCTTCCTGCCTACCTCTCTTTCAAGGCCCTTGAGTCACCTGGACATGATGATGACGCACAGTGGCTTACTTATTGGGTCATTTTCGGCTTTTTCAATTTTGCCGAGGGCTTTGCCCTTCGTGCCTTACTGTACTACTTCCCGTGGTACTTCTCGTTCAAGACGCTGTTCATCCTTTGGCTGCAACTTCCCGCTTTCCGCGTGAGTGTAGTTAATATGTCGTCCCACGAAGTTTCTGGTTGACTCGACTATTTTTTCAGGGTGCACAAACTGCTTATCACAGTGTTCTAAAGCCTGTTCTCGCGAATCTCAGCCACCGCTCCAACTCGGGTCGCGCGTCTTCCAACGACACAGTTACAGCTGAAGGCCTGCGCGATCGCGTGGCTACAGCGACATCAGAGTGATTGATTGCCTGCCGTGACCCACCGATCGAAGCCACGTTCTCGCTTGGAATAGACCTTTTGTTTTTCCCTACTCTCTCGATGACCGATCGTTGATCCTGATCTGAACTTGCTCAACCCGTTGTGTCTATGTCATGTCTCGTACCTAGTATTGTCATAGTTATTGAACGTGGTTCGTGGGGTAATGATATTACACACACTTGTTGGGCTCGACTACGTCACGACGTGCCTGATTGGGCAAGAAGGACCGATAATCGGTCCGTGGTGTTCGTAGAAGTTAGAGGGGCCCAGCCAAGAGGGGCCATCATTTTCCTGTTTATTACTGCTTATTTTTGGTTCATTAAGTGTTGACAGCGCCGCTGATAATCGCCTTGAGTAACGCAGTCTTAACGCCCACACACCACACTCGCACTGCCCCTTCCCCGGTCCTTATTAGTTCCTCTTTAGCTTTCTTTGCCATGCGTCGCTTATTGGTGCCCCACCTCCACCCTTCTCCCAATCTTTCCTGGGGCCTCGTCCCATGTCGGGAAAATCTACCGAGAAGAACTCACCTGGCTCTAATGCAATTATCCAGGTCGACGCGTACTCTTCACCCAGTCCCGCACTGGTAGGCTATGTCAATGGTAGCTTTGTCGAGGACACGACATCGCAGTATCCGTATCCCGATGACTATGTTCCTCCAGCCGGTCCCAGGGCCTTCTTCTATCATCCCCGCACACAAGTCGTTCTCCTCGGCTTTGTCTGTTTCATGTGCCCCGGTCTCTTCAATGCCCTCAATGGCCTCGGCGCCGGGGGGCAGGTCGATAGCGCAACCAGCGCCAACGCAAACTCGACGTTGTATGCTACCTTCGCTGTAGCGGCCTTTTTCGCTGGGTCTGTTTCTCTCCATCCCCTCTCATTCTTTTGTGGATTGACGCCCACCAGCTCCATCAACAACGTCCTTGGCCCTCGGATGACACTTTTCCTTGGAAGTTTCGGCTATGCCGTTTACATAGGGTCGTACCTGTAAGTGCCTCTAGTACTTCCTTGGTTGAGTTCTCACCCGTCGCTGTTTCTAGCGTCGTCAATATTCACGATAACGCCGGGGGTTTCATGATTGCAGCCGGAGCTGTGCTAGGCGTGTGCGCTGGTTTACTTTGGACGGCCCAGGGGTCCCTTATGCTAGCATATCCGACCGAAGATCAAAAGGGACAATTTATTGGCATTTTTTGGTCCATATTCAACCTCGGTGGAGTGGTTGGCGCTTCTGTCTCTTTGGGTCAGAATTTCCATTCAGAGGTCTTTTGTCTTTATATGCTTCCACTTGTTCCGTGCTCACATAATCTCTGTTCTCATCTGTCAGACAAACCGAGGTGCGCACTAATGCTTGTTTTTGTCCCGAGACTATCTCACAATCATCTACGCTAGTTTCCAATGGCACTTATGTGCGCAACCCCCTCCCCTCTACTTGCGGACATTCCTCACCGTGTTGTGATAGATCGGCTTTATGGTTCTTACGGGAATGGGTTCCCTCATTCCTCTTCTCATGGCTGACCCAGAGAAAATGATCCGAACCGACGGCTCCAAAGTGACCACTCCACGTCAGCCATCCTGGAGGACCGAAATATATGGCCTTTACGTCGCTCTACGTACTGACCCAATGATCGTGTTCCTCTTCCCAATGTTTCTCGCCAGTAATTGGTTTTATACATGGCGTAAGTCATCCAAGTTTTCACGTCAATTTTATCGAAGCTCATTTGCCTCCATAACTCAGAGTTTAACGACTACAACGCTGCACTATTCAACATTCGCGCACGTTCGCTGAACAACTTAGTCTATTGGGTCTCACAGATTCTGGGCTCGGTGTCCATCGGCTTGCTCCTGGACCAGCACCAATTTCCACGTCGGGCTCGTGCCTTCGCCGGTTGGTCGATACTTCTGATCTTTGTTTTGATCGTCCATATTTGGGCCTTCTTCTATCAGCGGTACGTGTTCGATCCGCCACCCGACTGCTCACTAAGCCACGTTTTCATGAAGGACGTACACACGCCAGTCCAGGCCACCTGATGGGCCCAAGATGGACATCTACGACGGGGCTTACACTGGCCATCTGTTTCTCTACATATTTTGTGGCCTCCTGGACTCGATGTGGCAGACAACAGCGTATTGGATGATGGGCGCTATGTCAAACGACCCGGCAAAACTCGCATACTTCGCTGGCTTCTGTGAGTTATTTTGGGCGGCAGCTTTATCCTAACTGGTACACGGACCAACTATTCCCCTCATTCAGACAAGTCAATACAGTCAGCCGGCGCCGCGGGCGTTTGGCGTGCTGATGCCATGAAAGTACCGTACGTAAAGCACGCGTCTAACTTGGATGTCGCATACTGATTTGGGTTTTTCAGGTACATGAATCTCTTCCTGTCAACATGGGCACTTCTTATCGCGGGGTTGATCTTCTCATTGCCCATGATCCATCTACGTGTGAAAGACCACACCGACGTCGAGGATGAGGTCCTGTAAGTTCCTGTCGTCCCCCTTTAAAGAAAGCGTCTTAACACCTCGAAGCGCACACATGGATGAATTTCATCGCGTCCTTCCACCAGATTCGGACGGGCGGCGCTGATGTTTCGGATCTTGAGTACTTGAGTTGCAGTCAATTTTTACGTTTTTGACGAGGACCATGTATGTACTTAAATATCGGGCGAGTATTTATACTGCTAAATGTAGTAATGGGGCATTTGCGATTTCTCATGATGGCGCTGGATGTGTTGCGATATAGGACAAGTGATGTGGCGGGCAAAAAGGGGTATGACTATTGGCTATGGGTGGCGGTGTTAGGATTGTATGTATACGAAACTGGGAAACGGGATTGTTATGGGCGATGTGGCGTCGTGGTCTGCATTGCATGCACCTGACGGCGCTGACAAGATTGCATCAGAGATCGATCCTGGAAATTCCCGAAGAAGATCAAGTGTCAAAATATTGTAGCCAGGGCGCTCCTGTCGTCGCCACCGTCAACCATGGAATTGAGCGCTTTAACGCCGGGCCCATTTTTTCCAAATGTGAATCCAACCCAGACACCGCGCGCAAACGGCTCGTCCTTCTCGCGGACTCGGTCTACGTTGCGCTGCTTTTCGCGTACCTCGGCGTACTTGGCCATATCCTCGGGCGAGGTAAAATCGTCGTAATATCCGGTGTCCTCGTCGGAGTCGAGGGCAGGAACAAATGGTGCCGGTGCGCTGCGAAGATTCTCCCATGGCGCTCCTTTGTAAAAGGGATGAGCGCGCACTGTGTCGAGAGTGCAATATCGCACACTTGTGTGCGCGATCAATCTGTTGGACCAAAATGTCAGGGGAAGCACTCTGACGTCTCGGGTGGGGATCTGCACCTAGTGATGGCATCCCAAGCGACATCCGTTAGATTGAAGATTAGGTCCTCGGGTTTATCGTACTCGGGGCGCCGCAGGACTTTGGTCCAATTCTTGAGGTTAGTCCATGTCTCTTCCGGTGTGCCGCCACTAAACGGGGGAAAGCCTGCGAGGAACTCGAACAGAATACACCCCAACGACCAGTAATCTACCGCGTATGAGTAGGGCTTCCCGCGCAACACCTCGGGTGCCATGTAGTCTGGCGAACCGACGATCGAATCTGCGTAGCGCAGATCCTCGCTCCGAATGGAACGGTACAGTGATCGCCGTTCCATTGTGGAACGGTGGACGATCTGATTGTCTTTCACCTTATCGAGCTACACGAATCGTCGTCAGTTTGGCAGTGCACACGGCAACGGAGATGCTGGGGCGGAGGCGCACTTTGATCTTGAGTGACTCGATACGTTTGGGATTGAGAGCCCCAGTAGCGAGACCAAAATCTGTAAGTTTCACGTGGCCCGTGGAATCGACAAGGAAGTTCTGTTTCGATTGTGTCGCTCAAGGGAATCCGGAAGTAATTGTTTTTTGTCGGGACACACCTCAGGCTTAAGATCTCGATGGATATAACCGAGCTTGTGCAACTCGCTGACTGCAGCGAACATCTGGCAGATGTAGAAGCGTGCATGTTCTTCCTTGAGAACGCCCGAATTGTTCAACAATGTCCGAAAGTCGCCTCCAGGCACATACTCCATCGCAAGATAGACATGCTGGGCATCTTGAAACGCATACAGAAGTCGAACAAGCCAGGGTGTTTTTGTCGCGGTGAGGATGTCTCGTTCCACAAGCACGTGTCTGACCTGGACGGGAGATTCCTCGTCGAGAAAAGGCAACGGGTGGTAAAGACGGAGCGATGTACCTCATCCATTTTGAAGAGTGTTCGTTTACGCATCTTCTTTAGGGCGCATACTTCGCCGGTTTCCTGCTTGCGTGCCAGGTAAACCTCACCGTATCCACCCTGGCCGACCTGAGCTATGATGTGGAACTGCTCCACACGCAGCTTCGCTCGCCTTCTCCTGAGGAGCACCCGCTCACGACCACAATAGGATTTAAACTCTTTGTGATAGTCTGCTGGTGCAAGGTTGCGCGATGCGGTATCTTCGTCGAACTTTGTGCGACGTTCTTTTCGGTTATTAATGTAACCTAGTAGTTGGAAATAGTAATCGAGGAAATCTGAAGGCGGAGATCAGGGCGGATTGAGTACGAGAGAGAGTATAGCGTGACGTGCATAGTTGGGCGATGGTGGACTTGCGGCGAACCTCGGACGATTCAAGGAGCTCGCGCTCCCACAGCTGAAGATTTCCATTCTTGAGAGTGGTGCCAGAACGCGCCGTGTTCATGTTGATGTCGTTGGAGAGGGTACCTCTGGCAGAAGCCAGTGGCATCCGAACATCGGGAAGTCCAACAGCCGAGCTTTTGGCTGTATCCATATAAAAATGATCTCGCCGTGGTAAGCCGGCCATATCTGATCTGAGATGCTGGGTTCTGGTCGCGGCCGCTTGTGCTGTTCGTGTCGTACAGTCTGACTTGGGTTGCTTGTGCTGTTCCATCGCGTACGTAAGCATTTCCAGGTGATGTCACTCGCTCCCAGGGGCCAAGTCCGCTCCCCTTACTTAATGAAGCGCTGTCACCCCCTGCAAGCATCCCCACTGCACGATCTAGAATCCTATGGCTTCAAATCTCCTCCAAGATGTCCTGCGGCACACGGCTCATGGGCATATTGATGCCCACTCCAACGATAAAGATGATTCAGACGACGAGCTAGTCAATGTCGTACGTTCCGTCTTGTCTGGTCGCCATCTGTCGCTTTTCCTAACAAGCCCAGTTCTCACTCCCAGGAACACCCCCACGCTCTCGTCCGTCCACGCGCCCCCCGTCACCTTCTCGCGGCGGTCTTGCACGCCTTCCTCGTGGCCATCTATTGACAACATCTGCCAAACAATCTACTGATCCTCTCCGGGCATTTCCCACCGAGATATCGCAGCGGATATTCGGCCTACTCGGTATCCACGACCTCGCTCGGTGCGCGCGTGTGTCTCGGAAATGGCGTAAAAGTCAGACCTTAAATTATGGTATGTTCCGTTGTTGCGCGGTCTACATCTCAGCCGTGACAGCGTCGCTTGCATTAGTGTGGTTTCAACATTATAGAAAGGAGAATTTTTATGACACAAGTCTGCCTCAGGGTAAATGGACCAAGCGTGAATCAAAGCAAAATTGGGTATGAAGCACATGCCCGACCCGGCTCTTCTCATGCTGAATAGATTTTACAGTTGTCGATGTATGCACAAGCGATTTCCAATCGCGAGCCACCGTTCGGGCCAGTTCAGTCTCGCTCTGCACATACGTCACCGCCAGCATCTGGATACCAGACCCCTCGCGAGATACGGGAGGAGCGTTGGCGTCTCGAGGCCGCAGCCGTCGAAAGGCCGGGTAAGGCTGAGATGCGAGAGATGTACAAAGAACTTAATGGGCGTAAATCGAAAACTAAAGGCAAGCTGGGGGGAATAACGGGAATAAGAGATAAGGGTGGTTGGGCGGGAAGTCTAGAAGAAGGATGGGATTGACTTGTTATCGTGACCACAATAAGAAACAAGTGATTGTATGGTGTGTGTCACCTAGTAGCCACCAATTTTGAACAGCTTATATAAGGTTTTACATATGTTAGAAAAAACTTAATTCCTCTTGACAAAATATACAGTCATTCACCACTCTTTGAGACAACCAAGTGAAGTTCCCCTTTGCATTCCATTTATTTCAAGAGAACAAAGAATCTAAGTAGGCAGAAAGATGTATGTACATTAGAAGAAAACTCATATGTATTTAAAATGGCAGAAAAGTGATGTTGAACACTGTCCTGGGCATAATCAGTGTCAAGAGCTGCTATCAGGCCAAAACCAGTCAATGAGACAGTGTCACCAAGAGTGTCACATCACACTGAAATTTCCCAATTTGGCATGTGCTCAGCCACTATTGCTGCAATTGCTGATCTTGCCTGTTTCACCATCATTCCCCTTCTCATCCTCTTTGCCATGGTTGTGGTCCAGATGGATCTGGATTTGGGTTCTAGAGTAGTAGTCATCTGAGACAGCCTGGCAGTCATCAGCAAGAACACAGGTTACTGCCAGGCTTTTTACTGGTGCCCAGCAGGAAAGCA
>Ga0137385_10003228_pt1 | contig 14118 bp, 17 predicted proteins | sample SagtaG_FD_104921 | JGI IMG/M metagenome (GOLD analysis project Ga0137385, IMG submission 104921) | Vadose zone soil microbial communities from Sagehorn Ranch, Mendocino, California, USA - Sage2_R_80_16 metaG | ecosystem: Environmental > Terrestrial > Soil > Vadose zone | place: USA: California...
AGAAGAGGCTGGTCCAGTGCGTGGTGTCGTCGGTTGGCAGGGGAAGCCGCGTGAGCGGCGCACCCGCAAAACGGCAGAACGGATCGGGCTGCGCGTCCCAGTCGAGGGTCTCGGGGCCTGACGCATGGCGCTCCAACCGATGCTTGCTGCGCTCGTGGTACGCAAGGACTGTGGCTGCGTTCCCGGTTGCATTCGCAGCGGGCATTGCTGTCTCCGGGAGCCAGGCGGGACTGCCCATTTCAGAACTCCGGCAATGCGGTGACACGTTGCGTACCCGCTCCTTCCATCCGGCGGGCGGCGCGCAGCAGTTGAAGGCCGAGGTCAGCCGCCATGTCGAGCACGCTGCGTCCATCGGGTGCGCACAGTTCTGCGCTCGCCCCATGCGCAAGCAGCATCTGCAGGACGTCGAGGCGGCCACTGGCCGCCGCTTGCATCAGGCAGGTGATGTCGTCGTCGTTGACATGGTCGACGGGCGTGCCGGCTTCGATCAGCCGAAGAATGGTCGCGGGGCCGCCATGCAGGCACCCGAACCAGAGTGCATTGTTGCCGTCGTCATCGATCGCATCGGGGCGCGCACCGAATGCCAGCAACGCTTCGACGACTGCGTCCTCGCCGTGCCACGCGGCCTGCATCAAGGGTGTTTCGCCGTTCACGCTGCGCGAATGCAGATCGGGGAAGCCGTGGTACGCCAGCCAGGTGGAAAGTGCGGCGGGCACGACCGCTTCGAGGCGTGCATCGGCGCTCTGGGCAACGCGCCGAGGCGGACGTTCGTGGACGGCGAGGACAGTATCGGTGTGCATGATCATGGTCGCGTTCGGGTGCAAGGGAACATCGGTGGGCGCAGCCGCGCGCGCGGCTGCCGTCGGGACCCGCGCTTCAGACGGGCCGGTTCTCGTTGGGGTTGCGCACCGGCCCCATCAGTTCAAGTCCTTCGCTGTAGGTGATCGTGTCGAAGGTCACGTCGAACTTGATGGCTGCGTCCGCTACCGCATCGAGCTTGCCGCCTGTGTCCTTCTTCTTCAGTTCGTTCTTTTCCAGGTACAGCAGCTCGAGCATTTCGTTGTAGACGGTGGATTCGAGAATCGGCAGCACATAGAACATCGCACCCTTGTACGGCACCTGGTACCGCTTGCTCAGGTCGATGTTGTCGCAAAACAGAAAGTACTTGCCACCCGCCGACAACGTGTCGCCGAGCACCTCGGCCACGTCCTTCAGATGCTCGAAGCTCAGCAGATACCCGGCGAAGAACGGCAAGTGCTTCTCGCCGATCGTCGCGCAGGCCATCACCTGATCGCAGGTCAGCTCCGGCGGCCGCGCTTCGTCGGCGAGCTTCGGTGCAAAGCGCAGCGCGAGTTCGCCGCGAAAGCCGACCCGGCCGAACCTGTTCGTCAGCCCCTTGAGCACCGGATTGAGCAGGCGGCCTTCGTGTTCGAGACGGGCGAACGCGGTGTCGTCGATCTCCTTGTGGGCGAGTGTTTCGGTCATCACAGATCCTTGGATTGAACAGCGTTGAAGAGGGATTCACGTCTGCGTGTTGCGCATCCAGTCGGCGGTTTTGAAAAACGCCTGCATCAGTTCGTCGCGCAGCGCCGGATCGACACCCGTCTCGTCGAGCGCGGCGCGCATGCAGGCCAGCCACGCATCGCGTTCGGCGCTGCCGATCGCGAATGCCGCATGACGCATGCGCAGCCGTGGATGGCCGCGCTGCGCCGAGTACCGTTTGTCGCCGCCGAGCCATTCGCACAGATACAGCACCAGCACGGCCCTCGTCGAAGACAGGTCCGGGTGATGCATCGCGCGAATGCGCTGCGCGTCGGGCCGCGTATCCATGTGCCGATAGAACGCGTCGGCCAGACGGATGACGGCAGGCTCGCCGCCTAGACGATCGAAGTGCGTATCGCGTTGCAGCGAAGGGGGGGTGGCAGGTGTGTCCATGGCGCGATCAATGCAATAACCGAACCAGGCTGAAAACAGATCGCAACGCGACGACTATCCGGCTGCATGCAGGTCAACGCGACAGAAATCGCCCGACAAACGCGCCCGAACGGTTTGATTCGCGACGAAGTTCGCGTGGTTTGTCGCGAAACCGACAAGACAAAACAGGAGCCTGGAAAAATCCCGAACGAACCGCGCAGCGCGGCGGGGCGGACGCGATGCAGTACCGCTGGCGACATGGCACGGAAGCTGCGTTTGGGGTCCAGCGCGGACACAGGTCCGGCCGATGCGTGACTCGATATAAGAAGACCCATACAGGCACGACAGGCTGACATGGTCGCGGTTACGCAACCCTGGTTTCAACCCTTCTTCCTGAATGGAGAAATGCAATGTCCAAACTTCGGCAAATCGCGTTCTACGGTAAAGGCGGCATCGGCAAGTCGACCACCTCGCAGAACACCCTGGCAGCCCTGACCGAACTCGGCCAGAAGATCCTGATCGTCGGCTGCGATCCCAAGGCGGACTCGACTCGCCTGATCCTGCACGCAAAGGCGCAGGACACCATCCTGTCGCTGGCGGCCGAAGCCGGCTCGGTGGAGGACCTCGAACTCGAGGACGTGATGAAGATCGGTTACCGCGACATCCGTTGCGTGGAGTCCGGCGGTCCGGAACCGGGCGTCGGCTGCGCGGGCCGTGGCGTGATCACCTCGATCAACTTCCTCGAAGAAAACGGCGCCTATGACGGCGTGGACTACGTGTCGTACGACGTGCTCGGCGACGTGGTGTGCGGCGGCTTCGCCATGCCGATTCGTGAAAACAAGGCGCAGGAAATCTACATCGTGATGTCCGGCGAAATGATGGCCATGTATGCGGCCAACAACATTTCCAAGGGCATTCTGAAGTACGCCAACAGCGGCGGTGTGCGCCTGGGTGGTCTGGTGTGCAATGAGCGCCAGACCGACAAGGAGCTCGAGCTGGCTCACGCGCTCGCGGGCATGCTCGGCACGAAGCTGATTCACTTCGTGCCGCGCGACAACATCGTGCAGCACGCCGAGCTGCGCCGCATGACGGTGATCGAGTTCGCGCCGGATTCGAAGCAGGCTGGCGAGTACCGCCAGCTGGCCACCAAGGTGCACAACAACGCCGGCAACGGCACAATCCCGACCCCGATCACCATGGATCAACTGGAAGACCTGTTGATGGAACACGGGATCATGGACGCCATTGATGAATCGCAAGTCGGCAAGACCGCGCAGGAATTGACTGCCTGAGCGGCCCGTGCAGGGCCCGGGCCGGTTTGTTGTATGAGTCCGGGCCGGGCCTGCCCATACGCACAATTCTCACTTTACGGAGCACCCTATGACCGCCACGGTTGAAGAGCGCAAGGCCGCAAACAAGGCCCTGATCGACGAAGTATTAAAGGCCTATCCGGAAAAGATGGCCAAACGGCGCGCCAAGCATTTGGGCACCTTTGAGGACGGCAAGCCCGACTGTGGCGTGAAATCCAACATCAAGTCACTGCCCGGCGTGATGACGATTCGCGGCTGCGCGTATGCGGGCTCGAAGGGCGTCGTCTGGGGGCCGATCAAGGACATGATCCACATCAGTCACGGCCCGGTTGGCTGCGGCCAGTATTCCTGGGCCGCGCGCCGTAACTACTATATCGGCACCACCGGCATCGACACCTTCGTGACCATGCAGTTCACCTCCGACTTCCAGGAAAAGGACATCGTTTTCGGCGGCGACAAGAAACTCGACAAGATCATCGACGAGATCCAGGAGCTGTTTCCGCTGAACAAGGGCATCTCGATCCAGAGCGAATGCCCGATCGGCCTGATCGGCGACGACATCGAGGCCGTCTCGAAAAAAAAGAGTGCGCAGTATGAAGGGCACACCATCGTGCCGGTGCGCTGCGAAGGTTTTCGCGGCGTCAGCCAGTCGCTGGGCCACCACCTCGCCAACGATGCGATCCGCGACTGGGTGTTCGACAAGGCCGATCCGGACAAGCGTCCCGATTTCGTTTCGACGCCGTACGACGTCGCGATCATCGGCGACTACAACATCGGCGGCGATGCGTGGTCGAGCCGGATTCTGCTCGAAGAAATCGGCCTGCGCGTGATCGCGCAATGGTCGGGCGACGGTTCGATCGCCGAGCTCGAGAACACGCCGAAGGCCAAGCTCAACGTGCTGCACTGCTATCGCTCGATGAACTACATCAGCCGGCATATGGAAGAGAAGTACGGCATACCCTGGGTCGAATACAACTTCTTCGGCCCGACGATGATCGAGAAGAGCCTGCGCGAAATCGCCAGCCATTTCGATGACACGATCAAGGCCAATGCGGAAAAGGTGATCGCCAGGTATCGTCCGCTGGTCGATGCGGTGAACGCGAAGTTCAGGCCGCGCCTGCAGGACAAGACGGTGATGCTATTCGTCGGCGGCCTGCGTCCGCGCCACGTGATCGGCGCTTACGAAGATCTCGGCATGAACGTAGTCGGCACCGGCTACGAGTTCGGCCACAACGACGACTATCAGCGCACCACGCACTACGTGAAGGACGGCACGCTGATTTACGACGACGTGACCGGCTACGAGTTCGAGAAGTTCGTCGAGCAGATCCAGCCCGATCTGGTCGGCTCCGGCATCAAGGAAAAGTACGTGTTCCAGAAGATGGGCGTGCCGTTCCGTCAGATGCATAGCTGGGACTATTCCGGCCCGTACCACGGCTATGACGGCTACGCCATTTTCGCGCGCGACATGGACATGGCCATTTCCAGCCCGGTGTGGGGGCTCGCCAAGGCGCCCTGGAAGAAAAATGCCTAAGCCCCGGTGGCCGGCGGCCGCCGCGTCGGTAACTGGCCCGTCGCCGACCCTTTAGATTATCGAACCAGAGGAGTACGTCATGCCCCAATCCGCCGACAAGATTCTCGATCACGAGCTGCTGTTCCGCGAGCCCGAGTATCAGGAAATCTTTCGCACTAAAAAAGAGAACTTCGAGTTCAACCATCCGGACGAAACGGTCAAGCAGATCGTCGAATGGACCAAGACAGAAGACTACAAGGAGAAGAATTTCGCCCGCGATTCGCTGACCGTGAATCCCGCGAAGGCGTGCCAGCCGCTCGGCGCGGTATATGTCGCCAACGGCTTTCACAAGACACTGAGCTTCGTGCACGGCTCGCAGGGCTGCGTCGCCTACTACCGTTCGCATTTCTCGCGCCACTTCAAGGAGCCGACGTCGTGCGTGAGCTCGTCGATGACCGAGGACGCGGCGGTGTTCGGCGGTATGAACAACATGATTGACGGCCTTGCGAATGCGTACAACCTGTACAAGCCGGAGATGATCGCCGTCTCCACGACCTGCATGGCGGAGGTGATCGGCGACGACCTCGATGCGTTCATCAAGAACAGCAAGCAGAAGGGCAGCGTGCCGGAGGACTACGACGTCCCGTTTGCGCATACGCCGGCTTTCGTCGGCAGCCACGTGACGGGCTATGACAATGCGCTCCTCGGCGTACTCAAGCACTTCTGGGACGGCAAGGCCGGCACGACGGCACCGCTCACGCGCGTGCCGGACGAGAGCGTGAACTTCATCGGCGGTTTCGACGGATTCGTGGTCGGCAACATGAAGGAAATCCGCCGGATCTTCGATCTGTTCGGTGTGACGGTGAACATCATCTGCGATCCGTCGGAGACCTGGAATACGCCGACCGATGGCGAGTTCCGGATGTACGAAGGCGGCACGACCAAGGAGGAAGTCGAGCGCGCGCTGCACGCGAAGACGACGTTCGTGTTCCAGGAGTATTGCAGCGAGAAGACCAGCAAGTTCATCGCGGAGCACGGCCAGGAAGTCGTGGTGCTGAACGCGCCGGTCGGCGTGGCGGGCACCGACCGGTTCCTGATGGAAATCTCGCGCGTGACCGGCAAGCCGATTCCGGCGCTACTGGAGAAGGAGCGCGGCCAGCTCGTCGACGCGATGGCGGACAGCCAGGCTCACCTGCACGGCAAGCGTTTTGCGCTCTACGGCGACCCGGACCAGATGCTGGGCTACACCCAGTTCCTGCTCGAACTCGGTGCCGAGCCGGCCCACGTGCTGGCGACTAATGGCGGCAACGACTGGGCGGCCAAGGTGCAGGCGATGTTCGACGCATCGCCGTACGGCGCCGGCTGCAAGGTGTACCCGAAACGCGATCTGTGGCATATGCGTTCGCTGCTGTTTACCGAGCCGGTGGACTTCCTGATCGGCAACACGTACGGCAAATACCTGGAGCGCGACACCAAAACGCCGCTGATACGCATGGTGTTCCCGATCTTCGATCGTCATCACTATCATCGTTTCCCGACATGGGGCTATGAAGGCGCGTTGCGGGTTCTGGTTACGCTGCTGGATGAGTTCTTTGAAGCACTCGACGCCAACACGATCGTCGCTGCGAAGACCGACTACAGCTACGACATCATCCGCTGACGGAGGGCGTACGGCCATGACGGATGCAACCGATGCATCAGGTGCGGCAGATGCAGTTCTGGTCAAGGTGACGCAGGACGGCCGCAAGGTCGAGGTCATTGATGGCTGGGTCTGTCTATCTGGTGCGCGCGAGGCCGACCACCTCGTCCCCATGCTTGAACACCCGAACCGGCAGGTCATCGCCAAGGCGGTGCCGGGGGCCACGCATGTGGCCGGCCGATTGCCGTTGACGCACGAAGAGGCGGCCATTGCCCAAGGTGCGATGTCGGCGGCCCAGCGGCAGTTCGACGCGAGCCCGGCCGGCATCACCCAGCGATTGCGCCGCGCAGTGTGGGCGAAGACGGCGGCCGAAGGAGTGGAATAGCCGCCGCGTACCAAAGACGTGGATATTGGTGTGGACACTGCCCGTCAGGCGAAGAAACGCACACGGGGGCGACAGGGGTGATGGCAGCGGACTGAGTTGCGACGCAGTGTCTCCACGCTGCGTGTGTTGTGTTAGCCGCCGCCGGTTCGGGGTGGCGCTTTTTGATGTTTTCTGTGATGGGACGCGTAACGGCTAAAACCTGCTATGCAATGGCAGTCTGTACCGGTCAATACCTGTTTATCGGCAAGGCTGGGGTGCGACGTGCAACGGGCGGGGCTTTTCGGTGTCTGGCTGGTAGCGAATCTGCCCACAGGAGGGGAATCATGATTTACGTGGTGGAACAGCCGGCGGGCGGCAAGCCTTGGGCGTGGTTTGCGTACGACGAGGCGGATTTCGCGCGCAAGGTGGCTGCATCCGATCCGCTCGCGCCGGAGGAAATTTACGATACGGCGACGCCGCGCGAACTGCTCGAATTCAGCGGACCGGCCCCCGACCCGCACCTGCGCGCGCAATATCCATCGATCTGTGCGTTTGGCGATGCATATGGCTGGGATATGCTGCTTTACCGCGCGGACTATCTGCTCGGCCGGGGCGTGTGCCAACCCGAGCCGGTCATGCAGCGCGACGCGGCGGCCGCCGCGTTGAAGGCTCGGGGTGACTGTCTTGTTTACTGGAACGATCGCGACGCGATCGGCGCGTTCGAAGGCGCCGACCCGCGCCTCGCGGGCGAGTCGCGCTGGCGCGCCCGGCGAGCACTGTACGAGCAGCTCGTAGCGCTCGAAGTCCTCGCAGACGACAACTGAAGCGTGGCGGGGCGTGTGATGAAGCTACGTATCGAACGGGCCGAGGCCCATGTGCTGGCGAGCGAGTTTCCCGAACTGGCCAGCCTGCTGGATCAACTGCGGTTCGGTGCCCACGCGGAAGTAGGACTGCAGCAACTGGCGCCCGCGGCGCAGGCACGGGCGAACGCGATCGCACGGGTCCTGCTCGGACCGACAAGGCAGGCAGTGAGCGTGCGTTGTTGTCTGTGTCGCAAACCGTCTGTCGCAAACCGTTCAAACCAGCCATGACGATGCCCGGAAGTGTCGTGCTCGAGGGGCAATTGAACCGCTTTGACGGCATTCCGCCGTGGTATGGAACTTGCCACTAGAGAAACGTCCACCTATCAGGAGCCCGTCATGTCTGCTTCGCTCAACGCCAAGATCGCCGAAGTATTCGACGAACCCGGTTGCGACAAGAATCAAGGCAAGAGCGAGAAGGAGCGCAAGAAGGGCTGCACGAAGCAGCTTTCTCCGGGCGCAGCGGCAGGCGGGTGTGCATTCGACGGCGCGAAGATCGCGTTGCAGCCGGTGGTGGACGTCGCGCACCTCGTGCACGGGCCGATTGCCTGCGAAGGCAACTCGTGGGACAACCGGCACGCCGCCTCGTCTGGCTCGCAACTCTATCGCACCGGCTTCACCACCGACATCAGCGAACTCGACGTGGTGTACGGTGGCGAGAAGCGGCTGTTCAGGAGCGTGCGCGAGATCATCGAGAAATACGATCCGCCGGCCGTGTTCGTCTATCAGACCTGCGTCACCGCGCTGATCGGCGACGACATCGAGGCGGTCTGCAAGCGCGCCACCGAAAAATTCGGCAAGCCGGTGATTCCGGTGAATTCACCCGGTTTCGCCGGGCCGAAGAACTTGGGTAACAAGCTCGGCGGCGAGGCGATCCTCGACTATGTGATCGGCACGCGCGAGCCCGAGTACACGACGCCGTACGACATCAACATCATCGGCGAGTACAACCTGTCGGGCGAACTGTGGCAGACCAAACCCCTGCTCGACGCGCTGGGCATCCGCATCCTCTCGTGCATCTCCGGCGACGGGCGCTACAACGAGATCGCCAGTTCGCATCGCGCCAGGGTCAACATGATGGTCTGCTCGAAGTCGATGATCAACATCGCGACGAAGATGCAGCAGCGCTACGGCATCCCTTACTTCGAGGGCTCGTTCTACGGGATCGGCGATATGAGCGACACCTTGCGCCAGATCGCCAGCCTGCTCGTGCAGCAGGGCGCGCCGGACGATCTGCTGGTGCGCACCGAGCGCCTGATCGCGGTCGAGGAAGCACGCGCCTGGGAGCGTATCGCGCACTACAAGGCGCGCCTCACCGGCAAGCGGGTGCTGCTCATCACGGGCGGCGTGAAGTCATGGTCGGTGGTGGCCGCGCTTCAGGAAGCCGGGCTGGAAATCGTCGGCACCAGCATCAAGAAGAGCACGAAGGAAGACAAGGACAAGATCAAGGAGATCATGGGCGACGACGCGCATATGATCGACGACATGACACCGCGCGAGATGTACGCGATGCTCAAGGACGCCCGCGCCGACATCATGCTGTCGGGGGGCCGCTCGCAGTTCGTTGCGCTGAAGGCTCGCATGCCGTGGCTCGATATTAATCAGGAACGCCATCATCCGTATGGCGGTTACGAGGGCATCGTCGAACTGGTGCATGAGATCGACCGCGCGATCTACAACCCCGTGTGGCAACAGGTGCGCATCCCGGCTCCATGGGGCGACGACGGAGAGACGCTAGGCGCAGTGCAGCCCATTCCTTCGTTGCGGGGCGTTCGCGCATGGGCGATGAGCCTTGAACCCGGCATCGTGGCCTGACGCGTAGCGAGGAGCAGACACCATGGCCATAGTTGTCGAATCGAAAAAAGCCTGTGCGGTCAATCCGCTCAAGATGAGTCAGCCGCTGGGCGCAAGCCTCGCCTTCCTCGGGCTTGATGCCTGCATGCCCGTGATGCACGGCTCGCAGGGCTGCACGTCGTTCGGCCTCGTGCTGCTGGTGCGCCACTTCAAGGAGGCGATCCCGCTGCAGACCACGGCCATGAACGAAGTCACCACCGTACTCGGCGGCTACGAGAACATCGAGGCCGCGCTGCTCAACATCCGCAAGCGCGCCGCGCCGAAGATCATCGCGATCTGTTCGACGGGCCTCACCGAGACCAAGGGCGATGATGTGGACGGCTATCTCGTCACGGTACGCAAGCGCAAACCCGAACTCGACGACACCGAGATCGTCTACGTGTCGACGCCCGACTATGTCGGTGCATTCGAAGACGGCTACCGGCATGCCATTACCGGCATCGTCAACGCACTGGTCAAGCCGTTGCCGACGGTGGCCAGGCAGATCACGCTGCTGCCCGGCAGCCATCTGTCGCCAGGCGACATCGACGAACTGCGCGAGATCATCGAAGCGTTCGGGCTCGATGTCATTGTGTTGCCCGACATTTCGGGTTCGCTGGACGGCCATATTGCGCCGGACTGGCGCGGCACCACACTGGGCGGTACCACGCTCGCGCAGATCCGGGCCGCAGGCGCATCTGCGCTCACGATCGGCGTCGGTGAGCAGACGCGTGACGGCGCGCAGGCGCTGCATGCGATCGCCAGCACACCGTTCGAAGTGTTCGAGCGGCTCACTGGACTGGAGCCAAACGACCGTCTGCTGCAGTTGTTGTCGCAGCATTCCGGGCGGCCTGTTCCCGCGAAATACCGGCGTCAGCGCAGCCAGTTGCTTGACGCGATGCTCGACGGACATTTCTACACCGGTGGCATCAAGGTCGCGATCGGTGCGGAGCCCGATCTGCTGCTCGCGGTCGGCAGCCTGCTGCATGAGATGGGCGCGGAATTGCGCTGCTGCATCAGCACCACGCGATCGCCCGCGCACGCGCTGCTGCCCGCCCATCAGGTCGTGATCGGTGATCTCGAGGACATGGAGCGCGCCGCGACGGACTGTGACCTGCTGATCACCCATTCGCATGGTCGCCAGATGGCTGAACACCTGCAAAAGCCGCTCTTGCGGATTGGCTTTCCGGTGTTTGACCGGGTTGGCAATGCGCATCGCCGCTACGTCGGCTACCGGGGCACGATGAACCTGATCTTCGAGATCGCCAATCTGATGATCGAGCAGATTCCGCATCACCATCCGGGCGACTGGCCGCTGCCGCAGGCCGCGATCGATCTGGCCGCGCGCGATCCGGCGCGGGAAGTGAACATTCCGGTCGTCGCGGCCGGCGCCTGATCCATTTCAAGGAGCACACAGCATGAAGATCGCGTTCGCCACCCAGGACAGGCAGTACGTCGATGCGCATTTTCGTTGGGCGAAGAGCATCGTCACCTACAACGTTACGCCGGACGGTTACACGTTTGTCGAGGCGTTCGATTTCGGCGGCAAGCTCGAAGAGGACGGCGACGAGGACAAGCTCGCGCCGAAGCTCGAAGCCGTCAAGGATTGCGCGATCCTATACGTGGCCGCGATCGGCGGCTCGGGCGCGGCGCGTGTGGTCGCGTTGAAGATTCACCCGATCAAGGTGTCGCAGCCCGAGCCCATCGAGGAGATCCTCGGCAAGCTGCAACAGGTGCTCAAGGGCACGCCGCCGCCATGGCTGCGCAAGGCGCTGGCGAAGGACGGCGAACGTACATACGACTTTGAAAACGACGAGGTATCTCATGGCTGAAGCCACCATCGAACCCTCCGCCGCACTGTCGGCGGCCGACGACGAAGCATTGCTGGCGGTGCCATTCGTGCAGCAGCTCATCAAGCAGCTGCGCGCACAGGACACCCACGGCGCGTGGGACGGCAAGAGCGACCTGCAACTGCTGAAACCGTACATCCACACGCCGGAAGAACGTCGCGCGATTCCGATCATGGGCGACCCCGATCCCGAAACGCTTTGGCGGCTTGAGATTTTCTACAGCGCAATTGCGGTGGCGATCGAGCGCCAGACCGGCCAGATGGTCTCGCCGATGATGAAGATGAGCCACGAGGGCTTTGGCCGCATGGTGTTGATCGCGGGGCGGCTCGTCGTCGTCAACAAGCAGTTGCGCGACGTGCACCGGTTTGGCTTCGCTTCGCTTGCGAAGCTCGCCGAGGCGGGCGGAAAGTTTCTCGACGAAGCGGTCGAGATGATCAGGACGTACCCCGCCGTCGCACAGTACGGCGCCTGAAGGAATCGTGAAGTGATCGTGAAGGGAACATGACGATGAGCACCAATGCTGACGAACTCAAGGCGCGCCTGAAAAAACTCAACGCGCAGGCCACCCAGGCGAAGATGGACCTGCACGACCTGTCCGAGGAACTGCCGACCAACTGGGAGAACATTCTCGCTGTCGCCCAGCGTTGCCACAACGCCCATGTCGCACTGATGGAAGCCCGCAAGGTCGCCGCTGCGGCAGCGGCCTGAACCAGCGTAACCACGGAGGCACACCATGAGCGATACCTTCAGCGTTACGCTGCCGAGTGGCGCCACCTGGACGCCGACCTTCGTCAACACGCTCGACGAAGAAAAATGCATTGGTTGTGGACGCTGTTTTCGCGTCTGTCCACGCGGCGTGCTGGAACTCGTCGGGCTCGACGAGGACGGCGCGCATATCGCGCTGGACGGCGACGACGAAGACGACGAGTACGAAAAGAAGGTGATGACCATTGCACATCAGGAACTCTGCATTGGTTGCACCGCGTGCGCGAAGATCTGCCCGAAAAAGTGCTACACGCATGCGGCGGCCGTGCTCTGAGCGATGCCGCTATGGATACCTATGCAACCTTGATGGCGTGCGCGGTGGACACCAGCGATCCTACCGTGCTGGCACTGGCCGGTGTGCTGTCGAGCGCATTCGATCGCGATGGCGCACGCGCCTTGCCGATCCGCGGACTGGACATGCGCGAAACCCGTTGGCTGCTGGGACACTGGTTTTATGGCGCCGATGTCGCGTTGTCGCTGGCCTGGGACGAACTGGCGGGGGTGTCGCGTGGCGGATCGCGCTACGACGAGGTGGAAGATCTGGTCGTGCTGTTCAGGGAACATACCGATCCTTGCGCTGGCACGCCTGAAGAGGCCCGTTGTGTCACGCACGCGCTGGCCTGTGCATGCCTGGGCGACAATCATCTCTGGCAGGACCTGATGCTGCCGTCGCGGCGTGAACTGTCCACGTTGATCGGCCACTGGTTTCCGCGACTGGCGGCGAAAAATACGCATGACATGAAGTGGAAGAAGTTCTTCTACAAGCAACTATGCGAGCGCGAAGGCCTGTTCATCTGCAAGGCACCCAGTTGTGGTGTCTGTTCCGATCACGCGCTTTGCTTCGGAGCCGAGTAGGCAGAACACCCGGCCCGGAACCCATCGAGCTGGCGCATGACGGGCTCGCCTTGACAGGAGTATTCAGGGGCCTCACCGTGAAAAAAGGCGCGGAACTTGCTTAAGCATGCCAACCGTTATGTATTAAGGTATACAACCGACAAACCGAACCACAAACCGTACACACTCATGGATTCGTTCCGATCTGCCGCGCCTCCGGCGCCCCGCGCCCGTTGGACGCCTTGCACCCGGGCCTGCTATCTGACGCTGCGATGGCCCGTTGTGGGGTCCCAGCAGCAAGGGCCACGTGCGCAGGCGCTGCCGCCCGCCTGCGTGCCTGCGCTGCCCCAGCCGCCGCACCGGCTGCTCGCGATATGCGACGAAGCGGGGCTGCGCGATCTGGTGCTGCGTCATATGCAGCGGCTCAGACTCACGCCGTTGTTCGCGCGTGCCGGTCCCTGCTTCGATTGTGTTGCGTCGCGGGTGGCCGATTTCGTGGTCGAGTCCTGCGGCGGGCCGCTGTACTACAGCGAGCGGCATGCCCATCTGCAGGCGGGCTCCGGGCTGCCGTTGCTGCTTGACGAGGAGGGCCGCGAACTCTGGCTGGTGCAACTGTGGCATGCGTTCGACGATGTCGCGTTCCCGCCTGCGCTGCGCGCTGATTTCTGGAGCTGGGCCGAGCCGTTGTCCGTGCATCTGCTGGCGCCGCACGCGCGCCATGTTGGCCTGACGCGCTACCCTTACGACACGGTGCGCAGCTGGTTTCTCGCCCCGGCAGCGGGCGAACCGCTTGTGGGCCATGCCGCGAGGCGCTCGCCGTGACACCATGCCGCCCGCCGTCGCCGCAGCTGCGCAACCCGAGGCTTTGCCCATGATGAACCGCACGGCATGGATTCCCGAGAACAGCGAGAGCTTGTCGCTCGAGCACGCGCGGGCGCATGTCGCGAGCCTGCAGCGCGAGTTGGTCGCGGTTGAGCAGGTGCTGCTCGACGGCGAGGCGCTAACACGTGCGTTGAGCGGCCAACGACTGGTCTATGTCGGCGGGCGGCGAGGCAGCAATGCCGCGCTGCGTGCGCTGGTGCGCTCCGCCGGAGGCGACATCGTCCATCACATCGGCACAATCGACGACGACGGCCGCGCCAAAGGCTTTGCCTCGTTGCTGGCCGGTGCCGACCGGGTGCTGTGTCCGCTGGATCTGATCGACCCGGACTCGCTGGTCGCGCTAAGGCGGTTGTG
>Ga0137385_10003229_pt1 | contig 14117 bp, 11 predicted proteins | sample SagtaG_FD_104921 | JGI IMG/M metagenome (GOLD analysis project Ga0137385, IMG submission 104921) | Vadose zone soil microbial communities from Sagehorn Ranch, Mendocino, California, USA - Sage2_R_80_16 metaG | ecosystem: Environmental > Terrestrial > Soil > Vadose zone | place: USA: California...
GCACGCGCTCGCGTCCGCCCAGGTCGGGGCGGCGCTGATAAACGAACTCGTAGAGTTCCTCGCGATAGCTGCGCAGGCGCGCCGCCGCGTCGGTGTCGCGAAAGCGTCCCTGGAAGCCCATCGCCAGCGCGAACAGATAGAGCCGCGCGAGGTTGCGGTCGGATGGTTCGCGGTCCGACAGCAGTTGCTCGATGCGACGAAAGATCTGATCGCCTGCGATGTTGGTACGGAAGAGCGTCGATTCAAGTAGATAGCCCGTCCAGCGATCACGCCCGGCCCACTGCGAATTCAGCAGGATTTCGTCGGCCAGGACCGCTTTCAGATAGCGGGCGTCGGCGATCGTCTCCATCTCGAAGCGCGTACTGTCACGCCGCGACTGTAGCGTCTGGATTTCGAGCAGATCGAGCAGATGACGACTCATGCTCCGCGCGGCGAGGTCCGGGTCGGCATCCGGCAACTCGGAAAATCGCGTCTGCGCCCTGACGAGCTCATCGAGAAACGTGCGGAACTGCTCCGTCACGAGATCGTCTTCATCGGGTTCGGGTCGGTTTCGTGCCATGCTCAGGTTGCCTTGATCGTTGCCTTTGTGTTCGCGCACGTGGTCGCGTTCGCGACTGCCATCGTTGCGCGCATCATCCCTTTACGAACAGCAGCATTTCCTGCGGTCGCTGTGCACTCGCGCCCTCGTTGGGGTTGCCGATCACCAGCAGCTCGCTCGCCAGCACCAGCGCGTGCTCGGCCTCAACCTCGAACAGCAGGTAACCCGAGCCCGAACGCAACCCGAGGTCCTCGGCATAGTCGATCCCGCGCCGCGCAGCGCCCAGCACGCGACGGCTGCGCAATGACGCATAGACCGACTGGGAGCCGATGACGGCACCGTCCATCCACGCCAGCAGATCGCGATCCGACTGGCCGCGCAGGCCGACCACCAGACGCTCGCCGATCCAGTCCGGATGCAGCGAGATTTCGAACGCGCCGTGGCGGAATTCGAACTTGTGCTCGCGGTACTCTTCGTTGACTTCCGACATAGATTCGCGCAGCGATCGCAACAGCGGCGTGAATACCGAAAGCGGATCAGCGTGATCGTAGTCGGCGGGCACAGGCGGCAGGCCACCGGGTTTGAGCATCGCGAGCGATCCATTAAGCGACGCCAGTGACAGGTAGAGCGAGAGCGGATGAAGATGCGGCGTGCGCAGCGTCGCTTCGGCGAGCGGCAATGCGCTCAGGAGGCTCCGCAAGCGGTCCTTGAGTTCCAGTTGCGTCAAGCGGTCGTCGACTTTCGACGAGGGATTTGCGGTTTGCCGCGCAACGAACGCAGCCTTGCCCCGCAGTTGCCCGAGCAAGGACGCAACGCTCGTCCACAGCGGATTGTCGCGCGCCACTTCCAGCAACGGCGGCAGATGCTCGCCGAGCCGCACCACCTCGTTGTCCTTGTACAGAGAACCGAGTCGTAGATACACATGCATCGCCGAGGGCAGTTCACCTGCCGCGAGCTCGAGATTCGGCATCAGTCGCGGGATATCGGCGGGCGGCGCGTCGGAGACCTGATCCTCGACGGGTGCACTCGCGCTCGAACGGAAGCGCTTGACCTGGGCACTGCGGCGCATCGTGGCCGCGACGGGCAGAACCAGATAGAAATCGATCGGACCGTTTGAGAGCGCTGCCGCGAACGGTTCAAGCGGCAATTCGAGGCGCACCGCACCTTCCGCTTCAGCGCTGTAAGTGACGGCCGTGCCGTCGGGCATGATCGCGTCGAGTTCGAGCACACGCAGCAAACCCGCGGGCAGCAGGCCGTGGTCGAACACCAGACGCCGCACACCCCAGCTGAACGGCGCGGCCGCGAGCGTCTGCCATGCAACGAGCGAATCGATGCGCGACGCCATCTGCTGAAAATGCTGGGGCGAGAGCAACATGCCCTCGAACCATTCGATACGGTCGGTCACCGCCATGTTGGCGTTATGCATCATTTCGCATCCAGAACGGAAAAGTTGTTGCCTTCGAGCTGCACCACGATGTGGCCGCTGAAGTGCTCGATCCGCACGCGATGCGCGCCCGGACCTTCGTAATTGGCAAATACAAACGCGCCGGCAACACGTGGCCCCGAAAAATCATCGCCGCTCACCTCGACGCGCTGTCCAGGCACGATCTCCCAGCTGCGATAACGCAGATTCTTCGGATAGGTGCTGACGAGATCGTTGCGACCCGCGAACCATTTCGACGCCGGCATCTCGGCAATACGGGCAAGCATCGCGTCGTCGCTCACGAGGACGATGTCCACGGCCACGGCGCTGTTGTTGTTCACTTCGTCGCTGGCGCTCAACGTCACCTGCGACCATTTCGCCTTCTCACCGCTCATCCCGAGGAAGCTGCATCCCCCGAGCGCACCCGCGAGGCACGCCGCTGCGAGGAGCCCCGTTGTTCCCTTCGCCAGCCGCCTGCATGAGCGCGTCCAGTCGCGCGTTAATGCGCGCATCCCACCGTTGATCATCTCGCTCCCACTCCAATTCCCATCACCACGATCAGTGAAGCCACCATCACGACGCAGCCGGCGGCAAGCACAAGCTGTCCGCGTGTGAACGTGAAGCGCAACACGGGGTTCAGTTCGACTGTGCCGCGCGCATCGACGGCCGCCACTCGCTCCGAGGGCAATCCCGCCGAGACCAGTGCGATCACCGTACACACCGAAAGCAGGCTCAGCACGTTGCGCGGTCCCTCGCACATAAGATCGACAGTGACGAGGAGGATGCCTGCTGCTTCGACGGGCAGATTGAGTAGCGACAGCACCAGCCCCGTATAGCCGACAGTCGCGACACCGTTCTGCCCGGCCGATACGAATGCGGCAATGACGGACGCCGCACAGATCACCACGATCTCACCCGGGCCAAGCGGCCGTTCGTAGAGGTTGGCAACGAACACCGTCGCCAGCGTGTAATACAGCGCCGAGCCGGCCCGTACGAACACCGAGCCGAACGGTACGACCAGCTCTACGACGCCGCGGCTAAATCCGAGGCGCTCACTCATCGCTTCGATGGTGTGGGGAATGGGCGCTGTGGCGCTGCCCGACGTGAGTCCGATCAAAAGCGGCGCCTTCAGGCTGCCGAGTACCCGCAAGAATGGCTGTCCCGCGCGCGCTGCGATCGTGCCGATCGCCACGGCCGAGAGCACGATGATGGACACGGCGAAGCACAGCAGCAGGCTGCTCATCGCATCGAGGGTCGCGCTTTGCGTGTGCGACGTCAGATTTGCCGCGACCCCGAGTACAAGAACCGGGATCAGCAGGTTCGCATGCGCAATGATGGTTTCGAGCGACCGATAGACACCCTCGAACACATTGCTCAACATCTGCGTCTTCTCGCGCGAGCGCGCGGCGAACGCCATGCCGAACAGAAGCGTGCCCGTCAGGATACCGAGGGAGCGCCCTTCCGCGAGCGCGCGATAGAAGTTGTCGGGAAAGATATCGGCGATGCTCAGTACGCCAGGCGTTGCTTCACCGCTACTGCCACCATGATCGAACAGCGTTACGCGCACCTCTTCCGCATCGCTGGCGCTCTTGAGCACGAGTTCGCCAAGGTGCGCATGCGCTGCCGCGGAAAGGTGCTCGCCAGGCATGATGAGCACGCCCATCAGCGTGCCGACGATTGCGCTGACCACCACCAGCCCGAGCGCAAGCGCGACGATCGTGCCGACCCGCGTGCGCGGCTTCGGCAAGGCAATGACCTGCCGCAGGCCAAAGAATGTCGCTACCACCAGCAGCGGGATCGCTGCCATGTTGACAACCGAGAGATACAGCTGGCCAATGAAATATGCGAATTGCCCAACGGGCTCCGCGAACACGCCGCACAGGCCTCCCACCGCCAGGCAGACGATGAGGCCGAGCGTGCTTTGCGAGAGCGTTCGGAGCGTTCTCATTGCGGGCGGTTCCAGCCACGCTCGCACGCGTATTTCACGGTTGCACGTGCCAGTTCGAGCGAGCTGTCGATCAGCGCGAGTGGTGGCGCGGCGATACGCTGCGCTGCCAGCGGGATTTCAGTGCAGGCCATCAGCGCCATCGTCACGCCTTCTTCCGCGAGCATCGTAAGCGCGGTCTCAAGATGTGTCGCGGCTGCATCGAGGTCTCCGGACTTCACTTCGTCGATGCAGTCGGCTACGAGCGGCTGCATCGTCTCGTCCGGCGTGACGGGTTCGATGTCGCGTTCGGCGAGCGCGCGCTGATAGAAACCCGACACTAGCGCGCCGCCCGTCGCGAGCACAGCTACGCGTCGTGCCGTGGATGGCACCGCGGCTACGCAGATCTCGGCGATATTCAGCACGGGGGCAGCACTGTGCGCACGGATCTGCGCATACCAGTGGTGCGCCGAATTGCAGGGGATCGCGATCAACCCGACTCTGTTCCTGTTCAGCATGTCGATGCCCGCGAGCAGCGCCGGCAAAGGATCGGCACCATCGTCGAGAATCGCGCTCGAACGGTCTTCTATGTGCGGAAGATTTGCCACGAGGAGCGGCAGATGCTCCTGGTCGCGGCTCGCTTCCGTCAGCCGCACGACCTTGTCCATGAAGTCCACGGTCGCAAGCGGCCCCATGCCGCCAAGAATGCCGATCAATGCCATGGCGGGTCCTAGATCTTCAACGGACGAGGACAGATGACGGAAACGGCGGCTGCATTTCCGATCACGAGAATCAGTGTGCGCAGCATGTCGCAAATCGGATCGACGGCAAGGAACAGGATGAACGCCGCCTCGAACGGCAGACGCAGGTACGAGCATGTCATGCCCACGAGCGAGACGGTAACGAGCCCCGTCATTCCCGCTGAAGCGAACCCTGCCAGAACCGACGCGAGCAGAACGGTGGCCACCTCGACCACGCCGAGCGAATGGTCGTACAGTTGAGCGATGAAAAGCGTTGCACACACGTAGTAGACCATTGGGCCGACACGCAACAGCGAGATCGTCAGCGGCACGAGCAGTTCGACGCGCGAACGCGCGAAGCCAAGGTTGTCGACCAGACTTTCGATCATGCTCGGCATGCACGCCGCGCTGTTGCGGGTAGCGAGCGCGAGTGCGAAAGGCGCGCGCAACGCGTCGAGCGTCTTGCCGAGGCTATGCGTCGAGCGCTTCCAGATGATGACTGCCGCAAGTACCAGCAGGAGCGCGGAGGTAATGAAAAACGCCAGCACGAACTGCAGCATCGCGTGCAGCGGGCCGACGCCGGACTTGCCCAGTTGTGCCGCGCTCATACAGAACAGAATGAGCGGCAGCGCGTAGCTCAGCCAGTGCATCAGCTTCTGGCAAGCGTGATAGATCGTTTCCAGCGACTGGCTGAGCCCTACGGAAATACGCTCCGGCACCCGCCCCACGGCAAGACCGAACAGCAGCGCAAAGACCAGCGCCTTCAATGCGTCACCGTTGGCGAGCGCGGCGAAGATGTTGGTTGGCACGAGGCTGGTCAGCACGTCGGAAAAGTTGAGCGATTTTTGCGGCAGATCGGCGCCGTACAGGTTCATCACCGTGTCACTCGACGAACTATCGCTGCCCACCATCAGGCCAAACGTCTGCATCGTGGCCGTCGAAATGTTCGCGCCGGGATGCATGATCAACAGCACGATCGCGCCAACGACCGCGACCGTTACCGATGCACCGAGGAATACCGTAATCACGCGCATCAGCAGACGCGAGGTGCCGCCATCGCGAAAGAGTCGCTGCAGGCTGAAGATCACCGCCGAGATCATGAACGGCAAGGTCGTCATCTTCAGCAGATCGACGTAGATGTCGCCGAGAAAGCCGAGCTTCTGGGACGCCTCGGGTGCGAACAGGCCGAAGGCGCCACCAAGCGCGAGACTACCGATGACGACCCACGGGTTGAGCACGAATGCGTAGATCCTGCTGGAATTCATTGTTCTGGTCTCTTTTTACGCGCTATTTGAATTAGTGATCGGCGGCCTGCAGGACGGTGCTAACGTCCAGCTTTGTGCTACGGTCAGCGAGGAACTGATTGACGAACGAAAGCAGGGCCGGCTCGTTCACGTTGACGCCAATGGCGAGCGTGTCTTCGAGATCCTGCAGCGTCACGACACGCAACCGCAGTGAAGCCGTGGGGTCGACCTTGAGTACGCGCTTCACTTCAAACTCGTCGCGATACGCAGCGGTGACGTCCCCGGCATTGAGCGCCTTGAGCACATCCTCCCAGGTCGCATAGCCGCGAACCTGCGCGTGGGGGAAGTTGTTGACCACATAGCCCGCATATGACGAGTTCGCCACCACGCCGATGGTGCTGTCGTATGAACGCACCACTTCCGGAACGGACCGGCCGTGCGCGAGCTGCGCGAACTTCACCCGATTGAGCAGCAGCGCGCGCTTCAGGCGCAGATAAGGCGTGCTGAAGGCGATCACCGTCGCGCGGGACAGCGTACGCGAGAGCTTGCTGACGGCGATATCAGCCTGCCCCTTGGCGAGCAGACTCACCGTGTCGTCGAACGTGTGCGCATCACGGTTGAATCGCACCTTGACGCGGAGCTTTGCCGCCATCTCGCGGGCGAGATCGATATCGAGCCCCGTGAGCTTGCCGTCATGCTCTTCAAAGAACGGAGGCTGATCCACCGAAAGGACAGCGACCACGAGCTCCCCGCGGCCGATGATGCGCGCGAACTCCGGCGCAAGCAGTCGCCCGTCCGGCATCTGTACAAGACCTGTCGACGTGACGACGGGCGCGCTGGCGGGTGCCGACGCGGCGGGCGCGTTGACCGGTTGCGGCGTTGCGGCGAACGCACCTTGGGCAGTCGCGCCCGCAACCAGCAACCCAATCCCCGTGAGGCATCTGCCAAGCGTGCGCCGAAGGCTATGCATCAGGCTCCGCGCATGCATGCGGCGGGCGTCGTTGCGAACGGAGGTGAGGAGAGAACACGACATGAATTTACCGGTTTCAAAGAGTCGAAGAAGCGGGAAGCGCAGCCATGTCGGCAGCAGCCGGCGATGACGGTTGCGCAACGACAACGGGCGGTGCGGTAGCGGCAACCGGCGGCGACACGTGTGCGTCGTAGGCGGCCGTCTCCGCGGTGGGCGGCGAATGATTCATGCGCGCACCGATCTCCATGCCCAGCAGAAACAGAAGCACGCACAGCAGGACTGCACAGGTGATGGCAATCGTCACCATCCGCGAAGTCATCGAAAAAACGTATTGCATGGTCTCCTCTCACTCAGGCGGTCAAGGTAGTGAACTGCGCCGGCGCGACGACCTGGATCACGCCACCCCACGCACAGGTCAGCTTCGAGGAGTTTTGCAGAGCCGGCATCGATCCGATCAGCACTGTCGGCGAGCCGGGCGCCCACGGCGCGGGCGTAACGGGAATGCACGGCATCGGCGTGAGCGCGCCCAGGGCGGCTGCCGTCGCGGCAGCCACCATCGGGTTGGCCATCGAGCTGCATTGCCCGAAAGGCATGATGTTGACCATTGGCGCGCAATCCATGATGTTGGCCGTCGGCGCGCCGCACATCACCCGGTTTGCAGGCAGCACCTGCAACGCCGACGGCGCGACGCCGAAACTGCATTGCAGCGTGGCGCCCGAAGTAACCTGAATCCCCATATCTGCCTCTTTCTCTCTGCCTTTTGTCCGTGGCTTCTTTATCCTCTGACCCACTTTTCCAGATTCTTGACAAGGCGCGGGCCGGGCGCACCGCCAGCCTGCGGCGCACCCGCATCGGGCGAGTGCCACTCGCCCTGCGGTTTGCCCTGCCTATAGAGCCGTTCCTGCATCACCGTGCCGTCCGGTGCAAAGCGGCGCACGGTGCCGTGCAACAGGTCTGCCTGATACGGCGAACTCTGCACCAGCGCGCCATTGGCAGCGTATTCACGCGTCTCCCCTTCGAGCTTGCCCTTGCTGTAGCGCGCACGCTTCACCACAACGCCGTCGTGCATGAACACGGCTTCCCGCTCCAGCTTTCCCGCCTCGTACGTCATCTGCGAAGTAACGAGCCCCGAAGGCGCATACGTCGCGCTCTCGCCGTGCAGCAACCCGCTCACATAGTGATTACGGCTCGCAAGACGCCCGGCTTGATACAAAGATGTCACGCCGTCGAGCTTGCCTTTGCGATACTGAGCCTCCTGCACCAGCTGGCCTTGCGCGTCGAAAATGCGCAGGCTGCCGTCGAGCAGGCCGTGCACGTAGTTCGCGCTCGACAGGGCCGTACCGTTCGGCGCGTAATTCACCGTTTCGCCGTGCGGCACGCCATGGACAAGCGACGCGCGGCTGACCAGGTTGCCGTCTGCGTCGCGCGTCTCAACCAGGACCGTTTCGACCTCGCCGGTACCGGGCGGCAGACTGGCAGCAAGCGTTGGCGTTGACATGGGCGTTCTCAGTTGAGCTGGACGATGCCGCCCTTGAGGGCGAGCTGGCCACCGCCATCGACGGTCTGCGTGGCCGAGGCCTTGTGCGAAACCGTCATCCCTTCGGTGCTGAGCGTCGTGCCCGCCTTGCTCGCGTGCGACGTACCCGCTTCGCTGGCCAACGACGTCCCTGCCTTGATGCTGATCGAGCCGGTGACTTCGATCACGAGATTGCCGCCTACCTTCAACGTATAGTTGCCGTCGATCTTGTGCGTGTGATTGCCGCTGATGTTGTGCGTGAACCCCGCGTGGTTCGTGTGCGTTTCATCGCCCGTCACGTCGACCGTACGCGTGCCCTTGACGGTGTGCGTCTCTTTACCCTCGCTGACCTCGATGCTGCGATCGCCCTTCTGCACCACATGCGTTTCCGCGCCTGCCTTGACCGTGGTGGAGAGCGCGTTTTCGATCTCGACTGTCATGTCCTTCTGCGCATGGACATACAGCTCCTCTGAATTGAGCTTGTCCTCCATGCGGATTTCATTGCCTGCTGTGCCGCCCTTCGACGAACGGGAGCGGATCACGCTCTGCGTCTGCATCGACGGCAACGTCACAGGCACGGCGTTCGTGCCGTTGTAGACGCAACCCGTTACGAGCGGGCGGTCGGGATCACCGTCGACATAGCTGACCACGACCTCTTCCCCGATGCGCGGCAGGAACAGATGTCCCCAGCCCGACCCCGCCGATGCCTGCGCGACACGCACCCAGCACGAGCTGTTCTGGTCGGCATCGGGTGTGCGGTCCCAGTAGAACTTGAGCTTGATGCGCCCTTGCGCGTCGGTCCAGATCTCTTCGTCCGATGGGCCCACCACTTTCGCCGTATGCGTCCCCGCCACGACAGGTCTTGGCGTAAGCAGCGGTGCACGAAACGGCACGGTGGCAGGAAAGACGTCGAACTCGTTGCTATACATCAGGTTTGATGCGGCGTGCCGTACGGCGCGCACGACATAGCTCACGTTCAGCGCGCTGTCCGGATGGCCGCTCAACGTGAAGGTGGTGCCTGCCGCGAGGCCGTAATACCCGCCCGCGCCGTGTCCCGTCTGCTGCGCGACGTTGTGCGCCTGGAGCAGCGTGCCGGCGATCTGGTCGCCGTGCGATGCGGCGACGTATTTGCCGGGGAACGTGAAGCGCGACCCGGTCGGAATGCTCGAAGCGCCCTTCGACGACGAAAGCAGCGTGGCCGCCTGTGTGTAGTCGTAGTCGCTGACGATGTGCTCGCCTGCCACCACACCACGCGACACTTCGAACGCGCCAAGCCGCTGTACCGCCTGACCGACGCCCGAGTCGGGTGCGAAATAGAGCGTGCCTGCCGCTGTCGCTTCGTGTGCTGATGGATCGTCCGCCAGCACCATGGTGTGCGCGCCGTCCGCGAAGGTGAAGAAGTAGAAGATGCCTTCCTCTTCCATCAGACGCGAGATGAACTGGAACGCGCTCTCGTCGTACTGGACGCAATACTCGCGCACGAGGTAGTTGCTGCCGTGCTTCGTGCGGTCCTCGAAGGTCACGCTAAAAGTACCCAGCACCTGCTTGATGATGTCGAGCGCACTCTGGTTCTGCCAGATGACGCGGTCCTGGCCGAGCGTCAGCAGCCACAGGCGCGGCGCCAGTTCGGCGGAATAGAAACCGTACTGCACGTCCGCGCCCGAATGCGCGAAGCGCGTGACGATGCCGTTGAAATAGCGCGCGACGCCAGTGTGATCTTTCAGCGTCACCGTCGCACTCTTTCCCACGATCTGCTGCGGGTCGAGCGCCTTGTTCGTCGAACGCATGCGCAGATCGAAGTGAAACAGCTCCGATATGGCTTCACGCCCCCCGAAACCATCGAGCAGCAGCACATCCGTCCCGAACGGTGTCGAGACGGATGCGAAGCAGTTCGTCTGGCTGGGCAGTGTGGACATGCGCTTACGCCTCCTTCGGCAGGAAGCGGAACTCGATGTCGCCCGTCGCGCCCAGCGCAAGATGCACGCCGCCAAACGACTCCGATATCGAGATTCTCTCGAGAACCTGGCGTGCCAGTTCCGGCAGGACCGATTGCGTGAGAATGTGGTCGACGTTGCGCGCGCCGCTGTCCACTTCCTTGCAGCGCTGCGCAATCAGCGTGGCGAGATCCGCGTCCCACGTCAGCTGCGCGAGATGGTTGCGCGTAAAGCGCTGCGCAAGCCGTTCGAGCTTCAGATTGACGATCGCGTTGATCTGCGCGTCGCCGAGGTGGTAGTACGGAACGAGCACGAGCCGGCCGAGAAACGCCGGGCTGAATTGCCTTAGCAGCGCCGGGCGCAGCTTCCCGATCAGTTCATCGGGCGGCGGGCGACGGCCGCCGCGGGATGCTTCCGTAATCACGTCCTGCGCCGCATTCGACGTGAGCAGGATCAGCGTGTTCTTGAAGTCGATGGGGACGCCCTCGCCGTCCTCCATCACGCCCTTGTCGAACACCTGAAAGAACAGTTCCAGCACATCCGGATGCGCCTTCTCCATTTCGTCGAGCAGCACGACGCTGTACGGGCGGCGTCGTACCGCTTCCGTAAGGACACCGCCACGGCCGTAGCCGACATACCCTGGCGGCGCGCCCTTCAGCCCCGAGACGCTATGCGCCTCCTGAAACTCGGACATATTGACAGTGATCATGTTGCGCTCACCGCCGTACAGCAGGTCCGCGAGCGCAAACGCCGGTTCCGTCTTGCCGACGCCACTCGGTCCGACGAGCAGAAAGACGCCGACGGGTTTGCCTGGATCGTCGAGATCGGCGCGGAAAGTGCGCACACGGCGCGCGATGGCGTCGAGCGCCTCGTCCTGGCCTACCACGCGTTCGGCAAGCTTGTCCTGCAGGTAGAGCACCGTATGCAATTCATCGGCGAGCATCCGGCCAACGGGAATACCCGTCCAGCCGGATATCACCTTCGCGACCGTTTCCGAATCGACGCACACGGGGACCATCGGCTCGTCGTTTTGCACGGCTTCGAGCCCTTTCTCCAGTCGCGACAGATTCGCCGTCAGCGACTCACCTTCTTCGGGCTCGGCCGCGCCGCTCTGATCCGCCAGATAGCCGCGAATCCTCTTTCGCCACGTTAGCACCTCTTCCACTGCGCGCTTTTCGGTCGCGAGTTTCTCGGTGAGACGCGAGTGCTGTGCACGCTCGTCTTCGAGCTGCTTCGTGATTGCAGAGAGAGCATCGGCGCGGTCAGCGCCCATCGCGGCTTCATGACGCGCGATACGAAGCTGGTTTTCGGCGGTATCGAGCGAGCGACCGAGTGCCTCGATCTCTTCGGGCAAGCCGTTCTGGCCGATCGCGACGCGCGCGCACGCCGTATCGAGCACGCTGATAGCCTTGTCCGGCAACTGGCGCCCGGAGATGTAGCGATGTGAGAGCTTTACGGCATCCCGCACGGCCTCGTCGAGGATCTCGACGCCATGATGCTCTTCGAGCTTCTGAACCATGCCGCGCAGCATCTCGATCGCGACGGCTTCGCTCGGCTCCTCGACCTTTACGACCTGGAAGCGTCGCGCCAGCGCCGGATCGCGCTCCACGTACTTCTTGTATTCGGCCCACGTCGTGGCGGCAATCGTGCGCAGCTCGCCGCGTGCAAGCGCTGGCTTGAGCAGGTTGGCCGCGTCGCCCTGGCCTTCGCTGCCGCCCGCGCCGATCAGCTGATGGGCCTCGTCGATGAAAAGGATCACTGGCACGGGTGACGCCTTTACTTCCGCGATCACCGACTTGAGCCGGTTCTCGAACTCGCCCTTCACGCCCGCTCCCGCCTGCAGTAGCGCAAGGTCAAGCGAGCGAACAGAAACGTTGATCAGCGCGGGCGGCACGTCGCCTTGCACGATGCGCTGCGCGAAGCCTTCGACGACAGCCGTCTTGCCGACCCCCGCCTCGCCCGTCAGGATCGGGTTGTTCTGCCGGCGACGCAGAAGCACATCGATCAGTTGCCGGATCTCGGCATCGCGTCCGCGAATAGGGTCGATCTTGCCTTCGCGCGCAAGGCCCGTCAGATCCACAGTGTATTGATCGAGCGCAGTCTTACGGCCCTGGTTCGCGCCACCACCCTGCGCCATGGACGGCATCGTCCCTTGAGCTTGTGGCGCAGCAGCGGGTGCTGCACTGGCTTGCCCCACTTCCGGCGTCGTCGACGCACGCGCCTGCGCCCCACCGGCATCTTCAGCCGAACCTGCGAGCACGACGCTGAGGCGCTCACGCAAACTGGCACGAGGAACATTCAGCAGGGCCGGCGCGGACTCGAGCAGCATGCCGCGCAGACTATCTACCTCAAGCAGCGCCAGCACAAGCGTGCCGGAACGGATCTGCTGTTCGCCGAGCAGCATCGAACTCAGAAGCCACGCTTCCTGGAAAAGTGGAGAAAAATTCGGCGACAGCGCAGGCGTTCGGCCATTGCCTCGCTTGAAAAGATCGACAGCTTTCTGAAGTTGCGCGGTGAGGGTTTCGGGTTTGATGGCGAAGTGCGCGAGAATCGCGCGCAGATCCGGCGCATCGGATTCGAGCAGCGTCAACAGAAGATGCTCGACGTCGACGTTGTAATGCGTCTGACGCACGCACAGTTGCGCGGCCTGCTCCATCGCAAGCTTGCATTCCGGATTGAGCCGGCTCAACAGGGTACGGATATCGATGTCCATGCGCGTTTTTCTCAAAGATTCGTCGGCGCGGGCACGGCGGCTTCGCGCATCGCGAGGCGCACCGGCTTCGGCGTGTGGGTGTCGTTGCTCGCGCCGCCCAGCCAGGAGGTCCAGCCGAGCCGGCCCGCGCGCAAACCGCCCGCTGCGCAGTCGACGCGTTGTGGCGCGAGATGCAGCACGAACTGCACGTCGAAGTCCTGCTGCAGATACGACCGGATCAGCCAGGCCGCCATCGCGTGATCACGGCCACCGGGCAGCAGCGCTTCGAAGCGGGCCTTCGTCAGTTCGGGAAACTCGATGCATATGCCATTCGCTTCGTCCCACGTGCGACGACCAAGTACCGCCGCGCCGCCCAGACGCGGTGCGCGCGAACCGGCGCGCGCGAGTCGCAGCGAATCGGCGGCATCGATCTCACGCCAGCCGCCGACAAACTGCGCACCGCGCACCTTGAGACCGAGACGATCGGAGAGCATGGCGCACAAGCCCGTCATCGAACGCGGCGCGGCGCCGAGCAGGCCCGCATGCCGCATCCACAAGTGTTCGCCGTGCGGGCCATGCGTCGGGCCATTCACGCCCGCGCGCAGCCCGAGATTGCTCAGCGCATCGAGCGCCGCCGCGAGTGCGGATCCATGCGGCGAGCGCCAGTTCAATCCCGGCGCGTGCTTCTTGCGGCTGCGGTAGAGGAATGACAGAAACCGGTGGTTGAAGATATCGAGCAGGTCCGCCGTCGCCGTGTCGCGTTGGGCGCGCCGCGCCAGCACCAGCTCCGTATAGGCCATCGGCAGCGGACCGTTCGCGCCTGCCAGCGTGAGCACGGGCGTCGTCACCGTATAGCTGGCGTGCATTTCGTGCGCTCCGTGCCGCTCGCGCGATGTGTGTCCGTCTTCGTTCGCGGCATCTGCGTGGCCGCCGTCTTGCGACCCTACATGTTCGCGCACGCTGCGGATGTCGCTCGGCTCGAACGCGAGCGAAACATGGCCGGCAAGACGCACGGCCTCGCCATGCCCGTTGCCGCGTCCAAGCGGCCTCGCCCATGGCGCAGCCCGTTCCAGCAGACTGATCGCCTGGAACAGATCGAAGCGCTGCGGATTCGCCTTGAGGAGGGCGATCAGAGC
>Ga0137385_10003237_pt1 | contig 14106 bp, 18 predicted proteins | sample SagtaG_FD_104921 | JGI IMG/M metagenome (GOLD analysis project Ga0137385, IMG submission 104921) | Vadose zone soil microbial communities from Sagehorn Ranch, Mendocino, California, USA - Sage2_R_80_16 metaG | ecosystem: Environmental > Terrestrial > Soil > Vadose zone | place: USA: California...
GTACCTTATCGACGAGCCGTCTTCGTACGTTTTTCGGCGCGCCGCGCCCCGAGCCGCTTGCGCGATCTGAGTGAATTTTTTTTTCAGTTTCTTGGACTCGGAGCAGCGCATCATCGCCGCAAAGGTCATCAAGCGCTTTATTCTCCACGCCAAGAAAACAGCCTTTATCATCGAGCACGACTTCATCATGGCAACTTACCTTGCCGATCGTGTCATCGTCTTTGAGGGCACGCCTGCCATCGCAGCCACCGCAACGCCGTAAGATTCCCTGTTGTTTTCCTGCGTGCATCTTACGTACGAAACGAGGCTGATTATTGTTGTTTTTGTTGTTTTTGTAGACCACAGTCGCTGCTCACGGGAATGAACAAGTTCCTCGCCTCGCTAGAGATAACGTTCCGTCGCGATCCGACGAATTTCCGCCCACGCGTAAACAAACTTAATTCAGTCAAGGACAAAGAACAGAAAGGTTTGTACCTCGACGACTCCTTGCGAGCGCCTTCTGACGAGCTTTTGTGTTTCAGTTTCAGGCAATTACTTCTTCCTCGAAGAGTAAATTTCATTGCCTCCCCCCACGCTAACTAGTGTGTACTATGACGGATGACGTGCATTTGAAACACGCTCCCCACTTTCGGCTTGTGGGGCCCTAGTTCCCAACGCAGATGTGGTTGTAAAGGGACGCACGTAAATTAATCCAGCTGTAGCGTTACGATTGTAGAACCCTCACGAAGCATCATTGCTCACGGAGACCAATGAGGAAATTGCAGCCGGTCGGGGTTGCTATAGAGATAATCAAGGTCAGCGACGCAAGCCAACACAGATCACACTCCGCTCTCGCCATTCCCGTGGTACCAGGTACCAGCATCGTCAAAGTATTCAACCTGAGCCCGACACTGGTATTATGATCCGTGATCGCTAATTAGCCTCGACGACTGCGAGCACCCAAAAACAATAAACCTAGAACCTGTGCCATAGAACTTCAATATCTCCGAGGTTGGTACAACAAGATGCCATCACCTGGCCGCGAAAGTGAAGACCGGCGTACTCAGCGTTGGTATTGTTCCCCACGATGGTCGTCGTCGCTGCATTGATCAGCAGCCTGCAGTGGCTGCGTCACAGATAAAATCTAACACTGCGTCTCAGTTATGCTGTTGTCATTACGTGGCTCGAACTCCACGCAGAATCAATTGTCGTGAACAACAGTGTCACCATGACCAAGCCGACGACACGGATGCTTTCAAAAACTTGCAAGATGGTCACAGTGTCCGCGACCAGGCTTGTGCCGAGTCCAGCGAAACAACTTCGGATTACGCATCAGGCAAACTAAGATAGTGAATACAATGATCCGTCGTGAGAAGCGTCCGTCTTGCGCTGCTCCGTCGTTAAGATGCGACGACCATGGGGTTTCGGCAAGAATGCGCCATCTAAGTGCTTTGCTGATAGTCTGCACGACTTACTTTCAAACTGTTTGATCGTGCCTGTCGCCCTGGCGAGAACCTGGAGTCATGGTTGGGGTCATGGTCAGCAAGAGGTGGTTGGCACAACGATAGCCATATCCACGTTCTTATCGCCGCTGATGCTGAAGTGGCTGGTCTCCAATTCGTCCCCCCCTGCCTTCATAAGCTGTCGCAGAGAGCAAATAGGAAAGCTGGCTCGTGGGCCGTGCACGGTGGAGGCGGAGAACAGCGCAGAGCGGGGGTATAGGTGTGACGGCGCCAACACGGTTTCCCACCGTGGCTGGGTCAAAAAAAGCGGGGACGTCTCCATGGCCGGCTCGGAACCCATCAGCTGGATAGTACCTTAAGTCTGCTTCTCTCCCCCCCTCCCCCCGCCTACCCGCCCACTGCTCTATTTCTCCACCCAGCGTTTTTTCATTAGTGTTAACGCTATGTACCTAAACTTCATGTGGGGCATCTACAAATACATGCCCTGGTACGGATGAAGTACAATGCACAAACACAGGGAGCTAAGGTTCACGTACGCTAATTTGCCTTCCCTTGTCCTCGACCCTGCAACTATAGCTCCCATGAGCTATACCCTGGGCAACAATCAATTGTTTTTAGGACGTCACACCGTGCAACGCGGCATTCACAGGGTCTACCAGTGTGCGGTTAGAAACACAATTGACAGCTCTGAGTCATTGTGCCAAACGCGAGCGGAGCACGCTATGGCCGCACCATGACTGCAGGGCTGCTAATAGTAAGCACCTCGAGTCAATTGTCTCCCTCCGATTCCAACCACATCATACGCTATGATTCCGGAACGACATGTCACTGTCCTCCCGGCTTTCAAAGAGTTGTCCATGGGGAGAGTGAATTAACCCCTCAGGCCTCGGTATTTCTGCTTGTGACGGCGAGTAGTAGCACGAGCAAGAGCACGAGTAGCTTCATTCAGAAAGGTCGTGTAGATCGTTACAACGATGCCTTATTACACGTGTATAACCAAAAATATACCAACTGGAGTCCGTGAGGAGATCAAAAGGAGTGAAAGAGTACTAGTAACATCGGAAGTCCTTGAATCTGTACGTCGCACAGCAACGCTTGCCCGAATGTATACCGGTTCAGGCTCATACCAGTCCTGGAGGGAGTTCTGTGGCACCTTGCCTCGCCGCGATGTGAGCGGTCGCGGGATAAACGACATTTAACGGATACTCTTCAGGCCCTATGGTGGATGATTGGGCATTGGTTGACTGGGGCCTAGGCCCTAAGCTCGGTCAGATGAAAGAAGTGCATCATTCTGGTATATGCATCCGTACCGGCAGTGGGCGAAGGTGATGATAACGGTGGCTGGTGTTCCACTTGCTCACGCTGAGCCTGAGCCAGCCTATTTGCCTCCCTGTTACGTGAAGTTGTCGTATTCTGTCAAAGATCCTGTAGGTGATCGAACAGCCAGATATCCACAATCACGAACCCATGTGTCCTTCTGAAGCGCCACAACCTGCTGTCTCAGATTGTTGACATCCACCATCAGCTGTGACGAAGGCAGGCGGCGTTGAAAGAATGACGATTCTGCGCATTGCTCACACAGCTCGTCACTGTCATCCAACAATCTAAACGTTGACCCGCTGATCTTTAAACTGAAAAACACAGACAATGCAAAGGCTTACCTGAGGTACTTCCGTTCGATTTCTTCGAGGCCTTTGCACTCCCCCTGCTGGTTCAAGGCGTATATCTCTTCACGTTGTCTAGGCGTGAGTTGATTGAGTCGCCACTCGACTTTTTCCAAGTCTGTCTTGCAAAGCCCGAGGAGCGACTCCGACGGCGAAGTCGACACATATGTCTTATACGTATTCACTGCGACCCCGCCAGCAGTGAACGTAAGGACAGATCCGACATTGACAACTTCTCCCAAAGTGGTCCAGGTCATCTACGAAATGGTCACCGTCAGCCTTGGGCTCGGGCTGGACACAGTCAGCCTGGTACTCACTGTCACTGCCCAGTGTCAAGAGATCGTGAAGTATTGCAGAGGCCAAAGAATATTATCGGACACCAAGTCGAAACCTGCTCGCGGGTCCTAAATGTTTGATGGAGCTGAAGATACATGTTGGGTGAAGGGCTTTCTTTATACCAACGCCCTTGTCAACGCAGGTGCCACGGTGGTAATTCCGTGAGCAAAGTTTTCAAACAAAAAGATAATGCGCGCTACATGCACATAAGTTACCTTACGTCTTGATGGCCACTTCAAATAAGCTCTGGTGATATGCGCGATATGCCGAGCACAGGATGCGCCGTCGGGTTGAAACAACAACCCCAATATGTCCTTGTAGTTGATATCCATTCAGTCACACGTAATTCTCGGCCTTGCGTTCGAAACGTTCGAAACAAATAATGCCAGCCCTTTGGCATGACTTAACATACTTATATTGCTGTACAGCACCTAGTATTTCCTTTGTTCCCACAAAAATCTTGAACTAAGTGCAAGACTAAGCGCCAGCGCCAAGGAACGGTTTACCCAGTTACGGCAAGTTGGCGTTTTCACCACGCAATTGTTATTGTTGTTTCAACATCCATCCTCCTCCACCTTCTCTCCACCAAAAGACGACCGTCTCATCTTTCCTCTCCAATGGCATCTAGTATACCCTCTCGGTCACAGGGTGGATCCCGCTTGCGAGGTGGTGGACGAAGTGGTGGACCTTACCAATCTCTGTCTGCGCTTGAAATTACGTGGAGAGACCGTCAGCAGTTCTTACAGTCAAAGGGTTACATGCTTCGTCCGCGCCTCCGTCCTGGATGGACACCCTCTTGGTTACAAACAGGAACCTACTGGCGTCGTGCAGAAGACTCAGTGGAGCTACCTGTAAGCAGGATAGGTCAACTCGTGAATGTTCTTATCCTTCCTGTTACAGGGACGTCCAATGTTGGTAGATGCAACTAGAATGGTGGACGGAAAGCTTGTCTACATCAAGCAAGTTAGCACTGGTGACAGGGAATCGCGTTTAGCGCTCATGCTCAGCTCCCATGAAGATCCAGCCAACCACTCAGTCCCCATTTTGGACACTTTTGTCGATACTACTGACGAATCTATATCTTACCTGGTCATGCCATTCCTCCGGTTATTTGATGAACCACCCTTCGAATCGATTGGAGAGATTCTGGACTTTGCCGATCAAGTCCTCGAAGTCAGTATTTGTTTCTTAGTATTCATAGATGTGACGTGTTGACTGTGTCTCCTTCAGGGTCTTGCATTCATGCATTCAAAGGGGGTCGCACACAGGTGAATTGCAGACATATCTTATGTTAGGTATATCTAACGCTAGTAACGTAGAGACTGCTCTCCGAAAAATATTATGATGGATGCGGCTAGCATGTACCCACTCGGGTTCCACCCCGTAATGGACAACGTACTACATGACGTTTCGACTCTTGCGCCCATCATTCCTCGGTCGATGGTTGGGGTCAAATACTATTTTATTGACTACGGGATCTCCTCGTATTTTCCCCCAGGATCTCAAGAAAGGCTGGTCCTCGGTACCGAAGGACGTGAGCAGGACGTCCCCGAGCTATCTGACGAGGTGCCGTATGACCCCTTCAAGGTTGATATATTTACAATCGGCAACGTATTCCAACAATCATTTCGCGACGTATGTCTGTTGTTGCTCATTAAACGTGTTGCTGATCGACTGTTCCTAGAAATATTCTAATTGCCATCTTTTCGCGCCAATCATCGAATCCATGATGCGGAGCGACCCAATCGACCGCCCCACAGCGATGGAGGCCCTAGAACAGTGGAGATCCATTCGAAGCCGTGTTCAACCACTGCATCGGCTTTGGAGGCCAAGAGAACGAGAAGAAACCTTGATTTCTATCGTCTTCTTTGATATCGTGTATATTTTCTCGTCTTTTGCGCACACACTACGGTTCTTTGGGAGAAGACTTCGTCGTTCCCTTACTTAGATGGCATATACTGCTCGTTGTAGTGAGCTGGGGAGTTACGTCTCGGGTGAAGGTCGATCGGGAAGCCATCGCCAGAAACAGTTGCTGTTCCGGCCAGCGTGCCAACACCTCAAACTTGGATAGTTGTCGTTACCGCCGACCTGACACACACCGGTCGATATAGTGCTTCTATTCTTCTCTTGCGACCTACGGCGTATGTAACAAGACATTACAGCTTTTTTCATATGAATGCGGAATCGCTTGGGGCCTGTTCGATTCCCGCGCTGGAGTGATTTCTGTGTTTACTTATCCCTCCACTTTTTTTAACACTGAACTCCCAATCAAACAGTATTGCTTGTAAGCCACTTTCCATGTCCTTGAACTAGTCCATATGCGAAAGAGGGACTGCCACAACCCACGGAAGTCAATGTGTCCCTGCACCTTGAGGAGCATGTCATACACTTCATACAGCTCAGTGCCAACGAGTAACACGGGTCATGACGGGCTGCGTCGTGCGATTGGTGTCCAAAAAGCTTGGCACTTTCACGGTGAAGTTCTGCTGCGGCACATCTTGTGGCGTTTGGATCGTCGGTGAAGCTGCACAAACAGTTGTGCAGGCCTCTGCACGGCACAAAACGTGACTGAAGTGCCCGCCATGTTCAGTAAAGCGTCGTTCTTGAGTTTCTAAGGCCGCGCATGAGTGCGGCATGCTAAGGAACGCAAGTGGTGAGCCACTCTGCCGTAGTCGCGAATGCGTCGCGCTTGAGTCACTAAGTCCGCGCGTGAGTGCTGCATGCTCGGGGACGCAAACAAGGGGTCCGGGGCCTTGTTCAGATCCGAAGGGTACTGTTATTGTTGAAAGCTGTAAATACATGAACAGAGGTGTGGACCTGCAAATCTAGGGTGCCCGCATGAGGTTAGATACCAGGGAACAGCTGAACAAAGGTCCTAAGCCTAGAAATGCAGTACACTGTGCGGGAAAGTGAGAGCGGCGCGAGGGTCATGGGAAAGTAACAAACTACGTGCAAAATACCTGGCTAGCCGAGCGCTGGTCGCATCACCGAGTGCTGGGGGTTGTAGGGGCCCACATAGAGCGGGGTGCTGAAATTTTCAGAGGTGGGGGAGTGACGTTTCTTTGGGCAGCAGCGCTGCGGCAATACACAATTATCTCTAAAGCGACCCCACAAATTGTACCTGTACCTACTATTATTGCCACAGGACAAAACAAACACAACCAAACACATGATTTTCTTGGCGCGTTTCCGCATACATGCATACATATGAAAAGTGCCACAAACAATTATACAGGCTCTGCCTACCGCTGTGTTCTGTGTTCAGTCTATACGGCTACTCGGCTGGTACAGCATGAGTACAAGATTTAAAGAGTGTACATGACTATTGTTCAGATCCTATACTGCTGAGTGTCCAGGTTGCATGTAAGGTAGTAAATTAGAGGACCGAACGTATGTTGATGTCCCGGAGACACCGTGACTGGCGGTACCGATTCGATGTTCAAGCCATGCTCTGTGGTCACGGATGTGAGAAAGCCCTATGTCTAAAGAACGTTATGCCAGCGTTCACACACCATTTTGCGCATTGACCCCCAGTTAATCGACCGGGCCCCTGGCGCGGTCGTTTTCTACAGGTGGGAATATAAGGAAAGTTATTGGGAAAATTTATCGGAACGCAGAAAAACACTCACCCATGCATCGTGATAAAATTCCCTGACGCGGTCCTCCAACATCTCGACGTCAGCTTGGAATTGCTTGCTTGGGAAATAACGCCGAAACAGCGACGATTGCTCATACAGTCTGCATAAACAGCGGTAGTCACCGACAAGCCTGAACACATCTCAGATTCAGAACTGAAGACGGCGATCGATCGGTTGGGGCGGATGCACCTATCCAAATCCAGTTCAAGACTTTCCAGAGGAAGGCAAACGCCTCGTTCGGAGGCATTCAGAATTTTGCATCGTCGGTGTTCCGAAAGCCCATCGAGAAGTGCCTTTATTTCTTGCAATGTCTCAAAGCATTTTTGAAGAGTGTGATATGCCGGAAAAAGAGTATGATATTCTCCACTGATGGCCTTGGCGCCAGAAGCGAGGGTCTCTGCTATGATGGATGGACCCGGAAGATTGTCGAACATGTCCCAAGTCGAAGAGGACTTTTCGTTTGGTAGACCCTTGAACAGACCTGCGATGCCTGTTTTCCTTGGACTATTGGTGCGTCGTAAGACGACAAGGAAGAGGACAGTCGGGTTCGGTTGCCGCCACCCTAACGACTTTGTCCTATTATAATATGGGCGCTAGAAATAATGATGCTTCACCCTTGGGTCCCTTACTACTGACACAGACCCCAAACATCGAACGGGAACCGACGGGAAGGAGTCTATGTAGTTGATGTCCCGGTTATCTACTCATGAAGTCAAGTGGAGGGACCGTCGTCCCCTTGCTCAGATAGCATGTACATATGCACTACTCGTTATAGTGAGGTGAATGGTCAATTGGGAAGCCATCGCCAAAATCGGTTGTGTGTTCTGGTCATCATGCCAACACCTCAAATTGGCCTCAAACTTAGATAGTTGTCCGTTACCGTTGACCGTAAACACCCTCGGTCAATACAATGCTTCTATTCTTCGCTCGGGACCCGTGTGCACAAGACGTTAAACAATTCTACAGGCTCTGCCTTACCTTTACTAGTATACGGCCACTTGGCTGGTACAACATGAGTACGAGATTTAAAGCCTGTACCTAGCCATTCTTCAGTATGCTGTACCGCTAATACCCAGGTTGCACGTAAGGTAGTAAACTTGGAGGTCGGGGCGTATGCTGATGTCCCGGAGACACCGTGAGTGACTGTACCGATTTGATACTCAAGTCATGTTCTGTGGGCACGGATGTGATAACGGCCCTATCTCCGAAGAACGTCATGCCAGTGTTCACGCACCTTTTTGAAGATGGCCCCCCAATTAATCGACCGGTCCCCAGGTGCGGTCGTTTTCTACGGGGACATAAGAAAAGCCTATTGAAGCGCGGAAGAACGCTCACCCATGCATCCGAATAAAATGCCTTAACCTGGTCCTCAAACGTAGTGAGGTCGGCTTGGAATCGCTTGCTCGGGAAATAACGCCGAAACGGCGACGATTGTTCATACAGTCTGCAAAGATCGCGGTAATCATTGACGAGTCTGAATACATCTCCGATTCAGAAATGAACACGGCGATCGATCGGGATTGGGGCGGATGCACCTATCCAATTCCCGTTCAAGATCTTGCAGGGAAAAGCAAGCACCTCGTTGAGAAGCAATCTGAATCTTGCGTCGTCGGTGTTCCGAAAGCCCATCGAGAAGTGCCCTGATTTCTTGCAACACCTTAGAGCATTTTTGAAGGGTGTGATAACCAGGAAAAAGAGTCGGATAAAGAGCCCGATCTTCTCCACCGATGGCCTTGGCGCCAGAAACGAGGGTTTCTGTAATGCTGGATGGACCTGGAAGATTGTCGAACATGCTCCAAGATGAAGAGGACATTCGTTTGGGTGGACTATTGATACGTCGTAGGATTCATCGATGATACTGTAAGGAAGAGGATCGTGACAGTCGGGTTCAGTCACCGCCACCCTGACGAGTTTGTCCTATGGGCGCTAGAAATAAATGATGCCTCACCGGCCTCGCCCTCGGATTCCCTCGCTTACTACCGACAGACCCAAAACATCGAACGGGAACCGACGGGAAGGAGTCTGGTTGATGTCCCGATTATCTACTCAGGAAGTCAAGTGGAGGGACTGCCAACCTTTCTTGGAATCCAAGGGCTACATGCTCCGCCCACGGCTTCGGCCGGGCTGGACACCATCCTGGATATCTACAGGAAAACATTACGAGTTCTTTGAGGACTCGGCGCGTCTTCCGTTGCGTCGTCCCGTAAGCCGAAACGACCGTCTCGTGGATGTTCTTATATCTTTCGTCTAGCTTCGCCCTTTGCTCGTTGACGCGACCCGTATATCGGACGACAGGCTCGTATTCATAAAGGGAGTGAAAACAGGTAATCTGGAATCGCGCATAGCCCTGACACTCAGCGAAATTGACGACCCTGCGAATCATTCGGTACCTATCCTCGATACCTTCGTCGACTCGGTCGATAAGTCCATCTCGTACTTGGTTATGCCTTTCCTGCGGCCGTCTAACGACCCTACTTTTGGTGTCGTCGAGGAGGTGGTTGATTTCGCCGATCAGGTTCTCGAAGTGCGCTGTTGTCCACTTGGGCCAGAGTCAGTGGATTTGTTCCATTGCTGACTGAATTTCAGGGTCTTGCCTTCATGCATTCACGTGGTGTAGCGCATAGGTTCGTCTCTCCGTCCTTCTGTGACATGAATGTACAAATACACCCTATACACAGAGATAGTTCCCTCAAAAATATATTGATGGATGCCACACGCGTGTTTCCGCGTGGGTTTCACCCTGTGAGAGATGCATTTCTCCCCCACGATATCTCGGTCCCTGCTCCTATACTCCCTCGCTTGGATGTCGGTGTCAAGTATTACTTCGTCGATTATGGGATTTCGTCCTACTTCCCTGAAGGCATGGAACCTCAATTAGTTCTCGGTCTCGCAGGGCGCGATCGGGACGTTCCCGAGCTTTCGGACGAGGAGCCATATGACCCATTCAAGGTCGACATATTCACGATAGGCAATGTCTTGGGTCGTGAATTCGTAGACGTACGCTCTGGTTCTCTTCAAGTTGATATTATTATCTCACCCGTGCCCAGAATTACTCTAATCTAGGCTTCTTCATACCCTTAATCGAAGCCATGACGCAGAGTGATCCAAGTAGACGACCTTCGGCCGAACACGCGTTACAGCAGTGGCGAACTATCCGGGGTCGTATAAATTTCCTGCATCGTTTGTGGAGATTACGACACTGCAGCGAGCCACTTTTGTTGATTCCACTTCTGGACATCGTCTATGCACTAGCATCAATCCCACGCTTCGCTAGGTTGTTAGGCAGGGGATTGCATCGCATCTTTGCTAGGATCTATTCGTTGATGTATCCTTACCACGACTTGGGATGTCCACCAACGATACCATAATCACGGAAAAACTGATCTATATCCACGACCTTGCTATTTTCAGTGCCCGGCCAGCTCCTTCAGATTATGAACAAAATTCTCGTCACTAAGAGTGCGGAAAGCTACCCCAACGGCCCGATGAACAACTTGAAGGCTAAGAAATGAATAGTCTCAATTATTCTTAAGACGGTCAACGGGACTGACTTACTAACGTCCAACTTAGCGGAGATGTTGTACTCTTACTGACGAGAATATATCGTCCTAGCCGAGATCGTTATACCGTAACTTACTGCGGTTTGTAAACTACAGTAGCCCCTGGGAAGAAACCTGGAATCTGCGGAATGAATATTAATGGATGACCGGAATCCGACCAGGCTCTGACACGCAGGACGATCGATGACTCGGATCAACCGTAACAAATACAATATATGCGAACTGCCCAATCTGTGTGAAGAAGCAATGATGCCGACCAATAGCTAGTAAGTAGTGGCCGGAGGAAGGTCGTGACGTGTGGTATCTTGTATGTCTCGGCAGCTCGAAACTTCCCGCATAAAGCACAAAAACAAAAACAGTCGTGGTTCGCTGTCTGTCAGCCGATACCGCCACGAGGAACAAATTCCGAGCGTTGCGCCGGCTGTGATATACAGCGAGGCCACCACGTTGCATGGTCCAGCTAAAACAATGAGTGACCACGCAGCCTGAGCGCTAGAGTTGAGATAATCGTTGCTATCGTGAGCCCTAATCCTGCACTGCACAGCCCGCGCATGTGCATGCGAGAACTGTTCCGAGACATGTCATGTTCCGAGACGAACGGTAGTGAACCGTGGTAAGGGGTGCGGAGTTATAGATGCGGCCCGGGGAACGAGAGACGAGATCATACTGTAAGGGGCAAAAGGGAGGGGCAAAAGGGACGCAAGAATGACACAAGCAGTGCATGTTGGGTGGTTTCGAGAACAACGGGGTTGGTGTACATTACGGCGAATACCAGTGCTTTTAAGTGCATACATGACTAGAACAACAGAAGACAAAGGGCCTATTGTGAGCCGAAAATAGTCTGAGATTTTGCGTGTACATGTCTCGGTGTGTGCTTGGACCCGCGCGCATGGCGCTTGCAATTGTTCCCGCGACTGTAAATACATACGCTATTTCAAAAGGTCAGCGCAATCTCAGAAACATCTCAGACAACGGAAAATAGCGGAAAGGCAAGAAAGGGGCGTGTAAGTCGGTGTGACAACGCGTTCAGAGTTTCTCATACGCGAGTACGCAACTCATCTTTTGCGCACACAATACGGTTCCTCGGGAGAAGACTTCCTCGTTCCTTGCTTAGATAGCATGTACCTATGCACCGCTCGTTGTAGTGAGGTGAAAAGTTACGTTTCGGGTGCTAGTGGCAGGAGGATCAATTGGACAGCCATCGCCAAAAACGGTCGTGTATTCTGGCCGGCATGCCAACACCTCAAATTTAGATAGTTGTCGTTACCGTACACACCCTCGGTCAATACAATGCTTCTACTCTTCGCTCGCGACCTGTATGCACAAGACATTACACGATTCTACAGGCTCTACTTACCGCTGTATCCAGTTTATACAACTACTTGGCTGGTGCAACATGAGTACGGGGTTTAAGGTCCGTACCCAGCCATTCTTCAGTATGCTATACCGCTGAATATCTAGGTTGCATGTAACTTAAGGTAGTAAACTTGGAGGTCGGGATATAGGCTGATGTCCCGGAGATACCGTGAATGGCTATACCGATTGATACTCAAGCCTTGTTCTGTGGTCAGAGAACAGCCCCATATCCGAAGAACGTCATGCTAGTGTCCACACACCATTTTGAAGATGGCCCCCCAATTAATCGACCGATCACCAGGCGCGGTCGTTTTCTACGGTGACATAAGGAAAGCGTATTAAAACGCGGAAGACCGCTCACCCATGCATCCGTATAAAATGCCTTGACCTGGTCCTCAAACGTAGCGATGTGCCATTGGAGCTGGTTCTCAAACATAATGATGTCGGCTTGGAGTAGCTTGCTTGGGAAATAACGCTGAAACGGCGACGATTGCTCATACAATCCGCATAAATCGCGGTGGTTAAGGATGAGCCTGAAAACATTTCAGCTTCAGAACTGAAGACGGCGATCCATCAGGGTTGGGGAGGACGCACTTATTCAATTCCGGCTCAAGATATTGATATTCCAGGGGAAGGCAAGCACCTCGTTGGGAGGCAATCTGAATCTTGCGTCGTCGGTGTTCCGAAAGCCCATCGAGAAGGGCCCTGATTTCTTGCAACTTCTCAAAGCATTTTTGGAGGGTGTGATGTGCCGGAAAAAGCGCTGGATAAAGAGACCGATATTCTCCACTGAGGGCCTTGGCGCCGGAAACGAGGGTCTCTGTAATGCTGGATGGATCCGGAAGATTGTCGAACATGTTCCAAGACGAAGAGGACATTTGGATGGAACTGCGGTGCCTGGGTTTTCCTTGGACTATTGATACTTCGTAGGATTCATCGATGACAAGGAAGAGGACAGTCAAGTTCGGTCACCCCCACCCTAACGAGTTTTTCCTATTACTGTAGCGCTAGAAATAATGATGCCTCACCCATTGGGTCCACCTCGCTTGCTGGCGCTTATTAGTTGGGCACGCCAACGCATCCACGTGGAAAAAAATGGTCCAGGACATAGAGGCAGTGTAGACTTGTAACCAGTCGCAGAATGAGGTTGTCGTTTCAACAAAAAAGCGACGTGGAATCACTCGATTCTACGAGGTCCTAGCGGAGCCGGCACCAGTCCGGCATCCCCATACACTGTGGGCACTTTCATGTAATCCAATTCCAATTTAGTCGGCTATTTCAAGAAATCTGATTGGTCAGATTTTTGGAACTGAGTAGGATTATATTGTGAAATGCCCGCAGTGATAGAGGGATTGATCGATTTTGCTTGCTGATGCGTGTGACCACGCGTTCAGAATTTCTCACACTCCAGGCGCGTCGCGACGCGCAACTTAACTCAGCTCTCACCAAGGCCTACCCACCGAGATGTCGGACGGATTCACTTCCCCTCGCGTCAATGCAGCGCGTATCAAAAACTACCTAGGCTCCGGTCACCCCGTCAGGGTCACGGGGAAGGTGCTCAACGTGCGTTTTGTCCTGATCATCGAGCTATGCGAGTTCTGTGACCCATCTCCGCGACTTTTTTTCTTTCTCTTCAGTTTTCCGACGATGAGACGCACTTGCTCATGGAGGCCTCGGACGGAGGACACGTAAAAGTCATGCTGCCTCTAGTATGTCCCAGCATCTATTTCCAGGAGCAGCGCCTGGACCCTGATTTTCACTTGTCGCGACTTCTCCTCTCAGCCCCCACAGCTCCACAACGTCACGGACACCTTTGTTGAGATTATAGGCACTGCGGTGGACGCGTCGACCATCAAATTCATGGCTTGTATCAATATGGGATCGAAGCTGGGTGCGTCCCCTACACTATAATTCTCATTTTTCTCCCAACCGGCGCGCTGACCCTGATGTGATGGCTGGCTTGCAACCAGACATGGCCTTAGTGAACCAGGTCGTCGAGCTGACGTTCGATCCAAAGTTCAGAGGGCGACTATTCTGACCGCCGCTCGCAGCATGTTGCTCTGTCAGGACCGCCGACTCTGATGGTCTAGTAAATTGCTATCTCCGTGTA
>Ga0137385_10003240_pt1 | contig 14101 bp, 9 predicted proteins | sample SagtaG_FD_104921 | JGI IMG/M metagenome (GOLD analysis project Ga0137385, IMG submission 104921) | Vadose zone soil microbial communities from Sagehorn Ranch, Mendocino, California, USA - Sage2_R_80_16 metaG | ecosystem: Environmental > Terrestrial > Soil > Vadose zone | place: USA: California...
GGAGAAGCTGCGTTCGGTCAGCTGCTCGGCCGCGCTCTTGTACTCGTGCCGCTTCGCCACCTGGACGTCGACGCCGAGGTGGTCCAGCGTGCCGCGCAGGAACAGCCGCTCCATCGCGATGCCGGTCAGCCCGAGGTCACCCGAGGGCTGCAGGTAGACCGTGTCAAAGGCGGTGGCCAGGTAATACGGCACGTTGCCTGCGGAGAACTCGCCGAAGGTCTCCGCCCAGGCGACGGTCAGCTTGCCCGCGTCGCGGAACTCCTCGACCGCGCGCCTGATCTCCTGGACCGTGGCCAGCCCGATGGGCCGTCCGCCCACTTTCGCGACCAGGGCCTTGACCCGCTGGTCGCTTCTGGCCCGGCGCAGGCCGTCCAGCAGGTCTGCCATCCGCGCCCGGCGCATGGTCAGCACCGCGGACACCGGGTCGGCGGGCGGGCCCTCGCTGATGCCCTCGGTGAGATCCAGCTCCAGGATCAGCGGCGCCGTCCGCTGGCGGCGCCATCGGGCCAGCTGCTCGGCAATTATCAAGTCAGGCATGCGGTCAGCCTATGCCGCAGCGAGTCGCCCGCCTGGCTGGTGGCCATACTCTAGGGCCGGCCGGGCGGGACCTGGGCGCGGCGGGTGGGCCGGGCTGGTGGGCCGGGCTGGTTCCTGGTGTGGACGCGTCAGCTATGGTCGGGCCGATGGTCAATCGGGACGGGAATGGCTGGACTACCTGCGGCCGGGGCCACCGGCACTGGGGGCGATACGGCGCGGCCGGGCTGCTGGCCTACGCGCCGGGCCCGGGTGGGGAGACGCTTGTGCTGCTGCAGCGCCGGAGCTGGTGGGGTAACCACGGCGGCACCTGGGGACCGCCGGGCGGCGCGCGGGACAGCCACGAATCGGCCGTGGCCGCCGCGCTGCGCGAGGCGGAGGAGGAGTGCGGGCTGCCGGCGGGCGCCGTCAGCCCGCTCGGCATCATCCGGGACGATCACGGCGGGTGGTCGTACCACACGGTGGTCGCCGCGGCACCGCAGCCGTTGGCGGTGCGTGCGAAGAGCAGCGAGGTCAGCGAGGCGGCCTGGGTGGCCGCGGATGACGTCGCCGGGCTGGACTTGCACCCGGGCTTCGCCGCGCAGTGGCCGGTGCTGGCCGGCGCGCTGCAGCCGCTGACGTTCATCGTCGACGGGGCCAATGTGATGGGCTCGCGGCCGGACGGCTGGTGGCGTGACCGCGCGGGCGCGGCGCGGCGGCTCCGTGATCAGCTGGACGGGCTGGCCGCCGAGGGCGTGCCCGGGCCGCTCGACTCGATGCGGGCGCCGCCGCTGGAACGGTGGTTTCCCGAGGTCGTCCTCGTGGTGGAGGGGGCGGCGCGGCCGGTGGCGGCCAGCCATGCGGCTGGGTCGGCCGTGGGCGACGGGCCGGTCTCGCCCGGCGGCCGGGTCCGGGTCGTCGCCGCGCCGGGCTCGGGCGACGACACCATCGCCTCCCTGGCGCGGGACCTGGACGGCCGGCGCCTGGTGGTGACCGCCGACCGGGAGCTACGGGACCGGTGCGCGGTCGCGGGCGCGTCGGTGGCCGGGCCGGGCTGGCTGCTCGGCCTGCTCTGAGTCACCTGACCTGGGCCGCCTGCCCGGGCCGCGCGGCCGGTCATGCCATCTGGACCGACCGTTTGGCCAGCCCCAGCCAGTACCCGGTGATCGTGGTCACGGGCGCCGGGCCGTCGGCGCCCGCACCGAGCGCCACGAACAGCGGCGCGAAGTGCTCCGTGGTCGGGTGCGCGTAGCGCGCGGCGGGCTCGCTGCGGAAGTTGGCGAGTGCGTCGAGGTCACCCGAGTCCAGCGCCTCGGCGGCCCAGTGATCGAACTCGGCCGACCAGCCCGGCGGGGGCGCGTCGAAGCGGAAATCCCGCAGGAACGGCAGGCCGTGGGTGAGGAAACCGCTGCCGATGATCAGGATGCCCTCGTCCCGCAGCGGCCGCAGTGCCTGGCCGATCGCCAGCAGCCGCTCCGGGTCCAGGCTGGGCATGGAGATCTGCAGCACAGGGATGCCGGCATCGGGGTACATGACGGTCAGCGGCACGTAGGCGCCATGGTCCAGGCCGCGGCCGGGCAGGTCGGCGACCGGCTCCTTCCCCGACAGCAGCCCGCGGACCTGCGCGGCCAGCCCCGGAGCGCCCGGCGACGGGTACCTGGCCCGGTAGTAGCGCTCGGCGAACCCGCCGAAGTCGTACACCAGCGGCACGCCGTTCCCGATCGCGCCGATAGTCAGCGGCGCGGACTCCCAGTGCGCGGATACCATCAGGATCGCCCGGGGCCGTGGCAACCCGCGGGCCCACGCCTCGAGCTGAACCACCCACAGCGGGTCGTCCACCAGCGGCGGCGCGCCGTGGCCCAGGTAAAGCGCGGGCATCCGGCCCGGCTGCATGCCCGCCGCCACGCGCGCGGCCACCTGCTCGGCGGCGTCGGCGGGAACCGGCTCGTGCTCGGGGTCTTGCGCGCGAAGCTCCTCGTCCATGGCTTCTCAGCTCCTGCGGTCCCGGCGTCCCTACCGCGACCGTACCCAGCTCGCGGGTAGCATCCGCGTCGTGCCTGGCGAATTTCCGCGGGACGAGACGCTTGGGCGGGCGGCCCGGGGCGGGCGGCCCGGGGGGGGGCGGCCCGGGGCGGGCGGCCCGGGGATGGGGCGGAGGAAGGGGGCCGGGATGCGGGTGGTGGCGCTGGCCGATACCCACGCGCCCCGGCGGTGGAAGTCCTGCCCGCCGCCGGTGGCCGAGCAGCTGCGCCAGGCCGACCTCATCCTGCACGCCGGGGACGTGTGCACGGCCGCGGTCCTGGATGAGCTGTCGCAGTACGCCCCGGTCCTGGCCGTGGCCGGCAACAATGACGACCCCGGCGTGGCCGCCTGGGGCGCGCCGCCCACGCTGCAGGCGGACCTCGACGGCCTGCAGGTGGCGATGATTCACGACAGCGGTCAGGCGGCGGGCCGGCTGGCCAGGCTGCGGCGCATGTTCCCGGGCGCGGGGCTGGTCGTGTTCGGGCACTCGCACATACCGATGGACGCCGAAGACCGCGGGCTGCGCATCTTCAACCCCGGATCGCCCACCGATCGCCGCCGTCAGCCGCACGGCACCGTTGGCGTGCTGCGCGTCGAGTCCGGTCAGCTCGTCGAGGCCAGGATCGTCCCGGTCAGCTGACTTTCTGGGTGTCAGGAACCAGCCAGAGCACCGCGAGCGGGGGCAGGGTCAGCCGGGCCGAGGCGGGCTGGCCGTGCCATGGCTCGGCAACGGCCTCGACGGCGCCGAGGTTGCCGACGCCGCTGCCGCCGTACTCGGCGGCGTCAGTGTTGATCAGCTCGCGCCACCGGCCCGCGGCAGGCAGCCCGACCCGGTAATCAAGATGCGGGGCGCCGGAGAAGTTGGCCAGGCAGGCCACGGCCCAGGCCCGGTCGCCTGTGCCGCCCGCACCGGGGAAACGCAGGAAAGCCAGAACGTTACCGCCCGCGTCGGTCGCGTCGATCCAGCTGAATCCGTCCGGGCTGAAGTCCTGCCGCCACAGGGCCGGGTTGTCGCGGTACGCCTGGTTCAGGCTCCTGACCAGGTCCCTGACGCCGATGTGCCGGGTGTCGCCGACTGCCGGCCAGGCGAGGCCGGCCTGCTCCGACCACTCGGCATCCTGGCCGAACTCCGATCCCATGAACAGCAGCTGCTTGCCCGGGTGCGCCCACTGGTAGGCCAGGAGGGCCCGGAGCCCGGCGAACTGCTTCCAGTCGTCGCCTGGCATCTTGTGCAGCAGCGAGCCCTTGCCGTGCACCACCTCATCATGGGACAGCGGCAGCACGAAGTTCTCGCTGAACGCGTACATCATCGAGAAGGTGATCTCGTCCTGGTGGTAGTGCCGGAACACCGGGTCCACGGACAGGTAGGACAGCGTGTCGTGCATCCAGCCCAGATTCCACTTGAGGCCGAACCCGAGCCCGCCCTCGTGCGCCGGCTTGGTCACCCCTGGCCAGGCCGTGGACTCCTCGGCGATCATCATGATGCCCGGCACCCGCTTGTAGCAGGTGGCGTTCGCTTCCTGCAGGAACGAGACTGCCTCCAGGTTCTCCCGGCCGCCGTAGACGTTCGGTGACCACTCACCGTCCTTGCGCGAGTAGTCCAGGTACAGCATCGACGCCACGGCATCCACCCGCAGGCCGTCGACGTGGAACTCCTCCAGCCAGTAGATCGCGTTGGCGACCAGGAAGTTGCGGACCTCGGGCCTGCCGAAGTTGAAGATCAGCGTGCCCCAGTCCGGATGCTCGCCGCGCCGCGGGTCGGGGTGCTCGTACAGCGGCGTGCCGTCAAAGCGGGCCATCGCCCAGGCGTCGCGGGGGAAGTGGGCGGGCACCCAGTCGATGATGACGCCGATGCCGGCCTGATGCAGCCGGTCCACCAGGTGGCGGAAGTCATCCGGCCCGCCGAACCGGGATGAGGGCGCGTAGTACGAGGTCACCTGGTAGCCCCAGGACCCGCCGTAGGGGTGCTCGGCGACCGGCAGGAGCTCCACGTGCGTGAACCCCAGATCGGTGACGTAGGCGGTGAGCTGGTCGGCCAGGTCGGCGTAGGACAGCCCGGGACGCCACGAGCCCAGGTGCACCTCGTACACGCTCATCGGCTGGCCCAGCGGGTCGCGCCTGGCCCGTGCGGCCATCCAGCCCTGGTCACCCCACTCGTACCGGGACTCGCTGACCACCGACGCGGTAGCGGGCGGCCGCTCGGCCAGCGAGGCCATCGGGTCGGCCTTCTGGTGCCAGCTGCCGTCAGGCCCGCAGATGTCGTACTTGTACCTGGTGCCCGGGCCCACCCCGGGCACGAACAGCTCCCAGACGCCCGAGCCGCCCAGCGAGCGCATCGGGTGCGCGCGCCCGTCCCAGTGGTTGAAGTCGCCGATCACGCGGACGCCGCGGGCGTTCGGCGCCCAGACCGCGAACGCGGTTCCGTCGGCCTTCTCGCTGACATGGGCGCCGAGAACCCGCCACAGCTCCTCGTGCCTGCCCTCGGCGATCAGGTGCAGGTCGACCTCGCCGAGCGTCGGCAGGTGGCGGTACGGGTCGTCGGTGACCGTTTCCTGCAGGGTCGCGCCGCCGCCTTCCTGTCCGGGATAGGTGACCGCGATCCGGTAGTCAGGCACCTGGCTCACCGGGAGCGTGGCGGCGAAGACGCCCCGGTACACATGCCGGAGCGGGAACCTGCGCCCGTCCGGGAGCACGGCCGTGACCGAAGCCGCGAGCGGCCGCAGCGCGCGGATGACCGTCTGGGCCTCGCCCTGCCGCGTGGCGGCTCCGCTGGCATGGGAAGCTCCGCGGGCGGGATGCGCCCCGAGAACGGAGTGCGGGTCGTAGTGCGCACCGTCGACGATCCGGTCGATTTCAGCCCGGCTGACCTGGCCGGGCTGGCCGGCTTGGCTGGCCCGGCCGGCCGGCTCGCTGGTCTTCTCCGTCATAAGGCACCCGCAATTGAGTCCAGCGGGATCGGCAGCCAGCCTGGACGGTGCCTGGCCTCGTACACCACTTCGTACACCGCCTTGTCGAGCATCAGGGCGCGCAGCAGCACGGCGTTGGCCTGCGGATCCATCCCGCCTGCCTCGGCGTAGCCCTTGCAGAACGCCGCCTGACTCCGTTCTACCCACTCGTCCGCGGTGTCGCGAAGCTCTGCGGAGTCCGGGCGGTCGAGCAGCTGATGACGCGCAGCGTAGTCGAAGGAGCGGAGCATGCCGGCCACATCCTGCAGCGGGACGCTGCGCAGCCGCCGCTGGTTCAGCGGCACCAGTGGCTCGCCCTCGAAGTCGAGGATCACCCAGCCGGTCGGGGTGCGCAGCACCTGGCCGAGGTGATAATCACCGTGCACCCGCTGCACCGGCAGCGGCCCGCGGAGATCGGCCAGGTCGGCGTAGTGGGCCCCGAGCTTGTCCGCATACGGGCGCAGCTCGGGCACCTCGACGCTGGCCCGGTTCAGCTTGCCGGTCATCTGGCTGGCCATGCTGGCGAAGGCCCCGGACGGCATGTCGTCGGTGCCGAACACCGCAGCCAGGTCGGCGTGTACCTCCGCGGTGGCCGCGCCGAGCCGGAAGGCCTCCCCGGCGAAATCACCGCCCGCCTGCTCCGGCCGGATCGCTCCCGGATCCCTGACACCGTCGCCGGCGTAGAGATCACGCAGGCTGGTGACCGCCAGGGACCAGCCATCGCTGGCCGTCGGCAGGTACCTGGACAGGATGGCGAGCACGATCGAGTCGCCGCCGCCGCGGGCCTCGATCCAGCCGAGCGGCTCGGCCACGTGCGGCGAGCGGCGCCGGGCCAGCGCGCGGTTCACCTCCAGGTCGGGGTGCTTACCGGGGAAGACCCTGCGCAGCACCTTGAGGATGGCGCGGTCGCCGAAGGTCAGGCTGGTGTTGCTCTGCTCGCCGGTCAGCACCAGGCTGTCCAGCCCAGTGTCGATCTCCGCCGCAGGCTCCAGGAAGAAGCGGAGCGGGCCGACGGTCACCTGCCGGGCCATGCCGCGCACCAGGACCCGGGTGAGCACGGGATCGTGCAGGGCGTCGTAGGCCGTCCTGCGGGCCCCGGCCGGCCCGATGACCGCGTGCCGCAGCCGATCGGGCACGTGCGAGCGGACGCCGACGAGGACCTGGTATCTGGCCGGCTCGCCGTTCTGGGGCACCGAGATGATCAGGTGTCGCAGCTCAGGGTCGCCGACGGCCAGGGTGGTGTCGGCAGTGATCGCGAGGTCACGGATCGTGGTGCCGGTGCCCGGGTACCACCGCTGGGCTGGCAGCCACGTCGCTAGCGTGTCCTCAAATGTCATGACTCCTGGTCTACCCCGCCCCTCGCTCGTCATCCCGGCCGATACGGCTCAGATCAGTCAAACAGCAACCCAGATCCCGCGCGCGGCCGGGTGGGCCCTGGCGCGGGAAGTAGCCCGGCCCGGGCGGCGGGGTCCGGTCCGGGCGGAGTCCGGGCGGGTGGCCCGCCGCGTGGCGTTCGCCGCGTGCCCGGGGCGGGGGTTATTGTCCGCCGCGCAGGTCGACGCGGCGCTGGCCGCGGACCCGCACGACTTCAGCGTGGTGGACCTGGTCCCGCTCGAGATCACCCCTCAGCCCGGCGGCGACTCCGCGATGCCGGAAGCCGACGTGGCGGCCATCGCCGGAGTGTGCGCGGGCCGGGCGTGCTGCAGTATATGGACGGCGCGCACATCTTCAATGCCGCCGCGGTCACCGGCGCGACGGTGGCGGACTACGCAGGGAAGTGACGCGCTGAGGTTCTGCCTGTCCAGGGGCCAACCTGCGATGGTCGAGTTCTGCGCCGTTCTGTTTGGCAATGCGTCACCGCAAGGTTCCGAGCTTCCTTTCCAGCTATTTATGGCGCGTCGTCGCAGCAAGCAAGCACCCATGCGGATATGCTGACCGAGCATCGACGGAACAGTCCGGCGATGGTAGACTAAGCCATGTTCAGGGTGGGAATTTTCAATAGCTGAGGAACGTTGAGAAGGTGCCGTCCGTGTTCCGAAGATTCAACGCTATTCTCAGGCGTCGACTGCAATTTATATCGTCTCTAGTTTTCGCTGCCATATTCATTGCATGGACCGCTTCCCTATGGCTACCATTCGTATCGGAATGGCTGGTAGCACATAACATTTTCGATCTTATCCTCATTGGCTTGATCGTCCAGGTTCTGGCGCTGCTAGATGAACTTATCCGCGGAAGAAGCATCGAATCAGCCGTTGGCCGAGACCAAAATGAAGATCTCGATAAGCTGAGGAAGTATGTCCGCGATCATCGTCCGGAGAGGGCCGACCTTATTGAGGCTAGCTCGTTCATGGTCACGTCGCTGCTTGAGGATTTAAGACGAAAGGAGGTGGCAATCAGACTTCTTATCTGTGACCCAGATCATGCAGCAAATGAATGGCAATCGAGGAGGATCAAGGGTTGCATTTCTACCATGTCCGACTTCACCTTCGCGGGATACTCGAAGGCCGTGGTGCGCTGTTACCAAGTTCCTGCATCAATGCGCGGACGTCATATTGATAATCTTCTGAACGTGGGCTGGTACTATTATGGCGACGAATTCTATGGGCTTCTGGGCAGTGCGACGATGATCACGGTCAATACTGAAAGCTCGGAAGGCGGTATACTTTTGGGGCAATTCTCGGAGGTCTTCGACTTGCTGTGGAATCACCCACAGACGCGCGAGGTTAACTTGGCGAACGGTAGCTTGCGCGGGGTAGCCAGTGGGACCTAGTCTGCGGCGCATCCTATACCTGGACAGCTATACGCTAGACGGGGCAGGACTGACGCAGGTTCCGTCGAGCATGTCGATCGGATACGGAGTGACCGCAGGACAGGTCATCCGACAGTACCTGCTCCAGCAAGGATTTGAGCTAATTCGCCCGCTGGCCGATATCAAGCCGTATACCGATGGGTCGCGGGAGGCCCGCCTTCGATGGGTGCTGAGGGGGTACCAAAGGATCGTGGATGCTGTGATAAAGCATCAGCCCGATCTTGTCTTCATCTTTCACTCCTTCAATGCGTTTCCGGCCGAGGTGCGACGTATCCTTCTCGAACTCGGTTCGCCGATCCCAATGGTGGGTTACACACATGGCAGTCATTGGGACCCATCGGATTCTGAGCGCAAGGCACATTATCCAGGACTCGAGGTACTAGATCTTGCAAATCTTATGGCCCTGGACCAAATCCTGTTTGATTCGGAGTCCATCAGGAGTACTGTAATCGATAATGTGCGCAGCTATAGTGCTGCCACTGCTGATTTAATCGCGGGGAAGTCGCGCGTTGTAGGCCTGCCAATAGATACCAAATACATAGATTCCCATCGCTCGGACAAGGTTTTCCCGCGGGCAACAGTCGTCTTCAACCACGCCCCGGTGCCGGCTAAGAATCCAGTCGAATTCATCCGTGTGATGAGGCGTGTTATGCCAAAATTTGACATAAACGTGTTGTTCACCCGAGCATTCAGCGGGGGAGTTGAAGGTTCAGTGGAGTTTGCGGAACTGCGTGAGCAATTCAGGGACCGCGTCATCGCGGGTAACAACATGTCGCTCGGTGATTATTACCAGGCGCTGTGGATGGCTGACATCCAGGTCTCTACCGCTTTTCATGAGAGCCTAGGAATTGCAACTCTCGAGGCGATGTACACAGAGAATTGCTGCCTATTGCCGTTCCGCGGGAGCTATCCGGAAATTTGTGCTGGAAACCGCAGCGTCCTCTACCGCAACGAGCATGAGCTTGAGCACCGGCTGGGCTATTTCATAGCGAACCCTGAGGAGCGGCGAGCGGTCGGCATGGTACTGGCGGACCAGGCCCGGATCCACAGCGCTGCTGCCATCGGGCCACGGATCATCAGCGCGGTGGAGGATGCGCTAGCAGAGCAGCATGCTAGCGCTCGGCGAGCGGGGGGAGTTGGAACCAGTAGAAGCCATGGCCTGGCAGGGTCAGCAGATATGTAAGTTCGCCGATTGGGGGAAAAGCGACCCCGCCCATGCACTCGACCGGGGTTATCCCCTTGAACCTGCGCAAATCCAGTTCGACGGGCTGAGGAAACCTGGACAGGTTATTGACGCAAAGTATGGTGTCTCCCTCTTCGGCGCCTTCAGGAACGGATCCGGGCTGGTACTCACGCACGAATGCAAGCACACTTGGGTTGGACGAGTTCAGCTCTTCATACTGACCTAGACCGAATACGGGGTGCCGTTTCCTAATCTCAATCATGCGCCGGGTCCAGTGCAGCAGTGAGCCGCCGTTCTGCTCCTGCGCCTCCACGTTGAGGGCCTGGTAGCCATAAATAGGGTCCATGATCAGCGGCAGGTAAAGCCTGGCCGGATCGCAGGTGGAGAATCCGGCATTCCGGTCTGGGGACCACTGCATGGGCGTGCGTACGCCGTCGCGGTCACCCAGCCATATGTTGTCGCCCATGCCGATCTCGTCGCCATAGTAGAGCACTGGCGAGCCGGGAAGCGAAAGCAGCAACGCTGTAAACAGCTCAAGCTGGTCGCGGTCATTGTCGAGCAGCGGAGCGAGTCTGCGCCGGATACCGATGTTGGCCTTCATTCTCGGATCCTTGGCATATTCCGCATACATGTAGTCGCGTTCGTCGTCGGCGACCATCTCCAGCGTCAACTCGTCATGGTTGCGGAGGAAAATCCCCCACTGGCAGCTGGACGGAATAGGCGGAGTCTGCGCCATGATCTCCGATATCGGGTAACGCTGCTCGCGCCGAACAGCCATGAAGATGCGCGGCATCAGCGGGAAGTGGAACGCCATGTGACATTCGTCGCCGCCGCCCTCCGGGTCGCCGAAGTACTCCACCACGTCCGCGGGCCACTGGTTGGCCTCGGCGAGCAGGACCCGGTCCGGGTAGAGCCGGTCCACCTCGGCCCGGACCCGCTTGAGGTACTCGTGGGTCTCCTTGAGGTTCTCGCAGTTGGTGCCTTCCCGCTCGTAGAGGTACGGCACGGCGTCGAGCCGGAACCCGTCGATGCCGAGATCCAGCCAGAACCGCAGTACCTCCAGCATCGCGTCCTGAACCTTGGGGTTCTCGTAGTTCAGGTCCGGCTGGTGGGAGAAGAACCTGTGCCAGTAGTACTGGCCGCGGACCTGGTCGAAGGTCCAGTTCGACTGCTCGAAATCGACGTTGATGATCCGGACTTCGCTGTATCTGTCGTCGGTGTCGGACCAGACGTAGAAGTCACCGAACGCGCCATCAGGATCGGTACGCGATGCCTGAAACCAGGGATGAGCGTCACTGGTGTGGTTCATGACCACGTCAGCGATGACTCGGATGCCCCGCTCGTGAGCCGTCTCGATCAACTCCACGAAATCCCCGATGTTTCCGAAGTCCGGCAGTATCGACGTGAAGTCGGAGATGTCATATCCGCCGTCGCGGAGCGGTGAGGAGTAGATGGGCAGGAGCCAGATGCAGTCGATGCCGAGCCACTGCAGGTAGTCGAGCCGGGAAATCAGGCCGCGAATGTCGCCCGTGCCGTCGCCGTTCGAGTCGTGGAAGCCGCGGACCAGCACCTCATAGAAGACCGCGTGCTTGAACCACTGCGGATCGCGCGGTTTGGCGAACGAGAAGGAGTCAGGCACCGGATCGCTGGGCGCGGCGGCTGATCCAGGCTGGAAGGCGGGCAGGGGCTGGCCGATGGCGCCGAACGGCGTCGGCCTCAGTTGTGTCCCCACTGCGGTCTCCCTGGTCCGAGGTGAGCTCAAGTTACGTGCCCAGTGCCTGCTGTTCGTTACATGTCCGAAAATTGTTACGCGCGGTACCCGCCAGCCGTCCCATGATCGGTACTTACGGTGAAAATGTGCGCTGGTGCGCTGGCCGGGTCGAGCCGCACGTAGTTCGCCTGACCCCACCGGTAGGACTCCCCGGAGAACTCATCCGTGACGACGAACTCCTCGCCGGGGCTGATGCCGAGGGCCGTCTCGTCGAGCCAGACTGTAGCCTCTCGTGGCTGGTGCGGATCGATATTTATCACGACAAGGACCGTGTCGCGCTCGCCCCCCCAGCCGTCGGGGCCAGTGCTCTTCGAGAAGCAGAGTATCTCGGGCTGGTCGCTGTAGTGAAAACGCAAGTTCCGCAGCCGGTGCAGCGCGGGATGCGCCTTCCTGAGCAGGTTGAGGCGCGTGATGAAGGGCGAGATGTCCTGGTAGGGCGGGGCGACGCTCCCGGCATGCTCCCAGTCTCGCGGCCGGTACTGGTACTTCTCCGAGTCCAGGTACTCCTCGCTGCCCGGGACCAGCGGAACGTTCTCGCACAGCTCGTAGCCGGAGTAGACGCCCCAGGACGGCGACAGCATCGCGGCCAGCACGGCGCGGACCCGGAACGCGGGCGGCCCGCCGTGCTGCAGGTACTCGGTGAGGATGTCCTGGGTGTTGACGAAGAAGTTCGGCCGCATGTACGCGGCAGCCGGGCCGGACAGCTCGCGCAGGTACTCGGTCAGCTCCGCCGGCGAGTTGCGCCAGGTGAAGTACGTGTAGGACTGGTGGAAGCCGATGATCGCGAGGTTGTGCATCATGGCGGGCCTGGTGAAGGCCTCGGACAGGAAGAGCACGTCCGGGTCGGTGCCGGCGATCTCCGCCAGCAGCCGGTCCCAGAAGCACAGCGGCTTGGTGTGCGGGTTGTCCACGCGGAAGATCCTGATCCCGTGGGCCATCCAGTGCCGGACGATCCGCAGCACCTCGGCATAGATCCCCTCGGGATCGTTGTCGAAGTTGACCGGGTAGATGTCCTGGTACTTCTTGGGCGGGTTCTCCGCGTACGCGATCGTGCCATCGGCCCGCCGCGTGAACCACTCCGGGTGCTCGGTGACCCACGGGTGATCCGGCGATGCCTGTATGGCCAGGTCGAGCGCCACCTCCATGCCGAGGTCGGCCGCGCGGCGGACGAAGGCATCGAAATCCGCCAGCGTGCCCAGGTCCGGATGGATGGTGTCGTGCCCGCCTTCCGGCGATCCGATGGCCCAGGGCGAGCCCGGGTCGCCGGGGCCCGCGTTCAGGGAGTTGTTGGGTCCCTTCCTGGCCGTGGTCCCGATCGGATGAACCGGGGGGAGGTAGACGACGTCGAAGCCCATCCGCGCGATACCGTCCAGCCTGCGCGTGGCGGCCCGCAGCGTTCCCGACTTCGAGACCTGGCCCGGCCCCTGGCCGATGACGGCCCCCTCCGACCGGGGAAAGAACTCATACCAGGAGCCGTAGAGCGCGCGTTCCCTGTGCACCAGAACCGGGTAGCTGGCCGACCGGGTGACCAGCAGGCGCAGCGGGAAGGTGCCGAGAATCTCGACGATGTCCTCACGGCACGCGGCGGCGAGGCGGTCCAGCGCCGGGATGCTGGAGTCCCGCAGCACCGCGGCCAGGGCCTCGAGCGCGGCCCGGGCGGCCGCGGCCTCCTTCTTCTCCGCGATCCCGGCCGAGCGCGGGGCGCGCACCTGGCCAGCGGCCCGCCCGAAGAGCAGTGCGCCGTCGGCCAGCGTCAGCTCCGCGTCCTGGCCAAGCGGCACCTTGATGGCCGCGTCATGCCGCCAGCGCGCGATGGGGTCGCCCCACGCCTCCACCTCGAAGTGCCACAGGCCCTCCGAGGTGACCGTGACCTCGGCGCCATACCGGTCAAGGCCGGTGCCAAGCTCACGCATCGGTGCCGGCGGGCGGCGCCGGCCGTCGGGCCCGCGCAGCACCACGCCCGCGCCGAGCATCTCGTGCCCCTCGCGGAAAACCGTGGCGCTAACTTCGAATGACTCGCCGGTCACCGCTCGCGCGGGACGCTGCCCGCAGGCCACAACGGGCTGCACGTCGACTATCGGAATCCTGCCAATCACCTACGACAAGCTACCCAGTCGCCGCCGGGTCAAGCGATCGGCATGGCCTGAGGGGGCGCGTCGATGTCCGGTCCGCATCAGACACCCATTAAGGTCGCTCTCCGTGAGAGCTATCCGCCGGTTCACGATCCGTCCGGTCCTGCCCGAGCCGCTCGCGCCGCTCCGCGGGCTGATGCTCAACCTGCGCTGGTCCTGGCATGCCGAGACGATGGACCTGTTCGCCGGCATCGATCCCGCAGGCTGGGAGCGGTCCGGGCATGAGCCGGCGGCGCTGCTGGCCGAGGTCTCGCCGGAGCGCCTGGCCAGCCTGGCCGCCGACCATCAGTTCCTGCGGCGGCTCGGCGAGGCCGTCGGCGACCTGCGCGAGTACAGCTCGGGCCCGCGCTGGTACCAGGCCGCCCCCGGCCTGGCCGGGGCGCCGTCGGCCGTCGCGTACTTCTCGCCCGAGTACGGCATCACCGCGGCGCTGCCGCAGTATTCGGGCGGCCTGGGCATCCTCGCCGGAGACCACCTGAAGGCCGGCAGCGATCTTGGCGTGCCGCTCATCGGCGTGGGCCTGCTCTACCGGCACGGCTACTTCACCCAGTTCCTGTCGGCAGAAGGCTGGCAGGCGGAACGCTATCCGGCGAGCGACCCCAACGGCCTGCCGCTGACCCTGCTTCGCGAGGGGCACAGGGAGGGCGAGGGGAAATGGGAGGGCGAGGGGCACAGAGAGGGCGGGGAATCGGGCGCACCGGTCCGGGTCTCGGTCGCCCTGGCCGA
>Ga0137385_10003243_pt1 | contig 14096 bp, 11 predicted proteins | sample SagtaG_FD_104921 | JGI IMG/M metagenome (GOLD analysis project Ga0137385, IMG submission 104921) | Vadose zone soil microbial communities from Sagehorn Ranch, Mendocino, California, USA - Sage2_R_80_16 metaG | ecosystem: Environmental > Terrestrial > Soil > Vadose zone | place: USA: California...
ATGGGTTCCGCAACTACCTCCGAGCCGGAGAGAAGTTGCCGGCGGAGACCCTGCTGCTGGACCGGGCCAACCTGCTGACGCTGACCGCTCCCGAGATGACGGTTCTGATCGGCGGCATGCGGGTCCTGAACTCCAACTTCGGGCAATCACAACGCGGCGTCTTCACCGACCGGCCCGAGACGTTGACCAACGACTTCTTCGTGAACCTGCTCGACATGGGCAGGGAGTGGAAGGCATCCGCCTCGGCTGAGAACGTGTTCGAGGGTCGGGATCGCGCCACGGGCGAGGTCAAGTGGACCGCCACCGCCGTCGATCTCGTCTTCGGTTCGAACTCCCAACTCCGAGCCATCTCGGAGGTCTACGCGTGCGGGGACGCGGAGGAGAAGTTCGTGCGTGACTTCGTGGCCGCGTGGGACAAGGTCATGAACCTCGATCGGTTCGACCTCGCCTGATCCCGATGTCCACGGTGGGGCGCGGCTACGCGCGCGGCTTGTCATCGCGGACAAGTCACCCTCTGCGACCAGCCTCGGGCGCGGAACCCAGCGGCGTCTGGGCTCGGCCGCGCGTACCCGTGGCCGAACCGAGCTCGGCGGTCCCGACGTACCCCATCGCGCCATGAGAGGAAAAGCTGCGCGGCGAGTCTGCGGCTGCGGCGCCAGATCCTGTGGGGGTCGCTGTGGATACTGATGGGGTGGCGGGAGAGTGGTTCGGTGGGTTCGCTGTGGACCGGATCGCGGTCGGCGAGGTGGTGCTGCGGGTCCGGTACGGGGGCGCCGGGCCGGCGGTGCTGCTGTTGCATGGGCATCCGCGCACGCATGCGACCTGGCATCGCGTCGCGCCGCTGCTGGCCCGCACGCATACCGTGATCTGCCCGGACCTGCGGGGTTACGGTGAGTCGTCGAAGCCGCCGGCGACTGCCGATCACGCGCCGTACTCCAAGCGGGCGATGGCCGGGGACTGCGTTGCTCTGATGCGCGCGCTGGGCCATGACGGGTTTGCGGTTGCGGGGCATGACCGCGGCTGTTACGTGGCGTTCCGGCTGGCGATGGACCACCCGGACGCGGTATCGCATCTGGTGGCCATCGATGGTGTTCCTATCGGGGAGGCGCTGCCCCGCTGCGACGCCCGGTTCGCCACCGAGTGGTGGCACTGGTTCTTCCTCGGCAACCCGGCCGCGGAGGCTGACAGGGTGATCAATGCCGATCCTGACGCCTGGTACCACAGCGACGGCATGCGCGAGCAGATGGGCGAGCAGGCATGGAAGGACTATCAGCGGGCCATCCACGATCCGGCGACCGTTCGCGCCATGTGTGAGGACTACCGGGCCGGGCTGGGCATGGACCGCCAGCACGACAATGCTGATCTCGCCGCCGGGCGCCGCCTCGCCTGTCCTGTGCTGGTGGTCTGGGCCACCCGCGACGACATTGAGCGGCTCTACGGCGATCCGGCCGCCATCTGGCGGGGCTGGGCCGGCGACGTGAAAGGGCTGCCGATCGCCTCCGGCCACCACATAGCCGAAGAAACGCCCAGCGAACTCGCCGCGGCGCTCGCCGGCTTCCTGCAAGCCTAAGCAGCGGCGGCTCGGACCTGCTGCCGCCGCCCAGCCACGTGGCTGCTGGTAGTAGCCGACGGCGCCGTTCGTGGCGACATGCAGGGGTGACGCTGGAGAACCTAGATAGGGAGATGCCGCTGACCGAGGACTTCGCCGAGCCGCCGCTGCCGGCGTTCGGTGGCCGGGTCCGGTGTCGTTCCATATATGCGGCCTCGGCGATTGATGACCCGGTCGCCCGGCGGATCGTTCAGTCTTGTCACGACGCGGGGGAGCGGGCCCGGCTGCTGCCGCAGGTGCCCATGAAGATGAAGATGAAGCTTGCCGACCGCACCACTGCCATGCTCCCCCTCACCCCGGGCCGGGCCGGCACGGCAGGCGCACTGGTGATCCGCGCCCCGGTGATCATCACCGCCCTGCGGGAGTACTTCGAGATGCTGTGGGAGCGCGCCACCCGGTGCAGGGACAGCGCCCGGCGGCGCGGGCGGGCGGGCTGCCGCCTGCTCAGCAGCTGGTGCTGCAGTTGATGGCGGAGGGGTCGCCGAATGACGCGATCGCGCGTAGAGCCGGTATCAGCATCAGCATGGTCCGCCGACACATTGCGGCAGTCATGGGCCGACTCGATGTCTCGAGCAGGTTCGCCGCGGGCGCGGCGGCTCAGCGGCGTGGATGGATCAAGTAGGCCTCGTTATGCATGAGGTTCGTCAGAGGACTCTGACCACCGCGACCGCGGGGCGGGGGAGCGAGGGATGCGGGCGACGCGGCGCTGCTGCACCCACAGCGCGAATGAGAGCACGGCGCCGACAACGATGAGCGCGACCACGGCAACGTACATGCCCGCGTAGTGGTGGCTGAGCATGGACCCGCGCGGGCTGACCTGGCATTGATGCCGAGGAACGCCACAATCAACGTCGCGGGGATGGCCATCGCCGACACGAACCCGACCGCGACCGCATACCGCAGCCGCCGGTTCTCATCGGCACGCCGCCCGATGCTTTCGATCGCGGTCAGCTCCGCGCTATGGAAAGCCGGCAGGATCGGAAGGGTGCGGGCCTGTAGGGCGGCGTCGGATATCGTGCGCCTTGCCGCCCCTTCCGATGCCGCGGCCGACGCCGCTGCGACCCTCTCCGGCAGGGGCCGGGCCCGGTCCTGTGGCATGCAAGCCTGGCAGCCGAAGTGGGCTCCGCGATGGTCGCTGCTGTGATCTCCGCCGCGCATGGCCGATGGTGACGCAGTGTCCGATCGGCCCTGGGCGCCAATAGCGCCCTTGCGGAGTACCCCGCCCCGGCGCCGAGCCCGGAGGCAGAGTGGGATTAGGAATACTACGAAAGAAACCGTCTTCCGACCGGAGTTGGGCCGTGACAGCACGTGCGGCTATGCGACGCCTGCAGCTCGCCGGACGTTTGGAGAGTAGATGCCCGATTCAGGGGTTCTCGAGACTGAGGATCGGTTCTTCGAAGCGCTGAGAAGAGGGGATCACGACGCTGTCGCTCAGGTTCTCTCGGACGACTTCGTGATCGTGGACATCCGCGCCGGGGCTGCCGTTCCGCGTGAGGGCTTCCTCGGGGCCATCTCGGGCGGAGACCTCAGCTTCGAGAAGATCGAGCCGAGCGAGCGGAGCGTGCGCCGATACGGCGAGGTGGCCGTCGTCGTCGGACGCACGGCGATGCGCGGAAGCTTCAGCGGTGAGGCGTTCGAAGCGGCGAGCCGCTACACACACGTCTTGACGCGCATCGAAAACGAGTGGCAACTCGTCTCGGCGCAGGGCACTCAGATCATCGAGTAGCAGGGCGGGTATAGCTGACGACGGCGATCGAATCGGTTATCACCATGGCGACCGTTGCTGCACTAAAGAGCAAACCCGTGATTTGCAGGTAGTCAAGGCGGCAAGCGTTGTGGGGCTATGCCGCAACGGGCTTCGAGACCTTCGAGGGCTTCGGCTGGGCTGACCCGAGGCGGGCCGCTACGGAGGTGCTCGAACCGGGTATTGCAAGGCCCGCGGCGATGACCGCGGAGGCAGCGCGTCGCGTCTCACCCGAGCGGATCGCCGGAGTGGGTTGGTCATGCGTGGTGGACCCGTGCATACTGGTCGGCTCGCTCAGATCGGAAGAACGCGCCGATACCAGGGGGTCGCGGAGTCCCTGGATGGCATTCCGGGCGGCTCAGCTTGGACCGACCTTTGCCCACGGCCCATGAAACCTCAGGAGGTCCGCATGCGTGAATTGATTGAAAAACCGCCTCGCGCTGTCACCAGTAATGTCGGCGACCGCCGATGCCCCGACCGATCCTGCCCAGGAGAAGCAGGATGAGGCCAATTACCAATATCACGATACCGATCGTCCATAGGATCGCAATCTTGGCGAGGAACCCGATAATCAGCAGAATGAGGCCAAGAATAATCATGAGAACTCCTATCCAGTGTGACGAGTCACAGTTTCAACCAACGACCGTTTGATGGAGCATCCCCCGGCTTTCGCGCCGCACTCAGCCTGGCCCGTCATACAGGTCGCCGGTGAGCTGTATGGGTTGCCGGGCGAACGCGCCCGCGCCGATCTGCGGTGGGTCCACCTTTCTTCACATGTCAAAGGACACCTATGACTACCCATTGGACTCTGGAGCTAACCCTCATAGACTACTCTTTGGACCTTAGCCTTAGCCCACTGCATAGATTGCCTGACTGCCGGGTGGCCGGGGTCGTTGGGGTGGCCGGGCCCCGGGCGGATCCTGGCTGAGGCAGACATCAAGCCGCACCTGGTCACCGGCTGGCTCAACCGCAAAGACGACCCTGCCTTCTTCGGCAAGGCCAAGGCGATATGCCACCAACCTCGCCGCCCGGCGCGGTGCTGCTCAGCATCGATGAGAAGACCGGCATCCACAGCGTCGGCTGCTGGGCCGCGGCGAGTTCACCTCCCGCGCCCACCTCGCCGACAAGATCCTCGATTTCACCTGCAACTACGACAAGGCCAGGCCGTTCCGCTGGAGCTAGTACGGCCGTCCGCGCAAGGCCGCATGATCCACCGAAGATCAATGCGGCGCTGCACTAGCCGATCCAGGCGCCCGCGCGTGAGTCCGCGAAGATTAACGCGGCGCCAGCCCTGGACCTCAAGCCGGGTTGAAGCCGCATCATGAGTGGCATGGATAACCCCAGCTTCGACGTCCTGGGCTTCCTCGACGAACCGGGCCGTCCAGCCTCTGTCGCGACCGTCACCGACAAGGGTCATCCCGCCTTGGCGACGATGTGGTTCACCGCCGGCGAAGACCGTCTATGGTTCCACACCCCCGACGGCGGCGACCATCCCTCACCGTTCCTGCGGGCCGCCGCCGGAAACAGGGAGGTCGCCGTGATGATCGCGACATTCGACCCGCCGGACGACGTCCGCCAGGTCCGCATGACCGGTCCCGCCCGGCTCGAAGCCAGGGACGACGGGCGGGTACGCTGCCTCTACAGCCGTTACGTCAGCACCTGGACACCCACATGGGAAACGCAAGCCATTTCCCCGAATTGCCATTTGTGGTCGATGTCGCCTCAACGCGGCATGGCCGTGGCCTACCCCGACCTCAAGGACAGCCCAACCTTCCGCTGGTCGGAGCCTTCGAAGTTGTTTGACCTCCGGAAATGGGCACATTAGTGGCTCAACGACCAGGGCCCGTGCCGGGCGGAGAGATCTTGCTGTCCATCAGCGTGGCCCGAGCGTGGGATCAAGGTGTCGGGCCCGGGCGCGGAGAAGAGGAGTTGCTGTTGCCTGGCCATCCGGCCCTGCACTCGCTGCCCACGGACCGCCCGGGCCGCGCAGTCGGGCCAAGCCCGCGGCGAGCCCGGAGGGCCGTGATGGTGCGGTGCAGGCGATCCGGGCACGAATGCCAAGAGCAGCGCCCGCGCCGAGCGGACCCAGATGATCAACCGGGCTGTGCCCTCGTCTTGACCGGCCCGGATGACCTGCGTGCACTTTTTCGCCCGGCATACCCCAGCGGACTTGCTGGGGCCGTGGGGGATCTGCTGCGTTCGGGCCGTGCTCCCGGGCTGGTACGCGCCTGTTGGCATCCAGCGCATAAGGATCTTGCCTGTGGGGTGTGGCGGCGCTACTGCGGGCGAGGAACCAGGGCATCGACCTCGGCTCAACCCACTGGTGTCGAGCGACGCGGACCCTGAAAGAAGGGGACTTCCCGAGCGCACCCGGCCAGGCACGCGGATGCATGATTTGATTTCGGCCGCAAGCTATGTGCCTGCTGGGAGGTCATTTGTGATTAGTTAGGGCACCGGCGCAGATATAGGCGCCTGCTCCGATGTTGACGCCGCCCACGCGTGCCAGTGCTTGGCTGTTCATGGCCGTTGGCCCGGCCGCTGGGGCCAGCACAACGGCCAGCCGCGCATCACTGAACGCCCGCGCCGCCTCCGCTGCCCGCGCCGCGCTGAAGCGCCTTGAGGTCGGGCAGCACGCGACCGACCATGTATTCGGGCACGCAGTCAAGATCAAAGGCCTGACTCAGGTGCAGAGCACCAACTGGTCAGGCTATGCCGACGACAACACCGCCGGCAACACCTACAGCACGGTGACGGGCAACTGGACGGAGCCCGCGGTGAGCTGTACTTCCAGAAAGACGTCGTACGCGGCATTCTGGGTCGGAATCGACGGCTACAGCAGCGGCACAGTGGAACAGGACGGCACACTTGCTCAGTGCTACCACGGCAGCGCCTTTTACTACACGTGGTGGGAGATGTATCCCACCAACAGCATCCAGACGGTCGGCACTACCGTGAGGCCAGGAGACAGCATCAGTGCTTCGGTAGCCAGAAGCGGCTCCACCTACACCCCCAAGGTCACCGATTCCACACGCTCGGGCGACAGCTTCTCAACGAGCCAGAGCTGCTCAGGCTGCGCCAACTCCAGCGCCGAATGGATCGCGGAGGCGCCGAGCGGCGCTCAGGGGATTCTCCCGCTTGCGAACTTCGGCAGATGGACAGAGTCGGGCGCGACCGTGAACTCCGGCGTCATCTCGTCGTTCCCCGACGATGAGATCACCATGGTCAATTCCTCCGGAAGCGTTAAGGCCCAGCCGGGCCCGCTCAACGGCAGCGGCAACGGGTTCACCGTCACCTGGAAGAGCACCTCATAACCTAGGGCCTGCCCAGCCTCATCCGCGGGTCACAGCGCCCAGCAAGAGGGCGCTGTGACCCTGGGCAACCCTGGAACCGGTGCTTGCTAAGTCATATCAGTGCAGGGCACAATATGGCTGGCCTGACCCGCAGATTGGCCCACCTGGGGTCCTTCGGGCTCTGCTGATGGGAGCACCTTCGGGGCTGGGTCGTTGCTATTCCCTGACGAAGCGGTATTGGCCGCTCCAGCCCTCATCTGGATCGCCTCGGTCATAGAACAATGCCAGCGACGAGTCGTCGTGCTCGAACTGGAGTCCGGCCCGGCTGCCGTTGGAAAGTTGAAGATCACTCCCATCGGAGTGCTGTCATAGAAGCGTCCCACATGCCAGCTGCTTCGGCCAGAAGGCGGGGTGTAACCGTCGGCCCAGTCTCCGATGCCAGCGGGCAGGCCGCTGGCCTGAAATGTGCCGCCCGCGGCGAGGACTAGTGTCGTCGCCCCGTCGCCGCCTTTCCACACCCCGATGGGCTCACGCGAGACGGAGAGTCAATCACAGGGTCGAAGGCTCCCATCTGCGTCGAGAAGACAAGTAAAATGGCGGCGGCCACGGCCACCAGCACGGTCATCCCGGCCAGGCGAAGGACAACCCGGCTCCCGCGCAGCCCCCCGCGGAAGGACCGGTTGCCGGGCCGCCAAGCCAGCGGCCCGAGCCCCGGTACGGGATCGGCAACCGGGACGTGCTGGCCGCGCGTGACGGCGCGGGGGAGATCACCGGGGCGCTGCTGTTCAAGGGACCTGGCGCGGCCAACATCTCGAGCCCATGCTCGGGCCGCAGGCCGGGACCATCGGCTGCGTGGGCGTGGCACCGAACCTGCAGGGACGCGGGATCGGCACGGCGATGGTGGCGCGCGCCTCGGACCACCACCCTGCCGGCTACCCCACCCGCCTAGACCAGCCAAAGGCGACCCTCGTCCAGACTCTCGCCACCCACGCTCTTTGCCGCGTCAATGGACTCACGGTCCCGGCGTGCAGGTGCCGGCGAGGGTCAGGCGGACCCGGCGGTCACGCGAATACTTCTGGCGGCAGGGCCGGAGACGGCTTGGCGTGCGCGTCAATGATCGGCCTGGATCCCGCAACGAACTGGTCGAGTGCGGCTCCCTCCACCAGCCGCGCCGGGAACGGGTCGCCCGCAGCCCGCCTGATCAGTCCCGCGGTCGGCAGCTCATGATTGGCCGCGGCGACCACCAGGTTGCCGAACCTGCGGCCGCGCAGCACCGCAGCCTCCGCGACCACGCAGGCGTTCGCGAACACCGAACGCGCCGCAGCCACCCGGCCACGCGCATGAGCCAGCGGCGGGCCATCGCCGACGTTGACTGCGTAGATGCCCGACCGCGCGAGCACTCTGGCCGCAGCGACGGTGAACTCCACCGACGTCAGATGGGCCGGTGTCTGACCCCCGGCGAATACGTCCGCGACCAGCACATCAAACGACCCGGCCGCGAGTTGCTCCACCACAGTCCGGGCATCGGCCACGCGGACGCCGATCTGGCCGGTCCCGGCCCGCGGTGGGCCGGGCCGATCCAGCGGCAGCCGCCGCCGGACAAGCCTGGCTACCTCCGCGTCGGACTCGACCGCCAGCTGGTGCGAACCTGGCCGGGTCACGGCCACGTACCGGGCCAGCGTCAGGCCCCCGCCGCCGAGATGTAGCACGCGCAGCGGCATCCCGGTCGGCGCGGCCAAGTCGATCAGGTGCCCGAGCCGCCGCATGTACTCAAGTTCCAGGTGCCGCGGATCATCAAGATCAACATGTGACTGCAGGACGCCGTCCACCACCAACATCCACGCGCGCGGCCGGTCGGGGTCGCCGAGAAGCTCCACGAGGCAGTCGGCGCCAGGCTGGCCACCATCGGGCTCGATCCCGCCCCGCTGACCACTTGGCATGACGACATTATCCAGCGACACGACCGCGCCGCTTCTCCCGTGCCACGGCATGCAGCGGACCAATCAAGACGTCCGCTCGTGCCGCTGATGGGATGCGATCAGGAGCGCGATTCCAACGCCTGGAGCGACCTCGTGCTGCGTCGCGGACCATCGACGCGCTGACGCACATACGCCTCCGAGCCAGGCGCCGACTGCAGAGCGTCACAGATTTCCTGTGGCAGCTGCGCGAAGAGCCGCCGTTGGGGGCGCTTGAACCGGCCGGTCTGATTGACGTTGATGCCGCACCGAACGGACCGATCTGCGCTCAGTCACGCAGGCCCGCCCCGTGGTTAAAGTTGGTGGCTGGCAGGCGGCGCCCTGTCTGTCCCGGGGCTCTGAGATGCGGCCAGGCGCACACAGGTTTGCCTCATGGAGGTCATCCACCATTCTCGCCGGGCGGGGCCACCGCGGCCGCCATCAGCCGACGCTGGGAGCGCAGAGTAAAAAGCACGCTCAGCGCCACGATTCCAATCGTGAACCACCAGCTGTAGTGGGAGATGGTCTTGGCCGCGACGACCGCGTGGTGACCTAGCGTGTACCCAAGCCCAGCGAGCAGGCCGGCCCACAGCAGAGCGCCGATCAGGTCCAGGATGAGGAACGTGACGAGCCTCATCCCGGCCCAGCCAGCTATGACACCAATGATCGCCCTGGGGATGGGGAGGAAAGAGCTGACCACCACAGCTGGCCAGGTGAACTTGCGGCCGGCCCGCTGCACGCGCGCCATGTGCTTAGCCACGCGCTGGCTGCCGGGCAAGGTCATGATGAACCGCTCGCCCCACAGCCGCCCCGCCCACCAGTACAAGGCGTCGAACTTCATCAGCCCCGGAATCGCGGCGAGCAGCACCACCGCAAGTGTTCCGTCCCCTGCCCTGGCGAACGCGGCGGCCGAAATAATGGATTCGGTGCTGCCATTCAGCAGTTCAGCCACCACTGGGTGAGTGCCGACCAGCGACACCCGCAACGGCAGCAGTGCCCAATAGAACACGCCGCTGAGCACGATGCCCAGCCAGCAGAAGATGTCGGCTGCCCGCGGCTTCCCGTGCCAGGGCAGCCGCGGATCGTTCCACAGATCCGCCTTCTCGGGTGCGGCTTTCGCAGCGGTCGCCGCGCCCTCCGCGGCCTGGGCGGATTCCGTCTCGGGGACGCTCATGAGGCAAACTCCCTAACGTTGGCGCACCCCTAAGCGGCGGCTCCCAGGACCGCGCCCGGAATCACCCAGCCCCTGGGCACAGCGTAGCCGTTGCGCCGACGTTGCACGACGAGCCCGGCGGCTTGCCCGTTATCACCCGGTGCTGGAGGCCCCGTCGGCCGGGCCACGCGGCGGCGCGCTGGTGCAGCTCTCCACGCGGCTTGTGGAGTCCGACCGCCTGCTGTTCGTCCTCGACGGCTTTGACGAGATCCCGGGAGCGTCCGGGAAGGCTGCCCTGGAGGGGATCGGGCAGCTCGGTGCGGTCCCGGTCGTGGTGACGAGCCGTACCGACGAACTGTCAGGCTGTCCAGGCCTTCGGGCGCGGGCTGCCCCGGGCCGCCGCGGCGGAGCTGTCGCCGGTGGACACGTCGGCGATCAAGAGCTATCTGGCTAAGACCACGGCGGTGATCCCACCAGGCCGTTGGGATGCCGTATTCGCCCAGGCGCGAACGGCAGCCTGAAGCTGTCGGCATGCAAGCACTCCACGTTCGTCAGCCCGGCCAGCCGGCGGGCTTCGCCGCTCGTTCTCTCGCTGGCCGTAGCCGTGCACGTATGCGCCGCCCACCGGCCCACCAAAGCACACCGGCGATTCCGGGGACGGCGGCCGGCGCATCTTCACCGCCCCGATCGCCCAGATCTGAGCGCCGCCAGCACTTCTCTCGAATGGTGACGTGAACACACAGAACGAGGCGGTGATGCGCGCCGCACCGGGACGGACGCCGGCCATGAAGTGTGAGAGCGAACACGGAGCTGTGGGCAGTTCTGCGTGTGTGCCGAAATCGGCAGGCAGGCAGCGCACCCCCGTCCATGAACGGTGGGATGAATTCCGCCGCGACCACGCCGCGGCTACGCGGGGGAATGGCCACGCTCGGGTGCTGTTGGGCTGGCGTCGCCGGGCACCCCCGTGCGACGGGGCCGCCGAGGTGGCCGCTTTCTTCCGGCTCGGTGGCTGGACGGGCACCCTGTGACGCTGCGGACCGGTTGCACAGCGACGTCGGGTGCGCCGCCGCCAGCCTGACTCCGGCCTGCCCGACGGGGAGCTTGAGCTGTCGCATTGTCCTTACGTGGCGCAGGCCACGGTTCCGGGCAGCTGGTAGCGACGGCGCCGACCCGGACCTCATCATGGATCACGACAGCTGGCCGGAGGGACGGCATGCGGACGTTGTGGAGGGACGAGGACGGCGCGTGGCGGACTACGCTGCGCGGCCGGCAGGTGCTTGCCGATCCGCGGATCAACAAGGGAACGGCGTTCGGCGACAGCGAGCGCCACGACCTTGGCCTGACCGGGCTGGATTCCTGCCGCCCACTTCACCCCGGACGACCAGGTCGCGCGCGTTTACGCCCAGGACCGCCGCCAGCCCAGCGACCTCGCCCGTAACGTCACCCTGAACGCCCTGCACAACCGCAACGAGGTCCTGTTCTACCGGCTGCTGACCGACCACCTGAGCGAGATGCTGCCGATCGTCTACACACCAACGGTCGGGCAGGCGATCGAGCACTGCAGCCACGAGTACCGGCGGCCCCGCGGGATCTACCTGTCTGTGGACCACCCAGAACTGATAGAGGCCTCGCTGCTCGCCTCCGATCTCGGGCACGGCGGCGTCGACCTGATCGTGGCGACCGACGCGGGTGCCAGTGCGGGAATCGGGGACTGGGGCGTCGGCAGCATCCACATCGCGGTGGAGAAGCTCGCCGTCTACACCGCGGCGGGCGGGATCGATCCTGCCCGCACCATCCCAGTCATGCTGGACGTGGGGACCGACCGGCAGAGCCTGCTCGAGGACCCGCTCTATATCGGTAACCGTCATCCCCCGGTGCCCGCGGCTGAGTACGACGCCCCTTTCTTGACGAGTTCGTCCGTGCGGTCGGCAAGCTGTTCCCGCTGACGCTGCTGCACTGGGAGGATCTCGGGGCACGGCCTGGACCGTGACCGACGCTGTCGGCGAGGCCCGGGATGGGTTTTGGCGCGGGACTGTGGCGAGTGTCGGCTACCAGATGACGAACGTGTCGCTTCCGCTGGTGCGTTCGGGCAGCCGGACGGGGCGGATGGCGATCTGCCGCTGGCCGGGCTTCCAGACGGCTACGAGGTTGCGTTCGCCGCTGGGTCCGCCGGTCTGCGCGAGCATCACCAGGCGGCCGTCGCGGGCCCACGCCATGCTGGTGAACTTGAGATGGACCGCAGCGGGCATGTCGGGAAGATGCCGGAAGTGACGCGTCGCCGGGTCGAGCAGCCAGACGTCGGTGACCTGGATGCCGGTGAGCGCGTAGGCGGGATCGGCGAAGTCGAGCGCGATCAGCCGGCCGTGCGGCTGTACGACGGCCTGATCGGTGAACCGGATCGGGCTCGGCCACGGCAGCCGCCAGCGCGTGCCGGTGCGCAGATCGGTCAGCGTCAGCGGCGGGCCCGGACCGGTGCTGCTCGGGTCCGGGCCGTCCGGGCGGGTGCTGGTGAGCGCGCGCTCGCCGGTGAGCGCCCACAGGCTGCCGGTGTGCAGCAGCGTGCGCCCGGTGGCCGGGTCGGCGACCGTGCGGCCGTGAACGAGTACCGCGCCAGAGCCTGTGTCGAGCAGCTGTGTCGAGTGTGTCGAGCATTGGATCGAACGTGCGCGCTGCCGCGTGCGTCCGTCCAGTCCAACCTGGGACACAGTGCAGTGATGCGCGTCCTGGAAGTTCAGCAGCCAGATCGCCTTGCCGCTGTTCGCCGGGGCAACGTCCCAGCCGGTCGCGATACGAGTCGCTTTGGTCGTCCCGTGCCGAACGAGGTAGATCTCCGCGCGGGGAATGCCGCCGGAACGTGTGGCGCGGTCGAGCCAGAGCACGGCATCCCTGCCGACGGCGAGGACGGTGAGCGTGGGGTTGCCCTTCGTGTTCAGGCCGGTGACCGGTCTGACCGTGCCGGTGTCGACATTGAGCAGAAACGGCGGGTCAGCCGAAACCAGGAGCCGCAGTCCGGTCGGCCCGGCCAGCGGTACGCCGTGCAGCGGCCCCGGCACTGGCGACTGTGCTCTCGCCGCCGGCGAGCGCGCACCGGTTCCGTCGGCCGCCGCCGGCCTCTTCTGGGGAGCGCTGAGCGCTCCCGTCGAGATCACCGCCGCGACCGCCGCGGCCGCCGCGATCACGGCCAGCAGCGCAAGCAGGCGGATGCGCCTGCTCATCCCGATCAGCGGGAAGCCGTGCCGCCAAGAGCGTATGCGGCCAGCAAGACGTTCGATCATCTGTTCCTCGCTGCGCTCGGGCGAGCGGACTGTGGTCGCACCTGTAGCTCTATGCTCGCGCGGTGCGCTCCCCATCTCAACGCGAGCTTCCAGCATCCGGGCCCGGGTAGATCGATTCCCGTGGGGTTGATCTCGCCGGGCCAGGAGCTGGCTGGCTGGCGAATGCGCACGCTCACGGACGGATCGGCGCTCCAGCGTGCGGTGACGATCAGCGGCTTGCCGTTGCGCGGAAGCGGACCACCCATAGGACCTTGTTGCTGGGATTGGTGGGGTGGCCGGCGCGCAACGGATCGGCGAACATGAACGCGGCGGCCGAATCGCGGGACGCGAGCGGGCACCCTGAACCCCGGGCTCGAGTCCGACCACGCAGTTCTCCGTGCCATGCCCCTCACGCGGCCGTTACACCGCTCACGTCCGGAAAGTTCCCGGGCCGGGAACCGAACAGCGCGGGCGGTGTATGGGCGCAGTAGAGCGTGCATGGTTGCCGGATCGAGTCACCGGAAGGCGAGCGGCGATGCGGCCTGGACTCCGCCTAATGCCAGTCCCCACAGGACGGGCGCACGTGGCATGACGATGGCCCGGTTGTGCGCCGGTTCGCGGGTCGGGGTTTCTGCGGTTCCGGGGCCTTGCGGCCTGGCCTGGGGGTGCCGGTGATGGCTGTGTGGCTGCGGGGTGGTGCGGGGTGGCGGTCAGCCGGGGGCTGGCAGGGCGCGGATGGCGGCCAGGATGCCGGGCAGCAGGCGCGGGCCGGGGGCTAGCCGCATGAAAAGCTGCCCGCCGTGGCGGACCAGCCGGGCGGGGACGGCGATCAGGGCCCGGCGCAAGGTGGCGATCATGGCCTTCCCGCCGCGGGTGCCGTGCCCTTCGAGCAGCTCGCCGCCGGATATCAGCCCGGTGAGCTGGTGCAGCCAGGCGGCGATCGCGGCGGCGATCAGCGATGCCCACATCCACGCGGTGTTGACCTGCTCATGGCCAGACGGCAGGTGCCGCAGCGCGGCGCCGTGCTTGGAGTCGCGGAAGATGTTCTCGGCGCTGGTGCGGTGCCGGTACCAGTGCTCGGCGGCGGCGGC
>Ga0137385_10003246_pt1 | contig 14092 bp, 16 predicted proteins | sample SagtaG_FD_104921 | JGI IMG/M metagenome (GOLD analysis project Ga0137385, IMG submission 104921) | Vadose zone soil microbial communities from Sagehorn Ranch, Mendocino, California, USA - Sage2_R_80_16 metaG | ecosystem: Environmental > Terrestrial > Soil > Vadose zone | place: USA: California...
CGCCTCGGGGTGCTTTTGTCCCAAACCGGTGCGCTGAGCCAATACGGACCGGGTGACACGAAAGGGGCGAAGTTGGCCGTCGACCAGATCAACCTTGCAGGCGGGGTTCTAGGTCAGCCAATCATCCTGTTCGTCGAAGACGACCAGACGGACGCGACTGCGACCGTTGCTGCGGCAACGAAGCTAATCTCCGTGAACCACGTGAACGCCATTGTCGGCGCCCAGTTCTCGGGCGGATCGATTCCCACGGTCTCTTCGGTCGCCAAGAAAGCCTTCGTCCCGATGGTTTCCCCCTCGGCCACGTCGCCCGCATTGTCGAACCTCTCCCTGACCGGGGGATACTTCTTCCGAACCGCTCCTTCCGACGCGCTCCAGGGCGTGGTCGCCGCCGACTATCTCTTCATGAACCTGTCGTACCGATATGTGAACATCATCGCCCGGGACGACTCGTACGGTCGAGGACTCGCCGGGGTCGTCAACTCGAAGTTCACGGCCCTCGGGGGCCATGTGAACACGACCGTGATCATCGACCCGACGCACACGAACTTCGACACAGATCTCACGACCTTGTTCTCGACGAACCCTCAGGCGGTCTATTTCGTCGGGTTCCCGGGAGAGGGGATCGTTGTCATGTCGAACTGGCAGGCAGGCCTCTCATCCAATACGGGATGGAACCGGCCGTGGATCTTCTCTGAGGGATTGAAGAGCCAGGCGTTCATCGACCAGTTGCATGATCCGTCGGTCAACGTCGACGTCACGAAGATACTGGGCACCGCGCCCGTGTCGCCGTTCGGCGCCATCTACGACTCGTTCGTGGCGCAATACAAGGCGAACAACAGCGGCCAGACTCCGGTCCTCTACGCGGACTACACCTACGACGCCGTATACCTGATCGCGCTGGCGGCCCAGAAGGCGGGCTCCGTGAACGGGACCGCGATTCGCGATCAGCTGCGCGCCGTCTCGGAGGCGCCGGGTACGGTCATCAAGCCCGGCCAGTGGGCGACCGCGCTGGCGGCCCTGGGCGCCGGCGGCGACGTGAACTGGGAAGGAGCTGCCGGTTCCGAGGACTTCGACGCGAACGGGGACGTCCGAGGGAGCTACGAGGTCTGGGGTGTCAACTCGACCTTCCAGATCGTTCGGGTCGCATTCATCCCCGACTCGAGCATACCAACTGTGGCCGCGCTCGCGGCTCCAGCCTTTGGATCGACGTTTGCGACGCAATACCTTTGGGCTCAGACCGTCGGGGCCTCCCGGCGGTTCTGAACCCCTTTCCCCTATTTCGTTCCGATCTCAGGCCGCGCCACCGAGGTACAACCTGCCCACGTCGGAGTTGTGAAGCAGTGATTCGCCGGTGCCGGTGAAACGGTTCCGGCCGGTCTCGAGGACGTACCCTCGGTCCGCAATCGCCAGCGCTTTCTTCGCGTTCTGCTCGACAATGACGATGCCCGTCCCCCCGTCGTTGATCTCGACAATCTTCGAGAAGACCGCATCTACGAGCTTCGGGGCGAGACCTGCGGAGGGCTCGTCAATCAAGAGCACTTCGGGATCGAGCATCATTGACTTGGCCAAGGCCACCATCTGCTGCTCGCCTCCGCTCAAGGTGCCGGCGAGTTCGCGCAACTTCGGTTGGAGATTCGGAAACATCGCGATTGCCTCCGTGGCCCGCTTTCGAATTTCGGCGTCTTTCATCATGCGAGATCGGGTCCGACTACTGGAGCGACCGCTCCATGGCGTTGGAATCGGGGAGATTCGCCGGGTGATCGCACCCATCTCGAGATTCTCGAGCACGCTCAGAGTCGGGAATGTGTTGTTCGTCTGCGGGACGTAACCCAGTCCCATCATCACGAGGTCCCGGGGGGCGGAGCCGGTGATTTCCTTGCCTCGGAACTGTACTCGCCCCCCGGTCGGGCGAATCAAACCGAAAATCGCCTTGACAAGAGTCGACTTCCCGGCCCCGTTCGGGCCGATGATCGTGACCAGCTCTCCGTCGTCCAGCGCCATCGAGACCCCATGAAGGATTTCCATTTCCCCGTAACCGGCGCGGAGATCGTCCACTTGGAGCAGCAAGGCTAGCCCCCGAGGTACGACTCGATGACAGTCGCGTTGGCTCTCACCGACTCCGGGGGGCCTTCCGCAATCCGTCGACCCTGATGCATGACGATGACCCAGTCGCATCGGTTCATGACCACGTTCATGTCGTGTTCGATCAGGAAGAATGTCCTCCCGCCCCTCCTCAGGTTTTCGATCAGGTCCATGAGGCTTCCGGCCAAGGCGGGATTCACGCCCGCGACCGGCTCGTCGAGCAAGACCAATGTTGGATCGGACATGAGGGCGCGGGACAGCTCCAGGAGCTTCTTCTGTCCGCCCGACAGCGCCCGGGCGTGCTCGTTCGCGAGTCCATCGAGTTGCGTCAGTTTAAGGATCTCTCGCGCTCGGGCGCGCCATTGCTTCTCGTCCTCCTTCACCTGGCGCGGACGAGCGAACAAGTTCAGCAGGTGTTCGCCTGAATTGTGCTTCGCTGCAAGGACCACATTTTCGAGCACGGTGAGGTTGCGCAACTCGTGCGGAATCTGCCAGGTTTTCGTCAGTCCAAGGTCGACAATCTCGTACGGCGGAAGGCCGTCGATTCGTGTGCCGTTGAAGCGAATCTCCCCGCCATCGGGCCGATAAAGCCCCGCGATGATGTTGAACAAGGTAGACTTCCCCGCCCCGTTTGGGCCAATCAAGCCCGTGATGGTCTTGGGGAGTACAGCGAGGCTGCAGCGGTCGACCGCGTGGATCCCGCCGAAGGCCTTCTCGACCTCACTCACCGTGAGGAGCGGTCTCGCGTCCATCCCGATGCCTCACCTTAAGACCCGTTTCCTCTCACGGAGAATTCCTTCGGGACGATAGACGATGAGCAAGATCAGCAACACCCCGATTAACATGAGCCGGGTGTAGAAGATGGTGTCTCCAACCGCCGAAGGCGCGAATTGTTCGACGAGGATGAACGCCCAACCAACCCCATAGACCGCAAACGCAGTGAGCATGACCCCTCGAACCACCGCACTCCTCCGGTAAAGCGCGAGCGGGTGAGCCCAGGCCAATCCTGGCCTGAGTCGTCCGAGCACGAAGATGAGTCCGAGGGCCACCAACGCATCAACACCGAGGCCCAAGAACACGCCACGCATCAGGACGTAGTTGGCCGCGAGCCCGACGACGGCTTGGTCCCGCACTTGGACCGAAATCCATTCCATGCCGTAGATCAGGAAGGCCCCGACAATCGCACCCCTGTGGTTGCCCGATCCCCCAACGATTACCATCACCCAAACCGAGAACGTCACGGACGGCGCGAAGCTCGAAGCGGGTGAGAGGTACCCGAGCGTTACCCCGTACAGGGCGCCGGCGAGTCCCATCAGCGCGCCCCCGATGGCGAACGCCTGAAGCTTGTAGTTGAACGTGTTCTTGCCGAGGGCCATCGTCGCCTCCTCGTCCTCCCGGATCGCCCGCAAGACCCGGCCCCACGGCGATTCCGCCATGAACTGGAGGACCAGGATCGACGCCAGGAGGATGAGGGCCCCGACTCCAACGAGCGTCATCGCGTTCAGGAACTGCGCGTCGGTCCCCTCGTATTGAATCGGCGGCGGGATCCCCGTGATCCCGATACTCCCGCCGGTGATGGACTGCAAATTCGTCGTGGCGATTTGGAGGATCACCGCGAAAGCGAGGGTCGCGATCGCGAGGTAGTCGGCGCGGAGGCGGAGGGCGGGGACGGCGACGACGGCCGCGGTCGCGCCGGCAGCGAGCATCGCCAGAACCATCCCGACGGGGAGCGGTAGCGAAAAGCCGCCGAGATGACCCGGAAAGACCACGACACCCCCGACGATGATCGGAGGGGCCGGCGGCGTGATTGCGAACGCCGCCACATACGCGCCTATGAGGTAGAATCCTGCGATCCCGGCGTTGAACAACCCGGTGTATCCCCACTGAAGGTTGAAACCCAGCGCGAGGATGGCGAAGACGATCGCGATGCTCACATAGAAGCCGAGGTTCGTGAGGATTCCTTTGGGCGTGGCGCCCGCGATCGCGGCGGACAATATACCGATTAGGACGATGCCTCCAATGACGCTGAAAACGACGATTCCGCTCCACGGGATTTCGCTCGTTGGAGGCTGCCGGTCAGACATCTTCGAACGGCCTGTGATCACGGCTTGATTGCCTCCTTGCTCGTCGCTCCCTTACTCCTGGCTGCGACCTGTTCGCCGAGGGATCGGGTGATGCGTTCGATGAAAAACGCCCGGCGAGCAAAGGCCGGTCGCCGACCGGCAATCCCCCAAGGTCGGAAGATCAGTACAAGGATCAAGATGACAAACGGAACGGCCACCTTGTACGCGCTCCCGAACTGCAACCCAATCACGTCCGGTCGCTCCAGCCACACCAACAACGGCACCGACATTTCTTGGGAGAGACCCACGAGAAGCCCGCCAAGCATCGCCCCATACGGCGATCCGATTCCGCCCACGATGACTGCGGCGAAGACGAGTAGGAGGATCTCAAAGCCCATCGTCGGGCTCAGGGCGCTCCCGAGGCCCAGGAGAACCCCCGCGGTGGAGGCGAAGGAGCTGCTCAACGCCCATGCGGCGAACGTCACGCGCTTCGTGTCGATGCCGGTCGCCTTCGCGAGTTCGAGGTTGTCGGCGGTTGCGCGCATCGCCTTTCCCAGGTTCGTATATTTCAGGAGGATGTGGGAGGAAACCACCAACAGCAGTCCGACGCCGAGCGTAAGAATCCCGCGCACGGGGTGGATCCCGAGGCCCGGAGCGATGGGGATGTCCTGTACCGCGGGAACGGGATAGAGCCATTTTTGAGTACCCGCAACGGAACGGATTCCGTTCTGGATGATGAGACCGATTCCGACGGAGGCGACGAGTGGGGCGACCGGCCCGCGACCTTCAAGGCGGGAAAAGATGGCGAGTTCGAGGACGATCCCGAAGGCAGCGAGGGCGAGGAACGAGGCGATCGCTCCCCAGATGAGAGAAACACCGTTCAGCGTCAGGACGAGAGCAATGTACGCCCCGAGAGTCATCGTATCCCCGTAGGCGAAGTTGGCAAACCCCCGAATCCCGTACAGGATCGTGAGGCCGATCGCTGCGACGATCACGATGCTGCTGATGACCATCCCTCCCAGGGCATACTTGAGAATGATCGTGCCGAATACGAATGCAAGTCCGGCGAGGACCGCGATGACGATGACAGCCACCATGCCGGTTTGGAGGAGCAGTCGGCGAACGCGGCGGGTTGGGCGCAACGCCGCCCACCTCGGGCGAACGAGGTCCCTCGCGGATGACTCCGACCCGGAGACATCGGCCATGGTTCAGTCTAGGACGCGAGGAAGGTCGGGAACCTCATTAACCTTTTGCGGCACAGGAGGAAAGTCTTACAATCCGAGCGACCTTGGCGGGTCGTGAATCCCGATCGAGTCGTCCTGCTGGACCCCGCCGGCGCGAAGCATCTCGTCGTGTTGGACCGGGACATCATCAACATGCCGGGGGTCGGCGTGGTCCGTGCGGAAGTGCTTCGCGCGTCCATTGGCCGGCGTTGGTCCGTGGGCGGTCGATCCTTCCTCGTCCTCACGCCGGCGATCCGAGACACGGTCGCGTCCATGCGACGTCAGGCGCAAATCATCGGCTTGAAGGATGCCGCGACGCTGGTCTGGAACTGCGACCTCAAGGCGGGCGATTTCGTCGTCGAGGTTGGAGCCGGGTCCGGCGCGTTGACCCTCGTCCTCGCGCAGGCGGTCGGCCCGGACGGCCGAGTCGTGACCTACGACATGCGAGCGGACTTTCTGGACGTGGCTCGCGCGAACGTCTCGAACGCAGGATTCGAAGGACGCGTCGAGTTCAAGCTCGGCGACGCGCGGTCGGGAATCGCGGAACGCGAAGCCGACGCATGTGTCTTGGACATCCCGGATCCCTGGGAGGCGATCGCGACGGCGAAGGACGCACTGAAACCGTGCGGCCACCTTGCATCGTACTCGCCGAACATGGAGCAGGTGAGCCGCACCGCCGCCGCGTTGCGAGCGGGGCCGTTCGTCGAGATTCGAACGGTGGAAATTATCGAACGCGAGATCATCGCCGGAGAGGCTGGGACCCACCCGTCCTTCGCACCGCTCGGGCACACGGGGTATCTGTCGTTCGCGCGGAAAGTGCTCGACACCTTCTAATATCGGGGGTCGTGTGGCCGCCGGGCCATGGCTTACGATCTCACGACGTTCGTCATCACGACGTTCGTCGCGATCTTCGCGATCGTCAACCCGATCGGCGCGATGACGTTCTTCGTCGTCCTGACGCGGGCCTACCCGAAGACGATGAAGACGCGGGTGATCCAGAAGGCCGTCCTCGCGGCGACGATCGCGCTCCTCGTCTTCGCGCTCGTCGGGAACTACATCTTCCTCCTGTTCGGCACATCGATCCCGGCGTTCCGCGTCGCGGGAGGGATCCTCCTGTTCTCGATCGCGTTCTCGATGATGCAGGGCGAGCGGTCGCGGACGCAGCTCACGCCCCAGGACCGCCAGGAGGCGCTCGAGCGCGAGGCGGTCGGCGTGGTGCCCCTGGGCATCCCGATGCTCGCCGGTCCCGGCGCGATCACGACCGTCATGGTCCTCATGGCCGGGGCCTCGTCGCCGGAGTTGGACATGTTGCGGATCGGCATCATCCTGGCCACGATCATCGGGACGATGGCGTTGAGCTGGCTCATGCTCACGTACGCCGACCTTATCTTCCGCCGTATCGGGCGGATGGGGGCGTACGCGATCTCGCGGATCATGGGCCTCATCCTCGCCGCGATCGCGGTGCAGTTCATCATCCTCGGCGTGCAAGGCGGCTACCTGGAGTACTTCAAGCCGATCCTCTAAGCTAACGTCAGGGGAGTTCGGTCGGCCGCGTCCGGTCCGGCTGGACGACGTGCCGGGCGATCTGCGTGAACCGCTCCGGATGCTCCGTGTGAACCGGCAGGACGATCTTCGGGTCGATCGCTCGGATCATCTCGCCGACTTCCCGCTCGCTGAGGTGGCCGGACGCGTGGAGCTGATGACGCTCCAGGTGGAAGCGGTCGAGCCAGTGCTGCAGCACCGCGTCGTTCACGTCGTCTTCCTCGAACGGCTCGCTCTTCGAGTGGATGAACGGGGATCCCGCCGGCGGACGAAGGTCTACGAGCTCCGGGAGGTGCCAGAAGTCGAGTTGGACCAGGAACTCGGACGGCCGTTTCGCCATCTCCTCGGCCGTCACCACGCGACCCCCGAGCTTGTCCTGGAGCTCCCGTTCCCACGGATCGACCTTCCGCATCTGCCGATCGTACAGGAGGAAATCGCTCTCTTTCGCGACGTCTGGGACCTGGATGTGCGTGTCTTTCTTCAGCGTCATGAGGAGATGCGCGGTCTTCGCGTTCGCGACGAACTTCCGGCCGACCGCCTGCGCAGTCTCGAAAAACGTCCGGATGCGGTCGACGTCCCGGCCTGGGAAGGTGACGAGGGCGAGCTTGTCCTTCGCCAACCCAAGCAGGCCGATCGCGCGTTCCTTGACATCAGCTTCCGTCAGGCTGGCGCGTGGGTCGTCGGCGGTGACCCGCGTGCCTTCCGTGATCAGGGCGATCGGCTTGGCGGCCCGCGCGGCCTCAATGAAGTCCTCCGTCAGCCGCTTCATCGGCCCGTGGTGGCGAAGGTCGCCGGTGTACGCGACCGTCCCTACGCTCGTGTGCACGAGGTAGCCGTACGCGGCAGGGGCGCTGTGGTCCACGTGGACCGGCTCGATCTCGACCCCGTCGAGGGTCGTCGACTGGCTCGACCGGAACGTCGAGTAGGCGTGGGAGCCGAGTCGCATCATCGGCGTGCGGGCGGTCGTATCGAGCGACTCGAGGATCGTGCGGGCGCCCTCGCCCAGGTGGACAGGGATGTTCGGATCGACGTAGCGGAGGTGCTGCGTGTGGTCGTAGTGGACGTGGGTGATGAAGATGCCCGAGAACGCCGGCGGCTCGTAGGCCATGTCCGTCGGGAGGAGCGCCTCGGCCGAGTAGAGACCGGGGATCCGCGGCATTAGGTCGAGCGCGAAGTAATCGCGGAGCCCGAACCGGTCGCGGGGGCCGAGGAACTCAACGAAGTAGTCCTCGCCGAGGTCGAACGGAGCCCCCATGTCGAGGAAGATGCGGGCGTCCCGGTCCTCGAGGAGGATCTTGTTGCCGCCGATCTCCGCGACCCCGCCGTAGAACGTGAGCTTCGCCACGGCCCGCCTCGTCACTCCGCGAGCGCGGTCACGATGACGTCCTGCACCGCTTTCATCGACCGGAAGTTCAGGATCAGCCGGCCCTGCGCGTCGGTCTTGAAGAGCCGCTTCTCGACGCCGTCGGCCGCCGACACCAGGAGGGCCTGGATGCGGCCCGTCTTCGTCTCGACCATCAGGTCTGCCAGGACCCCGAGGATCTGCCCGTCTTCCGTCATGACCGTCTTCCCCATGAGTTCCGTCGCGAACCGTTTCATCTTCCGCGCGCCGCGCGCATATCCGCGGGAGCTTATTTTGCCTTATGGGCGTCCTCCGCCTTGAAGGCTCATTCTGACCGTCTCAGCCAAAGGCAAACGACTTCCCGCCAATCAGGACGTCACTTTCTTATAGACCCGGAGGCGTGAAGGGGTCCCCTTCTCCCGAGGTCGGTGCCCATGGACAACGTCGTCATCGAACGCGGCTGCTTCGTCGGCCTCGTCACCTCCGCCGTCGAGGCGTACAATCGCGAGACGAACGGGTTCCTCGTCGGGAACCGCGGGACCCGCGTGTTGCGGCGCCGGCCGAGGGAGGTCACAGTCCTGCGGGCCGCGTATCCGCTGCAGACGGAAGACCGCAAGCCGAACTGGGTGAGCCACGGGAACGAGAAGGCGTTCCGCCGCGCCCGCGGCGTGATGGAGAACGCCGACGTCGGGTATGCGGTCCTCGGCGGCTTCCACAGCCACACGGGGGCGGACGGGGCCGCTAGCCTGTCAGCCACGGACCTCGAGTATGTGAGCGACGAGCTCAAGCGGCTGTCCCGGAGTCGTTCGATGGACCGCGCGGAATGGCTCGAGGTCGTCGTCGCGCTCAGGCCGCGGGAATGGTCGCGCCGCCACGAAGCCGGTTGGACGACCCGGCGGTACCGCCGGAAGCTCGGCTGCACGGTCGCGATCGACCCGACCCACGGGTACGACATGACGATCGGCGGGTACTGGATCGAGGGCGAGCCGGACGGGGTGCCCGGCGCGTGGGATCTGGTCGGCACGCACGAAGCCCGGTTGCTCCTGCCGTGGGCCGACTGAGGAATGCCAGGACGCAGGCTAGCGGGTCGTCCCCGGCGGGGGTGCAGTCCCCGGCGGCGGTCCAGTCCACCCGCGTCGCCCGATGCGGCTGCTGAGCAGCTCCTGGATGTGGGCCGGATGCGGGACCATGTCCATGTTCATCGTGTCCTCGCCCGTGTCCACGACGATCGTCCCGATCTTCAGGATCCGCTGGGAGAACGACTGCCGCATGTCCACCCGCTCGAGCTGCGTGTACGGAATCATGGCCGTGTTCTTGTTGAGGATCCCGTCTTCGCGGATAATCTTGTTATCCGTGATGATGTAGCGCGTCGACTTCCGCTTCAGCTCCGCCACCAGGAACGCGAGCAAGGCGAGGAACCCCACGACCCCGGCGAGAATCGTGCTCAGGCGGATCGGGCCGATGTCAGGGTTCGGGAACGACGCGACGAACCGCGCGATGACTTGGAAGAACAGGACGCCCGCGAGAACCAGTAAGAGGAACGCCGCGACGTAGTAGCGCAGGGCGATCAACCGCGTCGGCCGCGTGACCAGCAACGTCTTCTCGCCCTCGTACATCGGGCCACCGCTCGCGTCGTCCAACCCGGGGCCGCGATAAAATGCTTTCGACCCGAGGGTCGCCCGGACTGCGGATGGCGGGCGGTTCGAACGAAGTTCATATCGTCAGGTGGCCTCACGGCAGCCCGCGATGACCGTCCTGTTCGGCACCCTCGGATGGCGACCCCAGAGCCTCATCCCCTCGATCCGTTCGACGGAAGGCCTCGAGCGGGTCGTCTTCTACCACAGCGACCACGCGAAGAGCCGCGAGGCGCGAGCCAAGGTCATCGAGTTCTGTCGCGCCCTCGGCATGTCCGCGGCGGCGAACGAGGTCAGCGACGCGTTCGACCTACTGCACGTCGCGTCGCAGATTCGCGGCGACGTCCGGAAGGAGCGTGCGACCGGCGCGGAGATCCGGTTCAACATCGCGGGCGGCACGCGGCTGATGAGCAGCGCCGCCCTCCTGGTCTGCGTGCTCGAGGGGATCCCCGCGACGTACGTGCACGACGACACCTACGAGGAGATCCCGCTCCCCCTGCTCCGGATCACGTACGGCGAAGGCCTCACGCCGAAACAACGGGAAGTCCTGACGTTCCTCGTGAAGAATCGGGAGAAGGATTTCACAGAGACCTCCCTCGCCCGGGCGTTGGGCGTGCATAAGGCGACGATGAACCATCACCTGCGCGAGCTCGATACGAAAGGCGCGATCGAACGCCTGCCCGACGCCAAGGATGCGAGGAAGCTCGTCATCAAGCCCGCGCCCGCGATGGACCTCCTTGTGGGGTGAGCGGACGGGCCACCGCACCCTCATCGCGACGATGGGCTTCGACGAACGGCACGTCCTGCCGGCGTTGCGGCTGATGCCGTACGACCGGCTGGTCGTCGTGGCGGGCCGGGACACCTTCCGGTCGCCCGGGTTCCGCCGGCTGAAGGACCTCGAACCGTCCCTCCGATCCGTCGTCGTCCGACCGTTCGATCTGCTCGACTCGCTCGAAACCGTGCGGCGGACGATCATCGACTCGGCCCGCGCGGGACCGGTCCGGCTCAGCGTGAGCGGCGGTACGAAGATCCTGGCGAACGCGGCGATCCTCGCCGCGTTCCTCGAGGGGATCGAGACGTGGTATTGCGAGACGAGGCCGATTCGGCTGCCGATCCTCGCCGGCGTCCGCCTGGGCGAGCCGTTTCCGGCGTCGGAGCGGGCGATCATGCAACTCGTCCGACGCCCCGTGTCGGTGGAACGGCTCGTCGCCCGGGCCCAGGCCGATGGGATGTCCCGTCGCACGGCCCTCGCCGCGGTGCGCTCTCTCGCGTCGAAGGGACTGCTGACGATGGACATCCGCGAGGGTCGGTCGTTCGCCCGGCCGTCGGACCGGGCCGCGTTGTTCCGGTCGCATCTCGCGGCCGCTCCGGGAAAGGCCTAAGAAGGGGGAGCCCATGCCGAGCCCGGGGAACCCGGGTTGGTCCGCGTCCGAGTGGAGGTCCGCCTCCGCCAAGGCGTCACGGATCCCGAGGGCGACAACGTCCACAAGGCCCTCAAGCTGCTCGGGTTCGAGCGCGTCCGGGCGGTCCACAGCTCAAAGCTGTTCCGGATTGACCTCGCCACGAAGGACGCCAAGGCGGCCCGAAAGGAGGTCGAGGACATGTGCCGCCGCCTCCTCGCGAACCCCGTCATCCACGAGTACGAGATTGCCGTCGAGCCGTGAGTCTCGGTCGGGCCATGCGGCGAGGGGCGCTTCTCGAGAAGTTCTACCTCTGTTCAGAGGTAGACGCCGATCCGGAGCCCGGATACCGACACGGCCCTCGGGGTTCGGTGGGTTCGTCACCGCCTTCTGCGCCTCCGCGCGCGGAGATTTGTCTCAGGAAAGGTTCGAACGGCTACCGTTGGGAAAGACTTCCCTTTCCGGCGGATGGGTCAACGAGTTCCGGTTCATGCCCCCGGGACGGGTCGAAGCCTCCGGTCGTCGCATACGGTACCGCGGGCGCGCTGTGTGCAACGGTGATGGTTCTCAGGCCGGCTACGTCGCTAGCGCGAGGTACGCGTCGACTTTTCTCAAGGTCCCGGTGGACGGGTTCACTTCGAGGCCGAGGCGCTCCAAGGCGGTCACGCCCAGGACGGAGGCATCACCAGGACCGGCGAATACCATCCCCACGAATCCTCGTTGGCCTTCGCACTCAACGGGCGCATCTCCGACGGGTCGTTCCACGGTGCTCCCATCGACGGTCCGGAAGCGCTGCCTCCCGACGGGTTGATGTCCTAGTGCTTCAAGGACTTCGGCGGGGGCCCAGGTGAGCGTGGATCCTGTATCGACGATGAGTTCGAGCTCTTGCGCCCGGACGCGATCCGCCGAGGAGATTCGAACTTTCGCCACGACGATTCCCATAGGCTCTCGATGCATCAGGTCCACGATAGCGCCTGTTCATACAAGTACGTTACCCGCCGCCTCCGAGAGCCTTCCCATCCTCGCTTGCGGAAGGAATCTGCCGGAATGCGGGATAGCGGTTCGGCATGCCTTGGAGCGAGCGGTCGCAACTTAAGCTCGGAGTCATCGGCTTCCTCGCTGTGGTAGTTGCCGGCAATGCGCTGATCTTCTCCGTTTCCTTCACATACATCGCGTACTTGGACAAGGTCTACCTTGTCATGTGGGGGATGCTCACAATGGGTGCGGTGCTGCTCACTGCTCTCCTCAGAGTCCGGCATGCGATCTAGGTTTCGAGCCGCCAATACTACCTGCCTGTTGGCCTTACCAAAACCAGGTGATTGCGGCACGGCTAACTGGGGCCTTCGTCTCTCCCGTGCGCCCTCTCGTTTTCCGTGAGGCCCTTTTGGTACAGCCACCTGACAGTCGTCCACTCCGCGTACGATTACCGCCGCATCGGAGCGCTCCTCGACCATTGCTCCGCCATGGCCGACGGGGAGCGAACCTCACTTTGAGGTGACGGGCGACGGGAGGCGCCCTCAGGCGTACCCGCGGATCCGCTCGCGGCGGGGCGGCGCCTCTTGCAGATGGTCCGTCGACATGAGGGAGGACTTTTTCGTCTCCCGCTCCGCCGCACGCACGAAGTCTTCCATCGTGATCCGGTGGCGCTTCCCCCGACGGAGGGCGTTCCGCATCGCTTGGCGCACGACGTTCAAGATCGACCCGCCGCTCAACGGAAACCGGCGGGCGAGCCCCTCGAAGTCGATGCCCTTCGCCAGCGGCGCCTCCTTCGGGACGAGCCGTTCGTAGATCTGCCGCCGTAGGTCCGCATCCGGCATCGGGAACTCCACGGCGATGTCGACGCGCCGGTCGAGCGCCTTGTCCATGACCCGCGCGAGGTTCGTCGCCAGGATCACGACGCCGGGATACGTTTCCATCTGCGACAAGAGCACGTTGACGTCCCGGTTCATCCACGGGGTCGACATGATGCCTCGGCGCTGGAACACCGCGTCGGCCTCGTCGAAGAAGAGCACCGCGCCGCCATCGAGGGCCGTGTGGAACACATGCTCGATGTTCTTCTCCGTCTCCCCGACCCACATGTTCTCCAGCTGCGCGTAGTTCACGACGTGCAGCGGCCGGCCGAGCTCGCTCGCGATCGCTTCCGCGGCCATCGTCTTGCCGGTGCCGGGGGGCCCGGCGAACAGGAGGCTGAGGCCCTTCGTCCTCCGCATGACCTTGCGGAGCCCCCATCGGCGGTACATGAGGCCCTTGTTCCGCAACTCCGTCAACGCATCCTGCAGTCCCTCGCGCGTCGTATCGGCGAGGACGAGGTCCGCAATCGTGAACCGGGGCTGGACGACCTGTGCGATCGGCCTCGAAGGCTCGTGGAGGTGCGGCTCCGGCGCCTCTCGCTCGTCGTCGGCCTGGTAGACCTCGACTCCCGCATCGAGGAGGCGGACGATCCGGCGCACGTCGTCGCGGGACACGTGCCGGCAGGATTCCCGGATGCGGCCGCACTTCGGGCACTTCACGATCCACTCGTCCCGGTCCTCTTTCGCCATTCGAGATCCCCCGAGGGGCGCGCGCGGCGTCGCGCGGCGCCGTCCGGCGAACACAGGCGCGCCGATATTTAAACATCGCCGGCGCGCGCGCCGGACCCCTTCCGGGCGGCGCAGAAGTCGCGCGCCATCTGCACCGCGAGGTCGAAGTTGTGCGTGGAGATCATCTCGACGTTGACGCCAAGGGGCACCGGAGGGCGGGAGAGCGCGGCCGCCGCCCGCAGTTGGGACCACAGGGTCCGCGCCCGGTCGAACGAGGGACGCCCGGA